>Ga0137397_10000013_pt1 | contig 104044 bp, 93 predicted proteins | sample czorhiz116metaG_FD_106658 | JGI IMG/M metagenome (GOLD analysis project Ga0137397, IMG submission 106658) | Vadose zone soil microbial communities from Angelo Coast Range Reserve, California, USA - czorhiz1.16 metaG | ecosystem: Environmental > Terrestrial > Soil > Vadose zone | place: USA... | reverse complement strand
GGCACGAGGCGCACAGAATGTCGGCGTCGCCCTTGTTCCTCGCACGAAGGAGCTTTTCGTCGCGAGCTCGCAGTCCAATCGCATCGTGGTGTTCGCCTTCCCCGAGCTGTTCCAGTAGAAAGCCCTCCGCCGCGAGCGGCGGTGTTACGCGCCGTTCGCGGCTAGTTTGAAACTATCCTCGACCTGGAGAAGATTTCGTCTCGATAGTGAACAGAATGCGGTAAATGTGTGGTTTCCTTCCGAATAAAAGTTGACGCACCTCAAAAGGAAAACGCGCACTTTCGGGCGCAACGGGACAGCGTTCAGGGAATTCGGCCAATGACGCAAAGGCATCATCAAGTGACAGAAACCAGTCAATGCCTGCTTGGCCAGTGTGTTCGGTGAGCAGCCATTCCAAAATTGATTCCGCGTCGCGTTCGGCCTGTGCCGAAATCTCAACGCGAAATGTCATGCTTGCGACGTATATTGGCGAGGAACTCGGCGGCGGGTCGAGTGTGTCCGGCTTCCACGTTCATCATACCCCTGCTGGATACCTCGAACGGCTTCCTCAAAGTCCTGGCTTTCCCATTCCAGTAGGCGGCCAAAGCCTCATCGAGGGCTTCGGCTGGAGTCTTTCCTCGCCGACGCGCGAATTCTTCCAATTCCGCCTGACGTTCGGGTTTTAGGGGTATCGTTTTCATAACCACTCCTGAGTTCCATCGTAAGGTTGCTTAACCGCATGGTCAAATGTTTCTGCCAGCGGGCTCCGCTGGCAATCGCGACTCGTGGCGGAGTGATCACCGAGCACCGAGCGTATCCCATTTGTATCCCATTAAGAGGTTGTCGAATCCGAAAAGCGGGAAATGCAGCGATTTCCTGAGCCAGAAACGCATGCCATAGGCGCGATTGTTGTTTAGATTCAATCGTCGCCCATCTTCCCAAGCTGGACGTCGCGGGTTCGATCCCCGTCTCCCGCTCTTGTCTTCAAGAGTTTAGCGCTGCCCGATTTCTGCCGTTTCCATTAGTTTCCAAATCGAGCGCCGGCTCTTTACATGCATGAGTACCAAGGTTCTTGGTGCTGTCCGCATTTTCGGACCTCTGTTGTCTCACCCCTTCAAAATAATGCCTACCAATATAACTGTTTGTGCCAGTAGGGGTGCTATGGGCCGGGAAAGGCCGTTCGACGGAGGAAAAATTAATCGACCGGTGCGCTAGCTCGTGTGCATCACGTTGGCCAACGAAAGCGTTAGGTTATCTACAAAATGCGAGTTGTTGGAATATTCCTGTGGGCGGTAGCACGACATTCGGTTGCACTCATCGGGAGCGCAGCGGTCAGTGTTTATCAACTTGCTGCGCAGTATTGGAACTTTACACCATTGCCGGTGCCTACCTATTTGGCACTGATCCTCTTATCCGTGTTCATTGGATGTTTTCAGGCGTGGCGCAACGAATATATTGTGGCGAGCGCCAAGAAAGCGTTAGAGATCGTTTTTGATCCTAAGAGACATTTCACGGAACATGGCTCGGGTTTGCGTCGCTATCGAATAACCGTACTTAACCGCGGCACGTCAACTATTCATCGTGTGAGTGTTCGGATTAAGAGTATTAGCAGTTCCGATCCCAAATATCCCAGGGATAACTCCTTGACTGAGGTTCCCTTAGTTCCGTTGCACGAGGAGAGTTCAACAACTCCGAAGTGCGAGATTTCGTTAGACCCTGATTCTGACGGACGCATGTTCAATTTCGTGCAACAGGATGGCAAGGGCAAGAGCTTTGAGATCATACATGGTATGGGAATAAGTGATATCACGGACGGTGAAGAGGGAGAAGAATACACAGTTCGGTATCGATCGCCGGACGGACGGTTATATGGAAAACTAAGTTACCGGGTCGTTGTAACGGCAGTGGGAGAGGATGTGTTATCCAGGGATGTGACGTTCTTACTGCGGCCTGATAAAGACTTCAGGCTTGAGGTTGAAGTTATAGGCGGAGATAAGAAATAGACCCGAAAACTATTTGGTCTACGGGGCGGGATATGCGAAACCGAGGCGCTCATGTACAGGTGGGTTCGCGATGTTTCCGAGATTGTCGCGCAATCTCAGATTGGAAAGCTGATCGAGCTGGCCCGCGCCTTCATCAAGACAATTGACGATCAGCTACCGAAAAGAAGAACTGAACGTTCCACGAATCCTTTCTAAGTCACATATATGAGACTTGAACCCGAAATCCTGTTTCACCGATTCTTCACGAGCCTAACGAATCCGCAAGAGCGTGAGCGGTATCGCGGCCGACTAGAAGTGGGACATGATGGCAATGGGCCGCTCCTCAATGACCTGCGCACCGTATTCAATAACGGCTTGGTGGCGCAACATGGCCGGCAAGAGGGCGGCCAGCCTCGCTTCTATTTCGATTACGTTGATTCCGTCATCGAGAATGCGCTCGCGTTCCCGTACGAAGGCATTGCCTTTATCGGGATCACCCAACCGCTGATTGAAAGCCTGATCGCCGGGTGCGTGCAGCTGAGCAACTCGTCAGCGGTGGGCAAGATCCTGGACGACACTGAGAACGAAGAACAACGAGAATTGGTGCTCAGCGGCATCATGGGCGCGACGCTAAGCTTTGTGATCGGCCACGAGTACGGGCATCACCGCCTGGGCCACCATGAAGCAAGTCTGCAGGAAGTGTTTCATGACGAGCTACCGGCAGACGGTGGCGCTGGTACGCTCGAGCAGCAAGCGCGCGAAGTCCATGCTGATGGCATGGGAGCATTCCTCGCCCTCAACCACATCATCAACGGCGAAGGCCGCGATCGCATCCTGCGGCTCCTCGGGCGCGAACCCGCCGATGCGGCTGGCGACGAGCTGCTGCTAAAGGTCTTCATCCTCGGGGTGGCGAATTATTTCTTCACACGCCGACCACTGCCCTTCGCGCCAGCAGGCCTGTACACGCGCACGCATCCGCCAGCAACGGCCCGCATCAACTACGTCATGCAAAACGCGCAACGCTGGGCCACCGACGCCCGTCCCGCAATGGGCCCCCTCATCACGCAAGCCCTATTCGAGCGCATGATGGCCGCAGCAGAAGCAGCGCTGTGGGGACCAGAAGGCGCGACGGACTGGCATCGCCAATACGAATACTTCATGTCAGCAGAAGGAAAACGATACTTCGATGCCCTGGGTGTGGCATTAGCACAGACTTTGCGCGAGGCAGGTGATGACCGCACGTGAGAATATTGTTGTCAAAGCAAGAAGGCCGATGCGCGTCAAACGCTTTGGCTGAGAGACTTTGCGTTACGCAAAGACTACGTCTACACGAAGGTATGGAAAGACTTCCTTATTGCAGAAATGAAGAAACCAGGGCAGTACGAGAAGATTCTCAGTTAACAACTCAATCGCCCGTGTTCTCCGGCCCAGCGCCATCCTGCCGAATCTGCTTGTCCACCTCTTTCAGTAGGTGCGTGCCGACGATCTTCTGAAGTCCTTGTCGTTCATGAAGCGCATAGTTGCAAACAGGAGCGACTATACTCGACCCTGCATGAAGGACGTGGTTCGCCAATTCCTGCGACGGCTTGAGGTCGAGAGACCGAGCATTTTCAGAAAAGCTGAAACACGACGTACTAGGCGTTGGCTTCCTCACCGCAATCAAGGAATTCGATTTCTATTATTACAACTACAGGCGCAACGAGCGGACCGAAGAGACGAATGTGCAGTTTCACCTGCTACAACTCGGAATGCTGTCAAGGCGATTCCAGCAAACGCGCCATTGTCCTTGGCAACCAAATAACCCAACAACATCTATCGGTTAGCCTTTCAAGATGGGCCAGTGTAGAGACCCCATTTCGCATCTTTATATAGAGTTTGGGGCGCAGGAAATGGGATCTCCAGCATGGAGTGCGGCTCTATAGGGGGCGAGCTGCGAAATACAACGCTCGGCGGACGGAATCCCCGAGCAAAACCTTGCCGATATCTAGCGCCGTTTTTGTCATATCTCCTGATGAGAGATGCGGGCTAGGATATTCCGTTTGCCAACTGCATGCACACATAGGATTGAGCATGAATGCACAGGATCTACCATTTACTCAATTGCTGGACGGCGCGAAACAATTCATCGTTCCAATCTTCCAACGCGATTACAGTTGGGGACAAAACAATGTGATCAGCTCTGGCGGGACATTGTCAGGGTTGGCACAGACGGGAAGGTCAAAGGACACTTCCTTGGTTCTGTTGTTCACATCGCTGCCGAACAGAGTAGCGCTGGCATTTCCCGTTGGCTGATTATCGATGGTCAGCAACGCCTTACGACGTTAACACTTCTCCTCACCGCCCTTAGAGACAGGCTGAAGACAACACCACAAATCGTTGCTCAAAGTGAAACTCTGCCAACCTCCGACGCAATAAACGATTATTACCTGCGGAACGCTCATGCGAAAGAGGAACGCAGAAACAAACTTGCGTTGCGACGAGCAGACCAAACCACGCTCGTCGCACTATTGGATGGTGTTGACCTCCCGAAGCAGCAGTCCGAACGCATTCAAGAAAAGTTCGATTTCTTCGTCGATAAAATCAATGATCCTGACATCAATTTAGAAATCGTCTACGGCGGAATAAAGAAGCTAATGATTGTCGATGTATCGCTCGCGCGCGGTCAAGATGATCCCCAGATGATCTTCGAGAGCTTGAATTCTACTGGGTTGGACCTCACGCAAGCCGATCTAATCCGTAATTTGTGTTGATGCGGCAGGATGATGAGACACAAACGCGGCTTTATAAAGAGTACTGGCAGCCCATCGAAGTCATGTTCGGTTCCCGGTATGGAACAGATTTTGACAAGTTCATTCGCGATTACTTGACATTGCAATTGAGATTGAGCACGCAGATTCGGAGCGAGGATACTTATCCGCAGTTCCGTTCCTATTATTTCGGCGCGAACGCCAACACAAAGCTCCCGAAAATTCTCGACGATTTGAAGCGGTTTGCTGGGTACTACGTCGCCTTCAATCATGGCCAGGAAGAAGAGAGCAAACTAAGAGAAGGACTCCGGCGGCTGCGGGTGCTATTGGACGTTGCGGCGCCCGTAGTCATGACCTTGTATGAATGTCACAAGCGACACAAGACCTTGACGTTGCCACACTTCACCGAGGCCGTCGAAGTCTTGGAAAGCTACGTCTTCCGTCGCTCTGTTTGCGACATGCAAACCAGAAGTTTGGGGCAAATTTTCGCTCTGCTTGCATCGCGCATAGATACAAAAGATCCCTTCCAAAGCCTTAAGATCGCACTGGCGCGACAAGGCGAGTCCCGTCGATTCCCGACCAATGCGGAATTCAAAGCTGCGTTGGAAACGAGGGACATTTACCACATGCGGAATCGCCACTATTTCCTGGATCGGTTGGAGAATGACAGCAAGGAGAAGATCAATACTTCGAAGTTCACGGTCGAACACGTCCTTCCACAAAACGCAAAACTGCGCCCAGAATGGCAGAAAATGCTTGGTTCAAATTGGAAAGAGACGCAGCGCGAATGGTTGAACCGCCTCGGGAATGTAACTCTGACGGGTTATAACTCGGAATACAGCGATCGGCCATTCTCCGACAAAAAAAGCATTCTAGTGTAGTGTCCAATAAATAACTGGACACTGCGTGACGATAAGGCAGAACTGTGTGGCTACGCGTGAGCCGAAACGACTGTCCAGTTAATTCTTGGACACTACACTAGGAGGATTCGACCAGAGTCCGCTTCGACTAAACAAATACATTCGTGAGCAACGTAAATGGACGGCGAAGCAAATGGAAGAACGCGGCAAAGATCTGGCAAGTAAAGCACTGCGGCTTTGGCCACCATTAACGGCGGATACGAATGCTGTAAAGAAGGCTGAAATAGAAGAAAGAAAGGCGATGGCCGCTAAATACACAATGGATTCATCAGGCATGGATACCACTTCGAAAGCCCTCTTTGCCAAGCTGCGCCCGCATCTTTTCGCTCTCGGCACGGATGTAGTTGAATTGTTCGGAAACAAAAGTATTACCTATCGCGTTTATGACTTTTTCTTGGAAATTATTCCACGCAAACAGAGGTTGTCCCTTCTGCTGAATCTTGATTATGAGGAATGTGACGACCCGTCGAAATTAGCCCGGGACGCGACGAACTATGCCTTCATCGTGAATGCGAGGGAAAATGGTGGCGTTGTCTTCAGTCTTAAAGAGACGACGACCATTCCCGAAGCATTGCATCTTATTCGGCAGGCTTATGAAAAAATTTCCGAGTAAGGGCGCAAGCCTCAATACGCGGTCGATGGGTCATTGAAATATCGGACCTGCAGCGCCACTGTGAATGACGATCTGGCGGGTAAAGTCCTGGACCCACCTCCCAGATGAAGAATAACGTGCTCAGCAAGCAGAGAAGGAGAAGTTGATGCTGAGAATGCCGATGCCGACAGTGGGCGAAGCTCTTATTACGTGCTGGAACGCTGCCGAGGATGCACTGCGCGAGCAGGTCAGTAGCAACTACTACGATCGCGATGAACCCTTTCTGACTGAAATGTTTAGTTGCCTCCTCGCACGCCGGTGCGAATCAGCCAGCGCAGCAGGGGACTTCGAGCGCGCGTTGCTGACCGATCTGTACCAAGCAGGCCTCACCGTACCGACATATGCGTACGGCGAGATTGCGAGCGGTCTCATCGCGGAAGTCAGCTTTCACGCTCCCAAGGTCGAAGGAAAGACCGGGGGCGACTTCGGAATCGTTGTCTGTCGACCCGAGATCCAGCACGGCTACGGACCATCCGAACTCACACTCAACAACGATTCTTATCGTGGTCTGCTAGTCCAAGCCAAAGTCCTGCAGCGCGACGGACATTGGGGCCGATTCTCACGAAAACAGCACAAGGTCTTACCCGACAAACTGGGCTACGCTTCGCTTCTCCTCTACCAATATCAGGACAATACTGGCAATCGACGGGAACTTGCACCGTTGCAGTGGCACCTCATGAGCGAAGCAAAGACACTAAAGGAAGTCAAACAATGGCTGACAAAGAATGCTTTCCGAACACGCAGAACATCGCAAGAAATCCTCGGGTCGCTTCTGGACGATACCATCGGTACCGATGACGAAAATGTCATCCGACATGTCATCACGCCGCCTCAGCGCGAATCACTCTCCATCAAGATCTGCTGGCGCAATGGTCCGCCGGACATTGCGCACCTGACGGAGCAGGTCGTGCAACACGTCCACCAACTCATCATCAACAGCTAGAAGCGTCCTTCTTGCAATCTGTCTCCAAGTTTCTCCCTGTTGGTCGGTGTAAAAAGATTTCGAACGGGTTGGACCAGTTTCGTCCCACTTCCCAGTCATTGTCGAAGCTGTGCTTACACTCTTTACACTTCTGAAAGGTTTGTAAGAATTGTGAATACGTTTGCGCGCGAACTCGAATCGACTTTTGCTGAATCTGGCAGGAGATGGAAATCAGCCGCTGCCGGTGCGCTCGGGATCTCCCGGCCAACCCTGTACCGATACCTCAAAGCTGAAGAAGATGTCCTGCCACTGGTGGTGCCTGCCGATTTGCTGGATCGTGTTCGTCAGCTTGCAGGTCGAAGAAAGCTTCTGCCATTGGCTCGTGATCTAGCGGTCTTTTACGCGCGCGGACTCACTGCGTTGCAGGAACTCATGGACGCACGAGGATTCATTTCAGCCCCGTATCCTGACGACCTTCTTAGGGCGTTCTCCGTCGCGTCCGCCCTCAACGCGCACAGTAAGCATTCGAGCTATCCGGATAACCTAGCAAGCCTGCTCGACTGCTCGGTCAAGCCTCTGCACGAGTGGTTTAGCGACTTGGATTGGGACGAGGTTGGCGACTACACAACAGCACGGCTGATCCGCTACGGCGGTATTTCTGCTGAATGTGCAGTCCTTGCCTCCGTCCCTCGCGATATTCACGAACACGAAGGCTATGAGTTTCTGATTAACCGCTGTCGGCCTATGCCCGACGGCCAACAGTTCTATGTCGCCTGGCGGCGCCTCCTAATTGAAACGCCAGTAATAGAAAGTTTTGGAGAGGTTGTCCGAAATCAGCGGACCTTCGTTAAGTATCTTGAAACCGTCACCGAGTTGGATCACCACTTCCTCGAAAGAATACCGCGCCCCGCCGTGAGCCCCGGGACGATCTCTCTGTGTCCGTTGACTCGTACTCGTGCCACCTTCTTCCAGAATCAATGGATCTCTGAATCCCGTGATCCCGATATTCAAATTGAACTCAAGCGGCGTGGGCCGGTTGAGTTTCAGTGGACACCTGACGCCCGGCAAGTGAAACGGATTTTCCGGCAGTTCTGGGTCTTGCCAGGTTACTACGAGCTCGAACTGCACCGTCGCGCACTTGCTGCCGGTTGGCAGGCAGAGTTGTGGCCACGTTTCGATACGGTGGACCTGGTCCTCTCTAAGGGTGACATGGCACTCGCCCTCGATGTGAAGGACCACATCAACTCATTCGTCCTTGCCAAACGATTCGAAGGATTTCGTGGGTACGAGAAGGATCACCAATGTTTGGTTGTTGTGCCGGACTATCTCACGCAGATCGATACTCGGTACCGTGCGCGCTTCTCAGCGGTAAGGCGTTCCCACGGTAAGTCTCCAGTGGAGATAAAGACATACTCGGAAATTCTTCAAACGATTGAAGGAGAGCAATGAGAAGTGCCAGCGACTTTGTGGGCGTATATCGGAAGCTGACGTCCGATCCTGATCTGTTTCGCGGCGGTAAGAACAAAGACGTTCTTTTCGTCGATCTCGCACTCCACTTTCTGACGCAGTATTTGCCTGGTGAACCAGTAGGCATTATTCCGTTTCTTCTGTCTGGTTACGCGAAGGTCATCAAAGACGATTCCCAATTTCGTCGTGCCGTTCAGAATCTTCGACACTACTGTTCGTCTTTTGCGTCCGCCTACGCTTGGGCCGCTGCGATCGAGGCACACAGCGACATCCCAGAAATAAACCGGGCCTATCGCGTTGATGCCGGCTTCCCTAAGCGACGCGATGCTGCTTCCGATACCGTACTAGATCTCCTTGAAACGACTCTCCAGAACTGCGCACCGCATACGCTCAGAAAAATGTCTATCGCCAAGCCCGGGGAGGCTCGGGTCTATGTGGATCACCGCAAGACGGCCCTTCATTATCGAATTCCTTTTCGCAAAGAGGATCAGAGTCAACTGAGGCGTTATGACTTGATTCGCCGAAGTCATAATCCGCCGATAGCTGTCCGCTGGTCGGCGCTCATGGAAGTAGCTCGGGAAGTCGATCGTGTTGAATCGTCTGAGAATTGGACAGCATTGACCGGTCTAAAACCGTCCAACCTTGAAAGTCGAATGCAGAAGATCAAGTTGCATGCTGTGGACGAGCGTTTGTTTCGCGATGGAATTCTGACTCTTGAGGGTGTTCGGCACCTGGTCGGAATGCTTTCTTCGGGAAAATCAGGTCTTGTTTTGGCGCTTCTCTTTACCCTAGCCCGCCGCGAGTATGGGAAAAGAATACTTGTCCTTTCCTCAGACACCACCGCTGCCGCAATGCTGAGTGCGCGGCTGAAAGCGCACGGCATCAATTCCACGGTTCTATCCAGCTTTCTCAGACGGGATGAACACTTGAGCTCAATTCATTGGCATCAGGCAATGACTGCGGGGAACGGATGGTCTATGGCAGGGACTGGGCATTTAATTCGCGACTTTAGTGTGGCCTGTCCGCTCGATGGTCACCAATTGGAATTGGACGCAGTCACCGGTGTGGATCGTGGAGAAATTCGCTTTCCGTTAATGGAAGAAAAGCCGTGCCATTCAATTGAGCAGGCAGGCGATTCGTCCAGACCAACGGATGAAGGGGACAACGAAATAGAAAATCCTCGAATCTCCAGACGCTCTTGTCCCTTGTTTTCCTCCTGCCCAGCGCAATCCCAGCAGAGAACGGCGGTAGATGCGCAAATCGTTGTTATGACAGCGCCAGCATTTCTCATGATGAATCCGGACCCCAACGTCCTGTCGGAGTCCATGTCATTCCCTGAACTGGCGCAGTTTGACCGGGATCTAGTCATTATTGATGAGGCTGATTCAATCCAACGGGTATTTGATGAGCGCTTTTCCCTTCAGGCTCCAATCATGGGAGGGGAAGGGAGTTACCTGCCACAGTCGTCCCTGTCACTGCACGCGGCGGTCCAGGAACAGGGCGGTGCTCAGTATGCCTCTCGCTTGAACGTTGCATGGCAAACGCGACTGTCGCGTCTGGGCATCGCGGTATCTGGATTCTATTCACTCCTGTTGAATCGCTGGCATGACATGTCAGGTTTCAAGTTGGAAAGCGAGTTTACGGCGGCAACAATCCTATGCCAGTTGTGGAAGACTCGCGCCGACTATGCTCGCGGTGTCCGCGACTCTCAGCTTGTTGGTGAAACGGAAGTCGGTTTTCAGCGAATTCTGAAGATGGTTGGCAAGCTCGAAATCATTGATGAGCCAGACCCATTCTCACGTCAGGAAGAAGAGATCTCCAATTTAGAAGCAGATGATTACGATCCATCCACGGTGTCGTTAGTTGAATTGCGCACCGGGTTGCGCAACGGTGTCGATTGGAGAGCACTTATAGACCGAGCGGCTGTGATGCTGGACGGCACGCTGAGGGACTTCAATACTTTTGAACTTGAAACACGCGAAGCACGGCGGTTCAAGGCTAAGGAGCGGAATGCGCTCGCCATCCTCTCAGCGCTCTATGCCGACATTGTACTGAGTGATTTCAACTTCTTGGTTCGCAATCAACCCAGCGTGAGTGCTGCCTACCGCCTGGAGGATTACACCCTATTAAACGAGACACGTCAGCTACTGCGCCACTACCGGACTCTCGTACCTGAAAGTCCTAACGGAAATGTTTTTGGCCTGGTTTATGAACACACGCAGAACTCCAGTGTGGCGCGCGGCGATCTGAAGGTTGTCTGTAATGTCGGCGTGGGGCGATATCTGTTAACGCACCTTCATTCGCTTCTACAGGATGAGAATCAGGCTGGCCCTCATGTCCTACTTCTATCTGGCACCAGCTGGGCTGGTGGAGAAATGGTGGTGGATGGCGAGACGAATGTGCCCTCGCAATCTGGAGTTATCCCGAGTCTTCCGAAGTCGCTAAAGTCTGTCAGCATTGCATCGCCTTCCTATGACGTGCAGGTTCCGGTGGCGGGGTACCTTGAGCAGCCTGATAAGGAACGAGAAGAGCTCAAGAAAAGCATTCTCGAATTGATGCCGGTGCCGGATGAAGATGGCACTGCGATCGCAGTGTCTGGCACGAGGCCAGAAGTTCGCCGCATCAAGCTAAAGCGTATTGCAGAGCACCTCGTGGGCAGTACGGGGCTTAATACAAGAATAGAGATGCATTGGCTTAAGAATGAGCAGGTGTGGGGCCACGAGCGAATGGTAGACCGGCGCCGTGCACTCTTGGTTGTGCAGAGCTACCCCGACGCTATCGTTGTCGCGAATGCAATCCGCCGTCAAATTGACATCGGAACCGCGCCGCATCACCACGTTTACGTACTCGTTAAGGACAAGGATGTTCGAACAACTGGAGTGAAAGATTTGCAATCGCGAGCCGCGGTAGGCGTGGTCCCGTTGCCTCGTTCGCTGGTGGAGGATTTTGGCGCTTCCCCGGAAGGTTCGGTCCTCGTTGTGCCGCTCGTCTTGATTTCGCGTGGGCACAACATTCTGAATGTGAACGGCGTCGCAGCGATATCCAGCATCTACTTTCTTCACCGGCCGCATCCACGGCCTGACGATAGGTCCGGAACCGTCGGACAGGTCAATCGGTTTGCGCTCGACTGCCTGAATGGGAAAGTCTCCGAAGTGGTAGCGTCCCCAAATGCAACGCGGGGACGAGTGCTGCGGTCACTGGCTCGAATGATTGCGCGGCGCTCGCTAGCGGCACGAGGTGGGTACTCAACGATGCCGGTAGAGGAACAGGCTCGGTTCGCATGGGACCTTCTGACGCCAATATGGCAGACCATTGGTCGCGGTATTCGAGGCGGCGTCCCTGTCTATACGGCCTTTATTGACGCAAAGTTTTCTCCTGGCCACTTTGAGGGTGTTCGCGAAACGCCCGATGGCAGTTGCTTGATGAAGGTGCTCGAAGTACTTCGAGACGCAACTGATTCGAGAATGAATGGTGACTGGCTAACCGCACAGAAGCTTTATGGCCCTATATACGAGTGTCTCGATCGGATGTTCCAAGGGATGCGGTCCGCAAACCCGATACCGGAAGAAGAGGCCCTCGCTGCGGTGAGTGGGACCTGATGAGGTGAAAATGGCAGGAGTGATACGTCCTTTGATTTGGGAGATCGGTGATGCTGCGCTGTCGTCTTTCCAAGACTACACCGTATTCGAAATCCCTCCGGATTTGTACGAGGCTTTAGCTCTCGCATTCAAAAAGAGCAATGACGACGATCAGTTTTGGGTCGTACCACAGAAGTCCTTGGAGCGGCTGATCGGATGGTTTGCCCCAGATGTCGGTTTCATCAAGCGTGAGATGTCCTTTCAAAGTGGAAAATACACGCTCCATATTTACTATCTAGGCGGCCAGGAAAGGGAACGTGCGGTCGCGGAGTTGGCGAATGCTTTTCAACTATGGCTTGCTGTTTCCGCCCCAAAGGACCGCGATCAGGAGTTAGACAATCGCCTTTTTGCGGAGGTCTCCAACGCTGCGAATTGGTTCGATCGGCAGGTTGACCTCGGCATGGAGGGTTCTCCAGACAGATGCCTCGAACCTCGTGAAGGCAGAGCGTTCGACATCATCACCCAATCGATTGCTGCATACCTTGCGGAAAAGCCGGTTGTGCTCGGAGGTAAGAATTGTGGCCACCTGATTCTTTCCGGAGTTAAGGGCAATCCGTTCTACGGAAGAGACCTTCATCTTTTCCCGCCAGACCATGTGGCGAGCGAAAATCGCGAGGGTTACTGGTCCGAGTTCATCAAGATTTCTACTATGACGTCTCCTGAGAGCCAAAGGATGCGGATTGTGGCATCCCTTCATGTCCGGAACTATGGAGCTCTGACGCCGAAATCACGGTTTTCGTCCTTGGATCGGCATCTTGATGTGTTTTTTCCAACTCGCAACGGCGCGACTATTGGAAGAATTCGTCATGGCGAGATCCCTTTTCGATTGGAAGGTCGAAACGACGAGGACGTGAAGCCTTTCTACCGTTATCGGAATGGGGCTGACCTTTTTACGGCCATTAGGGCTTTCTCCGGAGGAGCCGTTATCGATTCATCAAAGGTGGCCTTCGAACCGATTTGTGGCGACGCTGGCCTTTGGATGTTGCCACGTCTCGGGCGCGGCTTTGGTGACCGTCGTCTCGCAGCCGGCCAAGGTACGAGTTGGACTGATCGTGAAGCATTTGCTTACTACCTGACTGAAGTGTTTGCCCAGATAGGTCTGCAACCTATCTGCAATTTGGAGCGAGTATCGGTGGATCGGGGTTTCTCGATCGCTTCACCATGGAGCGGACCAAGTGAGCCTAAGGACAAGACTGCTGAAAAAACTCAAAAGTTTCAAAATCAGATGCAGTTGACGCAAGCCCGCCGCGGAAAGCTTGCCGGCGGTGCTTTGGCAGGAGTACCTCTACGGATCGCTTTCTTTAGATTACGAGATGAGGCGGGGGATGAACTCCGTGCAAATCTGATGACCCTATTCGGTCAGCCAGATAAGGAGAGTGCAGGCGAACTGAGGTTCCAGGACGGGCTGGTTGTCCAGTTCAAGTTGGCGAAAAGCGGGATTCTTTCCGAACCGCTGCCGTCTCCTCCGCAAATTGAACCTGAGGTCGCTGCGCGAATTAGCAAAGGCAAGCATCAAGATATCGTGCGTGATCGACATCGAACCCTTCTTGAAGAGCGCGAGGACCAGATTCGAGCATATGCGGACAAGGCGACGTCTGGTTGGCGCGGAACTGCTCCGTGGATTGCTTTGATTGAAATGCCCGATAAACTGAGGGACAAAACACATGATCCCTATGTCCGTGTCTACCGTTCTATCGCTGCAATCGGCGGCGTGCCTCAAGCCCTACTGCTTGAGGAGAACGGGGACACCAATCAGTTCAAAGTTCGTCAAGGATTACGGGACGGTCTGCGGATGCTGGGTATTGCCGGCTTTGACGGGATCAAGACTCGTGGAAAGAATCCGAATGCGATTCCAGCCAACATACGCCTATTGGGATTATGGACGGCCAGGAGGAATGAAGATTTCAAAGCTGGCGAACGACGAGAGGCGTGCACATTCCCAATCGCGATCGTGCACGATGAGAACACTTTGAAGGTGGCGCTTCCAACCCGAGATGGAAATGGGTGGAACTGGATGAATTATTCATCAGCCTGCGTGGCCATCCGGACACACCAGATACCCTCCTACTCCAAAGTTCGGGTTACGCAACGAAGCGATGTGTTCTCGCAGTTTTATCGCGAAGTCATCGAATCGCTGGTATTCGATGGAAAGGAGACCGTCGTCATGGCCGAGGCCGAAAACATCCGCAAGGAAGTGCCCACAATGACGAACAAGGGGCTAACGCTGGGGGCGTGGGAGATTGAAGGCTCGCCCGGCAAGGCACCATTGCGACTTCGTGACGGCGACACGTCTGTAAGCGTCGTGCGACTAAACCGGGCAGACTCCAAGGGCGCGAGCTATTGTCGATCCGGCGTGAAGGGAAACGTGTGCGGAGCGTTTAGGGAACCGGGCCGCACCCGAACTTTTTGGGCAGTTCGCCCACCCGCCCTGTCTATGTCGGGGAATTGGAATCTCAAATCTGCCATGCTTGCTTCGCGCCGTAACATTGGTCACCCGGATCATCAACTTCGAAAATCGGATGCGGAATACTTTGGCGAAGATCGCGTGGCGCCGAGCTTGGAAGAGATCGTCGTGCTCAGTCACTCGAAAATGCTCTCTTGTAGCGCTCTCGTGTCCCTTATTCGAAAGCTACAGCTTGCACATGTCACGTGGGACAGCGCTACCATTTTGCCGTATCCGCTGCATGAGGCGAGTCTATTAGAAAAAATCGTCGGATAGTCCCCGCGGGATTGGGATGAGCGCCGGGTTTTGGGTGTGAATTCATAGAGTCTGTACGATCGGCGCGCTTAACAAACAGGGCATATCGCGATGGGTTGTATGGAACGACAGACCTTGAAGAAGACTGCCGAAAGAGGCGATCTGCAGCCCGGAAAATATAACCGTATTAGGTTTAAGCATGGCGGATGAACTTCGGCCATATCAGGTCGATGGGATAAGGAAGATCTTCACGTCGTGGCGAGGCGAAAAAAGGAGTGTGCTCTTCCAGATGCCGACAGGCACCGGAAAGACGGTGCTATTTGCAGAGATCGTAAGACGCGGGTTCGAGAAGAAACGAAGAATTCTAATTGCAGTTCATCGAATCGAACTTGTAGATCAAATTCAGGCCAAACTACGAGAAAAGGGTGTTACGACGGGAGAAATAGTAGCCCGCCGCGCTTCAGATTATTCACACGTTGTGCAGGTCGCATCCATTCAGACATTGTCGCGACGTGAACATCCTGAAGCCAACCTCGTGATCATCGACGAATGCCATCACGCGAAGGCGAAGACTTACAAGGACCTTTGGAAAATCTATCCGGACGCGAAATTTCTTGGAGTCACCGCAACGCCAATCCGGCTGAGCGGGGAAGGATTTGATGATGTTTTTGACGAGTTGATTGTTTCGCCGCCGATTGATCATTTCGTAAAGCAGGGGTGGCTCGTTCCAATTGAACATTATGCCGGTCTCACTCCGTCACTCGAAGGTGTGACTGTCAGAAACCGAGAGTACGTCACATCGATGCTTGCTGATGTCATGATGGATGCCGCGGTTATGTCCGACCTAATCGAAAGTTATCAACAGAAGTGTTTAGGCAAATCCACCATAGTGTTCGCTGTGGATATAGCCCATAGCCGTGAAATCGCTGCGCGTTACGCACAGGCTGGGATCACGGCCGCACATATTGACTCAACGACGCCAGCCGCAGAGCGGAAGGAAATACTGACGCGCTTTAGGAAGAAAGAAATCAAGGTTGTCAGCAACGTCGAGATTATCACTGAAGGGTTCGACTTTCCTGAATGCGAGGTCGTGCAGCTCGCACGGCCCACGAAATCGCTAGCACTTTATATGCAGATGGTCGGGCGGGTCATGCGCCCCGCAAGAGGTAAGAAAAGTGGAATCGTTCTCGACAACGCCGGGCTTTGGAAAGAGCACGGAGTCGCAGATGAGCCACGAGAATGGCGCCTTACCGGTAAAAAGAAAGCTAAATCTCTGAATCAGAATCTTTCGGATGTTGCTGCCCTCGATGATGATGAAGTATTGCGTGATGTTGTTCGGACTCGGCCGTCCGAGGTCCGTGGCTTGCGACTCGTGCGAGTCACTCCGAGCGTAAAAGAAATCAGACTGTTCGAGTATGTCTTGGCGGAGTCACAACGATCTCGCCGGAAGCTATTGCACGCGTACCATCGTTGGAAAGACCAAGTCGTGGAATCTGGCCGCACGATTAATGCAGAGCAATTCGAATATATTATGAGAAGACTCAATCGCCTCAATGGCACAGCGGATGCAGATCGCAGCTTCAATAAAGGTTTTTGGTATTACGAGAGGAAGAACCTCGGCATATAACCAGGAATCAGTTGGCAAACGATGCGGTAAAGAAGCCTCCGTTCGCGTGCTTTTCCAGGAGGTTGGTACGACAAAGCGAAGGATTCTAATTTGGGGTAAGACATATCCGGAACTAAGCGCGAAGTACTTTGAGACTGTCTGCTGCGGTGGTGTATTCGAGGACACGGGCCAGCCTGTACGCCTTTATCCGATTCCTTATCGTTACCTCGAAGGCGATGGGCAGTTTTCCAAATACCAGTGGTTATCGGGTGTGGTCGAGAAGAACCCCAAGGATTCGCGTCCGGAGAGCTACCGTATTGATTGCGACTCCATAGAACTTCAGGAAAAAGTTCCAACCACGGCAGACGAGTGGGGAAAAAGGTCAAATTACATTTTCAAGAATTCCGGTTGGCAATTCGATTCGGTCGAAGCCCTTCAAAAGGCCGAAAGAGCGCAAGGCACCTCGATCGGGATTATTAAGCCAAAATCCATAGACAAGATCGAAGTCGTTACACGACCCTCGGACGACAAAACAACATTCGAAGAGAAAATTCGGCGGCTTGGCGAAATATCCGAAGCAAAAAGGAAGCAACTCAACCTTTTCACCGAAGCCACTCCTCCTGAAATGAAATCGCTCGCCTATTTAGAAGATCGGATTCGCATTGAATGGGTTTGTTATGGCGCAGGTTGTAAGGGACACAAAATGCAGGTTCTTGATTGGGAAGTTGCAGAACTGCATCGCAAGCACGGCGACGAGAAAGCGCTACAGAAAGTAAGGGAAGTGTGTGATCTGAACGAATACGCCACACAGTTTTTTCTCGGCAACTTTTATTTGCATCCAACCGCTTTCACGATCGTTGGTCTATGGTACCCAAAGCGAGTTCGGGATTTGCTATTCCGCTAGCGCTACAGGTGTGCTGGACGGAGCCGAGGCTCAACTATTTCTAAAGCTTCGATCAATATTGAACGGTGGCAATCCGAGGGTTTTTTCTCATAGCACGTTAGGCACGCTGGCCGACCCGATTTTGCTGCCTTCTTAATATGGCTGAGTAATTCGTCAACGCAGTCTGAATTGTGCCGCAGATATGTACGGTAACGACGCAGACACTCGGCCGTTGATTTTGCCGTGCGTCGGTTGCTGGAGGGATTTCCCGCGGATGGTATATGGACGTAATCGATCGAAACACTCTTCAGCGCAGCCTGCAATCGGGATTTTGAAAATCCTTCCTTGTAGCTCCATGCAGTTTGGCGCACATCCAGGACAATACCTACACCCGCTTCGACAAGGGCGTCCACGTAATCATCGAGGTTGATTTGCTGATATCCGAGCGTGTAGACGCGCATTGTTACGAACGGCACTCCGATCGCTGGCATTCTAGCGTGTCTCATAGTCCCACAAAACGCCGATTTCGCCTGGACCGATCCTGTCTCAATGTACGGTCCAACATTTCAAGCCGAAGTGAAACGATTGCTGAGCGGGGGGCCTACGATGGCCTTTTGTGACGTCAAGAGCCTGGTACCCAAAGCTTGAGCGGCCTCTGACGAAGTCCGCGGCCTCGTATTTGTCATCTGCGCACCCCAACCTGCAGAAGTTTCCATAAGGCCACCTCGCCCGATATAGACTCGTTGAACAGAGATGACGGATTGCGAAACCAGTGGAGCTGTAATGGGAATCGATGTGGGATTCTCGTCGAAAAGAAAGACCACGTGTCTCTGCTTATTGGAATGGGACAAGGCGGGATTGTGTTTTCGATTCCGTCTGGTTGGTAGCGGCGACAATGAGCGTGCTGATGCTTTTAATGACCTGGTTGAGCATCGTCGGCTTGCCGGTATTGCGCTGGACGGACCTTTGACCCACGAGCTTCGCTTGGTGGGGCACTATCGGGCAGCGGAGGCTATACTCTCCCGCGGGTGGCTTCAGAGGCGGGGCAAGCCGGGACAAACCAGCTCACCAACGGGCCAAATGTTGCATCAGCATGCCACGAAATTGGCACGCTTGGCATTGTCCAGCGCATCCATCGATCCCGCAACCCATTGGGAGGCGATCCATGAAAAGAGAATCGTTGAGGCATTCCCGAACATATTTCTCGGCGCCCTCATAGACGAAACCCTTCTCCCTGTACTATCGCGCGACGCGACTGATCGGTATTGGGAACTCGCCGTCGAAAAGTCTGACCGGCTGAACCTCTTGATGCAGTTCTTATTGCCAGATCGTCGGGTGGATAACGATCTCGCAGCCTGTTTTGATCACGAACAACGGGCTGGGGCGATATGTGCTTTGAGCGCACTAGCCGTAGTGATGGGAAAGCACACCGCCGTAGGAGATGCGATTGATGGAGACATTGTGTTGCCGCCTGCAGAAACGTGGGGTGTGGACCTTGAGGGGCACACGCCTTGGCTGGAAGCGATTCTACGAAACAATGTGTGCACGGTGCGTGGCTCGCGCAAGGCACATCCCAACCACGGCGTTGCACGGGCCGTGACAGAAAGTGGACTCTGGTTCTATTAGATTCGCGCTAAGGCATTTTCTGAGAAAGGCTGTATGAACTACGGCGAAGAGATCGCGTATTGGTTTCTGAGATTCAATGGTTGTTTCCCGATATCGACTTTCGTCATTCACCGGTCTAGTCGGATTGCACGAACATCTGATTGCGATTTGCTGGCTGTTCGTACGCCACATGTCTATGAAGAAATTGGGGGGAGACCGGAAGACTGGGATGCGGAATTGGCACAGTTACTCGATTTTGACGGCAGGACCATCGGAATGATTTGTGAAGTCAAAACAGGTCGATATGCTTTAGATGAAATATTCCGTTCCGGGTACGTCGATTACTCACTCGGACGTCTCGGGTTGATTCCCCGGGAGCAGATTCAAGCTGTGGGAGCAGATCTTTCAATGAATGCGGTCGTTGATGTGTCCGATAAATACCGAATTTGCAAATTGCTTATTGCTAACGAAGAAAAACGGAACGGGTCCTTCTTATTCTGGACATTAACTAGAGCCGAGGCTTTCATCAGAGAGCGAATTGCAAAATATCCGAAGGAAAAATACGCGGACCGAATGTTTTTTGGTTCGGAACTTCTGCAGTACACAATACAAAAACATCGCTGGCAGGAGAACATGACCGATGAAGAAGAATAACGAGGAGCATGCCGGCAGCTAAAGGTGGAAAAGGGGGAAGATTGCGCGAGGCACGAGTATTCACAACGGAAGCAGAATTTCGGCAGTGGTTCGAAAAGAATCTCTCTGTGTTCGGTGTTCATAAGATTGTGCTTTCGCAGGAAGCCTGTCCGGACTACGTCGTGATCATGGAAGACAATCGTGTTCTGAAGTTGGAAGCGGAATTGTTCGCAAGCAATTTCAAGTACCACGGCCATGATCCGAAAAAAGCTGACTACATTCTTGCCTGTTATGCAAAGACGCCCACGGTTGAAGGTGTGCCGGTGATGGCGCTACATCGCCTTTGGTGTTTTGATATTGAACCGACGGAGTCAATTCCTCCGGAAGCAGTTCTTTCGGAGGAGGAAGCACAACTGTTGAGCGCGATTCATTCTTCTGGCGGAATCAGCGTTGCAGCGCTTTCCCAAGGGAATCTGGCTGGCGAGGGAGAATTATGGACGCGGGTGCATCCTGCTCGAATTGCAACAATACCTCGCGGTCGTATCGTCGATAGTGTTGTCAGTGTCCTGTCCCAGAGCACGAAAGAGTGGCTGCGAAAATACCATCACCTTCTGATTGGTGCCGGAATATCTCAGAAGGGTTGCGAACTCCTCGAATCGCTCTTCCGTCGGAACCTGATTGGATACCGTCCAATCGAATGGCTCGCTGCCGCCTATGACGGCTCCATCATTGATCATCCAGCTTGGTTGCCAACGGAAGTGTACGCAACCGATGACGCATGGACCCATCACGAAGCTGATATCATGCAGCACCTTTTGATTTGACGAAGAAAAACGCTTTCCTGCCAGCGCCGGCTTCTATTACGCCGCTCGTGTGCCTACGACGAACCATTCGAGATTGAAGCGACGCGCGAACGCATCGATCTCCAGAAACGCCGTCGCGGCACGCGGCAGTTCCACTTGTTCGGCATAGCGAGCGATGCGCCGCCAATCTTCTGCGAGATGTGCGCGCCTTCCTGAGACGGTTACAGGAATATCTGACAGAACCGCCTTATTAATAGTTGACGAGAGCATCACCAGTTCCTCAGACGAGGATGTTTGCTGATTCCCGTGCTCGCGAAGCAACCGGTCGAGTCGTTCCGAGAGCGTGGGAAGCTCGACACGTTCGTAGTCTGGATTAGGAACGCCCGCGGCGCCCGGCTCGTTGTAATACCATGCTTTGTGTGTGGCGAGGGTGAGGACATTCGGAAACGTTGATTGCTCTACAATTGTTCCATCTGTCATATGTGAAAAGAGAGCTTGAGTCGTACCGAACACGGGAGCTGCGTAGATGAAGAGCGCACGATCACTGAGGATTCGAGCCGTCGCTTCGAGAACGCCTTGTTGCTCTTCGTCAATCTCGAACCTGTAGAAGGGGCGCTTGCTACCTAACGCAGCGAGTCGCTTCGGTAGACGCTTTCCGATCCCGCATCGTTTCGCTTGAATAAAACAGTTAAGCTTGAACGGGGGCAAGCGGTCCTGATAAGCACGCCGTCGGGGTACCCACGGCCAATAATCCCAGTGTGGCAGAATCCCGCTGAGCGGTGTCCTGTGTCCGTGCAACAACCAAAGGTATTGCGCAGTGAGGTAGAGAGCTGCGTCGTAACCGAGGTATTTTTCCAAAACTTGGCCCGGCGTCCACAGCCGCCCATCCGCGCGTTCCAGCTGGTTGTAGAGAGGAGATTCATACTCTTTTTCTTCAAATTGCGCAGGTTTCAGAAGAGTTCTCCAAAGCAGCTCCGTACGGGGGACTGATCAACCAATAGTGTCATCAATGAACTTGGAAAATCGTTGGCAAAACTTTTCCAAATCGTCAGCCTGCAATACCGCCATCCAGTTTACTGGGTCATTTTTACCATTTCTGTCCTCGAATCGGATTTCAACTTGGCTGGGTATGAGACTGTCAGAAGAATATCTCATGCGACCATGGGCAATGGCGTTTCGCAGATGCCTAAGAAAATCGTAGAGGGTGTCACACTTTCCGCTGATCACCTTGAATTCTGGCCAGCCATCATTGGCTAAAGTCGGGAAGGGCACGTTCTTAGCGGCCGTGAGAACAAGAGTTTCCCATGGGAAAACAACAACCTCGGTTATCACCGCAAAACCGGCCAATGGTTATCACTTCAAAACCGGCCACAGTACAAACGTTCGGGACAAGGTGTTCTACTCCTTCAACCGTGACTAAAGCAACAACGGTTTCGAATCGCGATTAGAATGCGATGGCCTGAGCGGAGGATAGGGCAACGCGGGGACGCGACCCGAGCGCCGACTCAGGGGCCAGGACCGAAGCGGGGTGTCGAAAGATGCCCCGTTTGGTTTGAAGAGACAAAGGACTTCGGGACTGGCACAAAGCGATAAATCCGATCAAGGAATGATCCCCTTCCTTATTTTTCATTCTCGTCGCCAGGTAATTGCGTTTTGGTGCGCCAGCTTCGGGGACCGCACTTCAGAACATGACCGTGATGAAGAAGTCGGTCGAGCATGGCGGTAACGGCCGCGGTGTCGCCTAAGAGCTTGCCCCAATCGTCGATGGGTCTGTTTGAAGTCACCAGTGTGGCCATCGGCATCAGTGTACGAGTACGTCACTGTCCAGTCAGCGCTCTTGCCGGAATTGCTCGTCAGCCTCAAGAGGCTCTTCCTTACCGTCACGCCGCCGATCTCGAGCGAGCCGTCGCGCCGGATGCCGCGGTTCCATAAAATCTGGTTCAGGAGCGTGAAGGTGAACTGCTCCGGCGGAATCGAGGCGAGGTCAGTGTTTCTATCGTCAGTCATTTTTGAAAGCGAGGACAATGAGCGTGCCTATCGCAACGATGATGCTGCCCAGATCGCGCACCATTTTAAATACGGCACGGAAACTTTCGAGCCGACCCACGGCCTGACTTCAGCCAGCGCTGTTTCTTTAGCGGTTGCGAGGTACAAATAGGGAATTCCCTTCGGATTCGCCCTGCCCTCGCGTGCCCTGTCCTTCAATGGCTTCATCCGTTCTGGAGAATACGGAGCTTCCTCTTCCCATTCATGTTCGTCGGGATCGTTGCACGTACGCCAGTCGTGCCCCAATTGTGCCCGCCAAAGATATGTCCCATTTTCTATATGGTCGCTTCGTGTTTTACCGGTCTTACGGACTGCGGCCAGAAAGTGTTCAACGTCCGCGTCCCGCACGTATCGTGCATTCTTTTCGACCGAGTGCTGAAATCCCAATAACTGCGCCACGACTTGAAGTCAGACATGACAATTCCTTTTGATGTCTATTATCAGTGCATCTTGAGAGAATACGGAATCCCGCCTTTCACCTTTTCTACGATCCTCAGGAACAAGCCCGGTGGACGAGCGAGCGCACCGTCGGTTTCCGTCAAGTCGGTGGCCGAGTACAATATATGTCCGTTATGGATGACCGGATCTACGAGTGTGAAGTCAAACGCACCTTCATGCGAAACGGCGAGAAAGTCCGCGATTGGAAGCACGTGCCCGTGATCGATGCACTGGCCGACAAATCCCACGATATCCGGTGTGCTGAATGCCACGGCGCGGTCAACCTTTATGGACGAAACGTCGCGCACGGTCCGACACCTCATGCGGAACACCGTTCGAGGCAAGACTCCGAATACTGTCCGGCTGGTCACTATTTCAAGCAGAACCCTGGTCGAACTCCGCGCCTGTCGGCGAATCCCGCGGTCTAAGAACTCATGGGCAACCAATTCTTTTCCAGTGAACAAGGCGAGGATCTCGCATACATCAACGTTCGCGATCTTCCGCATCTTGCCGAGGCCCGCGAATTCGTTGAATCCCTTTGGACTCGTTATCGCGGCTACCACGACCCGCACTTTCTCGAAGATGCCCGGAACCACTTTATCGAACGGCTTTGGGAAATGTATCTCGCAGTCACCTTATTGGAGCGTGGTTTCCAATTGATTCGGTACGGCACCGAAGGTCCGGAGTTCTATTTTCTTCACGACGGGCGCAAAGTGTGGACCGAAGCGGTCGCCCCCGGCCCCGGGCGAGGGCGGGACCGGGTGGCGCGCGAGCCCATTGGACAGGCCTTCACGGTTCCGACCGAGGCCATCTTGTTGCGGTTCACGAATGCCCTCGCAGAGAAACGGGGCCGCTACCTTGCTGCGCGACAGAAAGGAATTATCGATGACTCCGACCTATACGTGCTCGCAGTAAACTCTCGACGAATCCCTCATGCGCCGTTCGGAAATACGCTTCCGTTCTTTGTTCAAGCTTATTTACCAATCGGCGATTTAAGTCTCATGATGGATCGAGCGACGGGCAAGCTCGGGAATCCCTTCTACAAGTACCGCGATGCTGTGTCTAAGGCAAGCGGAGCCGCAGTGCGAACCGATAGTTTCCTGGATCCAAACTTTTCATTTGTTTCGGCCATCCTTCACTCTGCGGTGGATTGTGTCAATCGTCCAAACGCCCTCGGTGGTGAGTTCGCAGTCCTCCATAATCCGAATGCGGTACATCCGCTTGATCCCGCGGTCTTCTCCTGGTGCAAACAATTCTTCCATCGCGGTGAATTTCTCGAAGTCATCGAGGCCGGTGACTCAGGAGAGGCGTAACTCTTCTCGCCTACAATAACCGCTAATGAAAGACCAGTTCGTACACTATCCCCGCGGTGGAACCGTATCGGTGGACCGACGCCCCTATCAGTGTCCAAGAATTGCTGCGGCCTCCGGATCGAGCTTCACGAACAGCTCAAAGAAGCGCTCGATTTCCTGGACGGCCGCTTCTGCAGATCCGGGATCAGCGGAGGGAACTCTGCCTGCGGTTTGGACGGTCGCGCCGCCCTCTGTCAGGGCGGTTAGTTCTGGTCTCGGATGTACGAGCCTGTTTCTCCGTTCTCCCAGCTTCCGCACCACCGCCACGATTTCAGAAGTTTCGTCAAAGCTGCCAAGTACCTCGCTGAGCGTGTTCGTCAGCTTCTTTGCGATTCCCAGCGGTTCGTATTTCTTTTCAAACACCGCCTGCCCTAATCGGAGATAGCCGTATTCATTGAGAAAGGCCTCGACGGCGAGCAGCGCGAATACCTGGATCGCTCGCGAGTACATCTGCGAGCATTGTTTTGTTTCCACGATGCACATGAGTTCCGGCGAGACCGGGCCGGCCTCGAATGTGATCTGCGCAGGCAACTCCGATTCGAGCCGGTGCATTTCTTTTTGAAACCTCAAAACCGAATCGCGGATGTCTTTGTGGACCGCAGTGATTCCGGCTGATTTCGGCAGCGGATATCGGTCAGTCATGTGTCCTTCCCGGGGAGACGCGGCTTCAAACCAAACCTCAACTACAATACTCCGGAATGAAGGATGCGTTCGTTCTCTATCCGCGAGATAAAGATTGTCCCTGCGAAAGCGGCGTGACGGCGGGAGCGTGCTGTTTCCGAGAACAGCCGCCGATTACAGCAGATGAAGTCCGTTTTAACAGCCTTAATCTGGACGTGAAGATGGTTGACCAATTTGGACGGACTCGGCCAGCACCGCCGCAGCTACAGTTCCAGGTTGGTGTCAATCAGCCCGGACAAGTGGAACAGCAAATTGAAGGCATCGCTCAGCGAGCCGTCGAGAAGATCGAGTTCGCGCCAGGTTTAAGGTCAACGCCGATGCGGGCTGTCGAGCTCAGTCACCCATTCAGTAGATGGATCGAGGCATTAGCCGAGGCGTTGTATTCTTGCCGGTATCATCAGATCCAGTTTCTCTTTCGGCTAGATCGAGTCGTCAAGCAGCAACTCATAGATTTCAAGCCTTCATCGTCTCCGTATACTGTCCGAATCAACGACCGGCCGCTCCATATCGAGCTGGAATCGTTCTTGATCAGCACGACCTCATCATTGGACATGCTGTCCCAGCTTGTCCGAGTTTCTCTTGGTATCGGGAACAGTCACAATTCATTTAAGAAGGTTGCGGAGCATCTCGCGCGGCAGCATCCAGACCTTGATAAGCAAATAATGAACGATATTCTCGGGGTCGCAAATGACTCCTGGGTCAAAACGGTTCGCGATCTCCGCAACCGTATTGTCCATGAAGCTTCGTTCGATGCGTTTCAGGGCGTCGGTCATCAAGCAATGCTGGTCCTCGATGCGAAGATTGCCAACGTACCCGCAGGCGAGTTTGTCGTCACGACGTGGCGGCAACTGCGGGAGCTGGCGCTGAAGGCCATTCAAGCCATGCCAACGTATCAGGTCGGATTCGATACCATCGCCAAGCCTAGTCCCTAGCCCGATGTATTTGCGCGCCCTGGAACGAGATCGGTGGATCGACCGACCGCGCCGCCGGTTCTCGTCGAGCCGAGCAGGCAGCAGAAAAGCTCCGCCGGTTTCGACGGGACTTTTCGATACGACTTCTATTTGATGCTCCACTGCTGAAATACCGTTCCGCAAACGCCCGTAGAAACGCCGACGGGCGTAATTTCGATCGTGAAACAAACATCTTTTCGCTGCGCTTCTTTGAAAACATCGCGGTATTCGACGTCGCCTTGCAAGCCCGTGCTGACACCAGGAAACTTTCGGACCTGCCGAAACTTTTTGAACAAAGCCTGTCCAGGTAAAGTGCGGGTCTCTTTCGGTGCGAGATCAAACGACTGGTCATTCGGAAAAGTGACCATGATTGCCGTCCAGTCCGGGTCAACTGCGAAATTGATATCCGGCACGACAGAATTGGCAGGCGTTAAACCCGAGTTTGTTACCGTCACCTGATACCGCAAAAAGAAATCCTTGTTCATTCGGAGCGCAGCAACAGCTTCTTCGGGATTGGTTACTTTAGCGTCGTAGGTGACATAAGCGCGCTGTGCGGCCTTTTCGGCTTCGCTCGGTGGTGCCGGTGCTGGTTTGGTCTTCATGAAGTTGTTGTAATAGGTGAGACCCGCGATAGCGAGACCGATTAGCGTAAGAAATATGGTAAGGCTGTGCGGAAACGGAGACTTTTTCTTCTTTAGGCGCTCTCGACGCTGCTCCTCAGCCTCAGCCCAAATCCAGCGGTCCGAGCCAGGCATACCTTCAAGTTTCGCTTGATGAAGCTCTTCATCCGTCAGGTCCTTCATAGCCTCCGGTGTCAATCGTCCCGACTTTCGCATGAGGATTCTCCGCAAGCATTTTAGCAAACGAAAAAACCGCCGTTGCCTCTCCGCGCTTCTTCGCCGCTGTCGATCGGTGGGTTAAACTCAAAACAATATGACAGGAGCGTGATGTTGTATGGTCTCGCTTGCAACCTTGAAGGCGCTACCAGATTCTGGTCACGATGTGTTGCGGAAGTCACTCGAACTCTTCGTAGAACCGTATCGCAGTCTAGTCAGGGAATATACTCCTGAGCTGCTGCCGCTCTTACCGTTGACCGCCGCAGATGTTGTCTTAGCGGTAACTATCGAGGATGGGAAACCCGACAGGTTGGTCATGTTCTTTTTTGTTAAATCCGGAGATCACCCAGAGACATTGCTGTTCGACAGGGACATCTCTGGTTTTCAAGACGAAGCCGCCGGATACGAAGCGTTCGGGATGTCAACGGCTCTCGAAATCTTGGCAGAGCGTTATGAGAGACCCCAATGTGGCGAACCGTGGACTAAAGTACACCAGATGGGACTCTACAGTCTCAGCGTGTGGTATGTGATCGACTTCACAATTCAACGGCCTGACCATACTTTTATTTCCGATGTCGTAATGTACATTCAGCGTAGCAGTCCCGGATTTCTTCAAGAGCAGTTCGGGATCGAAAATATTGATTCGATCACAAGAACTATTACGGATAGGCCACTCCTCCACTTGCCGAAGCTCCTGCGCTCATATAAGCAGATCATCCCGCCGATCATCAGTGCGACGGATGAATTCGCTGCACTAAGGGACCTGTTGGCGACCAGCGACATAGAAGAGGAGTTTCAGAAATTCTTGCGTGACCATTCGCATTTATTGAGTTTGGTGGCAAAGGATATTCAACCGAAAATCAAGCTAGGCGCGGAGTTCGTGACGGATTTCCTCATTGTGGAAGCGGGGGATGTCTTCAATTTCGTTGAAATTGAGCGACCCAGAATAAGCCTTCTGACCGTCAGGGGAACACAAGCGGCTGAGCTGACTCAGGCGCTCGAGCAGATTGGACAATGGCGAACATGGCTCGCGGAAAATCCTAACTACTTCCAAAGGAATTTTCCGCATTACCGGCCGGGCCGGGAGCGATTTACCCTTATCGCGGGTCGAATGCCGACGGACGTCAAATCCTGGCAGAGGCTGCAAGACCGGGAGCGACAAAATAGGATCGATCTCGTAACGTATGATGAGGTCATCGATAGAATGTCAACGGCGAAAGAGCGATTGGTCACAACCATTCGAGGCGTTGATAACAAGGTCTGACTTGCACCAAGAACCGGTCCCCGCAGCGGACCCAGCGTCCGTCACTACCCGGCGGCGTGCTATACTGACTTCACTCAAGTGGTGCTTGCACCTGTTTCCTTGAGGTCATCGCGATTGGCGATGAATTTCAAAAGGAGAGTTAACTTTCCATGGCTGAAAAGAAAATTCCGCCTACTGAGCGGATTGCTGCATCTTTTAAAGAGCTTGCTTTTGTCTCACCTGAAGTTGAGTCTGCCGCTGCGGATCTCGCAAAAAGCATCTCAAACCTCGAATCATACTTGCGCCGAATAGGCATTCAGGTTTCCGCATGGCACCGGATAGCTGGTGATGACGACCCACAGGACGGCTCATACTGGTCTCGCGACATCGGTTGGTCCCATGTCGAAGATATGTGGAGTATTGCGCTCCGTAAGACTAATGGGAGCCACGCTTACGACCATCATAACGAGGAAGTCTGGCGCTTCGCCGATGCACCGAAGTGGATGGCGATCGAGGCCATAAGCAAGCTTCCCGATCTGTTTGAAACCATCATCAAGAGAAGCAGAGAAACGATCGAAAAATTGAACGCCCGCAAGAAGGACGCGGACGAACTCGCGGCGGCAATTGAGGCTGTCCTGCCCGAGGCCACCGAACAGCTAAATGCGCTCAGGAAAAAGGGGAAGAAGTAGCCGTGCGCATAGAATTTATGTGGTTTGCATTTGCCGCGTTCGCGCTGGGTTGTTTCGTTGTTGCCTTCATTAGTTATCTGAAGGGAGATTTCCGTGCAGGATGCGAAACGCCGTGGGGTAAGTTCTTTGTGGAGGCTAGAGAGAGGTCCAAAGAGCGCCTCGAAAAGAACAGACGAATTCTAAAGTAGCAGTTATGCCATAAACGGCTGGGTTTGTGGGAGTCAGAGTCCCGCTTGCAGTCGGGTTCAATCCTTCGGGACACCCGGATTTCTTCGCGCCTTGGAACGAGATCGGTGGATCGACCGACCGCGCCGCCGGTTTCGTCGAGTCGAGCAAACAGCAGAAAAGCCCCGTCACCTGACGGGGCTTTTCGCATGACTACCGAGCTGCGAGCTTTCGCTCGCGAGGCTTCTGCGGATTGCACCTGGGGCAATCTCGCTGGCCGTTGCGGTACGACTCGAGGAGTTCACCTTTGATCTCCATCACTGCGTCCTTAAACTCTTCCTCAGGGAGAGCTGTACCTAGCAACTGGGTAAGCCATTCATCGACTCGTGTTTGATACGACATGAGATGAATTGCTGTTGTTATGCTCGGCTTCGACGACCTTCCGAGGCAGTGGTGCTTCACTGCAAAGAAGCGATCAGTGGCCGGCAGTCCTTGCCGGGTCAAAGCGAGCGCAGCGAGCGTGCCCCTGTTGGGCTTGACGCGGCGAGGTGGCCGCTACACTGAAAAAGACAGCGAAGCACCCTGCCGAACCAAGAACTTCGGGATTGGCACAAAGCGATAAATCCAATCAAGGAATGCCCGTTCCTTATTTCTCATTTTTCTCATCGCTCAGTGTATCGAAAGATCGAAGTTCTCGAACAATGCGGTAACGCGACGATCAAATTGATCGGAACGTACGAAGTTGTTTTGTGGCGCCTGCTGGTTTTATATTTCGCGCTCAGTCATCTATTCGCAAAATAACTTGGGGCAGATGGATTCAAAACGGTAGATCTCCTCTGCGGTCTCGGTGGGCTTTTAGTCTTTTTTATGAACAATGAAAGGACAATTCACTGAGATCGAGATCCGGTGCAAGATTTGGGCGCAGAAGATCGAAAGGTAAAAGGGGTTTTGAAACTTCTTACTGTGGCGGGCGTGATTGGATTCGCGATCTATGAACTTTCAAAGATGTTCCGACGCGCTGGTACTTGATCCTTTCTGCGGCTGCGGTATCGAATGCCGGCCGGTAGCGAGTAACGTATGGAGGATTCATGACTTCGGGTCCTTCTGAATTCACTATAACAGGTCGTTCCTGGCGTTGATTGACTTCGACAATCGCTAAGGTGTAGAAAAGATGCGTATGTTGGATCTGAATACACTCTCTCAAGTAGCGACAATCATCGGAACAGTGCTTATGATCGTTGAGTGTTCTTCGAGACTCTACGAGGTCTTCAAAAAAGAAAAAGTTGCTACAGGAGAGAAACCCAACGTGCTGGCCTACCGGTTCTACATCTAAATTCACCCTCCCTCGATAAGTTCCGTCACGCTCTTTCGTAACTTACGTGCTCCAAAACAGTGGACCTGATGTGGCATCGTGAGCTAGTTAACTGAAAAGTTCTCGGAAAGCAGATGCACAGCTGAGCTGTTGTTATTACGAACGCTCCGCGAATTGTGATCGTAACATCAACATTTGCCGAGTTGCCCGAGGTGATTGTGGAGGTCTAAGAAGTGCGAAAAACGTCATTCTATCGCGGACAGCGCGCAAGCAAGGGCTGTAAGAGAGTTGAGGCGATGCTCAGCCCCGAGGCTGTTCGCGCCCTGAGAAAACTGACGGCTGATGGCAGTCCGCAGACGATCGTGATACAACGTGCCATTATCGAAGCAGCCAAGAAGAAACCCTGATGAGGTCTCCATTTTTCAAGCCGGGTCGCGAGGACTTCTTTCGTCCGATCACGGGAGCATGGCGTGAAATCGTTGTCCAGGTGATCATTGCCATGTATGACACTTTCCTCGGCGCCGGTTCACGCACTACACATGCGATTGATCGAAGCGATCTAAAGGATATTGCAGTCAACGCGATTCAGGATTACCCCCTTATGGCGGCCGAAATGGACGAAGAGGACGAGACTTTGTCCATGAAGGACGAGGGCATCAAGGCTAACGAAATCATTCGTCGTCTCCGAGACTTTGGTTGGATTGAACTATTTGAGGATCCCGGCACCAGACGCGAAGTGTATCGATTCACGCGTTCCGGAAAGAATGGAGCCCAATGGCTGATCGAGCAGGATTCGCCATCATTAAGAATGACGCAGCGCAATGTACGAAACACGAAGCACAGCTTGCGTGCATACCTGGAGAAGGCGGATCCCTACGATCTATTCATGGCGCTGGACCACTCTCGGCGCATTACCTTGGACCTGGCCGACGACATTGCCGAGATTCATGAAAAGCGCCGAGCAATCGTCGCGGAAGCTGTTCAGGAAATTGCTCTCCTCGACTATGTGCAATATATGAGCGGTAAATTCGCGCCGATCACTGCCGTGAAGCTTCGTGCTGACAATGTCTACCGGCACGAAGAAGAGATTAATGCCTTGATTTCGCAAATCAAACAGCAGGACGCCGATACGCTTGAAAAGATGGAAAAAGGCGCTCGCGTTTTCCGGTCACAGTCCAACTACGTCGGGTCCGCGGTGCTTGAAACGCTCGATGAGATCGTTCTGAATCTTCGGGACGCAATGGACAGCAAGATGCGCGAACTTGCTACCGCGGTTTCGGAATACACAGATCGCACGAGCTTCCTGGCGCTCCAGGCGTCGGTTATCGCGAGCGCGGGCTCCGCAAGCGCGCTTGGTCGTACAATTGACGCCATAAACTCACTTGAAGGCGGTTCTCAGGATGCGGCACTTTCGGCGATGACAGGCAGACTTTCCCCGTTTCGAATCGGGCTTGTGGACGAATCGACGATCCGACTGCGTAAAGGTACGAGTCGCGCACGCGTGAATACGGTTCAGACAGTTCGACTGCCCACTCGTTCAGAACGGTTGGCCGCGTACCTTCAGAAGGCCGAAGACAAGGCTTTCGCGATACCAGTCAAGGAGATCCGGCAGCGTCTTGAGTCTTCGATCGAGGAAAAGGGGAGAATGGAACTGCTTCTCTCTGAAATCAAAGTCGATACATATGATGATCTTTTGACCCTCACTCATGCCCTGGGCGCGGCTTCAGCCCAAGAGCTTGGAACGGTCAGGCTCACGGCCGAGCCGCTTGCGATCCGGCGATCAAACGGCATTGTCGAGTTCGACGAGTTCTCGATAAGAAGCAGAAATGTCACAACGAGCTCGGGAGCGATAGATGGCTGAATTTTCGCAAGCAGTTGCGCGATTTGTGGAGGATGACCGCCCCGGGGCGAGGTCATTCGCGGACATCATTACCCGGCTTGCGAATGATGGCGTCATCGTCTCCGGCGATAGCAACATCGAAACGGAACTCTATGAAGCTGCGGCGCAGATCGAGGACGAGGTTGCCGACTTCTTTGGGCTATTGGGTTGCACCGTGTATCACAATCGGAAGCTCAGCTATGTCAGGCTGTTTCCACCTGCAGCAAAGTCACCGTGCGTTGTGCAAATGGCTGGCTCAAAAGAAGGAGACTCTGATGTCTCGGGGACGACGCTCAGGCGGCGTGGAAATCCCAATGTCTCCGCCGCTCTTCTCGCGCTTCGCGCAATTTACCAGCAGAAGATTGCCAGCGGCGATCTATCAAGTGGTCACGGGGAAGTCGCGACCTCCATTGAGGACGTTTATGTCACGATGAAAACACGTTTGAAACGAGATTCCGCGCCGAATGCGCAAGAGCGCCGAGCCGTTTTGAGGGAACTCGAAATGGGCTGGCGTGTGATACGCATTCCGGTGGAGGCTGACGTCGACGACCGTGAAACACGTATTACGATCCGTCCCATGATTGCAGATTTGATTAGCGAATCCGTGGCACTTCGCGCCGAAGAAGATGCGGGTGAGCTCGGTGGTTCCACGAGAGAGGAAGCGGTTGAGGCTGAATAGAGCCGTCCTGATCAATTGGGGAACGATTCCCAGTCGAACGTTCGAGTTCATTGGTACGACAGCATTAACTGGTGAAACCGGCGCAGGGAAGACGTCCGTCATTGACGGCATGATCACCGTCATGACCGGTGGATCCTCACGCCTGGGGCGGCTCAATAGTGCTAGCGACGATGGCAAGGGTGTCCGGAGACGTGACGCCATTTACCGGACCATCGAGGGCTATGTGCTCGGTGGACACAACAAGCTCTTTGCGCGTGAGAGCGCTCATGCGTATGTTGCGCTCACCTTCGAGCCCGAGGATCGTGAGAAGTCCCGCGCCCGTCCGTTTACCGCCGTTCTTGCCGCGTCCGCTATCTTGCGCAGAACGACACTTGGCGTAGGTGGTGAGCAGCGGATTGCCGAAATCCAAGAGGTCTTCTATCTGATCATCGACGGAACAAATCTGTCGATGAGTGATTTCGTCGCCGTCGATACCGGCTCCACGCAAGAAGTCATTCCTGTTGAGGCGATCGGCAAACATCTCAAAGACAAATATCCGAATCGCAGAACAAATATTGAAATAAGTGTCTATCGCAAGGATCAACACGCGGATTATCTGCGAAGGCTTTACGGTGATTTGGAAGGGCGGGGCGAGGTCAGCTTGGAACGCGCGCACTCCCAGGCAACGGTTTGGAGTCGGTTCGTTGGCCAGGAACACATCGACGATATCAGTCAGTTTGTTCGGCAATTCGTCCTATCGGTGCCTGCTGATTTCACTGAACTCGAAAAGATCGGTGAGGGTGTACGGTCCTCTCGGCGTCTCAATGAGCAGGCGAAGTTGATCGTTGAGCGCCTCGGCTATTTGGAGCGGGCACTGCATTCCGGGGAAGGTTTCGGCCGTCAGGCGATAACTGCTAAAGCGTTCGAGTGCTCCTCCCATCAGCGCGCTTACAACGATGCGGTTGAGAATGCACAACGTGCTAGCCTTTTGGCGAAAGAATACCGTCGTAAAAGCGACGGAGCCAATGCATCTCTACATGACGTTGATGAGCAACTTGCTGCTCTTCACAGCCAGGAAGTCGGAATTCAGGCGAAGCTTCTTGGGGTGCCGTCATATCAGCGTGTCCAGGATCTGGAAGCCGATCTCGGTGTGCAAGACCTTACTTTTGTGTCATTGCTCGAAACGGCTCGTACAAGGGGTGGGGTGTTGGGGAAGTTGGCGTCTCACCTCTCATCGCTCCAGCCGACCACGGACTTGTTCACAGCGCACAAGCGCCTTTCGGCTCTCATCTCGCAGGCCGCGAGTGTCATGCCCGCGGCTAGTGGACTAAACAATGTAAGCATTGCCTGCCATGCGTTAAATCCCCAGAGTCGCTCGGCTGCGGTCCTTTCAGATTTGAAGGACATTGCCTCCTCGGTTGAGGCGTCCGTAGAAGGTCTGAGGGACATTTTGTGTTCAGAGAGCCGGCCTTTGAACGCCGAGGCATCATCAGCGATTGCTTCTCTCAACAACACTCTGGACTCCGTGACCCGCCAGATCACTGAGAAAAAGGAGGACATAAGCCGGATCGAGCATGGCAATTCCGTGTCGTACCCTCGCCTTACGCACGAGACGGTCGAATACCTAAAGAGTCGAATCGCTAAGGCGGAACCAGCCGTCCTCTGTGATCTCGTCACTGAAGTTCGTGATGAATCCTGGCAATCGGCTATTGAGGGGTACATAGGCGGCAGTCGCTTCGGCATCATCGTGAAGCCCGAGTATGAACCTGAGGTTAACGTATTGCTTCAGGCCCGTCGGCGTGACGGAAAGCAAAACGCCGCTGTTATTCAAGGTTTCCTGGCGCTCAAGGAATGGCAAGACCATGGATCAACCGTACCCCCGGACTCAATCGTCCATGAATTGATCGTCGATAATCCATACGCCAAGGCTTACCTCTATCGCCAGTACGGCAACGTCATTAAGGTACAAAGTGCTGATGAGTTGCACAAGGTCAGGAACGGTGTGACTCGTCTCGGACGAGGTTCGGGTTCTTACCGGACCTTTGATGCCTTCGCCGAGGCTGGCGACTTGACGTTTGGCAAGCGCGCCCGCGAACGACGCAAGGAGAAGCGCCGCGAAGAACTTAAAGGGCTCGAAGAGCGTCTTGCGCGGTTGAATGTGGAGGTAACGGCGATCGCCGGATTGGCTCAATTAGAGAGGGCCCTCGAAGGTCTGCAGGGTAAGTCCGTTGCTGCATTGTGCCAGCAGGCTCTCGTTTGCTTGAGTGATATGAAGAGGATCCGGGAGCAGATTAAGGGGATCGATTTGTCGGCTTCCGCAGACCTTCAAGCGCTGCTTGCAGGTGTGACTGAGAAGACGACGAACCTGAAGGGTGTCCGGGACGAGAAGTTCAAGGAATCCGTGGCGAGCGGCAAGGATGCCGACGACAACGAAGCAACCGCGAATGAGCACACTGCTCTTGCTTTGCAGACACAGTCCAAACGAACCAGCGCTGTTCATGGACTAACGTCAATGGCGGAAGAGGTTCCTTGGGTTGACACGGAAACGATCCTTCGAGAATCGGATGCATCGGCGGTCCAAACGGTGGAGTCCGTTCAGAGCATCGAGAAGAGACGATCGGAGTCATTACGAAAGTTGACGGAGATTCTCGGTTCTTTACGCAGCGATTTGGGGCAGTACAATGCAGTAGCTGCCACGGCTGAGGATGGAATCGATGCGAAGGACCTATTTGCGTACGAGGCCGAAAGCTCAGGCATGTTTACGGCAGTTTCCAAGATCGTCACTCGAGCGAGGGAAATCGAGTCCGCGTTGCGCACTAGTCAACTCGCCCGGCTGCATGTGGAAATTGAGAAGACCACAAGAATCCTTCGAAGCACGTTCTCAACTCACTTCTGCAACCGCCTCTTAAAGGAAATCGAAAACGGCGACGCGATGGTTCGCGCGCTAAACGGCGAACTCCTTCTTCAGAAGTTCGGGCGAGATTCTTACCGATTTCAAATGGATTGGAACACCGATGCTTACAGAAATCGTCATGGCTTCTTTTTCCGCATTCGGGAAAAGAGCGCAGACGAGAACTTCGATATGTTTGCGGATGGCGCGCTTGATAGAAATGACATTCCAATCCGAGATGAACTCCTTAATCTCTTCCTCGATGCGGCTGGGGAAGGTGGGAAGTCCGCGCTAATGCAGGTGGCGGACTACCGCCAGTACCGCCGTTATGATCTGCTCAAAGTGATGACAGTGGCGGGCAAGGAACATGAATCGTCAATTTCGTTGCAGATGACCGATTCCGGCGGTGAGAAGGAAACAGGGCTATTCATCGCGAGAGTTGCGACGGTGACGGGCGGTCTGGGTTTGCGCGAGCCGGGCCCGCACCTTCGAACAGTCGTTATTGACGAGCTCTTCAAGAAGACTGACGAGCCGCGGATTAGAACCGCCGTGGAGTATCTGACCGGCGTTCGCGAGTTGCATGTTATCTTCGCAATGCCCACACGAGCGATTGGACCATTCAAAGACATTATCGATTCCGAGTACGCCCTTACGCGCATGCAGAGTGACACCCTGAATGGGGAACTCGACCATTTCGTTATCGTGGAACACCACGCCTACAACAAAGATGCTGTGGAGGCGTTGAGGGACCAGAAGCGGACCGCGGTTCGCAAACAGGCGGAATTCGAATTTGAAGCTAAGGAACGTGGGGAGGCTCTTCCTTGAACGCGGAGGTCGCCGCAGAAAACCCGGGTGCGCGTCGCCTGCTCACGGCCCTGTTGGAAAGGTATCTTGCGAGCGGAGACAAGGGACGGCCCGTTAGACTCGATGACCGGCGCATGCCGGAGTTCGGTCCTCAAGGTCGCCCAGGAGAGGCAGACACCACTTGGCAATCCATCAAGTCTCTCGAGAATGCGGGGCTCATCCGAATCGATCCGATCAGGACCAAACCGGGAATGGCAGCTTACGAAATGCAACCACTCGTGCGGTTGGTTCCAACTGAAGTGGCGAGAGCCGCCGAGCTGATCGGCTTCGCACTGGACAAGGATCCCTGGATCAAGGAGTGGATTTCCGGCTGTTCATCCGCAAGCTGGCTTCCCGAGGAACATCGCGAAACCCTCAGCTGTCGGCCTCACCGCATCGGAAAGCGACCGCCTGCCGATGTTCTTGAAGGTTGGGGCCGCCTGCTCAATGGCGCAATGAAAGCTACCTACGTTCGCGAAGCCGCGGCGGACGCCTTTTGGGGTTTATCCAAGGCGCTCGATGACCGATTCCAATTGGTGAATCAGCTGCGGGAGTGTATGGGTCTTGCTCCTCTTCTGGAAATGCCGATTATTCTGAACGTTCATCTGGTCTCCGAGGGACTCAAGGCTGGGATCCTATTCATTGAGAATCAATCGACTTTCGAGGCTGCCCGTCGCGGACGCATTCCAGACGCGAAAGGTATGCACCTCGCGTATAGCTCGGGCTTTAAGGCCAGCGCCTTTCGTGTCAGGAATATGCAAACCGCTTCTCTCTATCTTTCGGACGCGAGCGCCATATCTGAAACGGATCGATTTCGAGAATGGTTTTTTTCGCGTAGGCAAGATGTTCCGACTTACTTCTGGGGCGATCTCGACTACTCCGCCCTCAGTATTTTAAGAAGCTTGCGCACAGTCTTTCGAGAAATGAAGGCCTGGGTGCCAGGCTACGCGCCGTTGCTGCGCGCCCTGCTTAATGGTCAGGGGCATCTGCCCGAAGAAGATGTCCGGAAAGGCGAACAGAGACCTCTTGATGCGACCGGATGCGCCTATGCGGATGCAGAATTGTTGCCAGCGTTGGGCACTGCTGGTCGGTACATCGATCAGGAAGCAGTTTTCTACTGAGTTTTTGACTGTCCTCGTTGAAGAGTTCATCCGCATTGAAACGATTGAAGTTGTTGGGTTCAATTGCGAGCCTTCGTCAGCCATGCTCAGCCTTATATTAATGATGCTCAGTTCCCTGCTCGGCAGCATTCGAATTCACGCCGCGCCGCAGGCCGAAATCATCGCTCTTCGTCATCAACTGGTCGTGCTACAGCGAACCCAAAATGACAAGCGACTCATTTTTCATCGGGCCGATCGGTGGCTGTGGGTTGGCTCAACAAATACTGAAAGCGGGGAAAAGAGCGACTATCGTCCCAGAATTGGCAAATGTTAGCTAAATCAAGCCCGTCCTCTCCGGAAACCGCCAACGAATTCGAGTGAGGGGCCGGCCGGATCGAACGTGGGCGTCGGTCCGGCGTACTGATCCCAGAGCTTCTCCCATGAAGGTTTGTCCAAAATCGACAGATGGTCTTCGTGGCCTGTGCCACCCAACTCGATGCTGTCACCGAATTTCACACCACCGATTTCTGTAAGGATGTAACGGTTATGGAGTCGCGGTCCTCCCTCACGTTCTTTCCAACAGTGAAGGGTAACCTTCATCCCGGCCGGAAGGAGTCGCGGTAGCGCACGAGCAGCGTCCCTCATGCAGATCTCGTAACTGCGCGGATCTTCCGAGAAGTGAACCTCAATGACAGCACGACCTTGCACGTGTCTGCAGAAGGCGACCAACGGTTGGGTCTTGTCGTCCTGATCAGCCCGGAAATATGGATCGATGACGACGACCCGACTCGACGCGTCCAGAAGCAGCCCGACTGCCTGCAAGAACGCGGCCGGCTCTCGCGATACAAACTGGCCCGACTCGACACGCCAAAGCTCGCAGGTGTCGTCGACCTGCGACGCGTCAAGGACGTGCGGCTCAGCAGATTCGAGACTAGCCACGATTGCGCGGAATGGCTGACGTTGATGCTCTAGTAGGGCATTGTCGATCCACGCTCGTGATGGTTCGTAGGGTGCGTTGGCACGGGGTGAAAAGACACGCTTGTCGAGCCTCTGAAGGCGCTCTGTGATTCGCTTCTTCTCGACGTCCGGGCAGTTCAGCCCCTCGAACACATCCCTTTTCCAGCGCCGCGGGTACTCGGCAAGGAAGCGTCCCTTCCACGGACCGAATGCGTCGAGGAAGAAACGAGTGCGGTCCCACGACGAGAGCACGGCGGGCTCAAGCGCGTACTCGTAGAACATCAGAATAGTTCCTCGGCACGTTCTTCGAAGAACCCCCTCGGCCAGCGGTCCACAAACTCACCGCGCTCATCGACGCGGAGGCGACGCACGCGAACGCCATCTGGCTGGTTCTCGACGTAGAGGACACTGAGATTGCTCTCCGGGAATGCCGGGGCTCCCTCCGGTAGCTCTTTATCGGTCGTTTCACGGATGCGGCGTAGGAGTCTTAGCATGAGGTGTTCACTATGGGTCTCGACGAGCAAAGCCCTGCGGTTTCCGTCGCGGGTGACTGCATCAATGAGGAGATCGCCCAACCCCACCTGGATGGCGGGGTGGACGTGGATTTCGGGCTGTTCGACGAGCGAGAGGCCTGAACGTCCTTCAAGCGCAGCAACGATCACGGGAATGATCTGCGAGATGCCTGCGCCCACCTCCGACGGGAGTACGAACGAGCCGCCGCCGGTGTCGAGTAGTAACCGCCGCACAGTCTTGTCCACGTGGTCCGCTGATAGATCTTCCGCGTCGGCGCCACGGTCGAAGAGCTGCTGCACGACGACCTGACAGCCGGCACCCAGCCGCCTCAGCCAAAGGTTGGTGCGCTCGACGAGGTCCGATCGATCCGTAAGGAGCAAGTCCCATGCGGCAAGGCCGTCAGCCCAGCTCGTGATGCGGCCCGGACGTTCATAGAGGAATCCTCCAGGCGGGAGTGTCCGAAGGGGCCCGATGTAGAGCGCCTTACGAAGGAACGAGCCTAACTGCGCCGTCGTCCCAAGAACAACCATTTCCAGAAACGTCCGAACCTGTAAACAAGTCTCCGCATTCTCCTCGAGGTTTTCCTCGCCCACTGGGAACACCTGAAGCGGTTCCCCGCTCGGAGGCAACGCCGATAACCCCGAACGGGGAACGACAAACACGGGTAGTGATCGGCCATCGCCGAAGCCGGAACCGTCTATTAGCTGCCCCGAGCTCAGGCCAAAACCGGCGCCTTCGGCTGCGAGGAAACGGCGGACGGCGTCTTCAGGAACTGCCGCCTGTTCCCACGCACTCGTGATTTCAATTGCTTCTTTTGCGATAAGGGGGTGCCCGAGGTTCACGCGAGCCATGAGCGGCTCGCCCTCCCGGAGCGAAGCTCCCATTTCGAGCCACACGAGGGGCTCGGTGGCCTTGTTCACCCCAATTACCGCGCGATCAACAAGAGGGCCACGGAATGTTGGCGTAGTTCTAAATCGCACGGTAAGTTCGATCCAGGCACTCTCGACATGGTCGTCGATATCCGGAAATGGAAACTGGAAAAGGTCTCGATCAAACCGTTCAATGCTTCCCGGGGTTGCGAACTCGACGCGGAGGACCATGGCCCGCGTGGCCTCATGCCGATGAACGAGACGTGCGAATCCGCCTAACTCAACGACACTTCCACCCAGCTCGGTACGATCGACGTCCGCGTCGCCACGTTCCAGAAGTTCGTGCAAATAGAGCAGTGACTGAAGGATGGTGCTCTTGCCCGCGCTGTTCGCGCCGAACAGAAGGGTCAGTGTCGCGAAGTCGATCCGCTGGCGTGCGCCGATGCCCTTAAAGTTTTCGAGCTCGAGGGCGCTTAGCATGTTAGCTCTCCGCTGGGCTTCTCCGAGAAGGCGCGTTGAACGAGCGACTGAAACAGAATCTCTGTCTCATGGACCGCGTCCTGCATTTGAGCAGCGGCTCCATACGCTGCCCGATAAACAGAACTGAAGCGCTCCTGCACAGAGTTTGGAGGCGCTGGTACGAGCAGCGGTCGAAGGGTCTCGAGGTTAATGTTCTTCTGCGCTGTTTCCGGGGCCTCAGCGAGAAGCTTTGGCTGGAAGAAGCGCAGCATCCTTTCTAAGTACTCACTGGTCGCGAGCGACGATCGCGCGCCTATGCCAACCACGCTATCGGGACAATAGAAGTCGAAGTCTATAATGGCAGTATCCCCAATGTTTGCCGCGATCGCGATGGCAACAGTTCCACGAGCGAACCTACGGCTTACTTCGCAGCCCTGTTCATTCAAGGTTTGCTTCCATATTCTCAGATACCCTGTGGAATTCCGGAGATCCCCCGTCTGGATGAAGGGGAACGCGCCACCATAGAACCGAGGATCATTCCGGGGACGTGGCGAAAATTTCCCGCGATTCACATCCGCGACTTCACCGAGTGGCTTTAACTTCCACCCCTTTGGGTTCGCCAGCGGGTCGCCGAACATCTCCAAAAACGCGGAGCGCAGCAGCTCTTCGCTTAGGGTGATAGCCTCCTTGCGCTTGCGTCGGATCGCGTCGGCCTTGTCGAGGATGTCGGCGATGCGCCGTTGTTCCCCGACGGGCGGTAGCGTTAGTTCGTACGCCAGGAGAGCCTCACGATTTATCTTCGGGATGTTCGTACGTGTTGAGTGTTTCTCTGCATAGGCAAGAAACTCATCGTGCCGCAGCAAGTGCGCGAGATAACGGCGTTCAAGTCGATTGGCGCGCGGTCGCAGTGGATATATGTCTGCACTGCAAATCCCTACGAAATCTGGAAGGGCCACCTTGTTGAGCGCTGGACGGATCTTCGAATAGAGCACGTCGCTCGGCCCGAACTCATACTTCCCACTGATGAGACTCAGTTCCCGGGCCGTGCGAAGTCCAGACAGTCGGCCGCTACCGGACTCGATGTTATCCCCACCAACGTGAGGTAGATCGCAGTACGGTGCTACCCGAGGATCGACTTGACCGGACGCAACATCGATGATGTCGTCGAGGCGAACGCGTTCGCTCACAGCATTCCCTCCAGATCGTCTAGGTCCTTCCCGATCTCCGCCTCCAAGACGCGCAGCCTTGCGATGATCTTTTGCGGCGGGTCATGGGTAACCTCCACGTGCTTCGCCTCCCTGTAACGGTTGATGGAGAGGTCGAAGTGTTTCTCCTCGATCTCCTTCACAGGTACCATGAAATGTCTCGCTGTGCGGTCCGTGTCCTTCTTCGCGCTCTTCTTCCGCCAGCACGACAGCGCGTCGGGAAGATCGTTCTCGCGGATCGGGTCACGCTTGTCGTCGAGCGAAAAGCCGTCCGCTTCTACATCATAGAAAAAGACGTGGTCAGTCTTGCCGCCCTTGGCGAAGACTAGGATCGCGGTGGACACGCCGGCATATGGCTTGAAGACGCCGGAGGGCAGCGAGATCACAGCTTCGAGTTGGTTGTCCTTCACGAGCATTTCACGTAGAGCCGTGTGCGCCCGTGACGAACCGAAGAGTACGCCGTCCGGCACGATGGTCGCGCTGCGGCCCCCCTTCTTTAACATACGCAGGATGAGCGCCACGAAGAGCAACTCTGTCTTCTTTGTCTTAACCGCCTGCGTCAGTGTCGGGTGGACATCGCCCTCGTCGAGGCTGCCTTTGAAAGGTGGGTTCGCGAGGATGACGTCAAAGCCGCCAATCGCCTGCTTGGGGAACTTCTCCGGGAACGAATTTGAGAGCGTGTCCTGATAGTGGATGTCCGGATTGTCCACGCCGTGGAGCATGAGGTTCATCGACGCGATGCGGAGCATCGTGGCGTCGAAGTCGAATCCGTGAAACATCCCGCTTTGAATGTGTGCGCGGTACGGCTCGAGCAGGTCCCCTGTGTAGATGGTCTCGCCATTCTCGCCCTTGAGCTTGCCCTTCGCGGAGGTGTGGGTCTCAAGCAGGTACTGCATCACGCTGACGAGGAAACCTGCGGTACCGCAGGCGGGGTCGCCGATAGTCTCGGTTGGCTTGGGTTCGAGCATTTCTACCATGAACCGGATGATGTGCCGCGGCGTACGGAACTGACCGTTGATTCCTGCTGTTGTCAGTTTGCTCAGTAGGTACTCGTAAAGGTCGCCTTTTGCGTCACCCTCAGTGATTGGCAAATTGTCGATCATGTTCACGGCCGAGACTAAGAGGCTGGGCTTCTGGATCATGAGTTGAGCATCCTGCATATACTCGGAGAAGGTCGTTCCGCCGTTCAGCTTGCGGAAGTGCGGGAATACCTCGTCGCGTACAATCCGCAGCATCTCTGCCGCGTCTTTTTGTTTGAAGTTTTTCCAGCGGCGCGGGTCATCCTTACCGGTGAAGCGGCCTGTAAAGGGCTTCTTCGTACGTTCCGCCTTGCGCTCTCCCGTCGTCTCCATCACGTCGAGCAGGCGGGAGAATACGAGGAATGAGATCTGCTCGATGACCGTGAGCGGGTTGGTGATGCCGCCCGTCCAGAACTCGGTCCAAAGTTTGTCGACGTCGCTTTTCGGTTGAGTTATCGAAGTGCTCAAGTTGCCTCGCTCGCAGTGGGTCCTTCGTTTGCGAAGCCCCGCTTCGGTTCGAAAATACTAATAATAGCGAGAAGTTCATCGACGTCTCCCGGTATGGGAAAGATGCCGTCGACGCTCTCGGCGTGAATGGTCGTGAACGGTGGCTCGTACAGGCGTTCGAGATCGATGCCACCGTTCTGCGCGATGTAGTTCTGCAGCACCTGCAGGAAACGGAGCTGCTGCGACGTCAGGCGTGGGTGCTTGTGGACAAATTCCGTAAACGCGTGCTCCACCGCCGCCGCGTCAAGACCGACAAGGCTGCGGAAGACGCTCAGGAGTGACCGGCGTGTTTCGGGATCGTGTCCGGCGAGATGCTTGACGTTCGCTTTGTCGTCCACCTGAAGCACGAGCCTGGCGAGTTCCTCCAGTTCCTCATCGCGAACAGCCTTACCAGCGCGGACCCGTTGCAGAGTGAGATTCTGGGCAAAGTGGTCGCGCAGAACCGACTCAACGCGCCGTTTGTACTCGACGAGGTCAAGCCCTTCGAGGCGCGGGATGTAGGTCGTGGCCGAGTAGTCGGCGTCGGTAACGTCAAAAACCTCCGGTGCGATGCGCGTGGCCGTCGGCAGTTGCTGGTATTTCATGATCCCGCGCAACTCGCGGCGGATTCCTTCGAGGTGATGCACCTCAATGGACGACCAAAACTCCTTTGCCCGAACCTGCCTGATCGCATCCGCCTTGGCTTTCACTGGATTCTGGTTCTTAGCGAGGAGCTCGACAGCCTCTTCGACGCGCGCCCGAAAATCCTGAACTCTCGGTGCGTTGGGACCGCCCCTTACGAGTTCAAGTTCCAAGCGGGTCATGAGCAAATCAAACTGGTAGGCATCTTCGTCGCCCCGAATGCTTCGGAGCCTCTGAAGCGGTGCTGCGATAGAGAGAAGATCGGCCTTCGTCGCGGCGGCGAAGTGGTGGACGCGATCGCCGTCGGCGAGCATCTCGAGTTCGCGCCACTTGTCGCGCGCATCAATGGCGTTGGTATCCCGCACGGCGCGCACATCGCCGATGATGAGTGCGGCAGCTGCCTCGAAAGTATCCTGTTCCATCTTATCGAGGGCAGCTTGCGCAAGCTCGATGCGCGTTTCGAAAAGGTGCTGAAGCAGGGACTTTTGCGGGGAGGGCTGCGCCTCCTTGTACTCTTCGTCGAAGAACCAGAAGTTCGACCAGTGATCGAAGATGAGGAACTCGGTCTTGTGGCGTCCGAGCCCGAACAGATCCTTTCGCAGCCGCGTGCCGCGTCCGATCATTTGCCAGAACTTCACGTACGACTTTACCGGCTTGGCGAAGACCAGGTTCACGACCTCCGGGACGTCGATGCCGGTGTCGAGCATGTCGACTGAGATCGCGATCGTGAGTTCGTTGTCGGGGTTCTTGAAGTCGTCGATCAGCTGCTCCGCCCTGGCTTCTTGGTTGTCGATGATGCGGCAGAAGGCAGAGCCGTACTGTGGGTACATTTCGCTAAATACGTCGGCCATGTGTACCGCGTGGAGATGGCTGCGCGCGAACACGATCGTCTTGCCGACGCGGCTACCCGTCGCCTCGCGGATGCCGGTCTCCATTAGGGAGCGCCAGATGACGCGCGTGGTGTCGCGATTGAAAAAATCCCTGTCGAGATCCTGTTGGTCGTAATCCACCTGCTCTGCGGACGGATCCTGGTCCTCAAGCTCGGCCTGCTGCTCACGCGTCATGTCGGAGTAGCGAAAGCCCTCCCGGCTGAACTGTGTGCTTACCACGACGACGCGGAAAGGCACGAGAAACGGCGGCTTCGCGTTGATGGCGTCCTCGAGGCTGAAGTGTGATGTTGGATCACGGTCCTCGCAGCCGAAGAGATCGTATGTGTTGCGCTCGATGAACCGCACGGGCGTCGCGGTCAGGCCCACCTCAAGCGCATCGAAGTACTGAAAGAGGGCGCGGAACTTTTTGTAGATGCTGCGATGCGACTCGTCGGCGATGATGAGGTCGAAGAATCCGACGTCGAAGTCCTCGAAACACTTCATCATCGCCGGGTACGTGGCCAGGTAGATGCGCTTATCGCGGTCACTTGAGGTGTTGCTGTCAACGATGATGCGCGGTTCACCAGGCATAAACTCTTTGAACACACGGTCGGCTTGCTTGCGCAGCTCTCGCCGGTCGCAAAGAAACAGAACTCGCTTCACCCAACCGGCGCGCATCAGCAGGTCGCACAGCGAGATGGCCACGCGGGTCTTTCCAGTTCCGGTGGCCTGCACCAGCAGGGCCTTCCGGAAGTTCGTGGAAAAGCGCTCGCACACGCGTTTGACCGCTTCGAGCTGGTACATGCGGTTTGCGATGGCGAGGTTGGGTTCGACAGTCGCGAGGACTTTCTTGTTAGCTCGTTGATGCGTCAGATACTCGAGGCTATCCTTTGAGTAGAAGCCGTACACCTTCCTGTACGGATAGCCTTGTGCGTCGTCCCACAAGAAGATGTCTGGGCCATTGGTGAAGAAGATGACCGGACGCGCCCCTGTTTCCTTCTCGAGACAAGCGGCGTACATGCGTGCCTGCTCGGCTCCTGCGCGCGCTTCTTTGGCGGTCTTCTTGGCCTCAATGACTGCGAGCGGCCTTCCGTCGTCTCCGTAGAGCACGTAGTCGGCGAAGCCTTCCCCGGACTCGGTGGGCATGGTGCAGAGTCGAACCTCCTGCCGCACCTGTTCGGTGTTCATGCCGTTCGCTCCTACGTTCCACCCGGCAGCGAGCAGCGCCTGGTCGATCAATCGCCGACGCGTTGTCTCTTCGTTGAAATGAAGGAATGCAGCGACCTGCTGCCCTTCCTCCTTCAACTGTGCAAGCGCGGTCGCGTGCTCGGTGGCCGCCCGCTCGGCCGCGAGTCGCTTCCTGGTCTCTTCCTCGAGCGCGGCGAGGACGGATTCGTACTTCGCCTCTGCAAGCCGGATCGTCTCCAGAGCCTCTTTGGTCCTAGCGGCGCCCTCGGGCTCCGGTGGAGGCGGCACAAATGTTGACGCCGCTCCACGATCGCCTCCGTCCACTTGCACATGGAACCAACGTGCAATATCGAATAGCTGTGTAAGGCACTCGATGGAGAGCTGGCTAGTGATCGGGCGGCGCGGGTGAGCGGCATGGTTGCCGGCCTTGCGAATCGTGTGAAGCTTATTCTGCACCACCTCCGGCACCGACTGGCGGAAGGGCTCCGCGTTCATCAAGTCGTTGAGGTTGTCCGAGAACGGGGGCCGCAGACGATACTCTTCATAGAGGGCTGCCACAACGTGCTCAACGAAACTACGCTGTTTGATAAGCGAACTCGGTGGGTCTTCGTGGGCATAGCGTTCTGCGAATCCTGCCAGATCGGCCAGCACGGCGCGCTTCGATCGCAGGAACTCGAAGTTCTGCGATCTCATATTCTCCTCTTCCATGGAAGCGACACTGAACATGGCGACGCTTTTTGCAATAATCGTGCCATTAGGCTTCGACCTCATACTTCGCTAGCCAGTTGGTCAGCGTCTGATAGCTTGGCAGCCCCACTAACTCTGCAGCTTTCGTCTTGTTGCCGTGCGCTTCTTCCATCGCCCTGCTCAAGTAGTGACGCGCAACTTGCTTTAGCAAATCCTGCAGATCCAAGCCGCCACCGAGCGGACGGCGAAGGACGTCGTCGCCATTCGTCATTACGGCAGGAAGCAGGGCCTCTCGGACATCCTCCGAAGAAATGGACGTCCCATCGCTCCAGATGACGGCACGACGCAGGGTGTTCAGAAGTTCGCGGACGTTGCCGGGCCACGGATGAGTAAGTAAGAGATTTCTTGCGCCAGCAGAAAGATTCTTCTGTTTAAACCCGGGCTCGGACGCGGACTCTTGGCTGACAAGGCCCAAAAGGTGGTCCACAAGAACGCCGAGATCCCCGGTTCGTTCGCGCAGCGGCGGGATCTTCAGCACGGCGACGGCAAGCCGGTAGAAGAGATCCTCGCGAAAGCGGCCGCCTGCAATTTCATCCGTCAATATTCGGTTAGTGGCAGCGAGGATGCGCACATCAAGCTTGATTGGTTTGTTCGAACCTAGCCGGACAATTTCGCCTTCCTGAACTGCCCGGAGGAGCTTTACCTGAGCGGACCCAGGCAGTTCGCCAATCTCGTCGAGAAAGAGTGTGCCGCCACTAGCAGCCTCGAAGTACCCCTTCCTCTGTTGCTTCGCGTCTGTGAACGCTCCCTTCTCATGCCCGAAGAGCTCTGATTCGACAAGCTCCGCGGGTATGGCGCCGCAGTTCACCGCGATGAACGGATGTTCGCGCCGTGGGCTCGCACGGTGAATTGCACGCGCAAGCATCTCCTTCCCGGTGCCGGACTCGCCTTCGATGAGCACGGGCACATTCCGGACGGCAACCCGCCGAGCACGCGTGATGAGACGGCTCATCACGCGGCTCCTGTGAATAATGTCCGCAAACTCCGGGGCACCCGGAGGCTCGGCCGCGCTGCTTTGCCGAAGCCGCTCGTCATGGTCTCGCAGCAAGTCAGGAATGAAGTCCGCTGAGATGTCGAAGGGAACCGAAGAGGTCCGGACCCCGTGTTCCTTGGACGACTCTATCAGCTCCGCAGGAAACCGCGTTTTACCGAGCAGAATCCAAACTGCCGCCATCGCCGGCGTCCCCGGGCTCAGATGGAACGTGAGCGCCGTTTCGTGCCGCCGCTCACCCAGTGCGCGCTCGATCCCTCGCACGGCCGCCTCATAAATCTCTCCGAACTGCGTCGGTCCGCTCAGCTTCTCGTGCATAACCTCAATTTGGACGCTGGTGCGATCGCCAAGCCACTTCAGATACGGAGCGACCGTTTGCTGGGCGTAGTCGGACAGCAGTAAGGCTGCATCAAAAGAACGAGTCCCAATCGCTTGCGCGATCGGACCCACACCTATCTCGTCGCTTTCCAGAGGTGCTCGAAGGTCGGTTCTTCCGAGCCAGGCAACAAGTACTTTGCGCACGAATTTCAAGATACAAGATCTCTTATTGCAGTACAAGAAATGTTACACCTACTGCAAACACCAGTACGCACGTCCTGTCCGCATGTGGTGGCCTAAAGCATCTTCATTCAATGCATTGAGCCCAGTACACGTCGGAATCTGAGAATGGCACTCGGAGTGTTAATACAGCGGGCATTCAAGGAGCACTGAGTATGAAAGCATTCGTTGATGACATGCCTGAACAAGATGATCCCTTTGAACTTCGTCTCAATTTGAGTCTCAGCGTAACCGATCCCGACATCGTTGGGACGCTATCAAAGATCCAGGAGACTCGGGAGCGGGATCAATATGCAATTGCAGCTCTGAAAGTCGGTGTGCTTGCGATTCGCCAGGCGTCTGGAGTCCTGGACAGCCGCACAATTCATGACGAGTGTAATCACCTTCTGAAGACGGTTGGCGAAACGCTGTCCGCGCACACGGATTCTGTTTCAGCGCAGGTTGCCGCGCTGCTCGGAAAATATTTCGATCCCACGGCAGGGGAATTTCCTCAACGCATCGAGCGGCTTATTCGACGAGACGGAGAGCTCGAAATGTTGTTATCGAAACACGTGAACGGTGACGGTTCGTGGCTGGCGAAGACCCTGGAGACTCACGTTGGCACAAACAGCCCGTTGCTTCAAATGCTATCGCCGGATCAACGAAGCGGAATATTGGCCGCGATCAAAGAAACATCAGAAATGATTGTGGGCGAGCACAGCAAGCACATTTGCCGCCAGTTCTCTCTCGACGATAAGGACTCGGCGCTTTCACGGCTAATCGACGAAATTGCCGACAAGAACGGATCGCTTCGAAGGGAGCTGTCGGAAGACGTGGACCACATCCGTAAGGAGTTTTCTTTGGATAACGAAGACGGGGCACTCGCACGGCTCGTACAAAGAGTGGAACGGGCGCATGCAACGATTCTGGACGAGTTCTCTTCAGACAATGACCAATCTGCCTTGTCGCGGATGGCCAAGCTGCTGGAAAGGACGAATAGAAATATCGACGCCAGTCTGTCTCTGGACGAGGAACATTCTCCTTTGTCCCGTCTTCGGCGGGAGTTGCTCAACGTGTTCGGAGAGATTGAAAAGAAGAATAAGGACTTTCAAGATCATGTTCGGACGACGTTGGACTCGTTGAAGGTTCGCCGCGACGAGGCCGCAAGGTCGACGTCCCACGGACTTGACTTTGAAGACTCTGTTGCGAGCTTCATTCAGAACGAGGCTCAACGTCTTGGTGATGTTTTCGAAAATGCCAAGGACACCACTGGAGCAATTCCGCGTTGCAAGGTTGGCGACTTCGTTGTGACGCTATCCCCTGAAGCTGCAGCGCCGGGAAGCCGCATTGCCTTTGAGGCAAAGGCGGACAAATCCTACACGGTGAAAGATGCTCTTAGCGAACTGAGAACCGCCCGAGAGAACCGGCAGGCCGATGTCGGCGTCTTCATCTTTTCGAGCGACACCGCGCCGGCCGGAATTGAGCCATTGATTCGCGTTGGCCAAGATATCTTGGCCATTTGGGACGTCAGTGACGCCATGAGTGACGTGTATCTCAAGGCCGCTGTCTCAATGGCGCGATTGATCGTCGTTCAGCAGACGCATGCTGCAGCTGAAACATCAGCGTGTGTGGAGGAAATGGACGCGGCCGTCTCTTCGCTCATTCGTGACATCGCCGTCCTTGACGACATCACGAAAATGGCGCAAACGGTCAAGAGCAGCGGAGAAAAGATTATCGATAAATCGGAATCATTGAGAAAAAAGGTGGATAAGCAACTCGAAATCCTGAAAAGTCATGTTACGTCTTTGCATAGACAGGAAGTCAGTCTGTAGCGTTTGATCCCATCAAAGAGGAAACCATGCGACATCCGCTAACGAAATGGAGACAGGAATTTCTCGCACGACGTGGCCATTCGCAACCCACGGGACAACCCCTTTACTCCTATCGCATGACTTTGACTGAGTTCGAAGAACTCGAACTCATGTTGAAGGAGATGATGTCGGTTTTTCTTGGGGTCGCGCCCTTGAGTCTGATTGCCCGCCAGGTTCCGTTCTTTCCCAGTCTTTTCGTCATTTATGCAGCCGAATGGTGGCGCCGTCGATATGACGGTTCGGGTTGGTCATGGGAGCCAATCGTTGAATCGCTGGGGGCGCCAGCTGACGGTTGGAATCAAGCCCAGCGGAGCGAATGCGTTGAAACAGGACTGCGAGAGTGGCGTCTCCGGCTATCCGATATTCACGGATTCCGCTTCCTGGGCAGCGTTGCGTTTCAGGGTGGCTTGCCGATGCAGCTACTTGCCGCTGCGCGCGGGAATATTGGCCATGTACTCGGCCGGGCGCTCCGGTTAGCGTCAACCGGGAGCGTCGACGCCAATGACGTTCAAGAGTGGATTCAAAGCCTTTCGGGCTATCTGCCGAATGCCTACCGGCAGAACGAAATCTTTGTACTACTGGCGGATGTCATCCTTACCGTGTTACGCCTGAAACAGGAAGCCCATCTCACCACAGCCATTGGAGCAATCGAGGCACTGAACTTGTTTGATCCTGAATGGCGTGGCCGCTTTTCCAGTTCCCGTTGAGGATATTCAAGCGCAGGGTTTGATTGAACAGCTCATTCGAGATGCGGCCGCGACGCAATTGGTGCACCGCAGTCGCAAAATCGCTGTGGAGCGCCGACTGGAGCTGCTCGAAGAAGGAGTCTGGCAGATACGTTCTGATGTCGATCTAACGGAGTACATCGATGCTTCGGAGTTGGCATCGTTGTTTTCCGCCGACGAGGCCTCGCTGATGCGGTGGCTCACTTTGCGTGTTGTGCATGGAGATGAATCCGTTGAGGTTGGCCTTAGGAGGCTTGCCGGTCAAGATCGGTATCGCATTGAGCGTCGACCGCTAGAGTGCCGAATTCCCGGTGCACTATCCGAGCACACAATGACTCTTGTTTCCCCTGAGGGTCCGATTTGGAATAGTGCCGTGGCGCGAGGTGAAGCACTCCATCCGGAACTTCCCTGGGTATTCGAGCCAATCGGCGACGCAACCCAGTCATTTCTATTTGTTCGACAGGGCTCAGGCTCCGTTGGCAACCCAGAAGCACGGCTGTCGATTCCCGCAAATTGGGACTTGCAGCAAGAGCAGGATTGCGAAGCAAGTTGTGTCGGCGACTTGATTTCCAAAGATCGTAAAGTTTGGAGGATAAGGGGCAACGTCAGACTGACTGATCAAGATGGCCGACATTTTCGAATCCGTTGCGGTCAAGCTGACGCGCGTGAGGAACAGCTTGAATGGCGCGGTACACGACTCTGGGAACTGTCAAGTCGCCCAGAATTGGCATTCCGGGGTGTTCCCACACTCTATCGAATCTCTGAAGAAGGACTCGCCCAGCCGGCAGGATTGATCAGTTGGCACATTCCCGGCGGGATCAGCACGCGGACGCCAGCTGGACTTGTTGGACCGGTCGACGCTGTCTGGCCGGCAGAAGGAGAAACTAAATGGCGATCTCGGCTCCTGCTTTTGCCCGATCAGGCCAGGCTACGCCTCGAACCTGGGGAGAATCCTACGCAGGGAGGAATCCGGTTTTCAAATTGGAGCCTTGTCACCGCCCAAGTCGACCAGGTGGACGTCTCTGCCGAGACTCGAAGAGAGGGAACCGACCTTTTACTGACGATGGAGTACCGAGGCGCCGGAAGTCCTCCGGAATGGTGCGACCTGAAGCTGTATTGGACCGGGAACCCAAACGAAGGCCGAGTGCGGGTTCCTTTCCCGGCAAAGGGCGCAAGGGCGTTCGACGCGGCGGGCAGGTTGATCGCCGATGGCAGCCTCTTTACTGTTCGAAACATTCTGGGAATACGATTGGTCGGCTTTCTCGGCAACAAAAACCGGGCGGCTCTTGATCTGCATTTGCACAGTGGTAACGAGCAAAATGTGCTCGGATCTCTGAAGAAACCCATCAAGACAAACCCGGGAGAAACTCGCGTTGAAGTTCGTTTGATTGACTACGAGCAGGACATTCAGCGACTCCTGTCGGGGGCGGATGCATTGGACGCTGTCGTTGACGTACAGCTCCAGGTGGGTTTGGGTTCTGCAACCTGGTTACGAATTGCTCGCTATGCTTGCGAATTGGAAAAACTTCCTTTCTTGTCTGGGGTCTGTTTACCGGAGCATGTGCAATTGCCGGTTGAGCAACTGGAAAATCTGCCGGTCCGGGCGATACGAATCGATACTCCGGGCGAGGAACCTGTTGTGTTGCCATTCCTCGGGGCGCAAGACGGCGCTGCTGCCAGCTGGGAATTTCCTGCTCAAAATCTCAGTTCTGGCCCGTGGCTGATCTACCCAGGGGCCGATTCAAATCTGGCCTTTCGTCCGCTGCTTTGGCCGTGTCAATCGGAAGGTCCCGAACTTGAGGTCCCAACAGGGAGGCTCGCTCAAACTTTGCGCATGGTGGACGAATCACAGCGCAACAATCAGCTGGACTCCTTAATCGCAGATTTGGCCACAAATTTTCTCCAGGATGACTGGCGCCTGATAGAGCAACTGGCAGGACAGCTGGGTCATCTCCCTCTTTCTACACTTGATCTCTGGCGTCGCTTTATCCATTCGTCGGCCGGAATGGCAGCCCTCGCGGTGCGGTTGGGCACCTGGCCGCCCGGGTTCATCGAGAGATTTTCGACAGAATTGCCCTTTATTTGGGAGACCGTGCCGATCCGGATCTGGGGACAGGCAATGTGGGCGCTGAAGGATCAATGCGAAGCTTGGTACGGTTCTGATGGAGGGAAAACCGTGTTGGTCTCTCACCTGGACCGTCGCGTCCAGGACCTGGCCGCTGCGACACCATCGCTCCGAATCATGCTGGATGTGACAAAGCGGCTGTTACGGGAGGAGACAATTCAGAGATTCGACTGGGTCGTCAGGCGTTCATGGCGAAGGTATTTGCGGGGCAGCTTTTCGATGGAGCGAATTGCCGATTACAGCATTTGCTGCGAAACAACGCCGAAGCCATGTGGCCTGGAGGTTTTGCATCACAGCTTAGTCAGGCTCGGCAAGACAGGAGGGCGCCCTATCTCTGCCCGAGCGGCTATGACTTTCGTGATGCTGCGATTAACGTTCCAATTCTGCTCGCCCTGGAAGCCGTGATGGATTTGCCGCCAGATCGCCACATTAGTGCCGGTGGTGTCGGGGCTCTGCGCGCCTTCCAAACATTCGACCCAGAATGGTTTGCGGAAGCTTTTGATCTGACCGTTGGTCGATGTCTGGCAACTAACGCTATCCGATTCCAATAAACGAGAATAATTTCATGCAGCAAACGTATTTTTCCGAAATGTTGTCATTGCTCGCGAATCGGGCAAGCCTGGGAACGATGAGTTGGCTGGGGTTTTCAAATGCGGCACTCCGGCGTCATTTGATGGATGTGTTTTCACGGCCCTACGGCGATACCGGCAACTTCCTCGGCGACCCAACGTTTGAGGCAGTCTTTGGTTGGACTCCAGGGACCAGCAAAATGGGTGATCTGGCGGGGACGTTACTGAGTCCCGAGCTCGTTGAGGCAATGGATTCCCCTGCGACGGAGATCGCGTCGGAATATCGTTTTGCCAAAGATCGAACGCCGTATGCCCACCAGCAAGCTGCGTGGAAAATCCTTTCCCAAGAGCCTGCACAATCATTGGTGATCACCAGTGGAACCGGTTCTGGAAAGACCGAATGCTTCGTGGTCCCGATTCTCGATCGACTCGTAAAAGAACAGGCCAGGATCGGCGGCCAACTGGTTGGTGTGCGTGCTCTGTTCCTGTATCCACTTAATGCCCTGATCAACAGCCAAAGGGAACGCCTGCGGGCATGGACGAGCGGATTTGGCAGTAATATCCGTTTCTGTCTCTACAACGGCCTGACCCCAGAGAGGCTTCCGGCCGGGACCCTTGCCCAAAGTGCCAGCTGGGTGCAGGACCGAAGAACGCTCAGGGCATCGCCACCTCCTATTCTTGTCACGAACGCGACCATGTTGGAATACATGTTGGTTCGCACGCAGGACTCAAACATTCTCCAAGCGTCTCAGGGAAAGTTGGAATGGATTGTTTTGGATGAGGCGCACACGTACCTGGGCTCCCAGGCCGCTGAGCTGGCGCTGCTAATCCGACGAGTTATGCACGCCTTCGGTGTCAGCCCGGAGAACGTTCGCTTCGTGGCTACTTCTGCGACAATTGGAAATCCACAAGGAGAAGGTGGCGCGCGCCTGAAGGAATTTATGAGTCAGGTCGCTGGTGTTCATCTTTCCAAAGTGAACGTGGTCGCCGGTACGCGAAAGGTCCCGACGCTATCTTTTGACATAAGCAGCATCGCACCGGAATCCATTGATGATCTTTGGACTCTCGATAGCGCGAGCGAAACCACGCCATCTCGCTACAAAGCACTTGCTGTCCACCCCATCGCCAAAGCGATTAGGAACCTCTTTATTGCAGAGGCCACTGCGCCCGTGGCCACCTTGTCCCAGGTGTGTTCCGTCATATTCGGACCCTCTACGGCATACTCGCTGATACAACAAAAACTCGCGCTTGGCTGGCTAGACTTGGCGACCAGCACAGTGGCTGTTGATGGCACTCCGTTCCTTCCGCTGCGGGGACACCTTTTCCATCAAACGCTTTCCGGCTTGTGGTGTTGTGCAGATATTGAGTGTCCTGAGAGACGCGGATCCCAGTTAGATGACCCGGAGTGGCCCTTTGGCGGCGTGCTCTTGGCGCCCAGAAATCATTGCGTCTGCGGTGCTCCAGCCTACGAACTGATTACATGCAGCGACTGCGGGTCAATTTTCCTCAATGCAGAAGAACGGCGTAACAGCGTCTTGCCAACCAGAAGCGAGGCTGTACTTGACGAATTCGAACTCGATATAGAGCAGAGTGAGGACGAAAGCGAAGAAGCTGAAGAAGAGTTACTTTCAGCTCATGCACATGCCTTGTTGATAGCAAACCGTTCCCTTCCTGGCACGGGAACGTTGCACATTCACCGAGAAACCAGGCGGATCGTGGAAGCGACGGATCCGAAGGGGCTGCACCTCATCGTTTATGAACACGGTGGGCAAGGCGTGGCCTGTCCCGCGTGTGCGGCTTCCGGTGGGGACGACGAAAGAACCTTTCGAAAAGCTCGGATTGGTGCTCCATTTTTGTTGGGGGGCCTACTACCAACTTTGCTCGAGTTCGCATCAGACGGCGACCAGCCGGCGGATAGGCCATATCGAGGCAGAAAGTTGCTGACCTTCAGCGACACACGTCAGGGGACCGCCCGTCTTGCAGCAAGACTTCAACAGGACGCGGAACGCACAAAAGTAAGAGGCTTGATCTACCACCATGCACTTGCCAAGTCATTCGCAAGAGATAGAGCGGAAACTCAGCAACTTTTGGCCGACATTGAGCGGTTTGAAAGCGTACTAGCAACGCCCGGCATGCCGGAAAGTGGTCGTCAGCCGCTTTTGGCGATGTTGGCGGACAAACGCAGGTTGCTAGCCATTGCTCAGCAACCTGCACCGATCTCTTTCGCAGATTTGCGTAGTGCAATCGCCCAGGAGGGGCAGGAATTCAGAATAATTCTGCGGACGTACCAGGAGTATTCCCAAACCGTGTTCGGGGGACATCGAGGTGCATCGGCCTTGTCGGGGCTCCTGTTAGTGAGAGAGCTCGGGCGGCGGCCTAAATGGCAAAACAACTTGGAGACGATGGGAATGATTTCCGTCCGTTATCCGCGAATCGAGCATGTAAGCACGGTGCCGGATGGATGGGCTCAACGGGAGTATTCCTTACAAGATTGGCGCGACTTTATAAAGATCGTTCTCGACTACTTTGTTCGAGGTGGTGGAAGTCTCGATATTCCGGATGAATGGCGTAACTGGCTTGGAGTGCGATTCCCTCGAAGTTGGATCGTTTCCGCCAATCAGGACGAGATTAGCCGGGGACAGCGCCGCTGGCCTTCAGCGCGTCGATCAAAGCTCCAGAGCTTGCCCGTGCGGCTGCTGGCCAACCTTCTACATGCTGACGTCGGTACACCCGATGGTCAGGACACAATTGACACCATCCTAAATGCAGTTTGGGCAGAAGTGGTCAGGATCCTCACGCCAACCTCGAGCGGATACATTTTGAGCCTAGAGGAGCTGGCGTTTGTTCCCCTCAGTGAAGCTTGGGTCTGCCCTGTTACTCGACGTCTCCTTGATACTACGCTTCGCGGCACCACACCTTACATTCCTAGAATTTTGCGACGAGACATCTCGTCGTGCGAGAAAGTGAAAATTCCGGTCTACGAAACGCCTTTTGGGGATACATCGGATGGAATTGAACGCATTAAAAAGGCTCGTGAATGGCTCATCTCCGAAAGCCGGCTAACAAAGCTGCGTCAAGACGGTTTGTGGTCCACTTTGAACGACCGCGTCGTTGAGCTTTCTCCGTACTTCTCCGCAGCGGAACACTCTGCTCAGCAACCCGCCGATCTACTTAACCTTTACGAAAAGCGTTTCAAGGAAGGGTGGATCAATCTGCTTTCCTGTTCGACCACTATGGAACTGGGCATTGACATCGGCGGCGTTGAGCTGGTGGGCATGAACAATGTGCCGCCACACCCAGCGAACTACCTCCAGCGCGCGGGTCGCGCGGGTCGACGACAGGAAACACGGTCAGCGGCGGTTACGCTCTGCAGATCGAATCCCCATGATCAGAATGTGTTTTCAAATACGCGATGGGCTTTTGAAACGAAGCTGCCGCCCCCGACGGTATCCCTGACGAGTGCAGTCATCGTTCAACGACACGTTAACGCAATGGTGCTGGCGCAATTCTTGAAAGATCTATTGAGACAAAATCAGCAAGACCTCAGCAAGCTTACGGCAGGATGGTTCTTCGATGAAGTAGCTCAAGGACCTGCAGTAGGATTCCGGGCATGGTGCGAATCATACATATTGGGACAGCTCCCACACATGGACACCGGGCTGAAGCGTTTGGTTCGGCATACCGTTTTTGAGGGGCAAGAGCCTGAGAGATTGATGCGTCGGAGCGGTGCCGAAATGGCGCGAGTGTCCGAGCGGTGGTTGAGCGAATGGAGGGCATTACTCGAAGAAGAACGTTTGCTCGGAGTCGGAAACCCGAATGATCCTGCGATCAAGGCCATCAATTTTCACAAGAAGCGCCTCGCCGATGAATACTTGCTTCGAGAGTTGGCAGCGGAGGGCTTTCTATCCAGCTATGGTTTCCCGACGTTCGTCGCTTCGTTCGACAATACTACGGTAGGTCGAGCGATGCGCCTGCCTCCGAATGTTGTCTCGGGTCGTGATGATAACCACTTCTTGCGGCATGACCTCGCCAGCCGCGACCTGGTAACTGCACTACGCGAATACGCGCCCGGATCCGCGGTAGTGATGGACGGATTAGTTTATGAGTCTGCCGGGATTACCTTGAATTGGCACATCCCCGCCAACCAGCAGGATGCCAACGAGACGCAGGCGATCAAGTTTGCGTGGCGTTGCCGGCAGTGTGGCGCAAGCGGAACCTCACACTCCCTGCAACTCGCGACTCGGTGCAACGACTGCGGCGCGGACGCAAGCGATATCGAACAGTTTCTGGAGCCGGCCGGGTTTTCAGTAGATTTCTACGTTGAACCTCACAACAACGTCTCGACGCAGGATTTTGTACCTGTTGAGCGTCCCTGGATTAGTGCGAGCGGCGAGTGGGCCCCCCTGCCAAACCCGCGATTAGGACGATTTCGCGCTGCTGCAGATGGCCACGTCTACCACCATTCCAAGGGATCGAACGGCCGCGGGTACGCTTTGTGCTTGGCCTGCGGCCGCGCAGAACCGATGTCAGCTGACGGAAAGTTACCCAAGAAGTTCGAGCAAGGCCAGGAGCACAAGCGGCTTCGGAGCCGGAAAGAAGATCGCACTTGCCCAGGCAGCACCAACCGATGGGCAATCAAACACGGGATAGCGCTCGGTCATCAATTGCGGACTGATATTCTCGAAATTCAGCTCAGGGATATCAACGGGCATTGGGTTACGGATCGAACGACTGCGCTGACGATCGCGGTGGCTTTGCGTGATTCCGTGGCTGCCCTGCTGGGTGTGCAAGCAACTGAACTGGGCTGCGATGTTCAAGAGGCCCGAACGGATCACGGCTCACGTTGTCAGTCGATTTTCATTTTTGACCGTTTCGCAGCCGGATATGCGTCCGCAACTGAGCGGCTGATCAGTCCAATGTTCCAGCAAGCAGCCCTGCGGCTGAACTGTCCCAAGTTGTGTGACAGCGCGTGTCCGCATTGCGTGCTGGATTTCGATCAACGCTTTGATGCAAGCGCTCTAGATCGGCACGCCGCTTTGCAAGTGATGACGGCCACTTGGCTGGATTCGATGAAGCTGCCTGCAGACCTGCGGTACCTTGGAGAAGGCTCGCGGATCGAAATCGCGCCGCTCCTTATGGCCCTCCTGCGAGAAAGTGGAGATCCGGCCACTGTCGTTACGCAGGTCTTTGCAGGCGGTGCAGCGGACTTAACGGATGTTGCTGTATCGAACCTTCGTTTGGTCGTGTACCGTCTTGCCGCACTTGCCCGTCCGGTAAAAGTCATCCTCGAAAGATCTTTGTTTGAGGCCCTATCCAAGGAGGACAAATACTCTTTGGCGAGTATGGCGGATCACCCTGGGATTTCCATTGGCTTGGTAAGCAATCTGCCGGTGTCTGGTGGGGCTCACTTGATCGCCCAGGTCGTGCGGAGTCAAGCTTCGGTGGCTTGGGCGAGCCTCGACGAAGGCATTCTGGTGCCGAGTAAGCATTGGGGGATCACCTCTATGCCGCTTATTACGGGTCCTTCTCCGCTGAGTGGGTTATCGGTTGAAGACGTTGGGCCCATCGCAATTCGGCCGGCAACTCCGAATGCGGGGGACCGGGAGGTCATACTGCATCATGAATTGGATGGTGCTCTAGGAGAGTTCGGACAACGATTCTGGGGGATCATTGCACGCGAGCACGAAGACACGCGTGCGTTACTGGCTGAGCAGACTAGCAAGGTGGTTTCGATCGAGTACAGCGATCGCTACCTATTCACTCCGGCGTCGATCGCGGTGTTGCTGAAGATCGTTACTGGGCTACGAGACGTCGTTGGACCACAAAGATGGTCCGATCCTGAGGTGACAATTACCACGACTCGAATTAGAGGTGGTAGCGACAACCGCGCTTTCGGGGTCGTATATGCGGACTGGCCAGATTCTCAGATGCGAGATGCTGTCGCGACGCAGTCGTTTCGGTCTGCGAGTGCACGCGTGAAGTGGGTCGTCGCCGACAAACTTGGCGTTCAGCATGGTCGATCATTAGTCATCCTGTTTTCGAGTGGTAAGAGGTTGGGCCTCAGGTTGGATCAAGGTGTGAGTTATTGGCGTGTTCCCTCGCAGTCACAGAGTGCAAAGCGATTTTCTTCCCGCTTCGAATTTGCACACTCGACTATTGAAGCCCAAGCGAACCAGGTGACGGAGATGAACGTTCCTATGGAAGGCGGCGCCATGCCGACGGAACTGTTTGTGAAAGTTCGTAATCGTTGAGGTTGAAGAGAGCACTGCACGGACAATGGAAGAGACTCTACAGGAAGCAGCACAACAAGCACGTTGCCACGCAGATGCAACTCTCGGATATTGCCGGACTGATCTCGAGCATGTGCTGCAGTAGATTAAACCGCAAGCGTCAATAACTCCTGCTTCGGCCGGCACGATTACATCGCCTGGAAAGGCGTACAAACTAGCTGCGGGCGACGGGTATCTAATACCGCACGTATTCATTTGAAATACTTCAGATCGTCGATATCGACGCGCAGTGCTTTCAGCAAGCCGATATAGTGGCTTCGGTAAGTGATTTCGCCCCTCAGTTGCCTTTGTACAGCGATAAAACGAAGAAGCGGCATCGCCGTGTACTCGAAGATTGCCTTGTGGGCTCTAGCCACTTCTTTAGCGAGCGGCATGTCATGCAGTACGAGCAAGGCCACGAGATCAAAACTCATGAGAGTCCGCTCGAGGACTTCCAATACGCTGTAAGTTGGATGTGCGGTCCCTGCCACTGGTGACAAAAAAGGTTCTGCGGAGAGGTTCGTCCGTAAAGATATCTTCTTGTCAACGTCGGATGTTAACACCTTAAATACCTTCGCAACATCGACATGTTCACCCGTCAAACAAGCGGCATCAACTTGCTTGGCCAGCAATACATCAACCTCTGTATTGAGAAGTTTGCGGAGCTGATACGCTTCCGGTGAACTAAGAGCCCCATCAATCATTCGAATTACTTGCAGCTTCGTGTGTTCTTGGATTGCAGCGCCGACGTTGACCGGCGTGGACAGCGAACGTGTTTTTGTGGGTTCGAGTTTTTTGCGCATCATTTCATCCTTTCAGGCTGTCAGCCCATAACCCAACAATTTCGAATAGACCTGATCTGATCGGTAAACCGTCCGATTATATGTAGTACATGAACGGTAACGGCGGTACGCCTTTTATCGGACCAGCTGTCAAAACTTCTCCGACCGCGGATGCAAACTTCAGCGTGATCGGTTTCCCATCCCCGAAGACACAGGTGTTGTAATTCAGTTTCGTAAGGGCAAGGATGTCGGCAAGGACGACCTGAATATCCGCCGTGCCGCGGCAAATCTCAATGGTGAGCGGATTTGGTACTTCTAAGCCCGGATAGGTTTCTAGCCGCGGCGTCCATCCGCGTGTCCAGAGAAACGCCCGTCGCTCATCTTGAATGTAAGCCATTCCGCGGAGTATGGGATTGTTGCTTTTTCGAAAGAGTTTGAGATCCTTATTGTCCCGGATCATTACGCCAACGATGCGGGTCTCTGTGGGCACCGCATCTGTGAAGCCTGCCCATTCGTCTCGATTGAATGCTGCCTGCCCATGAATGAAGAGCTCTGATGGCGCATTTGCATGTTTCGCTTTGTATGATTCAAGGGCCAACGCAATGAGACTCTTTTGCTGCCGAGCGGCTCAGATGAAAGTTCCTTGTTTCCGTGTTGTACCACTTCCCGACAGCGCCCTTGAAGACAACACCGTCGCCGGAATCAAGAAACATTTGAGCGCCACAACAGGCGCTCTCACTTTCGCCCGACCGATCATCCCGCTTATAGACGATGCCGATATAGCAAACGCCTTCTCGAATTCCCGATACTTTCCACGGTCTCCCCCCTGATTTGTAAAACGCCGTCGTGCTCAGATTCCAAGCGATGTTTGACTGGAGCCGGTGCAACCCTTTTTCACGGCGGGTCGTTCCGCCGCTCTGAATGTTTTCGAGCGTGCCTTCCCGAACGACCTGTGTGGCAATTCGGTCCGTGAGCAATTTGGCTTTTAGCTGGTTTCTAAAATGCTCTTGGTAAAAGTACGGTTCCGCGGCTTCGTTTTGAGCGGCAAACAAGGAAGCCGTCTCTAAAAATTTCTTCGCTTCCGCGGGCGAATTGAATACGGTTGTCTTAGCTTTCTGCCGGACTGTGGGATCGACCACGGCGAGGGGTCTGCAGTATTGCCGAACGATATCGGGAATGACCACGAACCACATGTCTGGTTTAACATCTTCGTCGAATACCGACTTGATGCCATCGCAATATAGACCGACCGTGCCGTATACCCGCTGCGGACGATCGTCGACGACCACTCGCCGAAGGAGTTCCTCTTCGTCAACGGTTACCGTCAAAGCGGGGGTCGATGACCAGGGAATTCGGAAGGCGCTCTCAAACCCAGGGTAGGGTGGTCGGCCGGCTTCAGGATTTGGAGTGTAGACGGGACCTTGCGCCCAATCGACCCATCGCTTCCATTTTTGAATACCATCCGGCGTACCAATAACGCCGGCGCGTATACCGTAGGGTTTGCCAGAATCGAGGGGTCCAAACATGGTTAGGCCGTCCCGTGGATCTTCGACCTCTTGATCGAATGCGAAACGAAGGCAGGGTTCTTCGATCTTGATGAGCGATCTCATTCGTCGTCTTCCATGGGGTCGTCGCCGTACTCCTCTTCACCCTCATCATCTTCATCCTCGCCGGCATTGAGCAATTCGCCGGGCGAAAGGTACGAGACGGAGCTTTGGAACATTTCTGACGTTTGGGCGATCTCTATGAATCGCCCGACTCCGACATCGATTTTGATGGCACCGTCAACCGCCAAGAAAGCCATCGTACCCAGCAAGCGATCTCGCCATTCGTCATTCCACCAATTCTTGCACTGATTTCTTCGGGCTTTTGCCAGGCGTTCCGGGCTGCTCCAGATGGTCTTGCCGTCGCTTGAAAATAGGACGTGGGTCTTCATGACAAAGTGGGGTTCCGGCCGCAACACCGGTTTGGCCGTAACGCCGAAATGCCAATAGCGTTTACCGCTTATCATTGTTTTGTACCCGACGACGGCACGCCACGTTGACTTGCCTTCAACTCCATCGAAGAACAACTTGTCGTTGGGGACCATGTCGCTCTTGAAATACATACACGCATTGTGGTTCGCCATCCCATAGATCGGAAGCGAGCGTCGGAATAAATGGTTCTCCCAGGCGAGGCGCATGAGCTGAGATAGGTGCTTCGGATACTCTTTGTGCGCGGTACCGGCAAGGATGTCAGCGAGCTTGCATTTGGTGGTGCTGTCTATGAAGTACACCTCCCCTAGGCTATCGCCGAAATCCTTCGCTGTGGCGAAACTAACAAAACTGATGTCGCTGTCGGAAACCGCCGGCCACGGCAGCGTTGCGGTTGGCAGATCCATCTTGCCGGTCGTTCGACGACCGATGCTGTGACGATAGAGTAGCTCTGGTAAGGTGATCGGAAACCAGTTGGAGACGTGATCGTCGGGTTGCTGGATGATACCCCGCGTCGCGCTGACTTCGTTTCTCCACCACATTGATACCGCCGCCGGGTTGAAGTTCGGATTCTTCGGTACCCCGTCTTCCTCCAACTTGTCTAAAAGCTGCGCAAAGCCCCTCGGCCAAGAAGGAGCAAACGGAATGCTGTTTATCCGTCGAATTATGATGTGAACGTCGTTATGAGGCAGGTCGTCGATCTTGAGAGGAATGATGAAATCTTTGAGGCCCCGCGCTTTCGCGGTCCCCTTGGCGCAATCCAGTTCCTGAAGAGGGCCCTCCTTCAGATTGCTTGTGCGACTACTGACAAAAAGAAACTTGGCTGTTTCTTCTTTGATAAGCCGTTGAATCTCATCCCAAAAGATTTCGCCGCCCAAGAGGTTGGCGACATCGCACCACGCTCGATACCCCTCGTTCGCCAGGCGCAGCGTCAGCCACCGTGCGACCAGATTATCTTCAGGATTCGCATGGCTAACTATTAAAAGGTCGCGTGATTTCGGTAGGCTCAAAGACGCGAAATTCTCCTGGGCCGAGATTAGGTGTTTCTATCGTCTCGTGGATCGTGGACAGGTCAGGGGACGGCTTGCGCGAGGACTTACAGGCGGATGTGAACTTAGAGGATTATCATAAAGGTTGAAGTCGATGGATAAGCAAGAAGTAGCAAGGATTTTGAATGGCAGGATGAGCCGCCCAACACATCCGGGCGAGTTGTTGCGTGAGAATGTAATGCCGGCCGCGGGATTGACTCAGCTTCAGTTGGCAAAGGCGCTCGCTGTCTCGAGAAAAACCATCAGTGAGATCGTGTTGGGGCAACGTCCCGTCACTGTCGATATGGCCGTGTCCGGGAAGCTTTTTCGGAAACGGACCAAATCTGTGGCTGAGCATGCAAAGGCAGTGGATTTGTGGGATGCCATCAATATGAACCGCCAGGCCAACGCGCACATTAAGCCGCTTAAAGTCCAAGCCGCATAACGTCACTGTTTGCGCGTGTTGCGACCAGGCAGCGACGCGACGATAGGAGGTTGTTGTAGCGAGAGCATCACGCCTCGCCGGTGTCGGCTCGTTCTTCGTACTCTTCGATGACGCTGTCATTCAGGTGCGCCAAGTGCTCTTGGCTGCGAATGGCATCGACGCTCTCGTAGGAGATGAATGCGCAGTTGCGCGACAGCGGTCCGCGCTCCAGATAGGTAAAGACTGGTCGACGCATCTCCCGGAACACTTTGTCGCGGCGTTCATCCGGTGCAACGATGTAGAGCCGAATATCCATATTAGGCTGCAGTGCGAGCAAATCTGCCATGCGCAAGAGTCCTGAATAGACTGCCGTGGTGTGTTCGACCTCGAAGGCACGCATGATCGACCGCCCCCTGAGCCAGAGCACATCGATTTGCTCGATGGTATCGATTGTTGCGTTGTCGTAGTTTAACGGGAGTTGTTCGAGGAATGCGGCATGGTGCGTGTTGCTGACAAGCTCACGGACACGGCCTCTGTCGTTTGGGGGTACCCAAATTTTCAAGCCCATGATGGCGCCGATCTCGGCGAGTCTTGCCTGGATGTGCAGCGACGGGCGAAGCTCAACCTTTGTCGCCTCGGGAATCGGTGCCTCTTCTTGCTCCTCTTCATCATTGGGGACAACGATCGTCACTTCGCCGTCCACGGTTTTCACCTTTTGCTCTTCTGACCAACGTTCCTTGAGTGGCGGCTCGTAGAAGTCCAAGACTGTTCCCGGATTCTCTCTCCCAAGAGTGGCTCGTAAGGTGAACAATGCCTCGTCGAGTTGCTGATCGTTCCACTGCTTTGTCTCTCTGGTTGGCGCAACGCCGTAGGCTTCGAGAATCTTGCGCCGGTGGTTGTTGGACGACATACGCTCGACTCGGTCCGGAAACGCGAAGAATCTCAGCATATGGCGGTATTGGCGGCTGCCATCGCGCGGGACCCCGGCGATCCATTGCATGAACGCATCGTAGATCGTGAGGCTGCGCTGCCGTTCTGCTTGGTCGCGCCCCTTGAGATCGCGCACGAGGGTAATTAGGTATGCCAACTCTTCCGGGCGGTAGTTGTTGAATCCTGGCCCGCCGGAGCCAACACCCACGAGCACCGCATCAGTCAGCAAAGGGTGATTGTCAGCAAGGAACTCGCCCGAGAGTGCCCACATTTCCCGAATTTGCTGTCGCTTTGTTCTCGCTTTCGTGTTTGAGGGGAAGAGGAGCAAGGCCCACAGCATTTCCGCGAGGAGTTGCTGCGCGGGTGCGGATGCGTTTTGGAGCTGGCCTTTCAACTTCGCAATAAAGGTGTCTTCTCCAAAATCCGGATGATCGACGAACGCGTGATACACCTCGGACACCAACGGACCCGTCCACAGTGGTTGGTCTGAGAACACGGACTGATCTTGTACTAGGCTTCGGGTGATCCAAGCTTCGGCTGCACCAAGAACAGGACTGAGGTCGCGCTTGCGTATGTGACGTGCCATAGGGTTGGCCCTATTGTATGGCACGTTGGCAACCTTAGAGGAGAGTCGCCTTGAAGCCCCAAAGTTCAAGTGGAGGATAATAGAAGCCACTGAGAATGCGCTTCGCTAGAACGGTACCGATAGCCGCATCGACGAGTCCTACTGAGCCGTCATGCGCGGAGCGATTACGAAACCAGTTGATGTTCTCGTCTGTGAGGTGGGCAGGGTGAAGCCATGTTTCTTTTGTTAGAGATCCAATCTGAGCAGAATGCTGCTTCAGAATCCGCGCAGCTTCACGCCGTAAGCGCGATCCTCCGGGGCTGTGTTCGTTCGTCGACTCGCACTTCTTCAGGATCATGAGGATGTCGTAGAGGGTTGTCCTGGCTGCACGGTCGGGATTGGCAAGCTTATCGAGAAAAATCCCTTCATCCTTCTGTTGTTTTGGAGTCAAATTCTCCCGATCCCAACTTGCCCATTCAGGTTGCTGCGCGAAAGTCGACGAGAGCAAACCAACAACCGAGCGTTTGAGCACGGACTCCAGGGCGCGCCACCATTGGGCTAGCGCCATAGAAAAGTCCTCGGTCGGCGTGGAAAACATCGCCCAGTCACCATTTCTCACCATGTGCTGCTCAGACGCCGTGATCAGGTCGTACCAAAAATAGCGATACCGTAGCGCGATCGGATCTGTCCAAAGCGGGTCCGCATTGCGGCTACCAGCAACACTGTTTGGAACGAACCGGTCCTTAATTACTTTCCCTAGTCCCGCCGCATCAAGATCCGGCGCGAGGGATTGAAGTAAGGCCCATACCTCAGTGGGCGCGACAGCCAGAACTGACCTTACTACTTCCTCACTGGCGGCATCCTCTGCGCGCGCCCAGCGTTCGCCGTCGTCAGGAACTCGGAGTTCATCTCGTAGAAAAGCTGGCCGTAGCGTCGCAAAGTGCATGTGCTGTATGAGCACGTTGCTCCAGTCTGCCCAGAGGCAGACTGGAGCGTTCAGTGCTGTGAGCAGCTTTGCCAGACGGTGCACATCCTCGATTGATGCGAATATTGAGCGAAACCCCAATGCGATGCTCGTCAAGAGAACAGCGGATCGTGAGTCTTTTAGTTCGTCGAACGCGAACTCTGCAACCCGAAGAATTGCGGTTGGATGCCACGTTACTAAGACGCCGTGCTGAGCATCCGCGACTTTGAAGATCTGTTGAATTCCCTGGGCTGCAGCCTTTTCGTTGACGCTCGCTACAAGCCATACGCACTCTGGTATTCCTTGGCCGCCAGGGAGGTGTTTGACCGCCTCAATGACGTCCTTCATTTTGTTGGCGTCCGCGCGATGGGCGTCACCGAGATAGACACGTGCAATCCAAGCAAGGTGGCGCGCGGACAGACCCAATTCTGGGTGGTGCTGCAGGTGCGACGCGCGCTCTAAAGCACCCTTAAAGTATCCCATTTGTAAGCAGGTGCGCCCCTCCTTGAGGATTCTCGCGTCTTGCAGGTCACGAAATTGTCGACTCATGATGCTCAATTCTCAGGTGCGATTCGCCCTGGAGTCAACGGCGTCGCGACCTCCTCTTCAGTCCCCTAAGCGATTCTGGACGTTACCAGTTCGAATAGGGCGCTGTTGCATTCTTAACTGGAATATCCTTCCGATCATTCTTGCTGTCAGGCGAGGCATAAGGTGAGCTTTGCGTCGCAACCGATCGCGATTAATAATCATCACGTTTATACTCTGCACTACATACGTAGATTGCCCCGAACCAAGGAGATATCCGGGAATGGAAGCAACGAAGCAACAATGTCCCAAATGCGCCAAGCTCTTCATTCTCGATGAAGAGGCATTCAGTAAACATGTGGCGTCATGTACAAGGCCGAAAACAGAACTCCAGAACTTTCGGCCAGACGACCTGCGGAAACTCATAGCTGATTTCCGGTCTGACGTGAAGAGGTCTGTTGACGACAAACTCGCCGACGAATTGGAGGATCAACTACTCAACACGGACACGCCCCATTTGAAAGCGGAGACGAAGCAGCGATTGGCACGATGGTGCAAGACCGGCGGCATCTACTCAGACGGTATGGAGGTCGCATGGAAGATCAGCCGACTTCTGTTTGGCAAGATCATAGAGAGGGTAGATTAACGTGAGGAAACAGAGAGCGTTCACGAATTCAAACAGGTCACGAAGGTCAGTACGAAGGTATTCCTCCCGAGCGTGGGCAGCTTAAGATCTCTTCAAGCCTCCAGTCGTTCCGCATCCACACACAATCGTACCCGCGTCCTTTAGGAGACCACACATGTCTTCTGGGTACGGTACTCTAATTACATGCGACCCCGGATCGATCGCCGATTGGACGATCACTGCCATCATTCCCCGCTGCGTGACAGCGAAGGGCAATACCGTTGCCAGAAATGCGGGGTCTGCGTTATTCCAGCCTGTAGTTCGAACCCTGAGACACCTCGGATCATCGATGACTTGTGGGAACGGATCGAACCAAAGTATGAGAGCTTTTTTGTGCTGCTAAGTCCGATATTTCGAAAGCCAGATTCTTTTTAGTCACAACTTTTTCTCTGCAAACGCTTGACATTGACGAACTTAAGAATCGCTGCTTTGTCGTCCGTAACTTCTCGCAAGTCATCCTCAGAGTCGTCGCGGTAAACAGAGCAACCTAGTTCTGTCGGTGAAAAACACTAGGAGGAGAAGTGTGTCCAATTGACGATGGATTCCACGTTTTGTCGTCGGCCCCGCCGGTTTAGCTTTGGAAAAACGACTCCGGAATGCAACGCCATGCCCCGATTGCACACCTCGCTCGCCTTCCATCGTATTGGGAGTTCAGACGGAAGGGAACGAAGTTCGAAGCAACAGGGTCTTCACAACGGTGAACCAGAATTGTCTTGAAGACGGTACGCCGTGACATCGATGAAGACATCCGCAACGATTGGCAGCGCATGTGAACTTGGAGGATTATCATAAAGGTTGAATCGAAAGGTTGAAGTCCATGGATAAGCAAGAAGTGGCAAGGATTTTGAATGGCAGGATGCGCCGACCAACACATCCGGGCGAGTTGTTGCGTGAGGATGTAATGCCGGCAGCGGGATTGACTCAGCTTCAGTTGGCAAAGGCGCTCGGTGTTTCGAGAAAAACTATCAGTGAGATCGTGTTGGGGCAGCGCCCCGTCACTGTTGATATGGCCGTACGCCTGGGGACCTTTTTCGGAAACGGACCAAATCTGTGGCTCAACATGCAAAAGGCAGTGGATTTGTGGGATGCCATTAATACGAACCGCCAGGCCTTACGCGCCATTAAGCCGCTTAAAGTCCGAGTTGCATAACGGCACCGTTAGCGCGTGTCCGACGACGCAGTGATTCGAGGATGGCAGGAGGTTGTTGTGGTGAGAGTAAAGACCCTATTGAGGCCGAAGCACTTTTCGGGCCTGAACACGACCTTGAAGGACGTCTTAGCGAACCCCGTTCCTTCTCAACAAATGGGGGTCTCAGCGAGGGCCTAGTTGATCTGCGGTAAGCTCCAAAGCACGAGCCACTCCACGCAGGTCTATTTGACCGAAGAGGGGAAATCGATCTGCGACCATCCGGCTAAATCCGGTTGTGCCTATTGTCGAATTGGAAAAACTCGGAAATCTCGACGTTGAACGCTTTGGCCAGCTTGTTGAAACTCTTCAAACATAAATTGACTTCACCGGCCTCGATCCGCTGGTAATAGCGCCGCTCAAACCCATGAGACATCATATCTTCCTGAGTGAAGCCTCGCGCCTTTCGAAGCGCGCGGGTCCTGGTGCCGACTAATTGAATTAGCCGCTTGTCGGTCATCGCGGCTCAGGTTAGGCGAGGCGGGTGTAAACAACCACGGTGGTATAAGCCGCTTTTCTGTTGAAAGTGTGCTCTTCAATCGTGTATTGATGGAGTGGCTTTAACGTAAAGGTGCATCGCAAAAAGTGCAAAAACAGGGCGTGTAATGAAAGGCAAGGCGTTTGGCTCCGCCGTTCGGCAGTTGCGCAAGTCTCGTGGGTTGACTCAAACCCAGCTTGCCAACCGCAGCGGCTTCTCCACAAAACATATCTGTGACGTAGAAAACAATAAACATTCTCCAAAGCTTTCAACGATCGAAAGTATTTTGCGGGCGTGCGATTCGAATCTTCGAGACTTCTTTGGTGGGGAGTCCACCAGCTCTCACAAAGTTCAGGTTGTGCGATCCCGGGATGTGAACCAGGGGAATGGTTTGGCCGGTGCCCAAGGAGCCCTGCCTTCATTTCGCCTTTTTTTGGATCCTGAGTTTGAAAATCCGATCGAGACCGAGGATCGAGGCCAGGCGGACCGCCGAAATGTCCGACTGCAGCGTCCGCGGCCGACGGCCTCAGAAGGGAGATCGTCTACAAGGGGCAGCAACCCACGCGGACACCGTGAGCCTGAGTTATTCGGCCACCCGCCGTCCGCCCTCGTTCGCTGGATGGGAGCAAAGTCATTCACCCTTGCCGATGCCCAGGCCGCACTAAATTACTTTGGTATCTCCTTGGCAGAATCCGGAATCCGCTGGCAACTTAGGGCCGGACAAAAGAGGACTGGCGTCTATGCCCGCGTCGATGTTCCCAACATTACCGGCGCTGTGGCCGGACAGTTGTTGAAGTTTAGGAGTCAAAAAGACACAGCAAGGAAGGAATTTCCTCGGCAACCGCGCCGAAGGAAGAAATACGGATCAAAGCAGTTGTGATGCTTCCGACGAACCAATGCCGGCGAGAGCGATGTGGCTATAGATGGGTCCCGCGAATTGCGAATCCTTTGAAATGTCCGCGCTGCAAGCAGAACTTGCGAAAGTCGCTTAAGGATTTTCGAACATCCGCGAAATAGCTAATGCACAATCGCGGGCGACTTAGAAAGGTCACGGCAAAATATAGGTACCGGCTTGGAGAGGAGTCGTATGGGCAACGTGTTTGCAACATCATTCGCTGACGAAATTAAATCTGATCTGGAATTGCTTGCTGACGATAAGGACGTCCTGAAACGTTGGCCGAAGCTTGCCCAAGTCCTTGCCGCTTTGGGCGGCGAACTCCATAAGATCGTTGAGGCGATCGATGATGACTTTTCCTCGCGTCTCAATAGTGAATACGATGAGATAGAGAATGACGAACAGTTCGAGCAGGAAAGTCTGCAAAAATTGTATCGTGTGGTTGAGAATAGGCAAGGCGAGCTTCCATTGTGAATATGTGGTTTTACATAAACGAGCTTTTCAGCAGATTCAGTCGGGGTCGGACAATCGTCGTTTCGAGCAGTTGGACCGCTTCCTGGCGCGTGGCCAAGCCCGCCACAGTGTAAACGTCCAGATTCACACCGAGACCATGACCAAGTTGATCCGCAACCAGCTTGGGATCAATGCCGGCCTGCCGAGAGAGGGTGGCGTGGGTGCGGCGCATGATTTGAAATGTCGCCCATTCCAGGCCAATCGTTTTTAGCCGCGGCGCTAATAGGCGCCGCCATGTGTTGTCGCGTCCCAACGGTGAGCAGATCCGTGCGGAAGGGAAGACCCAGACTGTCGCGTCGGCCGGAGCGCACCGCTGACGCCATTCGTCGAGTAATGTGCGTGTGGTAAGGGATAAGGCGACCTTGCGTTTCGACCGGCGAGTCTTGGGGCCATCCAGCTTTCCGCGGTAAATACGATGTACCACCTCGACGTGATCGTCAGCCACGTGCTTCCACTGTAGCGCCAGGATTTCACCGGGTCGCATGCCCGAAAATAGAGCGAGCTGCACGATGAGTTGTTCGCGCAGATCGAGGACCTTGAGGACAGCTTGCACTTCCTGAGGAGATAGAACCTGTCGTGACGGCATCGGTGCCGTGCCAGGCGTGAATAGCATCTCCGCGGGATTTGAGATTAGCACCCGATCTTGTACGGCGAGACGAAAGATGGCGCGTAGATCCCAGCGCAAGTGATCGACCAGGCTGAACGAAAGACCTTTCGCCGCCTTTTGTTCCAAATATCCCTGCAACACATCCCGGGTGACCGATTCCAACTCCCAAGATCCCAAATCACCGATGAGGTGAGTGCGGATGCGATCGCCACTGGTCGAGGCAGTGGACAATTTCCATTTGCGGCGGATGAAGGGAAGAAATGTGTCCCGAATCCAATCACCAACAGTCCACACGCGGGTAGTCGGTTCTCCAGCATGCGCATTTACGGGTTTGAGCAGCTTCGCCATCTCCGCCAGAGCCCGCGATCGGCTCATTGAGGAGCACGGCCCAAGGATTCGGCCGCGGCGCTGGCGACCTTGCCACCAGAAGGCGATCCAATTCAAACACCCGCGGGATTTGCGTTTCTGAAGACTGCCGCACTGAAAGCGGCGGCGGCGTATCGCTGCGAGCTTCGGAACAATCGATATCTCTTTCATCGATCCGGACCATAGCATCCAGATCAGGAACGATCGAGTCGTTTCCGAACTATAAAGAAATCCGCCGCAGGGCGAAATCTTTCTCGCCTGCGGCGGCCGAAGTGGAGTTATCGTAGATGCTTCTCGATCATCCCGGAGCCATCGGGCGCGTCTACTTCATCGTCGCGTTCATGAAGTCTCTTTCTCCCGCGGGTTCGTTGCAGCGTCTCGCGTCGTCGTCCTGCAGCCATGGCGTCTCAATAATCTCGGAGGGTTGTGTCTGTTCATACTTCTTTTGCCATGCCTCAATACTCAACGGTCTTGGATAACGGACCACGATTGGTCGCGGCAGTTCCTCAACTGGCACTTCGGAGTCGAATAGCGGACAGTTCACGACTATCGTTCGGAAATCCGAATCGCAACCGCTGATCACTTCAGCGTAGAAAAGATGATAATCGAGCCTACGCACCGCCCTCAAAAGCCCCAACGACAAACGCCGTCGGGTCGTAGGATTCAGATCTGCCAGCCGTCGCTGTTTTTTCTTCATTGTTCACGCTCCTTCGTGACAGTTTCAAAATCTCGTCCGTCCGCACCGAGAATCGCCGTTTTACCGGTAAAACCTTGCCATCGGCGGATGGCCACATCGACGTAGAGTGGGTCCAATTCCATGCCCAGACACTGCCGATCGGTTTGTTCGGCCGCAATGATGGTGGTACCACTCCCTACGAACGGATCGTAGACCGCTTCCCCATGTTTTGTGTGATGTAAGATGGGTCGTCGCATGCATTCGACCGGCTTCTGGGTGCCGTGCCCGGTGAGTGCATTCTCCGGTTGCCGATTACCGCTTTGTGAGAGGCCATTTCCGATCTGCCATAACGTGGATTGGCGCCGATCTCCCTGCCAATGAGCCGACTCGGATTGCCGCACCGCGTACCAGCAGGGTTCATGCTGCACATGATAGTGTCCTCGACTGATCGCGAAGTGCGGTTTGGCCCATATGATCTGGCTGCGGATCTCAAAGCCGCATGCATCCAGACTCTCGGCGACGATGATCGACTTTGTCCCGGCATGCCAGACATAGGCGATTGGCCCGGTAAAAAGTTTCCAGGCTGCCCGCCAATCGGCGCGATCGTCGTTTTGGACCGTGCCTGTCGATCGATTGGCTTCTCCGAATGCCTCGTTCCGCCAGTCCGGACGATACTCGACTCCGTAGGGCGGATCGGTCACCATCAGGACGGGTTGATATTCAGCCATGAGGTGGGAGACATTTTCCGGGTCGGTGGAGTCGCCGCATCGTAGACGATGCGATCCGAGAATCCACAAATCCCCGGGGCGGGTAATTGGGACGGCCGCCGGTTTGACAATTTCGTCCTCATCGGTTGGTCCCTGGCGCGGGCCCAGGAGTTCTTGCAACTCGACGAGATCAAACCCGGTCAAGTTCAAGTCAAAATCGGTTTTTTGGAGATCGGCCAACTCAGCGCTGAGTTGATCCATATCCCAGTCAGCCCAACTGGCCGAGCGATTGACGAGTAGCCGAAACGCTCGAATCTGGGTTTCGGTCCAATCATCGCAAAGGATGACGGGGATCAATTCGAGCTTCAGCCTGTAGGCGGCTTTCAGCCGTAGGTGTCCATCCACGATGTCCCCGCCACTGGTGGCGAGAATCGGAACTTTGAATCCGAACTCCCGAATGGAATCACACATTCGGTCCACGGCATGATCGTTCTTGCGTGGATTGCGCTCGTAGGGAATCAGTTGATCTGGACGACGGTAAACCAATTGAAGATCCGAGGTCACAGCTGAACTCATAAGACCTCCACGGGGAGATTGTTCCAGCCGTCCCGAATCTTCTTTACGGTTTCCAGATCCGCGTGTTCGGCAACCACAGCGGCCATTTGTTCTTTCAAGCGCTCGACTTCGCCCGTCGCAACACTGCCCTCGATCTTATGGTTGCGTTCTGCGTTCTTGCCGATCTTGTCGATAATTTTCAAAAGCATCGACACGTCGGGGACGGAGGCAGGCTTCAACGGGTGGGCATCTCGCAGTTCCAAGGCGGCACTGTGAAACTCGGTTCCGTTGCTCGTAGTGCGCAAAGTCTTATATGCCGGACCGGCGAGACAATGCCAATCCATAATGGCTTGACGCAGCGATTCAAATGTCCGCACGCAATCCAAGGCCGTAAGTTTCAGGAGTGCCTGTTCGTCGCGGAGCCCGAAAAGGTGCGCGCTATTGCTGATCTCCTCGATGAGTCTGCGCAACTTGGGGGAAACGGCCTTGGAATACAATCCATCTTTAGCGGGAGTCCCACCGTGATGGAGGCATGCACCTTGGCCGAAATGAGTCGTGCCTTTTCCAGCCACGTTTTTGCAGGGTTGTCCGGTGCTCTGCGAGCGAGCACCGCAAAATGATATAGACATAGTTGTACGTCCTGTACTTTCTGCGGACATCCAGTCCGCGAATATTAAATTCGGAAGACTTCACCCTTCCGTTCGGTGCCGACACGAGCGCTGGATGACCGGTGCGAACGTCGGTCGTTGGGTATACGCGCCGGCTCCAAGCCGAGCTACGTATTAAATTGTGAATTGGCGGTTAACTAGATGGCGTGACAGGCTGCGGTATCACTGATCATCGCTAGGCCGCGATCACTTAAGGCCGAGATGTGAATCTCGGCGACTTGGTCGGAATCTAACATCTACGGTTTGCTTTCGGGTTTCTTCCACGCTCCTGTTCCGTTCGTACGGATCTGAATTTATAAAAGCATTCTAGTGAGGCGACATTTTTGCCGCAATTGCGTATTGCACCCAGATGTGCCTGAAGTAAAGAATTCACCTTCCTGTCGAATCTCTGACGCCGTTCGAGTTCGTTGGTAGAAAATCCAAATCTGCGGTTGATTGTAGTGGGGCAACATTTTTGCGCGAACAGGTTTTTATACCCAGATCCGTATGAGGTGAACACCTCAGTGCCCCGGCCCACTGGGAGCGAGGGGCCGGCCAGAGTCCACCACTAGAAACAGCAGGGAGGGAATTGAGACCGTAAGGGGGAGCAAGTCATTTGGCGGTTCTAGGGAATATCTATATATCAAGGATAGCCGCGACGGATGCTATCGCCCGTGTTTGTCAGGGTCGGACATTCTCGATTTGTGAGAGATCACCGGTTGGATCAGACATGGACGCGACATCCAACTAGTAGTTCGCAGTCGTTGACGAACCGCTGAAACGTTTTGATGGGTGGACTTTTGTCTTGCGAGTGATTGTGCCCCAGTATCGGGTTGTTGATGACATCGAAGCACATCAAACAACATCAAAGCGACATCAAAAAATGGGATGTAGGATTTTTCGCGAGGGGCTGCAAATTGGTCTGCGGGTGTCTTTTAACAGGCGGGACCGAACATTGCTCGCAGCGACATGCCTCCCAAAAAAGCACATCCACTGGTAACAATTTTAGATTTCCGTTCAGTTTCCGTTTACGCCCTGCTGAGAAAAAAAGCGGAACACCGGCGTATTCTGCGCTTTTTCAAAACAATACGTTTTTAGGAAGGCCTTTGTTTTCAGCGACCGACCATTTTCCCAAGCTGGACGTCGCGGGTTCGATCCCGGTCTCCCGCTCTTTAAAGTCAGCAACTTGGAAAGTTCCTCGTCACGGTCTTACATCAAAACTACATCATTAAGGGAAACATCAATTCACAAAGGCGGATTCGAGCTGCTCGACCGCCTCGATCCGGCTTTCCAGTGATGTTTCGGTGTACACGTTCAAGTTAACGTCGAGTGTGTGGCCCTGTTGGTCGGCGACAACCTTGGGATCCACTCCGAGTTCACGCATCAAAGAAGAATGCGTACGGCGCAGGACGTGAAAATCCACCCAGTCGAAACCGATCGTTTTCAGAGTGGGCGGAATGTAGCGAAGCATCGCGTTGTCCTTTGCTAACGGCGTGGTCAGCTTTTCGGACGGAAACACCCAATCCTCCGGCTTGCGGTCAGGATCTCTGTTCAACCATGCATCCAGATCGCGGCACAACCCGGACGATAGCGCGGCGAGCCTCTTTGATTTCTGGGTCTTTGGCGTGTCGATGATGCCACGATAATTGATCCCTTCGAACTCTACGGGGTCCGTTGTCCATATTGCCTTCAACGCTTTCAGACAGTCGTCCACGCGTTTGCCTCGCCCTTGGGTCAAGTCATCAATTACAAGTGACACGTCGGTGTCCGATTCGTAAGTCGGTTTGGTATCGGGTGCCGGGAAAGGGACTTTCCCGGACATGGGAGCGGTTGCATCAAGTGTCATAAATTAATTGACGAAAAATTTCTTTAGCGCGGCTTTGGTTTCCGTCGGCCGCTGTTCCATCAGCCAGTGTCCCGTGTCTGGCAACAGGATTGACATAACGTTATTTGCGACAAGTTTCGCCTGGACTTCCAGCGCCCCACCCATCGCTTTATCACCCTCGATGGTCAAGACAGGCATCGGCAATTTTGTGGCAGCAAACTTTCGGTTGTCTGCCGCGTCCTGAGTGTCGAACGCCTTGAACATTTCAAATGCAGCGCGCATTGCGCCTTCCTGCGCATAAGATTTCGCGTAAAGCCGGCGGTCGGTTTCGGAAAAAGTTTCCGGGTGCGGCGAAAGTGTCTGCCAGAAGTGTTCGAGGAAGATGCGTTCGCGACCCTTGACGAGTTCGAGGGCAATTGGGCTGTTGACGAAGTGAAAATGCCAGAGAGCCGGAGTCGTGTAGATTTTTTCCCAGATCTCACCGATGCCTGGAATCGGCGCTTCGAGCAACGCAAGTTTTTCTACTTCATTCGGATATTGTGCAGCGTACGCATAGGCCACCATTAATCCAATATCGTGACCCACAAGATTGATTTTCTCCAATCCGAGACTCTTCATTAGTTCATGAATGTCAGAAGCTAGCCTCTTTTTGTCGTAGCCCGTCGGCGGACGTGAAGACTCGCCGAGGCCCCGCATGTCCGGCGCGATAATTGTGAAATCCTTTCCAAACTCGTCGAAAAGCGGAATCCACATGTGCGAGGTATCGCCGAACCCATGAATCAGTACGAGCGTCTTCTTTCCTGTTCCAGCCTTTAGGTAGTGAATTTTAGCGGCGCTCAAGTTTGCGGCATGCGATTCATAGTTGTTGCTCTGGGCCAACGCCGTCAGCGCAAAACCTAAAACGAGAATAACGATCAGTTTCTTCATTTCTCCTGGCCTCTGCCGACATATGTTGTGCCGGTCGGCCCGTAACCCGTTATCTGCACCATGACGGCCGTATTTCCTGTGCGGGCAAAATGGGCCACGTTTGGCGGCTCCGTGTAAAAACTGCCGGGAACGAGCGCTTTGAGTTTCTTTTCGTCGAATGCAGTCCCATACCCGATTTGCCACGTTCCAGAGATCACTGTCGCCACTCGATCATCCGGATGCGTATGTGCTTCAATTTTGGTATTGGCGGGAACCGTCAATTGGATCGTATATAACCCGGTCTTGTTCGGATCGCCTTTCAATACCCGAGTCTGGATTCCGCCCACTCCTGAAGTTCCTGCCCCGGCCCCCGTTGGCGAGATGGAATCGATTTCCGACGGAGTCAGACGTTGGTTTGGATTGGTGTTCTGCGCTCCACCGACATCAAGTGAAAGCGCCGATACAAAAACGATCACTGATAGTTTCAATCTGATCATTGAGTCCTCCCTTTGGTCTCGACGACTGTGGAAAGGTGCGCATCGATCCAATTTCCGATGTCGGCCATGACCATTTCCTTGCCGAGGTCGTTCAGAAGATCGTGAAAATGTCCTTCGTAGAGTTTTAACGTTTTGTCTTTGGAGCCAGCCATGTCGAAGAAGCGTTGGCTTCCACTCGGCTTGGTAGCTTTGTCCGCTGTGCCATGAAGGATAAGCACCGGCAGACTGATGAGCGGAAATTCCTTCTTAAGACGCTCATCGGCACGAACCATTTCTGCCAAGGTTTTGGTGGGTTGCGTCTCGTGGGCGATGAGCGGGTCGTTGTTCATGATCTCCACAACCTTGGGATCGCGAGAGAACAATTCATTCTTGAGGTGAAGGATGTGGGCGTGCGGGGCGAGGTGGCTAATGCCTTTGAAAACCGCAAGAGCAAAATCAGGTGCTGGAATCTCGTGGGCGAAACTCTCGCAAACCAGACCCGTGAGTTCGCCTGGGTGTTCGAGTGTATAGATGCACGCGACGACGCCGCCCGCGCTGTGACCGAGCAGAAACAGTGGCAATCCGGGTTCCCGTTCTTTCGCAAGCGACACCACGGCCGCGACGTCGCTGACATAGTCCGCAAAGTTCTCCACGTAGAAGCGCTCGCCGTCCGAATGTCCGCGGCCCCGCAAGTCCAATGCGTAAACAGCGAGACCGTGCTCCGCGAGTTGCACTGCGGCCCATGTGTAGTACCCGCTGTGTGCATTGAAGCCGGGAACCAGCGTGATCACACCGCGGACCTTTAAGTTTGGACGCCAGAATCGGACGAAAATCCTAAGACCGCCTACCTCCACTCTCACGTCGCTTGTACTAATTGATGCGTGTGCCACTGCCGTCTCCTTTCTGAAACGGGGACTACGATTTGATGAAGGCCAGCAGATCGGTATTGATCTGTTCCTTATGTGTGGCGCACATGCCATGCGGCAGGCCCGGGTAGACTTTCAGCGTTGACCCTTTCACGATCTTGGCCGACAGCAACGCCGACGCGCCAATCGGCACGATCTGATCGTCGTCGCCATGCATGATGAGCGTGGGCACATCGAATTGCTTGAGATCTTCCGTCAAGTCCGTTTCGGAAAACGCTTTGATACAAGAGTAAGCCGCAGGCATTCCAGCCATCATTCCTTGCAGCCAGAACGACTCGCGGACTCCTTCGGAAACCTTTGCGCCTGATCTGTTGTAGCCGTAAAACGGCATTGTGAGTTCTTTGAAGAACTGCGAGCGATCGGCAAGCACGCCGGCGCGAATCTGATCGAACACTTCAATCGGGAGGCCGCCGGGATTGGCGGGGGTCTTGAGCATCAGCGGAGGGACGGCACTGATCAGCACAGCCTTGGCAACTCGCCTGGTACCATGACGGCCGATATAGCGAGCGACTTCGCCGCCACCGGTCGAGTGGCCAACATGAATCGCGTCTTTTAAGTCCAGAGTCTCAACCAACGCCGCGAGATCGTCAGCATAAGTGTCCATGTCGTTTCCGCTCCATGGCTGGCTCGATCGCCCGTGGCCGCGGCGGTCATGCGCAATGCATCGATATCCGCGAGACGCGAGAAAGAACATCTGATCCTCGAATGCATCCGCGCTCAATGGCCAGCCGTGACTGAAAACAACCGGCTGGCCGGAACCCCAGTCCACGTAATAGAGGTTGATGTCACCAGAGTTTTCTCTGCCTACAGTAACGTATGGCATTGTGATGTTCCCCTTCTGTGGAGAAGGCGTCGGAAGACAGCATGCGTGTTTGCTGTCTACTCGCGCTATTGACCGAATGGGTGAATTCTTGGTTGTACGAACGAACTAAGAGAGTCTCGTCCTTTAGAACGAGGGAAGCGCTTAGAGTTTTACGAGACCTTGCCGGCTTGCAGTAGCGATTGCTTCCGTGCGGCTGAGGACATTCAGCTTTGTGAAAATGTTTCGAAGATGTGATTTCACCGTGGACTCGCTTATGTTTAGGGTCGTTCCGATCTCTTTATTACTCTTTCCGCGAGTCAACAGCGTGAGGACCTCCAATTCGCGGTCGGTTACAGATTCAGCGGTGAGACCTGCTGTGAGTTTGGTTACAAGCGATGCAGGAATCACAGTTTCTCCGGAATGCACTCTGCGGATGCAAGTCAGCAATTCGTCCCGCGGGGCGTCTTTCAACAGATATCCCTTTGCGCCGGCTTTGATCGCCTTGGACAGATCGGTATCCGTATCAAATGTCGTCAATACGATCACACGAGCTGAAAATTCACGCTGTCGTATTTCCTGGATTGCCCCGACACCGTCCAGCATCGGCATCCGCAAATCAAGTAACGTCACATCCGGGCGATGTTTTATCCACAAGTTAACCGCTTCGCGGCCATTGGAGGCGGCAGCCAATACTTGCATGTCCGGTTGTCGGCCAATGATCGCAACGAGACCTTCAAGCACCGTGACATGATCATCGGCGATGATGAGGCGGATTTTATCCGTTCGCGACCTTGATCGTTGTCCTCCGGAAGAGGCACGCATAATTGTACTGATTATGGGCTCTTGGCTTGCGACACGATAATCAAAACTGCCGTGCCCTTATCGAGGGCGCTCTCAATGCTGAATCGCCCACCCATGCGTTCCACACGTTCTTCTATCCCGATGAGGCCAAATCCATCATGCTCGATTCCCGGATCAAAGCCGCGGCCATTGTCGCGTAATTCGAGGCGAACCTCGTTCGTTCCAAACACCAGGTCGGTGTGGAATTCGGTCGCATGTGCATGCCGAAGTGCGTTGGTTAACACTTCCTGCCCGATATGCAAAAGGTTCTCTTCCCACTCGGCTGAAAGCGGCCGCGGCCGGCCGTGCATTAAGAATTGTGCCCGCAATGTCGTGCCTGCCGTCATTTTCCGTATCAAATTATCGAACGCCTCGCAGAGGTCTTTGTTCTCCAGTGCCAACGGACGAAGTGCTCGCACGGAGCGCCGGGCTTCCTTCAAGCTCTCTCTTGCCAGATCTCCGGCTCGACTGAGGTGTTCGTCCGCCTCCTTCATCAATCCTTTAGAGGTTGCGTCCGCCGCCGCCTCCAATTGCACGATGACACCGGTGAATCCCTGGGCAAGCGTATCGTGAATATCGCGCGCCATGCGGTTGCGTTCGGCTACGACGGCGGCCTCGCGGCTTTCAGCTGCAAGACGACTCAAGTGCATCGCAAGCATCGCCTGATTTGCCAGCGCCTGGGCCAGTTCGATTTCCTCAGGGCGAAACAAACGCTTTTGGGTGAAACGAAGACCAATCGCGCCTTCAAGACGACCCGCGATTGACATTGGAACCAGGAGGACGGTGATGATTCCCAGGGGTAGCAACCGGTCTCGCAATGGAAACGGCGGCACAGTGCGAATATCCTCGATGACGCTGGGTTTTCCCGTTCGAAAGACCTCCGGCCAAGGCCAAAAATCTTCCATGGGCAGCCAAAGATCCATGCCGGCGAACCTGGCATCTGTCTTCGTTACTACCCGGCCGTCCTCGAAGGCGAATTCAAAACCGATCATGCCCGTGGGTTCATCTCGTCGCCAGACACTACTGCTGTGTGCTCCAAATTGCACCGTAATGGTCCGCAACATATGTCCCACCAGCCGTTCGGGAGCTGATTCCATTGCCAGCGCGTCGAGAGTACTCTTGAGTACCTCTACTTGTCCCCGCGCAAAGTTCTCCGATGCGAGAAGGGCTTCGGCAGTCTCTTTTCGTTCAGTGATATCGGTACCAGTCGCGTACCAATGAACGACTCGTCCCTGTTCGTCGTGTCGAGGGTTGTACTTCATGAGAAACCAGCGATACTGACCATCCTTTCGGAGAGATCGCAGTTCCAATTCGAATGGTTCGCCCTGTGCCAGGGCCCTCCTGCGTTCATCTGCCAATCCTTCCCAATCGTCCGGATGCAACAGTCGGGTTCGAAATTCGGGTGACTGAACGTCATCTGTGGTGAAGCCGCTATAGTCGAGCACTTGCCGATTTACTTGCAAAAGTTTGCCGTCAGGTTCGAGAACGATGATGTACTGAGGGATCGTGTCGATGATCAGTCGCAGCTCCACCTTCTCACGTTGAAGTCTCGCCTCGATTTGCTTACGATCGTCGATGTCTGTATTCGTTCCGTACCACCTGATCACATTGTTCTGCGAATCTCGTACGGGGATTGCGCGAAACAGAAACCAGCGATACTCTCCATCAAAGCGACGCAAGCGTGCCTCGACTTCGATAGGTTCGGCAGAGGCGAGGTGGTGACGCCATGCATTCATTAGATTCTCTAAATCGTCGGGATGGACTACGGATTCCCAATGTAAGCCCGGCGCCGCTTCGGTTGAGAGCCCCGTATAATCGAGCCACTGCTTATTAAGGAACTCGCCTGAACCATCTGGCAGGCAGCTCCACGCGAGCGCCGGAATCTCGTCGATCATTTGCCGGAACTGCTTTTCCGAGTCATTCATTTCTTCAACCATACCGCTGCTGGCTCGCGGCGGCATCAGGTTACATCAGCCAAGTTTGTTCTTTCTTGCGACCGAGGGACTACACGTGGATCTGCCGCCAACGAAGGTGTTACTTAAAAGATTGCAAATCTTGGTCGATCGATTTGTCCGCGGCTGAGAAGCGTGTCGCCCTGGGGAATCCTAAAGGCCGGATGTCCAGAATGGATTGCGAAAAGTTGCATTACTTTTCAGCTACGAATATCCAGTCGTACGATTTGTCCTTCATGAATCACAAAGCAAAAACGCGCCGATAATGGGCTGCCCGGAAAGGTGCCGGTCATTTGTACTGTGAGGATCGTCTCGTTTGCCTCTTGCGAGACGTTGATTGGTTTGAGAGTAAACGCATATTTTTTCGCGGTTGATGCAAGCCACCTTTGGATTGTGGCAACGCCGCGGTGTTCTATCCCTTCGTCATGAACGATAGCATCCTCTGTGAAAAGAGTTCCGAACGTCTCCACATTTCGATCATTTGATGCTTTCACGTACGCGCTGATGAGCTTGGGCATCTTCCGCATGAAATCTCTCCGGCTCAAATTGTTGGAATTGTTCCACCGTCGATGACGTACTCGCTTCCAGTGATTGATGAAGCCCGAGCCGACGCCAGGAATGCGACCAATTCGGCGACTTCCTCAGGACGATTTGGTCTGCCCAGTGGGATGCCTCCGAGAGAATCCATGATTCGCTGCCTGGCGGATTCTTTGCTGATACCTGTTCGCTGGGCGATTTCGTTGACCATACCTTGAGCGGCCTCGGTTTCCGTATATCCGGGAGCGACACTATTCACTCTTATGCCCTGTGCTGCCATTTCTTTCGAAAGTCCCTTGCTGTAGTTTGAGAGGGCCGCCTTCGCCGCGGCGTAAGCGAGCGTGGAGTCAAAGAGCGGAAGCGTGCGCTGGATTGAAGAGATATGAATGATCACGCCGGAACCTTGCCGCAACATTGATGGAAGGAACCCGCGATCGAGCCGAACGGCAGCGAACAGGTTCATGTCGAATGCGTCCTGCCAATCGGCATCGGACAATGCCAGTGCGCCTCCGCCTGCCGCGCCGGAACCGCCGGCATTGTGGATCAGGATGTCGAGACCGCCGAACCGATCAAGGACTTCTCGGACGACCTTATCCACGCCGTCTCGTGTGCTGATATCTGCCTGCACAAACAATTTCGCCGCATTGCCTTCGGGCAACGGCGAACGCGCCGTAGTCCCAACCGCCGCTCCGCCGGCCGCGAAACGACGCACTATGGCCTCGCCCACTCCCTTGCTTCCACCCGTGATGAAGACGCGCTTTCCGGCAAATTCGGTTGCACTCATCTGAGCCACTGACTCGTTCGGCCTTGGTGATACGAATTCCAATATCGCGCTAACATTACGAAATGACAAGAACGCACGAAAAAGTAAGGTACACACCAGAAGGTAAGCGCTATACAGCCGTTACTGCCGCTCAAGGTGTAGAGGACGCACTGAGAGTCCTGGTGGGTCGCTGGAAGCTGGTCATCCTCTTTCATCTCTTTGGTGGCAAAGTGCTGCGCTTCTCTGATCTCGAACGGGCCATACCGGCCATTTCGCAAAAAATGCTCATCCAACAACTTCGTCAAATGGAGGCGGACGGTGTCGTTCGGCGGACTATCTATCAGCAGGTTCCGCCCAAAGTGGAGTATCGCTTAACAAAATGGGGACAGGCTCTCTGTCCCGCCCTTGACGGTTTGCTCAAATGGGCGGATCTGCGAGAGAAGATGTCCGGAGTTGGCGACGTTAGGTGAGTCGTCGCGTCTGGAAGGCGCTCATGCATGCTACGAAATGGGCGTTGGAAGGCTGGAGCGAAAGCATGGCTTTCGAACTGAGCCGCTTTGGAATTGGCATGAAGACCGTGTCGCCCGGAGGAATGAAAACCGACTTCTTTACCCGGTCTTTTGATACAGGTCGGCATCAGGCCTATGACAGGTTGGTCTTGGTTATTTGTCACAGGGGCTGCAGGTCTGCGAGCATGGTGGGAATCAGCTCGGAGACGGTTGGGTGAATGTGCACGGCGCGCTGCATCACGGTGTAAGGAGCGCGCGCATACATCAGGTCAAGAATGCAGTGGATCACCTCGTCGCCACCGGTACCGAGAATGCTGGCACCAAGTATCTCCTTGGAATCTCCGTCTACCAGTACTTTCATGAATCCCTGCGTCTCACCTTTTTCAACGGCTCTCGCGACGCGTGTCATGGGACGTTTCGCCATCAGCACGCGCCGCCCGGATTGGCGCGCCTGCACTTCGGTCATTCCGGCTCGCCCGAGAGGCGGGTCCACATACAGGTTGTATGCTGGAATCCGGTCTGTAACGCGACGTGTGCCGCCATCAAGCAAGTTCGCCGCCACGATCTCGAAATCGTTGTAGGAGGTGTGCGTGAATCCACCGCGGCCATTGCAATCGCCCAGCGCCCAAATACCGGGGATGTTGGTGCGAAGCTCATCGTCCACGGTGATATAACCACGGGAATCGCGCAGAACGCCACACCTCTCGAGCCCTAAGTCATCGGTATTAGGAGTTCTGCCTATCGCCAGCAAAAGGTGCGACCCAGTGACTTCGGGATCCCCCTCAGCGCACTCCACTCTTGCGGTTATCCCGGTTTTTTCCCGCAACAGTGCAATACAGGTTGCATTCAAACGAAACTGAATGCCCTCACGTTCGAGGATCTCTCGCACGGCTGACGATACGTCCTCATCCTCACCGGGGATCAGGCGTGATCCTTTCTGGATGATGGTGACCTCGCTGCCGAAGCGTCTGAAAATCTGGCCAAACTCTAGTCCTACATACCCGCCCCCGACAATCACGAGATGTCGAGGAAGGGTGTCGAGGTCCAGTAACGTGGAGTTGGTCAGATATGGTGTGTCCGCGGCGCCGGGGAGCGGCGGTATGGTTGCCCGGCCGCCCACGTTGATGAAGATTCTGTGCGCGGTAAGCAGGCTGTCAGCCACGCGCACTTCTGCTGGTGACTCGAATCGTGAGTGCCCCTGATAAATTGTGCAGTTCTGCGTTCCCCTGAGCCACGCCTCCACGCCGGTTCTGGACTGGCCTGAGATTTCGTCCTTGCGCGCCCTTACCCGCTTCATATCCACTGTTACGGAACCTCCGAGTTGAACCCCAAATTCGGAGGCCCGCCGAGCCATGTGCGCCGCGTAGGCGGAAGCAACGAGCGTTTTCGTCGGAACGCAACCTGTATTTACGCATGTTCCGCCAAATCGGTTTCGCTCAATGATGGCGACGCGCTGCCCGGCGCCAGCCATCCGGACTGCGAGCGAGGGTCCCGCCTGGCCGGTTCCGATGATAATGGCATCATAAGGTTCCTTCATCTGCCCTCCTGGAGAGAAGAGAGATCGAATCGACGATTTCATCTGTGGTAACAATGGCACTGGCGTAGTTTGGGATATTCACGTCGAGAGCGGCATGCATCTCCTCATCTGAGTAACTGGCCGTCGCATCTTTTACCACCGTGACCTAACATCACAGTGACCGAGCGCGAACTCGAACTCCTATCTTGTCGAAATGCTCGCTTAGAGCCTCACGCCACGCATTCGTCTTCGCAACTTTTCGCTCTTGTCGGGTCTCTTCCCGTGAAAACATCAACCCGCATTCCCCTACTTTGTCCATAGGCCCCGCGTCCGCCGCAAACTCAAGCGCTCCCTTCAAGTCTCGTTATCGAAAGTGCCGTGAAAATTTCGGCGCAATTCCGTTTTGTCCCCCCGGCACTTCCGATGAACGGTAGCGACTTTCCTTACCAATTCGACGGGACGGGTGACGTGTCACACGCCAAAGGTGAGGACGCCGCGAAAGCGCATTTTGCCGCTGTGCATCCGCTCGTAGGCTTCCGCCACGCGGCTCAGCGTATATTTCTCAATCATCGGATGCACGCCGGTCAACGCACTGAATTCCAATGTATCCTGCGAATCTTTCGCTGTGCCGGAGTACCAACCCGCCACAGATCGTCTTCTCAGAAACAAAGACGCCGCGCTTATAGTCAGGGGTTCGTTAGGCGCGGCTGGCACAACCAGCTTGCCGTTCACCGACAATCCATCCACCATCGCGGAAATCGCCTTTGCGTTCGGTGCCGTCGCCAAAATTACGCGGGCGCCGCCGAGTTTTTGCAATTCCGCCGCCGCATCGCCAGCATCCGAATTAATGTAATGATGCGCGCCCAGTTTCTTCGCCAACAGTTCCTTGTCCTTCCCTCGGCCGAGCGCCACGGTCTCGAATCCCATTTGCCGTGCGTACTGAATTCCGAGATGTCCTAGTCCGCCGATGCCGTGCACGGCCACGAGCTCGCCCCCACGCGCACCCGAATTGCGGAGCGCGTTGTAGACGGTGACGCCCGCGCACATGAACGGCCCCGCTTCCTCCGCCGGCAATTCATCTGGAATCGCGGCCAGCGCTGCCGCCGGTGCGATCATGTACTCGGCATATCCGCCGTCGAAATCGAAGCCTGTGACTTTGCGATTGACGCACATTGCGAAATCTCCACCCCGGCAGTGCTCGCAGACGAAACAATGGCCGCCATGCCAGCCTACGCCGACGCGCTGACCTTTCTTCCATTCCGTGACGTTGCCGCCCACCGCATCCACGCGTCCCGCGATTTCATGACCCGGCACACGAGGATACTGAAGCCCGGGCCACAGACCCTCTTTGACGAACATATCGCTGTGGCAAATACCACACGCCTCCACTTTCACGCGAACCTGCCCAGCGCCCGGCTCCGGGATGTCGCGTTCCACCAGTTCCCAATCTGCACCGGGTTTGCTGATCTGGGCGGCCTTCATTTTTGTATTCATAAAATGCTCCTGTGATTTGCGAATCTCCTTCCTTGGCATCGAGTTCGCTTTGACGGCGGCTGGTGATAAAACATGCGCGCCTTCAAGCGGTGAATCGCTGTGCTGTGGTGAGACCAATGCCATCGTTGCCACCGGCGACGACTGCAACTGGCGGAAAAGTCATTGTAACGGTTCGGGACCCCGCCTCTGTAAATCAGGCTATTCGTGTTGCTTCTGGTCTGCAAGTCGGGACTTTCCGAGCTTTCGACTTAAGATTTTCCGTGTTTTTCGGAGTCCAGGAACGTCAAGTTGTGCGAGATCGCCTTCCTGACAGGTAAGCGCGGACAACGGCCTTTCCGCGACGGCGATTGTTGCGGCACTGAAGCGCCGGGGAATTTAGTTTGCTGCGGAAAATGCAACGGCCATTCTGGAGACACCGCAGAATTTGAACCGCGTGAGCAGTTTCTTAAACCTGCGGGTCGCGGACATACGGGATTGCTACAAGAAATGGAGCGCGAGAGGAGTGCATTTTCTGACCGAACCGCTGGACAATCACGGCCACGAATGGAGATGTTACATGCGGGACCCGGATGGTTACTTAATCGAGATCGGCGAGTATTCGCAGACGTCGCCGCAAGTCGCGCTGGCGGACGCTTCGAATTATTTACTGTTGGTGACTTTCCTTACGCGGGGAAGACCTGTATTCCAAGGAAGGAGTTCTTCAATGCGGTTGATGGGGTGATCCGCAATGCGCGTGAGAACATGAGAAAGTAAGCTTCCGGATCGAGGCCATGCAGTTTCGCCAATTATGCCGCGGTCGGTATAGTGCCATTCCGATCAGGCTGTAGATCGTGGCAGCGTGTTCGTCGCCTGCACAAATATAGTTCTTCCGGCCAAGCGCGACAGCACGCGGCGCACGTTCAGCGACGCTATTGTCAATCTCCAGCCTGCCGTCGTTGGAATACCGAAGTAACATCTACTCATTTCCGATCATATGGAGTCGATTTTCAATTCAAACCGGATTGAAGTAAGCCCTCTGTCGCCACGACGATCACAACATATTACTCCTTAAATCCTTGTCCGCTCAGACTCGGACTGACAACCGAAACCGCCAATGTCTCATGGCCATCAGGGTGAATTTGTATTAAGTAATGAAAAGGGCTGACTATGGACTTCGCACTCGTTCTCAAACGACGTTTCATGTGCCGGAGCTTTGAAAACCGCCAAATTCCGCAGGAGGTGCTCGACCGCATTCTGGATTTGGCCATGCGATTTCCGTCGGCCGGGAATACACAACCTCAGGAGTTCATCATCGTCAGAAGCGACGAAACGAAAGCCCTGCTCGCCAGGGCTGCTCTCGGGCAGGCTTACCTCATTGAAGCGCCGTTTGTCATCGTGGTGGTCTCCGACACACGCCGGTCGAGTGCGCGCTACGGCGAACGGGGCGAAAAGTTCTACAGCATAGTAGACGGAGCGTTTGCTTCGATGCTTCTGATCCTATCAACGGTCAATGAAGGCCTGGGCGCGGCCTTTGTCGGCGCCTTCGATGATGACAAGGTGCGTGCCGTGCTAGGTCTACCGAAGGTCGTGCGCCCGATCGGTATTATTCCGATCGGCTTCTGTGCGGAGCCGCCATCAAAAGTGCCCCGACGCCCCAAGAACGAAATCATCCATTACGAGCAATGGAAAGGAAAAAGGGGGTACTAGCTTGCCTCAACCTATCTCTCTGTTCTTCTGCGGCGATGTGATGACAGGACGCGCTATCGATCAAATCCTGCCACATCCGGCAAACCCTGTGCTCTATGAATCGTATGTTCGTGACGCCCGCGAATACATCGCATTGGCCGAGGCCGTGAACGGCCCGATCCCGCGGCCGGTGGACTTCGCGTATATATGGGGCGACGCGTTGGAAGAGTTGCGGAAGAATGAAACGGATCTGCGTATCATTAATCTTGAGACCAGCATAACCTTGAGCGAGGAAGCCTGGCCGAATAAGCCCGTTCATTACCGCATGAATCCCGCCAATGTCGATTGCATTACGGCGGCCCATATTGATTGCTGCAGCCTGGCCAACAACCACACATTGGATTGGGGATACCAAGGGCTGATGGAAACGCTGGCGACTCTGGACAGGGTGGGTGTAGCGCGTGCAGGCGCAGGCCTGAATTGGACAGAAGCCGCGGCGCCCGCTGTGCTTGAGGTACCGGGCAAGGGACGTGTGCTCGTCTTCGCGTTTGGCTCGCCTGACAGTGGCATTCCGTTGAGTTGGGGCGCAACGGAGAATCGGCCCGGGCTCAATCTAGTGTATGACTTTTCGGAAGACACCGTACGACGTGTCGCCGGGCAGATACGACGGGTGAAGCAGAATGGCGACACGGCCGTCGCTTCGATACACTGGGGCGGCAACTGGGGCTTTCCTATTCCCGAGCAGCATGTCCGCTTCGCACATCGCCTCGTGGAGGAAGGCATCGATGTGGTTCACGGCCACTCGTCCCATCACGTCAAGTCTATCGAAGTCTACCGGAATCGTCCGATCATGTATGGTTGCGGCGACTTCCTCAACGATTACGAGGGAATCCAAGGCTTCGAGGAGTTCCGTAGCGACTTAACGCTGATGTACTTCCCCATGCATGATGGGCTCGGCCAACTCCTCGACATGCGGCTCGTCCCAATGCAAGTCCGGCGCTTCCGGCTTAGTCGTCCCTCGGCAGAAGACGCCCACTGGCTCCACGACTTGTTGGACGATCTGGGCGCACCCTTCGGCACGGCAGTGCAGATACTGGCTGACAACAGTATGGCTCTAAAGTGGCAATAAATTGTTGGGATTTCGGCTGTCGGGAGCCGATGCTTAGGCGTACTCTTCATCCAGCCTCCTAGTTCGCTGGAGCCCCGAGTAATTGAAGGAAATCCTGGAAGCGCCACTTCTACGCATCGTGACTGTCACAGTTCACGCAGTTTTCGTCAGGTATTTCCATTCCAGACGATACAAGTCCCGATAGAGACCCACGGGTGCCTCGAACTTGTTCAATTCAGCTACGACCGCTTCATCGTTCTCTTTCGAAAGGGATTTCTCGACGATGTCGAAGAGAATCGTGTCTTCCTTATATATATGGTTCTTCAGCAAGGCACCCAGACGATTGGCAAAATGCACGAACTCCGTGGATTTCATGTGGCCACCGCCACGCGATGATTCTCCACCACTGTTTTTTCTGCTACCCCCGGGCCGCTGATTTCGGTGAAGTTCACCAATGGTGATGAATTGCAAAGCAAAAGCGGTGAAGCGCCGGAGATCGTGTGGTCAATCCAGCCTCGCTGATTGCTCAAAACCGGCTTGGGCTTCTGCAAGGTGATACTTCCAATCCCGCCATCTTTGAAAAAGCGACCAGAGTCTCTATCTCTATTCTTAACTAGATTGTGTTCATAAGAATTTGAACGATGCTGCTGAAGCGGAAGTCGTGCGCGAATCATGCGGCTTGTTTTGCAAGCAGGTTTTGCACTTCATGCATTTTCGCCAAAGCCGCCTGAGAACCAAGTTTTGTTGTTCTCAATGCGGCTGCTGCATTTGCAATCCTTACGGTATCTACTAATGACTTCTGCGCTGCCAGTCCAAATGCAAGAGCGCCTGCAAAGGCGTCGCCGGCCCCGGTGGCATCGATGGCTTCAAGAGGAATTTTCGGGAACCAATATTCTCCACCAGGCCACACGAGCAGATTGCCTTCACCTCCGGCCTGGATCGCGACGGCTTGAACGCCTTCGCAAAGGAGCCGATCCGCGGCCAATCGAGCAGTGCTCCGATCGATGACTTTGATTCCCGTCAGAATTTCCGCTTCTTGGGCATTGGGTTTAATCAGATCGACCTTTTGAAGAATGCTTTTTTCCAGTAGCCGAGGTGGAGCAGGGTCAAGAATGGTCCTGAGGCCATAGGCTCGCGCGATTCTCAACGCTTCCTCCACGGCCCCGATCGGCACCTCCAACTGCACAAGAAGTACACGGGCGGTTCGAATGGCTCGTTCAGCTCTTAGCACGTCGTACATCGTCAACTCAGCATTAGCCCCAGGAACTGTAAGGATCTGCTTCTGCCCGCGGTGATCCAGCATGATGAGCGCGGCTCCGGTTTCAACGTGCTCATCGTGAACGATGTACTGCGTTCCAACGCGTTCTCGACGCAAATATTCGACTATGGCCTCACCGCGCGAATCGAGCCCGACACGACCGACGATGGCCACACGCGCGCCCAATCGGGCAGCCCCCACTGCTTGATTTGCGCCCTTTCCGCCTGGTCCCTCGAGGAAGACTTCGCCTTCCACCGTTTGGCCGGGCGGCGGTAAAGTCTTTCCGCGTATGAGGTAATCGCTGTCGATTCCACCAACCACGATCACGTTCCATTTCGGCTTCACATCTGTTACCTCTCTGATCAAGGCGCGCATCAAGCCCTTCCTTGAATGCTGGCAGGCAGCTCCCAAATCGTGTCGGATGTCTTTTGGAACTGTGCATGCGCATACGATTCAACTGTATGGCTCAAACCTGCCGCAATTGTTTGGCTGGTTGAATTCCTGAGCAGGGAAATCCGTTTTGCTGCGAATGAAGTAGATGTGCACTGGAACAGAAGTGAAGCTGATAGCAATGAATTGCATCACGTTTCCTGCAGGAGAGAAGCTGACAATTCCAGTTGTACCACTCTGCCTTGTTTCTCAAGCAGCCACGGCGATCTGGTTTTCGACCTCGGTGACTCCAGGCGCTTGCCATGCTACGCGCTCCGCTTCTTTTGTCGCTCAGCTTCTACGCCTTTTTCAGATCGAGATCGGTCATCAAGATCTCCTTTTTCCTTGTTAAATAGTTAGCTCCACTGTCTCACTCTAGAAACACCATCACGGAATTGTCTATAGGCCGAGGGATGCACCTGGTGTAGGAATGGAGCCGTGTCTCAGAGTGTTGGCGACTGCGCATCAAATTGCAGGTAACGAGATCCCAATGTTACGTCGCGCAGCATGTCTTTTGTGCGAATGTTGAGACGTGTATTTAACTACTCTGGATTTGCTGTCTTTCAAATAGTGAGAAAACGTTGTCAGGCCATTGAACGTTGGAGGTGTTATTCAAAAATGGTCAAGTGGCCGGCCCAAAGTGAAATCGTCGACTGCCGCCGATGCCCACGCCTTGTTGCCTATCGGGAGCAAGTGGCGCGCGAAAAAGTCCGCCGATTCCAAGATTGGACATACTGGGGACGGCCCGTCCCCAGCTTCGGTTCAGGCAACGCACGGCTGCTGGTGATCGGACTTGCTCCGGCAGCGCACGGCGGTAATCGAACGGGCCGTATCTTCACGGGCGATCGCTCCGGCGATTGGCTATATCGCGCCCTTTACAAGCTCGGGTTCGCCAATCAACCAACTTCTACGCATCGCGACGACGGATTGCGACTTACCGATTGTTATATCACCGTTGCCATCCATTGCCCGCCGCCGAACAATAGACCGTTGCCCTCAGAACTCTCGAATTGCAGGCCCTATCTTCTGGATGAGTTAAGACGACTCAAGCGGCTGTGCGTCGTTGTTCCGCTCGGAATGATCGCCTTCACAACGTACTTCGCCGCCCGAAAAGAATTGGGTTGGCCGAATCCGGATCCTCTTCCGACATTCGGTCATGGTCTGATCGTAAAGCTTCCAGATGGCGTAACCCTGATCGCTTCATACCATCCGAGTCAGCAGAACACTCAGACCGGAAAGCTCACGGAAGCTATGTTTGATGAAGTGTTTCGGCAGGCGAGGAAGACTCTGTATTCCTGCAAACGTTCAAACAAGTAAGCGGACTTGTCGGACACAGACGCGGAAACGGTTCTGAGTCATTCGCGGCCGCTGATCCTTGATCCAATTGCTTATCATCCTGCGCAACTGCGAAGTATTTGGGATGAGAACTTGCGGGGCACGCTCAAGGAGCTTGCTCAACTGGACGGCGCCTTCATATTTGACGATACCGGAGTGGTTGTTGCGGGTTGCCGTTATCTGGATGCGCAGGCTTCTGAAATCGAATTGCCCTTAGGACTCGGAAGTCGGCATCTTGCTGCTGCATGGATCTCCAAAGTGACGCGTGCTATCGGCGTCGTAGTTTCCGAGAGCGCCATTGTCCGGATCTTCGAAGGTGGAGGCTTGGTGGGCGACATCATTCCAGAACTCTGGCTGCTCAATCGAGAAGTCCTTTTTTCCAAACAGATCCCGGAGTGATTCGAGCAATGAGCTCATGCAGCGAGACTTCCTATGCGAAGATCGCCGCGCTTCAGCTCGAATCCCGAGCGCAACGTGCGTCACGCCTTAGATGAAGGTGGCACTTCAAAAGTCTTGAAGCCTGTAGGACAAAAGCTCTCCTCCCTATCCTAAACACATCCGTCTAACTTTTTAGTGAGAACGAATTTCGAAGGAGTGCGGTTGTGCTCTTTCAGGACCGCTCGGAAGCCGGGCGTCTGTTGGCGGACCGGCTCAGAAAATATCAAAACCGGCCAGACGTTCTCGTCCTGCTGCAGCACAAGAGCAGAAGGAACTCGAACGGCGCGAACGTCTCTATCGCGGCAACAGGCCGGCACCGGATGGATATACGTGGAAAAACAGTGATCGTGGTCGATGACGGGGCTTGCGACGGGATCGACTATGAAAGTGGCTCTTGCCGCCCTGAGACAAAGGCAGCCAGGCAAGTTGATTGTCGCAGTGCCCACGGCACCACCCGACACATGCGACGACCTTCGCGATGTCGCCGATGAAGTAATTTGCGCCGTGACACCCGAGCCTTTCATGGCTGTAGGTACCTGGGACAGGCCTTTTGATCAGACCACTGATGATGAAGTCCGCGACTTGATTAAGCAGGCAGCCTGAAGCACAACTGCTGTTATGACTTATGCGGGTTGAAGATCGTGTCGATTTAGAAAGCCTCAGGAAAAGGGCATGTCAACTGAGAGGGGCCAAGGAGGATTACGACCCACTGTTGGAACGGATTGGAAATTCCAGTTTTGCCCTGCTCGGCGAAGCTTCACATGGTACGCATGAGTTCTATCGGCATCGCGCCGAAATTACGAAGCGGCTGATTACCGAAAAAGGCTTTACAGCCATCTGCATCGAAGGAGATTGGCCGGATGCGTACCGGGTGAATCGCTTCGTACGTGGTGAGTCGTGCTTCAGCGAAGCTGTCGAAGCCCTATCGGGCTTGGTTTGGGCGCATAACTCCCATCTGGGCGACGCGCGCAGCACGGAGATGGGGCGCCGCGGCGAGTGGAACATCGGACAACTCACGCGTGAACGTTATGGAAGGGAAACCGTTCTCGTCGGTTTTACTACCTACACGGGAACAGTCACTGCGGCCTCCGATTGGGACCGTCCTGCTGAACGAAAGCGGGTTCAACAGCACTACCGGAGAGCTACGAATCGCTCTTTCATGGTTTGGGGACACCGAACTTTTTGCTCACTGTCACCGACGGGTCCTCTCCTCTCATCGAAATCCCCGAGCCCCTACTTGAACGAGCGATCGGGGTGGTTTATCTGCCCGAAACCGAGCGCGTCAGCCACTACTTCTATGCCAAGCTCGCCGGCCAATTCGATTCAATTCTTCATTTTGACGTAACCCGGGCTGTCGAGCCGCTGGAGGTCAATCCCGAATGGGAATCAGGAGGGAGGGAAACATTTCCCTGGGGCTAAGTAAGATCAAGGAGGTTGTCGATATGGCATCCACAATCATGTCTCGATCGGTTTCAATACTCGTAGGCGAAGACACTATTGAAGGCGACCTCAATATTCCACAGAACAGCAGAGCAATTGTGATCTTTGCTCATGGCAGCGGGAGTGGCCGGCATAGCCCACGCAATAAGTACGTTGCTGAAGTCCTGAATGCGGGCGCAATCTCCACCTTGCTCATGGATCTTCTGACGCCCTCTGAAGAAGCAGTGGACATGCAGACCGCGCACCTGCGTTTTGACATCCCGTTTCTGGCAGATCGTCTCGTTCGTGTAACGGACTGGGTGCGACAGGACTCTGCCATCGCAGAATTCAGTGTTGGCTACTTTGGAGCCAGTACTGGCGCCGCTGCGGCGCTTGTCGCCGCCGCAATACGCGCTGACGTTGTGAAAGCGGTCGTCTCTCGAGGCGGCCGTCCGGACCTGGCGGGTTCGTTTCTCCTTCATGTGCGCGCGCCCACTCTTCTGATCGTGGGAGGCAATGATAAGCAGGTGATTGAGTTGAACTATGCCGCAGCTAAGATGCTGCAAACGCAATATCGAGTAGAAATTATTCCAGGTGCAGGCCACCTGTTCGAAGAACCGGGCACGTTAGATAAGGTCGCGCTTTTGGCACGCGAATGGTTTGAAACGCACCTGATCATGCGGAGCAAGGCAGCTTGAGACAAAAACCTGAAGGCACCCTGCTGAGTAGGAAACACGGAATCGGCGTACGAATGAACGCGGAGTCTGTTGCAACATGCGCGCAATGATATTGGTTGAGCAGAAGAGGCCCCTGATTGAAACCTCGCTCGTTCGACCACAGCCCAGGATCGGGGAGATCCTCATTCGGGTGGAAGCATGTGCAGTATGCCGAACGGATCTTCATGTGATGGATGGAGATTTACGGAATCCCAAACTGCCACTAGTACTCGGTCACCAGATTGTCGGACGAGTTATCGCTTTGGGACCGAGCGCTCAGAAATTTGCGATCGGGGATCGCGTGGGCGTCGGCTGGATGGGCTGGACATGCGGAACGTGCGAATACTGTCGATCCGGCCGAGAGAATCTTTGTGATCGAGCCGAATTTACCGGTTACACGCGCGACGGTGGCTATGCAGAATTCACCGTGGCCGATGAGCGTTTCGGCGTCAGCATACCTGAGATTTATTCGGATATCGAAGCGGCGCCGCTTCTTTGCGGGGGCCTGATTGGATTTCGATCTCTTGTCAGGACAGGCGATGGCCGGCGGCTCGGCATCTACGGCTTCGGCGCCGCAGCGCACCTCATCACACAGGTCGCGGTGTACCAGGGCCGCGAGGTCTATGCCTTCACGCGGTCTGGAGATGCTGAAGGCCAGAAGTTCGCTAAATCGCTAGGCGTTCTGTGGGCCAGCGGTTCCGAAAGCTTTCCTCCCATTTTGCTGGATGCCGCTATTATCTTCGCGCCCGTAGGCGCGCTCGTTCCTCGAGCGCTTGAAGCCGTACGCAAGGGTGGAATCGTCGTGTGTGGTGGAATCCACATGACCGACATTCCCCAGTTCCCTTATCACTTGCTTTGGGGCGAACGCCAGCTCTGTTCCGTTGCGAATCTGACTAGGAAAGATGCTGAAGACTTTATGGTCCTTGCACCGAAGGTGCCCATCCGAACCTTCGTCAACACATTTCCGCTGGCAGGCGCCAACGAGGCTTTGGATTATCTGCGGACGGGCCAACTCCGCGGTGCGGCCGTCCTGAAGATAACGTGACACGTGTGGTTTCAATCGGGCCAGGCGCTCCAACGGGCTACGCCGCCTTACCAGTTCCTGCTATACGCCGATACCGACTCGGCTTGTTGCCTTTACCCTGGAAAACCACTTCGAGCTCTCCATTGATCGCAAGGCGGCGAAGCGCACCAGAAAGGGATGTGCGGTTCACCACAAGATTCGGCGCGGTCTGACGGATGTATTTGAAGACCTCGTCGAGGGAGAATTCACTGCCAGACCAGTCATTGAGGAACGCCCGCACAAGTTGCTGGACTGCTGTTCTGGGAGGTTTTGCCGGACGGCCACTACGAGCCATTTGCCAAACCAGTTCGAGAGCATCGAGCTTCTGACGGCAATCGGCCTCGATCTGACGCTTAAGCCGAAGGTAATCTCTTTCTTTCATACTGAATTAGACGTCGGTAACCCCGAAAACAGAAATCCGTGCCCTTGATTGCGCGAAACCCATATCACGGCGACGATCTGATTTCGACTTCGTAGGCAGTCATCCCGGCTTTCGTCATCGGCCCCGCCGCTTGCTCTTCCGGTTTTCTGACCTGAAGAGAATTCGCACCGCGCCGCGCGACGAGGCCTGCCAGAAACATCCATATCCTTCACAATCACAGCGAACACCGACGAAGGGCCCCTGTTATGACATCCGATCTTTAGCGTCTAAATTGTTATCGAGTGGCTACGAGGAGGACACAAGGTGCACGAACATCTCACTGCTGCCAGATGCGGACAGATGCGCTACGTCTCTCGATCCAGGCGCGCACTCAACAGAAGAACCGTGGAAAGGTGGGTGCGATCCATCGAAATCCAGTCTGCCGAATGTAGTGTTGCGAGTGGCCTGTCACATTTCAGACTTTCGAATGTCCAGAGGTCTTCAATTAATGGCAACCTCTAACAAGTGCGCGAATCCGGCCTGTGGATGCCCTGTTGCGCCCCAAGGCGAAAAACACTGTAGCGTCTATTGCGAAGAGGTAGGCGAGGTTACTGAGGTCCCTTGCAGTTGTGGCCATCGAGGCTGCATTCAAGAGGCTTGTCATTCGCCAAAACTCGTACGCATGAGTAATCGTTGAATTCTCGACAGATTGACGGCAAAGTTCCGGCTCATGCTTAAAGCAGTCTACGGATTGCGGGTCATTATTCTGGTTCTAGCCGACCAATCCGCTCGACGTCGCAACCAAAAGAGATGCTCATCGATGTCAAGGATTTCGACGGCACCATGCTATTCGTATCGCATGACCGCCGCGAGGGCCTCAGCAATCGCGTCCTCGAGCTCGGCGGCGAGACCGGCACCGACGCTCAACCTCACATTTATCCCGGTTCCTACTCGGAATACGTGGTCCGCACCGGGCACGAAGCACCGGGGGATCCGCAACTGACGGCTGCCGGAAAGGCGGGCGAAATTTCGGAAGCCCTCTGTCGGCCGTGCTGTAATATGGCACCGGTTATGCAGATCACGGAACTGCTGCAACGTGTTTATGTCGGCGATCAACAAGCCCTGCACACGGTAATTCCGCTGGTTTACGACGAACTGAAGAAACTGGCGGCGGGCCACCTGTGGCGGGAACGTCAGGCGGGGCCGCTCGAGACTACGGCGCTTGTCCATGAGGCGTTTCTGCGGCTGGCTCACGGGCAGCATCCCTCCTATGAAAACCGGGCACATTTCTACGGGATTGCTTCCAGGCTGATGCGGCAGATCCTGGTGGACCTGGCGCGTGCCAGGGCCACGGAAAAGCGCAGCGCGTTGCAGGAAGTGCATTTGGCCGAGATCCCGGACCTGGGCCGGCAGCCCGATGAGACCCTGCTTGTCATGGACGAGGCGCTCGAGCGGCTGGCGCGCACCGATCCCCTGAAAGTGCAGCTCATTGAGATGCGGTATTTCAGTGGCATGACAGCGGAGGAGTCCGCCACCGTGTTATCGCTCTCCGTGCATGTGGTTCGCCGCGAGTTGCGGCTGGCACAGGCGTTGTTGCACAAGGAGATGGCCGGATGAACGTTGGAGTCGAGGAATTGTTTCATGAACTGGCGGACCTGTCTGCGGAGGAACGTGCGCGGTACTTCGTTGAGCGCGGGGTGGATCAGGATACACGCCGCGAAGTAGAGGCGCTCCTGGCATTCGATTCCGGCACGAGCGCATTTCTGGTGCGCGATATCCGTAGCGCTGCCAGCCGCGCTCTTCCGCAGATCGAACCTGAGAGATGGCGCTGCGGGCCGTACCGGCTGCTGGAGGTGATCGGACGCGGGGGCATGGGCTCGGTGTATCTGGCCGAGCGCGCGGATGGCGAAGTCACCCAGCGGTTGGCCGTGAAGGTGTTGCCCCACGGCGCCGGTGATCCCCAGCGCGAGCGCTTTCTTCAGGAAAGACAGATTCTGGCCTCGCTCACTCATCCGAATATCGCGCGAATGCTCGATGCAGGTCACCTCGAGAACGGACAGCCGTTTCTGGCCATGGAATACGTCGATGGTAAATCGATTGACGTGTACGCCGGCGGGTTGACCATGCGGGAGAAAATCGCCCTGTTTCTAAAGGTCTGTGCAGCCGTCGGCTACCTGCACCGGAATCTGGTTGTGCACCGCGACTTGAAACCGAGCAATATCCTGGTAACCGCCGATGGCGAGCCGAAGATCCTCGATTTCGGCATCGCCAAGATTCTCGACCTGGCGACCGACAAGACTATGACCAGCATGCGCATGCTGACGCCCGACTACGCGAGCCCGGAACAGGTGACGGGCGGCAGGGTGAGCACCGCGTCGGACATCTATTCGCTAGGTGCGGTGTTGTACCGGTTACTGACAGGCAAGCCGCCGCACGAATTCGAAGACCACTCGGCGGAGGCCATAGTGTCGGCGATCACGACGCGCGAAGTCACACGGCCGCGCAAATGGGCGCCGGAGTTAGGAGCAGATCTTGAAGCCATCCTGCTGGTGGCCTTGCGCAAAGATCCGCAGGAGCGGTATGGGACGGTAGAACAGTTTGCTGAAGACTTGAAAGCTTTTCTCGAATCGCGCCCGGTAGGGGCACGCTCGGGCAATGCCTGGTATCGGACACGCAAGTTCCTGCGGCGCTACTGGGCGCCGGTGGCTACGGCTGCGCTCGTGATCGCCAGTCTGTCGGCAGGCCTGTACATCGCGAATCGTGAACGGGCCATCGCGCAGCGGCGATTCTCGGATGTTCGCCAACTGGCAAACAAGCTCTTTGACATCGATGCCCAGGCCAGCCCATTGCCCGGAAGCACCAGGACCAGGCAATTGATTGTGGACACGTCACTGGAATACCTGCGGCGGTTGTCCACCGACGTCCGCGGGGATCCCGGGCTGGCTCTGGAGCTTGGATATGCCTATCTACAGGTGGCGCGCGTGCAAGGGGTCAGCATCGGGCGCAACCTTGGCCAGATGGATCAGGCCGAGCAGAATCTTCGGAATGCGGACGGCTTGATCCAGTCGGTACTGGTGTCGCAACCGGCGAATCGAATAGCGCTCCTCCGGGCAGCGCAAATTGCTCACGATCGTATGATCCTGGCCAGCCTCCAGGGCGGCCGTCGTGACGTCGTCCATCGCCCGGAAGTGTTGGCACTCGCGCGCAAATCGGCGGAGTCGCTGGATAAGTTCAATGCCGGAAAGACGGATAAGCCCGAAGAATTGGAGGAAGTGCTTACCATTTATATGAACGTCGCGGACCAGACGCTGCAGGCGCGACAGTTCGATGAGGCTCTCCGGATTTGCAGCCGCGCCGGCGATCTTGCTCGCTCCCTGGATCACCGCACTGCCCTTGCCATGTTTGGTTGGGTCTCAGCGGAAGTCCTTCAACAACGCGCCGCTCTGGACGAATCTCTGAAGGCGATTCGCGAGTCGGTGCACCTGCTGGATGTTGGCGCCGGGAGCAACGATGTCCCGCAAACCATGAATCTGGTTCATGTGCTCATATGGGAAGGCAGGATTCTCGGCCAGGATAACGGCGTTAGCCTGGGCCGCTCCGAAGAGGCGTCGGTGTCCTTCGAGCGCGCCTTCCGAATTACCGACGAGGTGGTTCACCAGGATTCGAAGGATCAGAACAGTAGAGCCCGGCTGGGGATGGCCGGACTCGGCCTGGCCGACATCCTCCGTCAATCGCATCCTCGCCAGGCCCTGGCCGCCTACGACCATACGCTTCGCCACCTGGCCGAAATCAGTGACAATTCAGTCATCCGCCGATTGGAAGTGGACGCGCTGGCCGGTTCCAGCTACCCATTGCGCCGCCTTGGCCGATCGGCCGACGCCCGGCAGAGGCTGGATGCGGCGTTCGAACGCTTGAACCAGCTCAAACTTTATCCGGCGGAGAAGGTCACTCCGGGTTCCGTAACGTTCAAATCACTCCGCGCGCTTGCCGACTTCGAAGCCGATAACGGCAATATCTCACGCGCAATAGAGACCTATCAGAAGTTGCTCGACCAGATCCGGGCGGCCAAACTCGAGCCGGAGACCTTTCTGGAGGATGCTTTGGATCTGTCGAACATCTACCGGGCAATGGCCGACCTCCATCTCCGCAATGGCCAGGCAGCCCAGGCTCAAACGATGTCTGCGCTGCGCCTGGAGCTCTGGCGAACCTGGGATCGTCAACTCCCGCAAAACCCCTTTATTCGACGACAACTCGAAGCAGCCGATTCCCGGTAAGAGGCAATGGGAACCAGCCGCTGAGAAGGTGTGAATGAATTGTTCCAGGGGGGAAACACCCTTGTCCTGACAATTCATTCACGCCTTCTGAGCCTCAGATCTACATCCGCGTAATTCGCGTAATCCGCGGCTGAAAATATCCGGACTAATTCCACCCCCGAATCTCGCAGGTAGAAAGTAGCGAATCTTTTCGCCGAGGGGGGTAGCGCCCGATGAGTGCACGCTTGCATGCGTTAGTTCTGTTTGTCGTTGTGTCTTCGTTTCTATCCGCCGGTCCTTCTATTGGGCGTGCCGCGTTCACTCCGGCCGCCCTGGTTTCGATCACGCCTAACCGTGGACAGCAAGGACAGACGATCACCGTTGCGATCACGGCGCGGGACACGCAATTCGTTCCGGGCGTCACTGAAGCGAAGTTCGGGGATGGAATCTCGGTCGGCGGTGGAGACGAGGGCGATTTCGGCCCCCTCACGGTAACAAGCCCTACCCGCGCGACCGCGCAAATCACCATCGCCGATGACGCCGATCTGGACGGACACAACGTTGTGGTTCGTACGCGGCAGGAGCGCATCCCATTAAAGGATGCCTTCACCGTCACACCTGCGCCGGTGCGCATGACTGTCACGCCGGACCGCGGCCGTCAGGGCGAGACTCTGACGGTAACCATCACGGGACAAAACACTCATTTTCAGAACGGCGTTACCGAGGCGAATTTTGGTGATGATATTTCGACTGGCGGCGAAGACGCAGGCGGATTTGGTCCGGTCGTCGTAAGCAGTCCGACCCGCGCCACAGTACAGATTCACATCGAGAGCGACGCCGGTGCGAGCGAAAGAAAAGTCGTCGTGCGGACGCGCCAGGAGCGGTTGACGTTGAGGGACGGTTTTACCGTCTTGCCGGCTCCGCCCCAATTCACCTTGTCGCAAAACTCCGCTCGGCAGGGAGAGACGCTAACGATCACAATCGATGGCGCGAATACGCAATTTCGGCAGGGGATAACGGAAGTCAGGTTCGGAGCCGGAATTTCCGTCGGGGACGGAAGACCGGGAGCATACGGTCCCGTGACCGTGAACAGCCCGACGCGTGCCACAGCGCGCATCGTTATTGATAATGACGCCGATACCGACGCCCGTACCGTGCGTATCCGAACCGGCGACGAGAAGCTTTCCATCACGGATGCCTTCAATGTCATTCCTTCAGCGACTCCAGTCACTGTTGTGCCGAACAGTGGAGCGCGAGGTCAAACCCTGACGGTTTCCATTACGAGTCCGGACGCCCACTTCGTGCAGGGTGAAACCGAAGCCAGGTTCGGACCGGGCATCGAAGTTGGCGATGAAGCAGGCTTCGGCCCGGTCACCGTTCTGAGCGGAACGCAGGCCATGGCGCAACTCTCGATACGGTCTCGAGCGAAGCCTGGCGCGCGGAAGGTCGCGGTGCGGACCGGAAAGGAGCGCTTTCTTCTAAAGGAGGGCTTCCATGTCGTTGCCTCTCCGATCACGATCACGCTGGCGCCGGCAACCGGCCAACAAGGTCAGAAACTGACAGTCCAGATCACGGGAACGAACACTCATTTCGCTCAGGGAACAACACAGATTGGTCTCGGCCTGGGAATCATATTGAGCAATGTTTCGGTCAGCAATGCGACATCCCTGACGGCTCTGGCTACCATCGCGGCTTCCGCAGACCTGGGCACCCGCACTTTGACGGTGACGACCGGCTCAGAAGCCGTCAGCCTCAACAATGCTTTCACGGTGACAGCGGGAACGCCGGTACTCCAAACCGTGAACCCGAACACGGGGCAACAGGGGCAACAGAATCTCAATGTGAATCTGACGGGACAATTCACGCACTTTGTTCAAGGAACAACGACGGCGAGTTTCGGCGCAGGAATCACGGTCGCGTCGTTGACGGTGAACTCGGCAACTGCGGCGAGCGCGGTATTGAACATCGATCCGAATGCAGCGACCGGAACGCGGAACGTGACGCTGACAACCGGCGCGGAAGTGGTGACGCTGAACAACGGATTTGCCGTGACGTCGGGAACGCCGGTGCTTCAAACCGTGGACCCGAACACGGGACAGCAGGGGCAACAGAATCTCAGCGTGAATCTCGCCGGACAATTCACGCACTTTGTTCAAGGCACAACGACAGCGAATTTCGGGGCAGGGATCACGGTAGCGTCGTTAACGGTGAACTCGGCAACTGCGGCGAGCGCGGTATTGAACATCGATCCGACTGCAGCGACCGGAACGCGGAACGTGACGCTGACAACCGGCGCGGAAGTGGTGACGCTGAACAACGGATTTACCGTGACAGCGGGAACGCTGGTACTTCAAACCGTGGACCCGAACACGGGGCAACAGGGGCAACAGAATCTCAATGTGAATCTGACAGGACAATTCACGCACTTTGTTCAAGGAACAACGACGGCAAATTTCGGCGCAGGAATCACGGTGGCGACGTTGACGGTGAACTCGGCGACCGCAGCCAGCGCCGCATTGAACATCGATCCTGCGGCATCGACGGGACCTCGCAACGTCACGCTGACAACAGGTGCGGAAGCAGTGACGCTAAATAACGGATTTACGGTAACAGTCGGAACGTTGGTACTTCAAACCGTGAACCCGAACACGGGGCAACAGGGGCAACAGAATCTCAGCGTGAATCTGACGGGACAATTCACGCACTTTGTTCAAGGAACAACGACGGCGAGTTTCGGCGCAGGAATCACGGTCGCGTCGTTGACAGTAAGCTCCGCAACAACCGCGACGGCTGTCTTGAACATCGATCCGACTGCAGCGACCGGAACGCGGAACGTGACGCTGACAACCGGCGCGGAAGTGGTGACCTTGAACGACGGATTTACGGTAACAGTCGGAACGTTGGTACTTCAAACCGTGAACCCGAACACGGGGCAACAGGGGCAACAGAATCTCAGTGTGAATCTGACGGGACAATTCACGCACTTTGTTCAAGGAACAACGACGGCGAGTTTCGGCGCAGGAATCACAGTGGCGTCGTTGACGGTGAACTCGGCGGCTACGGCCGCAGCGGTCTTGAACATCGATCCGGCGGCAGCGATTGGAACCCGGAACGTCACGCTGACAACAGGTGCGGAAGTGGTGACGCTGAACAACGGATTTACGGTGACAGCGGGAACGCCGGTGCTTCAAACCGTGAACCCGAACACGGGGCAACAGGGGCAACAGAATCTCAGCGTGAATCTGACGGGACAATTCACGCACTTTGTTCAAGGGACCACGACGGCGAG
>Ga0137397_10000012_pt1 | contig 104264 bp, 97 predicted proteins | sample czorhiz116metaG_FD_106658 | JGI IMG/M metagenome (GOLD analysis project Ga0137397, IMG submission 106658) | Vadose zone soil microbial communities from Angelo Coast Range Reserve, California, USA - czorhiz1.16 metaG | ecosystem: Environmental > Terrestrial > Soil > Vadose zone | place: USA... | reverse complement strand
CGAGGCGCAGGCGGTCACGCGGTGGCTCGCGAACCTGTCGCTGACGGCGCATTACCAGCGGACCGAACGTCTGTTGCAGAATTTGCTGCCGGTCCAGTTTCCGGCCCCGACGCCGACGGCGTTTTTTCCGATCAGCGTGTTCCGCCTCGACATATTGTCCGAAACGGAGCAGCGGGTCTGGACCCCAGGTCTCGACTTTCAGGCCGTGCTCGCTCCGGTGTCGAATCACGTGCTCACCACCGGTCTGACGTTCTATCGCGACCGCAGCGGCGACCAGCGCACCACAACGACCACGACGTCCATGGTCGGGCAGGTGGCGCTCGGCCAGCGCGGCCCCGCTCCCGTCGTGTTCCCGACGCCGGTGCAGCTTGGACCACCTTCGGTGGGGCATCCCGTCCGCGTCCCTGATGCCAGCCTCCGGAACATCGCTGTGTTCGCGCAGGACGAATGGCGGCTCCAGTCGAAGCTTTCGATTGTCGCCGGGCTGCGCGGAGACCTGTATAACGTCACGAGCAAGAAAACGGCAGGCTACGACGTAGCGTCTGTTGTGGCCGGAGCACGGCCGGCTGTCGATCCATCCACGCTCCCGGATCCGAACGGCGCCAGTTACAGCCGGAACGCCCTCACCGGTGACATCGGTCTCGTTGCCAATACCGGCGGCCGCGTCAGCCCATTCGTGCGCTACGGCCGCAGCTATCGCCATCCGAATCTCGAAGAAATGTTCTTTGCAGGACCGGCAACGGCGGGCAGCATCGCGCCGAATGTGAAGGTGAAGCCGGAGCGCGGAAATAACTTTGACGCCGGCGCCAAGTTCAATGTCCGGCGGCTCTCCGCCGGGGCTTTTGTTTTCGTCAATCAGTACAAGGATTTCGTGGTGCAGGACCTCACTACGGCGACCACGCCCGCGGGGCCCCTCGTGCAGGCGACGAACTTCGCAGACGTCCGCATCCATGGCCTGGAGCTTTCGGGGGACGCGCCGATTGTCTTTGCACGCGGCGTGCTGACACTGAGCTCTTCCAGCGCCTTCACCCGCGGCACGATCACTCGCGGCATCAATCCTCTTGATGGCAGCGCTCTGGACGGAAAACCTGCGGACAACATTACACCCGTCAAGGTGCTCGCAACAGCGCGTTTCACGGAACCGCGAGCCCGCTGGTGGGTCGAGTACGGCCTGCGCGCGCAGACTAAAGTGAACCGCGTCACACCGACGTTGCTGACGTCGCCATTCCGCATTGCACAGGATTTGCTCTCACTGGACGGCTTCGCCGTGCACCGGCTTGGCTGGGGCACGAACATCCAACGCGACCGCGATCGGCTTGGCCTCACATTCGCCATCGAGAATCTGACGAACGTGTATTACCGCGAGCACTTCCAGTTCGCGCCCTCGCGCGGGCGAAGTTTCACCGTCGGCCTGAGCGTCGGCGCGTTCTGAGGACGGGAAATTCGGGGACAGACGTATAAATCACCTAATTAGCGGCTGAAACTACTCTGACTGCTAATTAGGTGATTTATACGTCTGTCCCCGAATTTCCCTTACCGGCTTGCCGTCGACATTCCCTTGAACGTCAGCTTCTGCATTCCGGCGGTGGTCTGCGCTATATAGAGGTTACCTTTGGAATCGGTCGCGATCTGGTGGCCCGCTCCAATTATGCCCGGCGGCTCAATGTTCCCCACAATCTCGAGCGTCTTGCGATCGACAATGAAAATGCCCTTGTCGCCGCCAACATAGAGGAACTGCTGGTTCGCGTCCGGAGACATGGCCAGGTCGCGCGCAAATGGGATGTCTTTTCGGACCAGCTGCTTCACGAATTTGCCGTCCTTGGTGAACATCTGAACGCGCCGGTATTCCCGGTCGGCTACATACACGGTCCCGTCTTTTGCGACGCGGATGGCGTGCACAATGCTCAACTGCGGCGGCCCCGGATCCGAGAAGCTCGTCTGAGCAACGATCTGGCAATGGTCATCGTCGGCCGGCTTGTTGCCGAATGCGCCCCACAGCCTCTTGAAGGCGCCGCTATCCGCATCGAAGACAGCGACGCGGTGATTGCCGTAACCGTCGGCCACAAACAATTCGTTGGTCCCCTGGTGGACCCAGACATCCGCCGGCCGGTGCAAATTCCGCGTATCGGCATTGCCTTTGCTCTGATTGCTCTTGCCGATCTGCATGACGAACTTGCCCTCCTGCGTGAACTTCAGAAGCTGGTCATCCGCGACCGGCTTGAGCCCGGGAAGGCCATTCGTGGGACAAGAGTTTCCTCCGAGCCATACGAAACCCTTGTAGTCAATGTGGATGCCGTGCTCGCGTTCCGGCCATTCATAACCATTGCCGGCGCCGCCCCACGCTTTGATGTATTTGCCGGCCGAGTCGAACACGATCACCGGCGGCGCAGCCTTCGATTTGTCTTCCGGCTTGAGCGTCCGCGGGCGATGCAGGACCCAAACATTGTCCTGCGCATCGATCGCGATGCTCGAGGCATCTCCCAGCTTCCATTGCGGCGGTACCTTCGGCCACGCGCGATCCACCTCGAAGGTCGGGACGGCGCGACTTTGCGCCTGAGCGCCGGCGAACCACTTCCCCGCCAGGCCCACGACGATGACCGATGCAATCAGAAGGACACGTCCAATTTTCTCAAGCTTCATGGCTTCCTCCAATGTGCGTCTGTTTCAGGAATTGTCCATTGTAACGCTATACTTCTGGATCTCCTCCTGTATCGAAAAGGAAAAAACAATGAAGGGTCTTTCGAGAAAAAATTGGCTCGGTCTCGCGCTCACGGTTTTGGTCTGCTGCAGAACGACGGTTGCCGCCGCACAAACCGAGAGCGCCGTCCCGGTTCCCAGGGTGGCATTGGTTCCCGCGACTGCTGATTCGTCCGCTACGCGGCTGTATTCGGATGCCTTCTCGCCGGCGCTACTTCGCGCGACCCTTGAAACCCTGGGCCAGCATCGGGATCTTGAATATGGTCTTGGCGTTGTTCCGGACTCCCTCGGGAGTTGTAAATTCCTTTCCGTCCGGGCCAAGGGCTCCGCTACCGACGACATAAAGCATTTTCTTGTCGGGCCCGGAAAAGGCGACGCTGATGACGCCGCGCGGCGCTGGAATCACGCCAAGGTATTTCCCGTCCGGACTGAAAACCTGAACGCCGGGAGCGGACGTAACGTAAAGACGGCCGGCAGCGTCGATCGCCATCCCGTCACCATTGCCGCCGGCTTCGAGCTTTGCGAAGTCTCGCCGGTTCTTGAGCGTACCGTCTGATTGCCGGTCAAATGCGACGATAACCTCTCCATTGGTGACGTAGAGCGTCTTCTCATCGGGACTCAGCATGATTCCATTGGTGCGGAGATTCTCGCCAAGGCTCGTCACCTGGCCGGCAGGATTGACGTAGTAGGCACCGCCCACGGTGAAATACACACCGCCGATCTTGTCGGCGACGAGGTCGTTGAGACGTCCCAGCGGCCTGCCTTCGAATTTGTCCGCCAGGATCCTGCGCTCCGGAGAGAGGACACCCACCGCGGTCGGCTCGGCACATGGCGCTGCACCGGCTGGCCGGCCGGGATCCGTGCAAGTCCTCTGCGCTGCGATGATGCGACCTCTGGAGTCCATCGTTAGAGAGCCTGTTCCATGCGTGTCCTTAAGGAAGACGGAAACGTGGTCGTTCCTGTCGAGCTTGCTGACCTGATTGGGCTGTTCCTGGGCGAAGAACACGCCGCCATCGGTCGTGCCGAGAATACCGTCGGCGTTGTCCGTTCCCTGCCAGACAAGCTTCCATTTCGCGCCCGCTGCAACAACCCCTGGGATTTCGATGACGGTCACTTCCCTGACTCCCTGCTGCTGTCCTGCGCCGCGCTGCGGTGCGGCCGCAAGCCGGCTGAGGACCAGAGACGATCCACAGAGACACGATATGGTCATGAACACTTTCAATTTCATAAACTCTCCAATCTGTTGCTCATTATAATGACCGGTGTATTTTTGTGAAAAGAGCGGCAGGAGGACAGGTTCATGAAGAGATTCATGGGCATCGGGTGCATGCTTCTGTGCACGATCGCGACGACGATGGTCGCCCAGGAACCGGAATGGAATGCAACCAACATCAAAGAATGCGATCGAGGCTGTCTGGTCGGCCTCATGGACGGCTACATGGACGCCATCTTCAAGCACGATCCCAGGTTGGTGCCGGCGCTGGCAAAAGATGTCCGTATGACCGAGAACACCGGGCAAATGGATGTGGGCGAGGGAGTGCTCTGGCGATCGAAGGTGGAACCCACCAGCTTCAAGATATACGTGGCCGATCCGGTTGAAGGCCAGGTGGCCATTCAGACGCGCCTCAAGATTCAGGGCCGGGATGCGCTGGTGGTTGTCCGTTTGAAGATCGATCGCGGAAAGATCCTCGAGATCGAGCAGCTCTACGATCGCAATATCAATGCAGCGGCTGTCCCGCTTCTCACGACACCGCGGCCCACGCTGGTCAACGATGTCCCGGCGAGTCAGCGGACTTCCCGTACGGTCATGATCCGCGCGGCAAATTCCTATTTCGACGCACTCGAAGGCGACAACGGCAGGATCGCCGCATTCGCTCCCGATTGCGTGCGGCATGAAAACGGCTATCAGACCGTCAACAATCCGCCGCCGGGAGGACGAATGATGCCCGGCCCCGCTCTGCCAGATCCGGGTACCGAACAGGGCCGGTCCCAACTCGCATTCAGCATGATGACCTGCACCCAGCAGATCGACAGCAAGACATTCGCTTATATGAAACATATCCGGCCGCGCCGCGCGCTGATTGTCGACGAGCAAAAGGGGCTGGTGGGCACCTTCCCGCTGTTCATTCATGATGGGACGCGGCGTGGCGCTCCCGCGGATGCGCCTCCGGGCATGCTGCAAAACCTGGTAACCATGGAAACTTTTGGAATCCGCAGCGGGATGATTCACGAAGTCGAAGTGTTCCCGTTCGTCACGCTGCCTTACGGGCTCGGCAACGGATGGACGCCGGGTTCGGGCCGCTGATCGAAGGGAGGCACTATGCGAAAAACACTCCTGTTTCTGGCTCTCACCGCTCTCGCGTGCGCTGCCGGCGGTGTTCGTCGCGCGGGCGCCGCGGAAGTGCGACCCCGCATTCGCGCGGTCACGGCATTCATCGAAATCGACCAGAACAACTACGCATCCCGAATCGAGGAAGCGCAAAAGTTTCTGGCATCCGCAAAGGAAGCCCTGAACAAAGCGGGTTTCGACGGGGCCGGCGGCCGGATCACCACACAACCGTTTCCGCAGTACACCAAAGGCATGAAGGCCGAGGACGCCGTTGCCTTTGTGGGTAAGCTCCGCGCAGCAGCATCAAAGGGACCAAGCGGCCTCAACATCGGCGCCGCTATGGTGCACGACAACGATGACACCGCACCGGTTTCGCTCCTCGTCGAAATCCTGGCGAAGGTCAGCGTCAATGCGAATCTCGTTATGGCAGACGAGCAGGGCATTCACTGGAAAGCGATTCGCCAGGCCGCGAAGGTCATCAAGCAACTCTCCGAGCGAAGCCCTCACGGTGACGCCAACTTCAACTTCGGCGCTATCGCGATGATGAAGCCTTACGGGCCGTACTATCCCGGCTCGTATCATCTTGGGAAAGGCCGTGCCTTTGCGATTGCGATGGAGGGAGCGGAAGTCGTGGGGGAGGTGTTTCGGCAATATCAGGAACCCGTCGAGGCGGAGAAGCATTTATCCGAAGTGCTGACGAATTACACGAAGCAGGTTGAAGTGACAGCGACGCAACTTGCCAGGACAACAGGCTGGACCTACGAAGGGATCGACGCCACGCCGGCGCCTATTGGAGACCGCTCGATCGCCACAGCCATTGAGTCTTTTATTGGTGCACCCTTCGGATCGCCGGGCACGGAAACCGCATCGGGAATCATTACGCGCGCTGTGCAGTCCACGCCGGTGAAGCGCACCGGTTACTCCGGTTTGATGATTCCGGTGATGGAGGACAACGTACTGGCGAAGCGTTGGGCGGAGGGCACGTTCACACTGGATTCGATCCTGGCGTACTCGGCAGTTTGTGCAGGCGGCGTGGACACGGTTCCACTGCCCGGCGACGTGACCGAAGACCAGATCGCGCGCATCCTCGGAGATGTTGCGTGGCTCGCTTATCGGTGGAATAAGCCGCTGGCGGCCCGTCTGCTGCCGGCACCGGGTAAGCGGGCGGGCGAACAGACGGAGTTTACCGGCAGCATTCTCAGCCGGACGACGATCCAGCCGTTGCCCGGCACCAGGAAAAACTAGCTAAGCTAGTCGCCGCTTGCGCCCGCGGCCGCGCCGCCGGTCAACGCCAGGAATTCAGGATCGCCAATATAAGCCGCACCGATGGTTTTGTAGATTTTCGCCATCGCCTTCGTCAGCTTTGTTTTCTTGTCGGGGTTCTTAACGGACGCGAGAATTATCGAAGTAGCCATCGCAATGATCAATTCTTCGTTCATATGGTCCTCCGGATACAGTATCGAACTGTGGTTTGTCGCCGTCGGTAGTTTCCATCACACGGCAGGTCTTTGTCTCCGAAAAGTTGTGAAATTGGAGCGAACGGTCGGTTAGAGTATCGTGCTGAGACTGGAGGGCGCCTATGTCGGCTGACAACTTTGAGCGCGTAATTTGCGGCTTTTTCATCTTCCTGGTTTTTACATCTCTCGCCTGGGCACAGCAGGATGGTGAGCAGGTGTTCGGCAAATCCTGCGCTACTGGCTACTGCCACGGCCCGAAGGGCACCGCGGGCGGCGCTCCCCGGCTTGCGGCGCGCGGATTCGACCAGGCGTTCATCGCGAGCGTCGTCAACCGCGGCGTGCCGGGAACGGCTATGCAAGGCTTCGCGAATACTTTGTCGCGTCCGGAACTTGCCGCAGTTATCGCATATGTCGCGAGCCTGAACGGTGTCAGCAATTCGACGGCGCCGGCTGCCGCTCCAGTGGCGGTTTCCGGTGAAGCAGCGCGAGGACGTGAACTATTTTCGGACGCAGTGCGCAGCTTCGGACGATGCTCGACGTGTCACGAAGTGAACGGGATCGGAATTCCAGTCGCGGTCCCGATCGCGAACGTGCCGGCGAATGTCCAGGAGCTTCGCGCGATCGCGCCGAAAGTGTCCACCGCCGCGCTCGACGGTCAAACAATGCCCGCACTCGTCGTGAGCAATGGAATGCGCTCGGTAATTTTTTACGACCTGACGACGCCGCCTCCAGTGCTTCGCACAGCGGATCCTGCAGCCGTGAAATTGACGGATGGCAGCTCATGGCGGCATTCTTCCGTGATCGGCTCTTACAAGGATGATGAACTGGGATCGATTCTGGCGTATTTACGTGCCGTGTTGAACGCGGGCTAGAGCCTAATTCGGGGACAGACGCATAAATCACCTAATTACTATTAAAAAACCGTTGATCGTAATTAGGTGATTTATGCGTCTGTCCCCGAATTAGGCTCTAGCCCGCGTTCCGAAAGGAATAAGTAAAAATGAGCAAGCAGCCCATGCAACCCGAACAGGCCACGTTTCTGCTGCACTCCGTGGCGCTTCCCTGGCTGAAGATGGAGCACCCGTTGACGCGCAAGGTAATTGAAGCCATCCCCCCGGACCAGGGCGACTATCGCCCGAATCCAAACTCCCGACCCGCATTTGAATTGGCCTGGCATATTGCATCTGCGGAGAATCGATTTCTCGATGGAGTGGCGTCAGGCGAATTCAATTATGGCGGAAGCACGCCGCCGGAGTCCGTGCGGAATTCAGTAGATGTTGCAAAATGGTACGCGGAAACGTTTGAGAGAAACTTCAGCCGGCTCGAAAACTTGTCCCCGGACCAGCTTGTGAAGATCATCGACTTTCGCGGCATCCGTCAGCTTCCGGCGGTTGCGTATCTGATGTCGGGCATGGCCCACACGATTCACCATCGCGGCCAACTGTCCACGTACCTGCGGCCCATGGGCGCCAAAGTTCCTTCCATTTACGGAATGAGCTACGACGACGCTCAGGCGCAAAAGAAATAGACTCGCGGTTCCTTATACGAGGCTCGATACCGTTCGGCCAAGCGCGACTCGTCCCGCTCCTGATCGAATCTCGCCCGGCGGAACAACGCGCGCAATCGGAGTCGTATGACCTTTAACCAGCGCTCAAGCCCCATGTTCATTCCTCGCGCAGTGCGCGCATGGGTTCGACATTTGCCGCGCGACGTGCCGGCAGATAGCTGGCGATCGCGCTGACGAGGCCCAACGCCGCGACAGCGAGAGCGATAGTGAGCGGATCGTTGGGCTGAATGCCGAACAGCAGTCTCTCAGTAATCCTCGACGCCAGGATCGATAACACCGCGCCCAGGAAAAGGCCTCCACCAACAAGCCACGCGGCTTCGCCGAGTATCATGCGCACGACTCGAAACCGGCTCGCTCCGAGCGCCATGCGAATCCCGATTTCATTGCCACGTTGCGCCACCATATAGGCGAGCACTCCATAGATGCCGAGGATCGTTAACACAACGGCCAGAAAGCCGAAGAAACCCGAAACGGTCGCCATCAATTGCTCCTGGCGCAGCGATTCCTGGATGCGCGTCGACAGAACCAGGACGTCGAAGGAAATATCCGAACTGATGTCTCGGAGCACATTCGCAGCCGATGTCGTCACTGCCGGGAGCGACGCGCTCGAGCGGACGACAAATGAGCGAATCAGCCCCTGGTTCTCCTGACTAGCGGAGACAAACACAGTGGGCTTGGGTGGCTCACGAAGCCTAAAGTACTTTGAGTCTTTGACGAGACCCACAATTTGGTAGGTTGGCGCAGGCTCACCCGGTCCCGCTTCGACCTGGACTCCGGTTCCGATCGGACTGGCGCCGTTTAGAAACTGCCGCACGAATGTCTCATCGACGATCGCAACTTTTTGCGACGAGGTCGTGTCCTGTTCCGTGAAATCGCGCCCTGCCAGTATTCGGCTTTCCATTGTCTTGAAGTAGCCGTCGCTGACGGCGTTGAACCAGGCGACCCCCGGCTTGCTGTTTCCTTCCGCGCGTACGAATTCATCCCATCCGCTACCGGTTATTGGAACGATGCGCGCTTCTGCGGCCGAGTGGACACCGTCTGCGTAACGTAATCGTTCCAAGACTTGACGAAACAGTGCAGGGCGCTGCTCGGCTGGATGAGTGAGGCGGCCGACATCGATCCGCACCACATACACGCCTTCGGCGTTGAAGCCGGTATCTGCCGTCATCAGGTTGACGAGAGTCCGTGTAAACAAGAGCGCGCCGACGAGAAGCACCAGCGACAGGGCCACCTGTGACACCACGAGCGCTCTCCGCAATCCCAGCCGCTCACGACTTCCAGCGAGTCCTCTCCCGCCGCTCTTCATCGCCGCGATGGGAGCAGTTCGAGTCGCGCGAACGGCCGGCATCAGACCGAAAAGAATGCAGGTCAAAGCGGTCAGTCCGGTCAACAAACTGACGACGAACCAATCCACGCTGAGACTCACGAATATCGGGTCATTGTCTGTGCTCAGGAACGTCACAAGGCTCTGGGCGAGCAGCCGGGCCAGCAGCGCTCCGCTTATCGCTCCCAGTATCGAGAGCAACACACACTCCGTTAGAAACTGGCACACCAGCCGCCGACGCGATGCCCCCAAAGCCAGGCGAACAGCTACTTCTCTCTGGCGGCCGTTTCCTCGGGCCAAGAGCAGATTCGCTAAATTCGCGCAGGCGATCAGAAGAACCAGCCCGGCGGTTGCCAGAAGCAGCCAGAGTGGTATTGCATACTGGGCTCCCAGCGACGACACACCCGAGGCGGCGGAATACGCACCGAGTTGGTAGTTCAAATAACTCTTTACACTCTCGGGTGGGTAATTTACAGGCAAGGTTTCCTGAAAAAGCTGTGGCGAGATGGATTGCAGGTGAGCATTCGCCTGCGCGAGCGACCATCCGGGCCTGAGACGTCCCATGGCTGCGAGCCACCAGAAATCCCGCCTGTCGAGTTCCTTCCCCATCGTGGCCCCAGCGCAAATCGGAATCGCGACATCGAAGTTCCTTCCCGGTTCCACGCCAAAGAAACTCGCTGAACTGACCCCGATGATCTGGAAGGAGTGACCGTCCAGCGTGAGCGCCTTTTCGAGGGCCGCAGGATCTGAGCCAAATTCCCGCTGCCAGAACCCATAGCTGATGACCGCACCAGAATTTGCACAGCCGCGCCTGTCATCGGCGGACGTAAACAGGCGGCCCAGCGCCGGGCGAACGCCAAGCACTTGAAACAACTCCCCGCTGACCCACAGTCCTTCGGCGAATCGCTTTTCTCCGCCGTTGGTAAGGTTGAATCGATCATCACCCCATACAAAGGCTCCTGCGAAAGCCTGCTGTTGATCGCGAATCTTCTCCCAGAGCGGATTTGTGAGTGAACTGAGCCGGCCGTTGAACTGGCCTCTCCTGTTGGAACGCTCGCCGATGCGAATTTCCGCAAGCTGTTCGGGACGGACCACCGGCAAGCTTCGAATACGAAGCGCATCGACAAGTTGAAAAATCGCGGTGTTCGCGCCGATTCCAAGTGCCAGTGAAAGGATAGCAACCGCCGTGAAGCCCGGACTCTTCCGCAACATGCGGCCGGCATACCGGAAATCCTGGAGCAAATTCTGAATGGGATTCACACTTCGCATGTCCCGACACTCCTCCTTGCGTTGCTCGATGCCGTCCATGGCACGGAGCGCGGCGTATCTCGCTTTATCGGGCCTCATGCCTGCGGCGGTGTTTTCGTCAATCTGCCGCTCGAGGTGATACTGCATCTCTTCGTCCAGTTCCTTTTCAACCTGATTTCGGCGAAACAGGGAACGCAGGCGCAAGGGCAGCACGTAAGACAAGTGCTTGAGCCGCATATCTTCCGGTTCCTTACTCGTGGCGCAGCGCAACCATCGGGTCAATCCTCGACGCGCGCCACGCCGGGACTAAAGCGGCCAACATACCGACGCCGAACAAAAGCAAAACGGATGCGGCCAGTGTCAGCGGGTCGGTGGGTTCAACGCCGTAAAGAAGACTCGACAGGCTGCGCGCGACAACTAGTGTTATCGCGAGACCGGCGAGAGCTCCATTTCCAATCCAAAGCACGCTTTGATGAAGAACGGAAGCGATCAACTCGCGGGGAGTTGCGCCAAGGGCTATCCGGACGCCGAACTCCTGCTTTCGTGCCTCAACAACAAACGACAACAGCGCGTAGAGGCCGAGAGCGGCCAGCGATATGGACAGGAGAGAGAACGCGCTCAGCAAAGCCGCCTGAAGTTCTCGGTTCGAAACCTGTTGTTCGAGGATCGTCTCGAGTGTGCGGATCTGCGAAACAGTCTGGTTTGGATTAATGGCCCAGACTTCGCGTTGCACTGCCGCTGCGAGACTCATGGGGTCCGCCTGTACACGAATTGCGAGATCTCGTGGATTGAAAAACCAGACCTCCTGGCTTTGAGCATACGGCGTATATGCCGCTGCGCGCCTGGAAGGAAGCTCCACTCCTTCTTCCCGCATATCGCCCACAACACCGACCACCGTCAGCCAGGGCCCGCCGGGATTTCCCAGATTCACGTGCCGGCCGATGGGATCGCCGTCAAGCAAACGAGCGGCACCTTCACTGATGATTGCCACAGGAGGATGGTTACGATCGTCTTCCTCGGTGAACCATCGGCCTTTGAGCAAGGGAACCCCAATGGCCGACAGGTATTCGGAACTGGTTTCCCGGCGATAAACCACCGTAGGCGGGATATCTCGGCGGCCCTCAACGAAGAACCCAGTAGTCCCCGCAAAGTTCGTGTATGGCAGAAACGTGGTGAAACCAGCGGATATCACGCCCGGCAGTGCGTGAACGCGATCCAGCACCTCCTGGTGGAATGCGCTGCGCTTTTCAACTGTCGGATACTGAGTTGCAGCCAACTCGAGTCTTAAAGTCAGAACGTTCTGAGGACGAAAGCCGGGGTCAACGGCTCTAATGTTCATCATCGTACGGACCACGAGGCCGGTGCTTGCCACAACGACTACGGCAAGCGCTGTCTCGAATGCAACCAGGAATGCCCGAGAACGGACCCGACCCGCGGACCCTGCATTTCTTGCTCGAAAAGCCTCGCTGAGGTCGATACGGAATGTTCCACGGAACGGCGCAAGGCCAAAGGCAATCCCGCTGAAAAGCGTTACCAATACCGCGAAACCGAGCAGTCGCATGTCGAGCGCGGGGGAGACTGAGCCGGAGAGAGCCGGTGGGATCAACTTGTCCAGAAATTGAAACGAGCCGACCGCAAAGAGCACGCCAACAGCACAGGCCGTGGCAGACAGAAAAACGCCTTCAACCAGTAACTGACGCGCCACCCGGTGCCGGCCCGCACCGAGTGCGGATCGGATCGCTATTTCTCGAGTTCGGCCAATGCCCCGAGTCACCAACAGGTTCGCGACATTGGAGCAAGCGATCGCCAGTACAAGTACAGAGGCTGCGAGCAAGAGCCATAGAGAGAGGCGGGCGTCTCCCACGAACTCCTGCTGGAGCGGAATCACCAGTGCGCCGTAATTCCTGTTGGTTACTGGATAAGTTTCCGCCAGCCGCCTCGCAATGGTCTGCACCTGCGATTCGGCCTGCTGCCAGCCTATGAGCGGCTTCAGACGGCCGACGACCCTTAGAAAGTGAACGTTGCGTTCGGCAGCGTCGGACTGTGTCCGTGGAAACTGGATGGGGATCCAGAGCTGAGTATCTCCGCGCGGAAACTGGAATCCTTCCGGCATGACACCGACGACGACGTGAGGTTGATCATTGATGAGTATCGACTGCCCAACGACCTGGGGGTTCCCACCGAACCGCCGTCGCCACAAGCCGTAACTCAAGATCGCCACTTGCGACTGTCCCGGCAGCCCCTCGGAGCTGTTGAACCAACGGCCCAGCGCGGGCTGAACGCCGAGGAGCGAAAAAAGATTGGGAGTGGCCTGTATTCCGTCGAGCCGTTCCGGTATTCCCTCTCCGGTCAGATTGAAAGCATTCCCGAAATATCCCGCGAGATCCTCGAATGCATCGGACTGCTCTTTCCAATCGAGGTAATTCCCCGTAGCCACGTCGGCGTGTGGATAGCCCAGGCGGGTGTTTTCTTCCCAAACCATCACGAGGCGTTCCGGCTGATAAAAAGAAAGAGGCTTGAGAAGAACAGCATCGACGACACTAAAGACGGCGGTGTTCGCGCCGATTCCGAGGCCCATAATCAGCACCGTCAGGAGAGTGAATCCTGGATTCCGGCGCATCATCCGAAAGGCATAGTGCAGATCACGCAACACGTCTTCTATGAAATGGACTTTGCGCACATCCCGGCATTCTTCCTTGCGTTGCTCGACGCTCCCCATAGCGCGCAACGCTGCATATCGCGCCTCTTCAGAAGTCAGACCGTCGTCGATGTTCTTCTGAATCTGCCGCTCGAGGTGATAGCGGATCTCGTCGTCCAGGTCCTGCTCGACGCGCCGACGTTGGAAGAGCGATCGCAACCGGAGCGGTATGGTATATAACCAGCGTGGGGGCCGCATGGTTTCATCCTTCCTCGAGTCGCACTACCTGCGTGATGGCGGCTGAAAGACGGCTCCAGTTGGCCGTTTCCTTTTCCAATTCCCTGCGGCCGATTCGAGTCAGCGAATAGTACTTGGCGCGGCGATTGTTCTCGCTCGGAGCCCACTCGGCTTTGATCCAGCCTTCCTGCTCGAGCTTGTGCAAAGCCGGATAGAGCGAGCCGTCGCTGACCTGAAGAACATCGCCGGAGACTTGCTTCAGGCGCTGGCTTATCGCCCAGCCGTGCATCGGCTCCAGCGCCAGCATTTTCATGATCAGAAGATCCAGAGTTCCCTGGACCAGATCGGTGGGTTTGCTCATTTTGTTTTCCCTCTCGGTTACCGAGATAAAAATTACACCTGCTCCTCTCGGTAAGCAAGGGGAAAGTGAGATGTCCAGCCTGTACGAGAAAGTTCGGAAAATGTATCATTCGATCGAACGATGGGAGCGTACACATGAATAAAACACCTTCGGACGACAAGCGTTTGATGGATCTCTGCCGGAACTATGCGAAGGGCAGAATCGACCGCCGTGATTTCATGACACGCGCCGCGGCGATGGGCCTGGGCGGACTTTCCATTCCGGCGTTGATGGAGACCTTCCTGGAAAATCCAGCCGTCGCAGCGGCACAGACAGGGAAACTGGCGCCGCTCGATATCGCGGAGTGGAGCTACTTCTGGGTCGGGGTCGAGCGTGAAGAACGCAACGGCGGCGTGGTCGTGAACGGCAGGCAGATGTACATCGAGTATCAGATCCCCACGCGGGTTCGGTATCCGTATCCGATCGTCCTCGTGCATGGCGGTGGCGGCCAGGGTCTGGATTGGATGCACTGCCCGGATGGACGCCGCGGCTGGGCTTCTTATCTGCTGGAAGAAGGTTTCAAGGTGTACGTTGTGGACCGGCCGGGTCACGGCAAATCACCGTATCACCCGGATCTGCACGGTCCGTTCCCGGCGCAGAACATTACGTTGGATAACATTTCTGCGCGGTTTACATCGCAGGCCGCCATACAGCCCAACGCGAATCAATTCGTAAAGAAACACAATCAGTGGCCGGGGACTGGAGCTGTCGGATCGCCTGAGCTGGCACAACTGGTTTCTTCGCAGGGCGGGTCCTTTATCCAGCCGGCAGCAAAGGCGCACGAGGTCTGGCGGGAGCGCGGAGCGATGCTTCTCGACAAGATCGGACCGGCGATCATCATGACGCATTCGGCAGGCGGCCCGTTTGGCTGGCTTGTGGCTGAGGCGCGGCCGAACCTCGTGAAAGGGATCATTGTCATTGAAGGGGCCGGTGGCTCGCCGTTCAGCCAGCAGACGCCGTGGGGACTCTCGACGATTCCGGTCACGTACGATCCGCCAGTCAAGGATCCTGCCGAAATCAAGACAAAGACCGTCACGTCCGCGGAACCGGGGGTGCAACCTTATAAATTGCAGGAAGAGCCCGCGCGGAAACTCAAAAACCTGCTGGGAATCCCGATGGTTCTCGTCACGGCTGAAGCGTCGTTCGCTGCGCCGGGCAGTCCGGCCGCGATGGCGTTTCTCAAGCAGTCGGGATGTCAGGCTGAAGAGCTGAGACTGACCGATCACGGCATCCACGGCAATGGCCACATGATGATGATGGAGAAAAACAACCGCGAGGTGCTGCAGCCGATCCTCGATTGGATCAAGAAGAATGTTTCCACTTCGGGAGCAAAACCGGCGGCAGCTGCCAAACGCGCCAAGGACGAGACAACAGCGATCAGGCTGGCCGACCAGGGTCATTTCTGGGTGAACACCGAACACAAGAAGATGCCCTACGGAACGATCGTCGCCGGTCAGATGTTTGTAAAGTACGCCATACCCGCTCAGGTGCGCCATCCCTTCCCTGTCGTTCTTGTGCATGGGGGCGGAGGCCAGGGCGGACATTACATGGGAACCGGTGATGGAGTCGCGGGCTGGGCGCACTACTACTTGCAGGAAGGCTACAAAGTTTACATCGTGGACCGGCCGGGGCACGGCCGTTCGCCGTATCATCCGGATGCCCTCGGCCCGATCACACCCGTTCTCACCTACTCCACGGTCACCGGGGACTTCATGCGAGCCGTAAAGAATCCGAACCCGCGGTGGAAAGGAACCGGAGACGTGGGAGACCCGTTGATCGATCAGTTCCAGGCCGGACAAAATTCGGCGCCGCAGGACAATGTCATGGCGCATGGGTTGTGGGCAAAGGGCGGCGCAGAGTTACTGGATAAGATCGGCCCCGCGATCATCGCAGTTCACTCGGCAGGCGGGCCGTTTGGTTATCTTGTGGCGAACGAGCGTCCAAATCTCGTCAAAGCCATTGTGGATGTGGAAGGCGGGTGGAACCCGTTCGCCGGCCAGTCACTCTGGGGCATCACGGGCACGCCGTTTGCTTTCGAGCCACCGGTGAAGGATCCTGCTGAGTTGAAGCTCAAGGATATGCCGTCAGCGACAGGTCAGGGGCAGGGATACAAGCTCCAGGAAGAACCTGCGAGAAAACTGATCAACCTCCTGGGTATTCCGATAGTTCTGGTGACTGCCGAGTCTTCCGGACGGAACACGGCTGCGAAGATGGCGTTCCTGAAGCAGACCGGATGCACGGTGGAAGATTTACAATTGAAGGATCGCGGCATCCTGGGCAACGGCCACTTCATGATGATCGAGACCAATCGCCGTCAGGTGTTCGATGTGATCAATGGCTGGCTCGTGTCGAAGATCCAGAAGAGCTGACGGCAGAACGATACAAACGCGGGCTAAAGCCCGCGACTACATTTGTGGAAACCGGCAATGGGCACGACCAACCGACGGCCCAACCATCAATGTAGTCGCGGGCTTTAGCCCGCGTTCCTTTTTGGTATACTTCGGCCCATGCCTAAACGTCGGAGCTTTGAAGTCCCTGGACTCCATCACGAGAATCCGATCCCCATGGGTTCGATTATCGGCAACCTGATGATGACCAGCGGAATCTTTGGAATGGAACCGGAAACCAGGAAGACGCCAGACGATATCGAAAGCCAATGCAGGCTGATGTTCGCCAATGTCCGGCGCGTGATGGAAGCGGCGGGCGGATCTCCGGCAGACATTATCAAGATGGTAGTCTGGGCCAAAGACAAAACATTCAAAGACGCGATGAACAAAGAGTGGCTCTCCATGTTTCCCGATGCTCACTCGCGGCCCGCGCGGCACACAATGATGTACAGTGGTTTTTCAGGAAACACCCTGATCCAGTGCGAAGTCGTGGCTGTGCTTTCCACTGATCGCTAGTGTTGTCATCTTCTTCCAGAACGCACGATGCATATGCGGCGTGGCGTCTGCCTGCCTTCCGGCGTTACTTCACCGGCAATGCCATCCTGTTTCTGGGCTGGCAGATGCAGAAGGTTGCCGTCGGCTGGGAAATCTACGAGCGCACGGGTTCCGCCCTCAATCTGGGCTATGCCGGTCTCGCTCAGTTCTTTCCTCAGGTTCTCTGGGTTCTCGTCGCGGGCCATGTGACCGACACGTTCAATCGCAAACGCGTTCTCATGGCGGCGCTGGCATTCAACGCTCTGGCCTCGGTGGGACTGGCGTTGAACTCGGTGCGCGGCGGTTCGGTTTATCTCATCTATGCCTGCTTGTTCGCCACAGGGACGGCGCGAGCGTTTTTCATGCCGGCGAGGTCCGCTTTTCTTCCGCGGATCATTCCCTTACCAATCTTCAGCAATGCAGTGTCATGGAACTCGACGGGCTTTGAGCTTGCATCGATGACGGGTCCGGCCGTGGGCGGACTTCTCATCGGCTTCTTCAGAAGCGCCACTCTCGTGTACGTGATTACGGCGTTGGGCGCGATCACGTTCGTGATTATGCTGGCGAATATCCCATACAAGCATGCGGCGCAGGAACGTCTTCCGATCACTCTTCACGCGCTGTCCATGGGATTCCGTTTCATTTGGAAGTCGAAGGTCGTGCTGGCGTCAGTGATGCTGGACATGTTCGGCGTGCTGCTGGGCGGCGCGACCGCGATGATGCCCATCTATGCGAAGGATATCCTGCAGGTGGGGCCGCGGGGATTGGGCTGGCTGATGGCTGCGCCGTCCATCGGCGCGTGCACGATGGCCCTGCTGCAGGCGCATCGCGGCCCGCTTCGAAAGGCCGGCAAAACGCTGCTATTTGCGGTCGCCGTGTTCGGAACAGTCACGACGGTGTTCGGTCTTTCCAGGAACTTCTGGCTGTCGATGGCCATGCTCTACGTCCTCGGATCGTGCGACAACATCAGTGTGGTTGTTCGATCAACACTGATTCAAATACTAACCCCGGATGACATGCGGGGCCGCGTGTCCGCCTTGAATGGACTTTTCATCGGTACTTCCAACGAACTCGGCGCTTTCGAATCAGGTCTCGTTGCAGGACTCCTCGGCCCTGTCTTCTCGGTGGTCTCCGGGGGAATCGGGACGCTTATCGTCGTTGCCGCCATTGCGTGGCTGTTCCCGCAACTCCGCAGCTACGGCCGGCTGGACCAGGCCGCACACTAGTGGCAGTATCGCGACCACTGATTCCCCTCCTGAGAAGGGCATCAACATACTTGACTCAAATGACTGATCACTGATGGCCACTGACCAATGACCAATGGACTTGAGCCATTTAGAAATTACCATTTAGAAAATTGTGCATTTAACAGTCGTAATTCTCTAAATGTTCATTGTTCAACGACTCAAGTCCATTGGTCATTGGTCAGTGGCCATCAGTGATCAGTCATTTGAGTCAAGTATGTTGATGCCCTTGAAAAGGGAGGGGAATCCGTGTTCGTCTAGTCTTTCGGCTCAGCGGTGTTCTGTACGAACTCGAAGCCGAAGCGGCCCTTAATGCAGAGGTGGCCGTGGGTGACACTGACGTCCATGGGTGATGTCACTTTCACGATCCGGTTGTCCTGAGTATGGAGAGTGAGCGTGCAGCCGACACCACAATAGGGGCAGATCGTGTCGGTCTTGTTTTGCTTCGATTCGTTCCACGTGCCGGCTTCGCGCATTTCGTATTCGCTCTTGAACATGAGCGCGCCGGTGGGGCAGACGCCGATGCAGTTTCCACAGTAGACACACGCGGAATCCGGAAGGGGGACGTTGGCTTCGGTGGAGATCCGGGCATCGAATCCGCGGCCGGCGACGGCAATGGCGAATGTGTTCTGCGCATCGCTTCCGCAAGCTTCGACGCATTTATAACAAAGGATGCACTTCGAGTAGTCGCGCACGTAGAGATCGTTGTCGACCTTCACGGGCTGGTGCACCGTTCCCGCGTGGCTTCCATCGGAAATGTGATGATGGCCCGGCTCGCGGGCATCACGCTCACCGGCCGCAGTGGCTGCGTCGGGCGGACCATAGCGTTCGGGATGCGCATCGTATCGATCGATGTAAGACTGCGCTTGCGGCGCGGTGGAGAGATCGACCGACGAGCCGAGGAATTCCAGGACCATCTTGCGCGAAAGGCGGACTCGCTCCGAATCGGTCTTGATGTCCATTCCCGCTTCGACTTTTCGAGAGCATGCGGGCACCAGCGTGCGAGCGCCCTTGATTTCGACGACGCAGATGCGGCACACGTTCACGGGCGTCAGGTTTTCCAAATAGCACAAAGTCGGCGTGTCGACGCTGATCGAACGACACGCTTCCAGAATCGTCCACGTCTCAGGAACCTGCATCGGCCGGCCATCAACAATGATCTCGACCTGCTTCGGCTCGGCTTTCTTCGGCGCTTCCGGCAGGTGGCGCGGGCGTGGTGGTGGTGTAAACCAGATTGGATCGCTCATGCCTCGTCTTTCCCTCCCGGAATCGGATTCAAGTTTGCCAATGCGGACTCGATGGCGTTCGACGCCGTCTGACCAAGGCCACAGATGGAAGCGTCGCGCATTGCCTGGCCAATCTCTTTAAGGAGCGCCAGCTCATCGGATCGTGATCCGATCGTCCGTCCCGAGCGCAGCCGCGACAGCAGCTCTTCCTGACGCACGGTTCCCACGCGGCACGGAACGCACTGGCCGCAGGACTCGTCGCGGAAGAATGCCGCAACACGGGTCAGAATGTCGGCCAGATCCACGGTCTCGTCAAAGATCAGGACGACGCCGGACCCGAGCGTGGCCCCGATTGCCCGAGTTCCTTCGAACGTGAGCGGGACGTCGAGCTTATCCGGACCAATAAACATTCCCGCCGCACCGCCAAGCAGGATCGCGCGTATTCCCTTTCCTTCCGGCACTCCGCCCGCCATATCGATGAGTTCGCGCAGGGTTCTGCCGAACGGGATTTCGTAAAGGCCCGGACGAACGACGTGTCCGGAAACACAGAACAGCTTGGGACCGCTTGATCCCGATGTTCCAACTCCTGCGTACGCCGCGCCGCCCGCGGCGATGATCAAAGGGATGTTCGCAAGCGTCTCGACGTTATTGATGAGGGTCGGTTTTCCAAAGAGTCCCACGTGGACGGGAAACGGCGGCTTGTTGCGAGGTTCTCCGCGTTTGCCTTCAATCGAATTGAAAAGAGCCGTCTCTTCGCCGCAAATATAAGCACCTGCGCCGCTCCGCAATTCAATGTCGAAGGCGAAGCCCGAACCGAGAATGTTTTCTCCCAGAAGGCCCGCGGCTCGCGCGTTTTCGATCGCTGCACCGATGCGGTGTGCGGCCAGAGGATATTCGCCGCGCACGTAGAAGTAGCCGCGCTCGCTCCCGGTTGCGTAGGCCGCAATAGTTATCCCTTCGATAACTCCGAACGGATCGCCTTCCATCAGAAGCCGGTCTTTGAAGGTACCGGGTTCGGATTCATCGGCGTTGCACACAACGTAGTGAGGACGTGCCGGGGCCCTGGCAACAGCTTCCCATTTCCGGCCGGTGGGAAAAGCCGCGCCTCCGCGCCCCAGGAGATTTGAAGCAAGTACTTCCCGGATGACTCCCTCGGGACCAAGCTCCAGAGCCTTCTTGAGCGCCACGTACCCGCCGTCGGCCTGGTAGGCTTCGAGACTTTCCGGTTGAACGCGTCCAATGCGACGGATGAGGCGGAGGTCTTCCTGTCCAGCTTGTGGGACGGAACGGCGGAGCGATTCAAGTCCTTCCGGTTTTCCGTTCAGGGAATTGGCCGCCGAGATGATTTCTGCTGTTGTCGAGACCGGGCCCTGCGAAAACAATCTCGGATTTTCGCCGGCCTGGCTCACCATGACTGCGGGAGCGCGCTCGCACAGTCCCAGGCAGGGGCTGCGCTTCCAGGTGAATTGGGGAATAGAGATGCTTTCCATCTCCGAGCAAAGGCGTTCCGCTCCCTTGATGCGGCAGGCGATGTCGTCACAGACATGGATCACTCCCGGCGGGGACGGCGTCAGTGAAAACAGATGATAGAAGGTCGCTACACCGAAAACCTCCGCGGGAGGAAGCGTGAGCCGGCGGGAGATATAGTTGAGCGCCGCCGGAGGAAGCCAACCAAAGCGTCTCTGAACGGCGTGAAGAACGGGAAGAAGGAGGTCTCGCTGGGACCGGGCGGCATGTCCGCCAAAAGTCGCGGAGTGCCCTTCGGTTTCAGTATCTCTGACTCCGCCTGCCCAGGCGGAAACCGGAGGACCGAGGACAGAGTCGACGGCAGCACGCTCCGTAGCGCCGGCCTCGATTTCGTGAAAGCGAATATCCATCTAATACTTCTACATCTTCTCCACGCGAATCGCGGCGGCTTTGAATTCTGCGGTTCCCGATTTCGGGTCTGTTGCGTCGATCGTCAACAGGTTCGTGGCGACGTCGTCCTGAAAGTGCAACGTCATGAAAGTGAGTCCGGGCCGCAGCGATTCGTCGCGGCGTACCGGTACGGTGACGGCGCCTCGCCGCGACAGTACTTTAACGAGCTCTCCATCCCGGACTCCCAGACGCGCCGCATCTTCCGGTGAAACGTCGAGCGTTTCTCCACGGCGCAGCGGCGAGCGGTAGCCGGATGTCTGGACACCGGTGTTGTACTCGTCCAGCCGCCGGCCTGTCGTGAGGCGCATCGGAAATTCGGCAGAGAGCCGTTCGACGGGCGGATCGTGTTCCACCGGGCAAAACGATACCCGCGGACCATTGAGAGGCCGCTCCCAAAGCCGGCTGTGCAGAAACAATTCGCCCGGATGGTTCTCGTCATAACAAGGCCATTGAATGCCCTTGAGTTCTTCCAGCCGCGCGTAGCTCATTCCGGCATGAACCGGGCTGAGGGCGCGCACTTCGTTCCATATCTTTTCGGCATCCGGCACTCCCCAGTCATAGCCCATGCGGCGAGCGACGTCGAAGAGGATGGCGACATCGTCTCGAGCCCCGGGAACAGCCTGGATAGCCTTGCGCACGCGCTGAACGCGGCGCTCGCTGTTGGTCACCGTCCCGTCGCTCTCGCACCAGGCCGCGCTGGCGGGCAGGACCACGTCAGCCAATTCGCCGGTCTTCGTCAGGAAGATGTCCTGGCAAACCATGAACTCGAGTCCTTCCAGAAGGTGCCTGGCATGATTCTGGTCCGCCTCCGACTGGAGCGGATTCTCACCAATCACGTATAACGCCTGAAGATCTCCTCGTTCCATCGCTTCGAACATCTGCGAAAGATGCCATCCTTTGACCGCCGGTATCGGAGCACCCCAATGCTTTTCGAACTTAGCGCGAAGCGGAACGTTTTCTACATGCTGGAATCCCGGCAGGCGGTCCGGCAGAGCGCCCATGTCTCCGCCACCCTGAACGTTGTTTTGACCGCGCAGCGGATTCACTCCACACCCGTAACGCCCGACGTGTCCCGTAAGCAGGACCAGATTGATCAGCGCCAGGACGTTGTCCACAGCGTTGTGATGTTCGGTGATTCCAAGCGTCCAGCAGATCATCGCCTTGTCGGCCCTGGCGAATGTGCGCGCCATTTCCCGAATGACTTCGCCCGGAACTCCCGTCTCACGCTCGGCGTATTCCAGTGTGTAGGGCTCTACGACGCGGCGGTAATCGTCAAACCCAGTCGTGGCGTTTTCAATGAACTCCTTGCATTCCAGGCCGCCGGCGATGATTTCGCGCCCCATGGCATTGGCCAGGGCGATATCCGTTCCGACGTCGAGGCCTGCCCACACGTCCGCCCATTGAACAGAACTGGTTCTTCGCGGGTCGATCCCGTAAAGACGAGCCCCGTTCCGCACTCCTTTAAGGAGGTGATGGAAGAAGATCGGGTGAGTCTCCCGGGCGTTAGAGCCCCAGAGAAGAATCACGTCGGCCTCTTCGATCTCCTGGTAGGAGTTCGTACCCCCGCCCGCTCCGAATACCGTCGCCAGACCGGCGACGCTCGGGGCGTGTCAAGTACGGTTGCAGCTATCGATGTTGTTGCTCCCGATCACCACGCGCGCAAACTTTTGCGCGATGAAATTCATTTCGTTGGTGCTCTTGGAGCAGCTGAACAGTCCGAAGCTCTGAGGGCCGCGCTTCTCGACCGCAGACTTCAGGCCGTTCGCCGTGCGTTCCAGCGCCTCATCCCAGCTGGCCGGCCGCAGGACGGAATGCCGTCCCTTGTCTCGAACCAGAGGCTGAGTCAGCCGGACGTACGGCTTGGCTTTGGACATAAATCCTCCTGGCGCTGAGTATACTAATCGATCCGGATAAATGCAGGCAACCGGGGACGGGGCGGTAATTCGGGGACAGACGTATAAATCACCCAATTACCGGTTTTAAAGCGTCGTTGATTCCGCAACTGGGTAAATTACGAGTCTGTCCCTCGAATTTGTCCCCGAATTTGTCCCCCGAATTACCGCATAGCCTGAAATACCCGCAATCGCGATGATTTTGTGGTACACGTTGGAATTGTGAGCTAAATTATGCAGTTCAACCGCGTTATGTCGCTTAACCCTTTTAGGAGGACTGAGTGATCACCAACGAACCCGAGAAAACATCCGCACCTGAATATCGTCTTGACGTGAAACTTCGTGATGTCCTGACCAACTCACCCGGACAGCGTGGTCCGGCGCAGTCGGCACTTGCCGTCGAAGAGGGTTTGCCGGAACCGATCTACCCGCAGCGCCCGGAAGTGATGTGGGAAACCGAGCGTAAGTACCACAATTTCAAAGCCTGGCGTACGTGGAAGGGCCTCGGAGCGCCTTATTTCAAGTCGCGAATCCTGCCGGGCGAGCTTCAGCCCCTCATCTCTTATCTTTTCAGCGAATGGAAGTGCAACCTCGATTGCCACTACTGCTGGTCCTATGACAACAGCGTGAAGGGCATGACGGAACAGACGGCCCGGCAGTCCATTGATTGGCTGCACTCGCTCGACAATCGTTTACTGGCTCTGATGGGCGGGGAGCCGCTGTTGCGGCCGAAGTTCATTCACAAGATCGTTTACTACGCAGCGAAAAAGGATTTTCTTGTGTACCTGCCGACGAATGGACGGCTCATGAAGCCCGACGTGATCGACCGGCTGGGCGATGCGGGTCTCGGCACCGTGAACCTGGCCGTCGACTGCATCGACGAGAAGCCGGGCCTCGCCAAAGCGCTGACGCCGATTCGGCCGTATTTCGAATACCTGCTGAAAAACATGCGGAAGTACTGCTACTCGGTGTTTTTCAACGTTTGCATCTGCCGGACGAACATGGACGATGTAAAGGCATTGACGGAGCTTGCCCACGATCTCGACATCGGGATCGACTATCACATCGTGGAATCGCCGCTCATCGATGCGCCGCACTTCAAACATCACGATCAGAACAGCACGTTTCTCACACCGGCCGACTACCCGAAGGTGGATGACCTGATCGATTGGATTCTGGACAAGCACGCGCAAGGTTACAAGATCGTCAATCAGAAAGCGCGGATACTTCAGATGAAGGAGTTCCTGCGCGGACACATCGCGCCGTGGGGCTGCCGCGCTGGCCGCAACACTGTAATCATCCGTACGGACGGCACGCTGGCGCCCTGCTTCCCCATGTACTCCGCGACTCACGACTGGGGCGTTGTCGGAAAGCCGAAGTTCGATAAGCATCAGCTCAGCGAGATGAAGAAGGAGTGCGAGCTGCATTGCTTCTCCACACTGAACCACATCGTCAGCTACGTGTATAACAACGGACGCGTGATCCGGTGGATATTGAGGCACGCGAAGACGGGCTTCACGACCGCGCAAGGAACCGTCGAGTAAAAAAGGAACGAACGGGTAATTCGGGGACAGACGCATAAAGATCTGACCAATGCTCAATTCCCAATGCTCAATTCTCATCGGATGAGCATTGGGAATTGAGCATTGGTCAGATCTTTATGCGTCTGTCGACAAAGCGGCGAGGCCGTAACTGGTAGCGGGTAAAACCTTCTCGATTGGCTTTCAAGGTTTCGTCGCCATCGACTCCGGACGCCATGTAGCCCCAGTGCGCGGGAGGAAGAGCCTTTCGGGCCATCGCTTCGAAGTCGAAAACATCCAGCGCATCGGCGGCGCTGGCGAGTGGACTCTCCTGACCGAACAATTCGGCAAGCGGCACTCCGGCGAGCAGCGGACTGCCTGCAAGAAACTTCAGGAATTCGCGACGATGAGACATTGAATTCACTTTCTCCGCTCGATGCGGATGAGTTTGAGTTTTTCCGAGATGAGTGAGGTTTTGAGTTTGATAGCCACGGATTACGCGTAATCCGTGGCTACTTTACCACAAGGCGGATGTGCGTTGTGGCAGGTGGTTGAGTTGGTTAGTACGTGTTTTTCTTGGCTTTATTCTTGGATGTACCCGTCTTCGAGTTCGTAGCCTTCGAGCTGGCCTGAGTTACGTTGATGCTGGTGGCCATCTTAGCGCCATTCTCATCCTTCCAGTTCACGGTAACCTCGGATCCTTCCTTACCCATCAGGCTGCGAATATGATTGCTCGCGGCCTGTTTTCCCGTCCTGGTGTTGTTGGTCGCCGATTGATCCACTCCCTCGACTTGCGTGGTCTCGTCCCACTTGAACGTCTGTTCCAGACCGTTCTCGGTCCGAACCATCATCGTCTTCTTGGTCATGTCCACTCGAACAAGTTCGCCCCTGACTTCCTGTTGCTGAGCCCCAGAGTAGTTTTTGTTCTGCTCTGTTGCCTGCTCTTTAGGCGCAGGGCGCGGTTGATACGTGTCGGTCCTTCCCTGCTCATTGCCGGCCTGAACGCCTTGATCGCGCTGACACGCGACAAGGAAAAGCCCTGAGAGAAAGCAGATTAGTGAAAGGACTAAGAGTTTCTTCATGCTACCTCCGATCAGTTTCTGACAGACAAGGCAACCGGGTGATCAGCCCCGGTTACCGAACTCAATCCTGCGTGCTGGTACGAGGCCGCCGCGACGGTGAATACTTTTCAAGGGCGGCGACAAATGGCCTCATGACATCGTTCGTTGCGACGCGGCCGTTCAGCAGAATGTCCTCGGCGCTCATGGCTTTCCCGTAGACGTCCTGGTTGTCGTCGTCGTCGATGGTGATTACAGAACCATCCAGCGAGATTCCGGCGAACAATCCCTTCGAGCGGGAATACGCGAACACTGCGGACTTCAGAAGAATGTCGGTTCCAACTTCAGCCGTGCGCCCAACGGGGCCGGCCGTTGCGCTGGCGTCTGCGCCCAGCTTGACCTTACCCTTGAGCAGACCTTTGAAACCCTCCTCGTTCGTGAAAACAAGGACGAGGTCCGTGGCTTCCACGCCAAGTTGCAAACCGAAGCTGCCCCCACCGATCTCAATAAATGACGGCGGGCTCCATCTGCCGTTGGGGAGGCGGTGCGAAACGAGACCTTTCCCGTAACGGCCGCCAATACCGAATGCGCCCTTCACCACGTGAGGAATGACGGCGACCGCTTTCGCGTTCGCCATCAGCTCGTCAGGTATTCCCTTTTCGGGAACCTGCATGATTTCCGTCAGCACCGTAGCCGCCTTGGTGACTCGTTCACGTTCGGCATCGGTAACCTTGGCAAATACGAGTGACGCAGTCAGAAGGACCAATGAAAGAACACTGACAAATACAACGCTACGTTTCGACATACTCAGACGCTCTCCTTATTGTTGGAAACCTCGCGGATCGCGTCCCGGGCCCTCAACGTTTCCTCCTCCCGAGCCTTCCACGACGACTCGAGCACCCAGTAAGGCACGATCCTCCGCGAGGTTCTGCGCAGCCACTGCGAGCCGTACGGTCTGGCGTGCCTGCGCAATGATTTCGTTTTGATCCGCCCTTAGATGAAACAAACGAACAGTCTCATCGAGAGCGTGTTCGGCCTGGCGCAGCTCGTCCTTTGCCAGCACATTGGCGCGCGCGCGCTGCGCCAGCCGAACAGCTGTGAATGCCTGTTTCACTTCCGTGTGAACTTTGCCTTTGGCTTCCCTGACGTCTTCGAGACTTCCGCGCTCGAAGTAGTAGATCCCTTGAAGGACGGGATAGCGAACGGTGCTGCCCTCTTTGCCGGGTTTGTTTTCCAACACGACGAAGGCGCTTGGATTGGCAACGAGATAGTGTGGCTCCGCTGTCACGAATATGGCAAAGGTCGAGAGGTTCGTCGTGGCCTGCAATTGGCTTCGCGTCCCTTCCAGCATGAGCTCCCCAAGATTCACGATCCGGCCGTCGGGCGACACCACCCAGAGGACATACGTGTTGTAATCGCCGCCGAATAAAGTTGCCGGTTTCATGCCGTCAACTTCGGCCGCGACAGTGGTGATGCCGCCCCTACGTTCCACTTTCGCTACGCCAGTGGCATCGGGTAGCCGATCCGTGGAACGCAACTGGACCCTTGCTCTGCGGCCCTGCGAGCAGGTTACTGTTGTCGCCTCTCGCAGAACCCCAGCCTGGAAAGCACTTTCACCATTAAGGTAAAAAAGAAACGATCCCAGGAGAAGGATCCGACTAAATTTCATCCATGACCTCGAAAGATGTATCGCATACTGTCTTCCAAAGATTCATCAGACCCACTGCCCTCAAAATATGGCCTTTATGGCTGTTCATGTGTGACTCGCCATTCCACTTTGAACAGGAATCCGGGAAATTTGCCGTTGGAAGGGATCGTGCAACTAAGAGGCTATGTTGCTGGGACTTGCACTAGTAATGCTGCTGCTGTGGATTATAGGAATGATCACGGCGACAACGCTGTATGGATTTCTTCACCTGTTCCTGCTGGTCGCCGTAGTGGCTTTCCTGATCGACGTCATCGAAGACTCACTGTGATCTAGAACAGGGGCAGCTGCGAAGGCCCCGGCCGCCGGAACGCTTCGGCCGAGAGCCTCGGCCGAGCTGTGTTCAATCCGGCCTTGCGGCATGACACTTCGAACAGCTCCGAGATTTGATCAGCATATGCTCCGCTTCCCTGCATCCTGGAACCGAAGTTCGGATCGTTCAGGCGTCCGCCGCGGATGGAACGAACGCGGTTGAGGATTTTCTCTTTCTGAAGCGGCCGGTGAAGCGTCAGCCATTCTTCGAAGAGAGGCGCCACGCCATAGGGCAGGCGCAGCGGAACGTAACCCGCTACGACGGCACCGGCTTTCGCGACTGCGGAGAGGATTGCCGGCATTTCATGGTCGGTTAAGCCCGGAATCACCGGCGCAACCAGAGCTCCCGTTGGAACCCCCGCCTGCGATAGCGCTTCGATTGCCGCCAGTCTCCGGGCGGGTTGGGAAGCGCGGGGTTCCAGCTCTCGCGCCAGGTCGCCATCCAGCGAAGTGACCGATACGAACACCAGGGCGCCATTGAACCGCGCGAGTTCGGCAAGCACGTCGATGTCCCGCGTCACCAGCTCGTTCTTCGTAATGATGACGACGGGGTTCCGGAACTCCGCCAGCACCTCGAGGCACCGGCGCGTCAATTTCAAACGCCGCTCAACGGGCTGATATGCGTCCGTGACGCCGCTGATCGCGATCACCTGCGGCTCCCACTTCCGCGCGGACAACTCGCGGCGCAGCAGTTCGGGCGCGTCTTCTTTCACGAGAATCTTTGTCTCGAAATCGAGTCCGGCAGAAAACCCGAGATATTCATGATTCGGCCGCGCGAAACAATAGATGCAGCCGTGCTCGCAGCCTCGATACGGATTGATGCTGGCCGCGAAACCAACGTCGGGACTGTCGTTGTAATTGATAATGGATCGCGTTTCGTCCTTCAGGAAGGTCGTGTGTGGCGCCGGGTCCTCCGGTTCGTCCCACTCCGACACCTGGTACGACGTTTTCTCAAAGCGATTCGCTGGATTGCTGGCGGCCCCACGGCCACGCTTTTCTGAACTCACACCGGTATTTTCGCACGGTTTTGTTCGATATAATCCGCACCATGACTTACGAGGCGGCCGCGGATCATCTGGCGCGTCTGGGACAGGATTTCCATCGGCGCGGCTGGGCGCTGGGAACGAGTGGAAATTTCAGCGCCGTTATCGAACATAACCCGCTGCGGCTGGCCATTACATCCAGTTCAGTGGATAAAGGCCGCCTGACCGCCGATCAGATTCTCGAAGTGGATTCGGCGGGGGGCAGGGCGGACGCTACGCCCGGAAAGCCTTCAGCCGAGACGTTGCTCCATCTGGCGGTCGTGCGTGTGACCGGCGCGGGTGCGGTTCTGCACACGCACTCGGTCTGGAGCACCATTCTTTCCGATTATCACAACGGCCGCGGCGGGTTCTTCATTGAAGGCTACGAAATGCTGAAGGGGCTGGAAGGTGTCGGCACACACGAGCATCGCGAGTGGCTGCCGATCCTCGAAAATAGTCAGGACATGCAGGCGCTGGCCGGAGAAACCGAGGCCATGCTGCGTGAGAGTTCCGGATTGCACGCGTTTCTCATTCGCCGCCACGGCCTCTACACCTGGGGCAAGGACCTCACTGAGGCCGCCCGTCATGTGGAGATTCTGGAGTTCCTCCTCGAATCCGTCGGCCGCCGGCAGATGATGGAGCCGCAGTATTAGAGATCGTAAAAAGGAGAAGGTATGGCAGTACTTCGAATCCCGGAGAAAAACCGCAGTCTGACTGAAAAATCTGCGATTACCGATTACCTGCACGGAATCTCGATTGACTACGAGATTTGGGAGCCGGAGCATCCGGTTGGACCCGACGCAACCCAGGAAGAGATTCTGAGAGCCTATACGAAGGAAATCGATGCGTTAAAGGCCAGGGGCGGCTATGTCACGGCGGATGTGATCACCGTCAATCCCCAAACTCCGGGCCTGGACGCGATGCTCGCCAGGTTCAGCAGGGAGCACTGGCATGACGAAGACGAAGTTCGATTCATCATCCAGGGCCGCGGCCTCTTTCACGTGCACCCGAAGGGCTCACCGGTCGTCGCCATCGAAGTCGAGGCCGGAGACCTGATTCGCATTCCTCGGGGCACGTTGCACTGGTTTGATCTGTGCTCTGACCGGCAGATCCGCGCCATCCGACTCTTCCAGGATCCGTCGGGATGGACACCTCAGTACACCGAAAGCGGAGTCGATGAAGGATTCGAGCCCGTCTGCTTCGGCCGTGCATTCGCGCCGTGACGCCACGAGGCATTCTGCTGGATATCGAGGGAACCACCACTCCGATCGCATTCGTCTACGATGTGCTCTTCCCGTTCGCCCGCAGCCGCGTCGGTGAATACCTTCAGCATGCCGACCTCAAGGCCCTTAAGCACGAGCATGATAATGATCTCCGGCAGGGCCAGAACCCTCCGCCATGGTCGGACAAACCGGTCGAATACCTACAATGGCTGATCGACCACGATCGAAAATCAACCCCGCTCAAAAGCCTTCAAGGAGAAATCTGGTTCGAAGGATTCAAGCGCGGTGAGCTTCACGGTGAAGTGTTTCAGGATGTGCCGCGGGCGCTGCGCAGATGGCGGCAGAAAGACATCGATGTCCGAATCTTCTCTTCGGGAAGCATCCTGGCGCAGCGCTTGCTGTTTTCCACCACGAGTTCCGGTGACCTGACCGAGTTCCTGAATGGATACTTCGACACGACCATCGGCCCGAAGAAAGATCCCGCCAGCTACCGGCAAATCGCGAACGCTTTCGGACTTCCCGCTTCGGAGATTCTCTTCATTTCCGATGTGACGCAGGAACTCGACGCCGCCAGGCAAGCCGGCATGCAAACGTTGTTATGCGTGCGCCCCGGCAATCACCCGCAACCGCCTCACGATCATCCAACCGTTACCTCTCTCGACGACGTCCCGTAATCCGGGAAAGGTTTAGCCGCGGATTACGCGAATTACGCGGCTAAACCTTCCCTGAATTACCCAACCTTGTCGATTTTAGCGGCCAGAATGAAATCGCTTTCCGTGAGACCGTTGATCTTGTGGGTCCAGATCTTGATACCGGCCTTGCCCCACGCCAGAAAAATGTCCGGATGATGACCCTGCTCCTCTGCGATGGCGCCGACTTTATCCACGAAGGCAAGGGCGGTTTTGAAATCAGGAAACTTGAATTCCTTTTCGACGTGATGGTTGTCCACGACGCTCCACTTGTCCACCTGCGCGGCCAGCGGTTTGATTTCCTCAGCCGTGAGCGGAGGTACACCGCCCCGGCAAGGAACGCACGTTTTGTCCGACAGTCCCATGGTTCGACCTCCAGCAAAAATCTTAGCGCAGAAATGAGCGCAGCCACCAAGAGATGGTCAGGAGAGATTCAGCTGCTGAAAGACCGAATCGGTCTCGGCGTAGACAATCTTCACGGTTTGCCCGCGCGAACGCCATCTGTAGATCAAAATGAAGCCGAAGACTATGGCGGAGAAGGCAAGGAATCGCTGGATGTGCAGCGGATCCGCTGAAACCCATCGCTTCAGATTTCCCGTGGCGGAAACATAGGTCGTAAAGCCCAAAAGATATCCGACCGAGAGCAGCGCGAGGTGAAGCCTGTTCCGGAGATAGGCGCAGGTAAACGGGACCTTATTGAAGCTGAAGAAAAAGGCCTCTGTCAGAAAAGCTGTCATGACGAGATCGAAGATCAGATGGAAGGCGGCCGTGCGCCGGTCGAACCATGCAAACTCGAATAGCGCAACCAATCCGTACAGCGGAAGGATGCGGCAGAAGAAAACCCATTTCCGGATCGCTTTCAGGTATTCGCCTGCGCCGCCATCCACGGTCTGGAAAACCCAGTTCGCTTCGAGCTGGTAAGGAACGTTGAATGTGGCGCGCAATCCGGACACGACTAGAAACGACAAGATCACCGGAGCCTCCAGGACACCCACCGTCGATATTCGGAACGGAAAGGCAAGGCGGCGATCGATGGCGAACAGCGAAGACATCGCCAGCGCCAATCCGGCACCGGTGTAGAGCGCAGTCAAAATGCGGTGTCTCGCGCTGCGGCTGGATACCTTTCCCATGAAATAGAATGCCGCCCGCTGAAAAGGATTCCTCAGGATGGAACGATTCAGCGCTTCCTTCGCCAGGATCTCCAGACGCCCGGGCGCGAAATCGTTGGCCTCGATACTTTCCAGAATCTTTCTCGAATGACGTCGATAGCCAACGAAATACGACAGTGTGAACACTACGGCCACAATGCCGATTGCCTTCAACGCCGTCCCCATCCACACCGACGACTGCGGAATGATTTCTGCGGAGGGAATGAGAGATTCATAGATTCCAAGAAACCACATGAATGGAAAGTAGTCGAGTATCGGACTCTTGGTTTGTGACAGCGGCCGAATACTCTCTTTGACCAGCGGCGTGATGAGCAGAACCGTAATGAGCAGAGCGATTGAGACCATTTGAATGGACGGAGAGATTCGCCGGAAAGCATTCGGCGGCAGCAGATTGATCAAAACACCCTGCAGTCCGGCAAAAAACAGCGCCGCGAACGTGGACGCGCTCAGAACGCCGAGGGCATGCCCGGCAAGCATCTGCGGGTGAACGGCCGGAATGAGCACCATGGAAAAGAAATTGATCGCCACCACGAAGAGGAGCAGAAATGCGCACAGAGCCACAACCTTCGCCGCGAACAATCGCCGTACCGAAATCGGCAGTGAGGTCAGAATCAGGTAATCGCGCCGATCCGGGAAGAGCGAGTCCCACTTGAATGTCATTACCAGACCCATAACGACGAACGCATAGCAGACGAAAACGTAATGGTCGCTGATTTGCAGCCACGTTCTGTCGAGCTCGGTGATGCGGACCCATGGAGTGGATGGATGATCCGGCAACAGGAAAAAAGAAAGCATCAGGCCGGGAACGCTGAGCATTGCGAGCAGCTGAATCATTCGCTGCAGCGGGTCTGCATCATCGGACGCGGAATCCCGGTCGAAGAACCGGCTGAAGAAATGAACCGCGAGAGTCCAGAATTGCCTGTCCATTGGGTCGCCTTTCAGGAAAAGGGGAGTAACCACAAAAGGCACAAGAAGCACAAAGATTCCGGGCCGTTCTTGTGCCTTTTGTGCTTCTTGTGGTTTCTTCCCACCCTAGACATCCCTGATGACATCCGCGATACTCTTTGCAACTTCCTCCATATTTTCCTGCTCGACAAGCTGCGTGAAGATTTCCTCGAGCGAGGGAAGGTGCATGAGATCGCGCAACTCCCCAACGCTGTTCTCGGCCATGATCTTGCCCTTGTAGATAATGATCACCTTCGCGCAGATCTTTTCCACCACTTCAAGAACATGCGAAATATAGAGGATGATCTTTCCTCGCTCGGCCAGTTCGGCCACGAGATGTTTAAAGAGCAGAACGGAAGAGATGTCCAGGCCGGATAACGGCTCGTCAAAAATGAGAATATCGGGATCATGCAAAATCGCGCCGGAAATCAGGACGCGTTGTCTCATGCCTTTCGAATACGATGCCAGCGGCGAATGTCTGCGGATATAGAGCGAAAACAAGTTCAGGAGATGCGTGGCCTTTTCGTTGACGATCCTCTCGGGAAGGCCTCGCAGACGACCCATAAGCTGCAGGTATTCCAAACCCGTGAGTGAAGGATAGACATGCGCCTCTTCGGGGACGTAACCCAACCGGCGCTTGAAGCCAATGATATCGCGGCGTACATCCCTGCCGTTGAACAGGATTTCTCCCGATGTCGGCTCTACAAGGCCCGTCAGCATCTTCACGGTTGTCGATTTGCCCGATCCGTTGGGACCGAGATAGCCGGTGATTTCGCCGGCCGAAATCGTGAAGTTCACGTGGTCGACGACATCCAGTCCGCGATAGCGCTTGCTCAGATTCCGAACTTCGAGCGAAGCCGTCAGCATTCAAGTTCTCCTACTGGTCCGCGCGGACCTCTGTGACGACATCACGAACGGCTGCCACGATCGCTCCCAAGCCCACACGATTGTCCACAATCACAAGCCGGCCCCTCGTCGAGAGGCGCGCCAACGGCGGCTGTGCTTTCTGCAGCCACCACTCGTTCCACTCTTCGACGGCCTTCGCATTCTGCGGCCGTGGGATCTGCTGCTGCCTGGAAGCGAGGACAATCAATGGACGATCGCCAAAATTGCCTGCAGCACGCACGTCCGACTCGTTTTGTTTCATGTCACAGGCTTCGCCGAATGCTCTGTCGGACAGAAAATCCAGTTCAGCCTGCCGCTCCGGTGGGAAACCATAGGCCAGCGTCCGCCGATATCCGCCGACTTTTGGAAGCAGCCCGCGAACCCCCTGTACGGCAGGAAGCGCAACACAGCTTTTGTCGCGTAAGTAGGGACCCAGAGAACCAAGGTGTTTTTCCCAGGGACCCTTGATGAACTCCGGCACGTCGACACGATGGGCATAGAGATCGATGTCGTTTGCATCGATCAGGACTATCCCCGCCACTTCGTTCGGATACAGGCCGTTGTAGACGCGAATGTTGGAGGCTGCGTCGAATGCACCCACGAGCACATAGGGCGGTGGAACCTGCGCGGTTTTCAAAAGCGCGTGAAGATCCGTTGCGCCTGCCTTGAATGTGCGCGGCAACGGTTCGGGATCGCTCCAGCCGTAGCCCGCGCGATCGTACCAGCACGCGCGCGCAAACCTCGCGGCCTGCGCTTGTACAGCAAGCCAGCTCAGGCCGGCCTGGTGTGAAAAAGTGTCGAAGACTACGGTGGGGCGGCCCTCTCCCGAGCAGTAAAGGTTCAACGTGCGTCCTCCGATGTCGACGGACTGGCCGACCTGCGGATATCGCAGCCTGTCCTGCTGCCGCTGATTCCGGGCATTGGACAATGCTGCAATAATCAAAGCCAGCAACACGATGCCGGCAAGACCGGTGAGGACAAACGTCTCCCGCATTCTGACGGGCCCCATATAAGACCTCCCGCGACTACAGCTTGATCAAACGGTATTGAATCTGACGGAATCGAGCGAGGATCAGGGATCTGAGGATACCCAGCCCGCCCAGTCCAACCGCGGAAATACCCCACAGCAGGATGAAGTCGGTCGAAGGATTGAACGGCTCCAGCCCACGGCTTAAGTAAAAAGCCACGGCGCCTCCCCCCAGGAAAAGGTTTGCGCCAATGATAGACAGGACAACGAGTGAGTCGATCACGCCACGGGCCGGAGACTCAAAGGAGCTGAAACTCATAACGTCCCGGACGCGTTCTCGCGGAATAGATAGTGCAAGGTCCTTCAGGGTTCGAAGCCATAGCGCGAAGAGTTCTTCTTCGCGGGAGCAATCGCGGAACAGCTGCACCATCTCCGGTCCATAGCGAACCCGGAATTCAACCGGATACAAAAACAACAAAGCGCTGTAAAACCGCTCCGACCACGTCATAGGCGCTCCTTCATTTGATGGCTGCGCCCGATCTTGAGGCTGCGCGCTATCGCGCCTGCGCTTCGCGTCGGGCTTGCATTCGCAGCCGCTCATTACGCGGGCCTCATCTTGCGGACCGCGGTTGTCGACCGCGCGGCCCTTACGAGATCCGCCATACGCTTCGTCTCGGCCGCGAGCACTCGCTCGCCAAAGTCGGTGAGGCGGTAATAGCGCCGCCTCGTATCATCCATTTGCGGATCAGGACGTTCTTCGGACTCTTCAATGAGGCCATCTTTCAGGAGCCGGTTAACAGCCCCGTACAGAGTCCCGGGACCCAGCCGCACCGCTCCGCCGCTTTTTTCAGCCACCTCCTGCATGATGGCGTATCCGTGCGCTTCGCCATCGCCGAGAGCGATCAGAATATGGAACACAGCCGGCGTGAGAGGCAGGAAGCTTTCGGGAGGCGTTTGGGCCGCTTTGGTTTGTTTGCGTGTAATCATCGAATGTGTCCTCGCCCGATATAACGTCAGACGATATAGTGTGGGACCGGGCTTGTCAAGCATTTTGGCGGGAACACCATTCGTGATGGATAATCGCTCGCCCATGAAAGCTGCCGTCATTTTCTTCTTCAGCATACTGTGGCTGATTGTATCGATCGTTCGGGCTCCGGAGAGTGTGGGAACGAACGCCGACATCGGGACAGATACTTCGTGGGTGGTGGGTCTGCCTGAAGCGCTCCATCAAGGGGACGTGAGTGGACGCGATTTCCACGGCACCTACGGACCGGTCGCCCAACTACTCGCGTTTGCCGGAGCCTGGCTTCATGATCCGTGGTCTCCGCTGGACGCTCTGCCCTTGATCCTGCTCTCATTTATCACTGCGGGCATTCTGCTCCTGGCTCTGGTTCTTTTTCTTCTGAAGCGGCTCGACTGGAAAGGCTGCGTATCTGTTTACCTCTGCTGTGCCGGCTTGAATCTGTTTTCCGAACCTACAAGTTTCCGTGCGCTCGTTCTCCTGCTTTCGTCCGCTGTTGTCTGCCGCGCCCTGGACAGCGAATCGGATGCCGCGATGTTGTTTTGGGCGGCTCTTGTGGGCGTGATCGCGTTTGCGGGCCAGCTGACCACGGCTGAGTTGGGGATCTACAGCATCGTTGGAGCAGTTTCGGCATTCGGGCTACAAGCAGCCGCCGGCCCTGAACGTCGTCGCAGTCTCGCTCTCTCTGCGGCGGCCACGGTCGTGGTTTACATTGCAGCCAACGTCGCAGCGAGTGCGCTTTTCATCTTCTCCTCCTCGTCATACACGAATTTATTCGACTACCAGCGGTATGAACTGGAGATGATCCGCGGCTATAACTTCACGGCCGGGGCCCCATGGGATCTTTCGGCACGGGCCACGGTGGGGCTGGCTGCTGTTGCGGCGTTCACTCTCGCAGCCGGGATCCGGCTGGCTGCAGCGTCGTCCTACGGCTCGCTGCTGCTTCCGCTGATGCTGACTTCGGTGATTTCTTTGAAAAGCGGCGTGATCCGAAGTGACACCGGACATATTACTCAGGCCCTGAGCCCACTGATCTTCACGTTCCTCGTGATCGGCGCGTTGTTGCTGAAGAATCCGCGATCGCAAAGAAAGATGGTTTCGTGGGCATGCGCGTTCGTGGTCCTGTGGTTGTGCTGGCCGTGGGCAGGAGCATATGCAGCTTCCGACATTTGGCGCGCCGCCACAAACTCGCCAATTCAGAAGATCAGGAGACTGCGCACCGTTTCCAGCAATGCCGAGGAGGTGTTGCCGCCAGGGCTGGCGAGTGCCGCGATTTCATCTGAAGACCGCCTGCTCGCTTTTCCGCACGAACTTTATATCCCTGTGAAGCTGCAGCGAAGGCTGTTTGCGCCGGTGTTTCAGTCGTTCAACGCAAGCACGAAGCCTTTGCAGGACATCTACGTGGACCGCGTGAAGGGACGCGGCCAGAACCTGATGGTTGTTTATGGAATGGATTCCGTTGCATCCCCGACGCTGGGATCCGTGCAGACTATTACCAGGGTGCCGTATATCTTCGACTACCTCTACAGACACTTCCGCCTCACAAAGAATGCGGGATTCGGTAAGGGCTTTTACCTGTTAAGAGACGATGGACGAACTCGTGAATTCAGGACCGTGGAAGTCGCCTTCGATTCGGTCCGCGGGCTGGACGGCGCGTATGAATATCGGTCTCGCAAATCGCAGCAATGCAGTCTTCTCCAAATCAACCTGCAGTTACATTATTCGCTTGCACGGTATCTCGGACGGCCGATGCCCGTCGAACTCGCGGTTTTTCGAGAAGGGCAATCCGTTCTGGAAACCGGGATCGTGTCGATCGTTCCGAATGGCTCTTTCTCGACCTACATCAGCTTGATTCCGGACAATCAGTTCTACGAGGTGTTTGCCGACAGCGCGCCGCCGGCCGTCGTCTGGGACAGGCTGCGGATCGCGCCGGCGCAGTCCGATTGGCTCGGAGTTCCACCGACAGAGATTCGGGTTGAGCGGATTTCGTGTCTCGACATCCCCTCGATGGAGCGCTAAATAGAATTTTTGAGGTGTCTTGAGCGGGCAGTCGCAATATCGCGACTACTGCCCACTAGAACATGTCGAGAGGCTCGTTCCTGGCGGGAAGCGGGAAGACGCTATCGATTAACTCGAGGTCCTCGTCATCGAGTTTCCAGCCCGTTGCGCCCGCATTCTCACGGACGTGGTCCGGACGGCTGGACTTCGGAATTGTGAAGAGACTTTTCCGGCGGGTCAGAAAGTTCAAGGCCACCTGCCGCGGTGTCTTTCCATGCCTGGAAGCGATCCTCTCGAGAGCTTTGCCCTGCTTGCTGTTCGCCGCCGGGAAATCTGCCTGGCCGAACGGAGAGTAACCCACGACCGCGATGTCCTGAGACTCGCAGTAAGGAACCAGCTCGTGCTCGATTCCGCGGGAGCGCAGGTGACAAAGCACCTGATTGCACGCGATACGGCTGCGCGTGAGCGCCTTTTGCGCCTGCTTGAGTTGCGAAATGTCCAGATTGCTCACGCCGATGTACCGGGTCTTTCCGGCCGCCACAAGTTCTTCCATCGCGCGCATCGTTTCCGCAATCGGCTCAGAGCCGCCCCACCAGTGAAGAAGATAGACATCCAGATAGTCGGTCTTCAATCGCTTGAGGCTCGCGTCACAGGCGCGAAGCGTGCCTCTGTAAGATGCGTTTGAGGGAAGAACTTTGCTGACGAGAAAGACCTGATTCCGCCTGTCGCGAATGGCTTCGGCCACCACTTCTTCAGCGCCGGTGTACATCTCGGCCGTATCGATGTGAGTTAGCCCCAGCTCGATTCCCAGCCGCAATGCTTCAAGTCCATCGCGGCCCATCTTCCATGTTCCCTGTCCGACAACCGGAACCTGGACGTCCGTCCAGCCGAAATGTTGTTTCAGCATTCGCGGCCGCTTATGGCAACGGGATCGGTGTCCCCGACGTAAATCCATCCCGGACGGAATACTTCACGAACCGAGCAAATCGCCGGACGATGGGAGCTGCAGCGGCACTGAGCGGGAACGGATTCGCAGGATCAACAAAAGAAATAACGTCGGATGCGCTCGAATCGGTTGCGGCAGCCAGCTTGACGTCCGCATTGACCGGCACGTCGATGGAGGGAACTGGTGAAACAAGAGCGGTGCCGGCAATACTGAGCGCCATGAGGCGGCGGGCAGGCGCGAACGTCGGTCCATTCGCGTATGTGCTCGATAGCACATAAACGGCATGCCGGCCGGCGCCGACGACCTGCAGATTTGCGTCAAAGTCGACCGGCTTGAAAGTTGTTCCTGTGTTCGTGATAACCGTGACACGTGTCTTCGGCATTATCGCGATGCGCGGCAGCACGGCCCCGTTCAGCGGTTCGGGCATGCTTGTTATTACCGGGTTGCGGGAATAAGAAATATCGAAGATAAACAGGTTCGCAGCGCTATCCAATATCGAAGTACCGAAGCCAAACGACTGAATCACCGGAAGACCGCCTGGAATTCCGGGCCCCCTGCTGATGCCTCCTGTGACTTCCACTTGTGCCCAGCCGACCGCCACTGCGGACAAAATGACGAGCAAGACAACAATCGATTTCATAGCACCTCTATTTTTGATGGCTGCGTCCGATCTTAAGGCTGCGCGCTTGCGCTTCGCGTCGGGCCTGCATTCGCAGCCGCTCATGTTTCAATTTTCCCCGGCATGTTAACGTGATGACGTGCGGGACCGCAAACAGTACTTTATCGATTTCCTCCTGACCACAGTGGTTGCCGTCTGGGGATTCAATTTCGCGGTGATGAAGCTCGTTTATACATGGTTTCATCCCATTGCATTCAATGCCATACGGTTCGTGATCGCTTCCGGCGTTATGGTTCTGGTCCTGAGATTCCTGGGCATCTCCCTTCGCATTGACCGCAAGGATTTTCGAGGCATCGTTTCGCTGGCATTCGTTTCGAATGCGCTGTATCCCTTCCTGTTTGTTCTCGGGTTGAACAGAACGCGCGCCGGAAATGCGGCGCTTCTTATGGCGTTAACACCGATTTTTGCCTATTTGATTGGGGTTTTCAAAAGGCGGGAGAGCTTCAATGTGGGGGTCCTTGTCGGAATCGTCATTTCCCTGGGAGGAGTCCTGGCGCTCGGCCTCTTCGGCTCGGGCGAAGTCTCGTGGGGGGATACCTGGATTGGCGATTTATTGATGATCTCTTCGGCCTTTTGCTGGGCCTGGTACAGCGCCGAGCAGACCCGCTTCCTTCCGAGATATGGAGCGATTCGGCTCACGGTTTTTACGATGCTCATGGGGACGGCCATCATAATTCCCCTTTCGATTCCGTGGCTTATAAATCAGGACTGGTCTGGTATTGCGTCTATGGCCTGGGTTGGCTTAGGATACTCTGCCCTGCTGTCCATCGTTTATTCCTACTTCGTTTGGGCATACGCGCTGAGCAGGATCGGAGTAGCCCATACATCAGTGTTCAACAACGTGACCCCAATCATAGCTTTATTTGCCGGCTGGCTCCTGTTGGGAGAGCAGCCCTCGGGTGCACAACTAGTTGGAGTGATCCTGGTGTTGACGGGCGTTTTCATGGTCCGGTCGCGAAAACCGACGGCCGTTCCGGATGAGTAAGTGAGCGGCTGCGAACGCAAGCCCGCGCGAAGCGCAAGCGCGCCAGCGCGCAGCCTGAAGATAGGGCGCAGCCATTAATGAAATGAGTTGGAAAGATATTCGAGTCCTGTATCTTCGCGAAATCCGATCGGCTCTGCGTGATCGCGCGATTGTAACGAACAGCATTATCCTGCCGATATTTCTGTACCCCGTGATGATGTGGCTGGCCTACACCGGAATAACGTTCGTTTCCGGGCAGAGCAACGACTTGAAATCCCGCATCATGCTGGAGAACGTTCCCGGGGTCCACTCCCCACTGAAGAGGGATTTCGAGACCGACAAATCTATTGTCCTGACGGTTTCGACCGATCCGGTCTCCGACATCCGTGCCGGTAAGCTCGATGCGCTTGTGGAGTTTGTGCCCCCGAAAACCAGCGTTCCCATTGCGAACAATTTCGAAACCCGGATCACCTACGACGAATCCCGCGATCCGAGCAATCGCGCGAAGGGCCGTATCGATCAGAAAATTGCGCGCTACCGCGACACCTATCTCGAGCGCGAAGCCGGCAAACTCGGCCTGTCGCGCGAGCAGTTCCAGAATTTCTGGGTGGATGACGACAACGTCTCCGGCGAACGCCGGATGGGCCAGTTCCTGATGGGGCTCGTGCTGCCCATCATTTTCATCATCATGCTCGCCGTGGGCGGAATGCACCCGGCTATCGATTCGACGGCGGGAGAACGCGAACACTCCACGTGGGAAACGCTCATGACCACGGCCACATCCCGCACGAATATCCTGGTCGCGAAGTATCTCTACGTGGCAACGATGTCCTTCATTGCGGCTCTTCTCAATCTGGCCGCGATGATGTTTTCGATGGGAACCGTCCTCGGGCCACTGTTCCGGCGGAGGCAGTTGGATGCGACGTTTCAGATCCCCTTTCAGTCCGTCCCGGTGATTCTGGTTGGGGCCGTCCTGCTGGCGCTCTTCATGTCGGCTGGAATGATGATCCTTGCTTCCTTTGCGAAGAACTACAAGGAAGGCCAAACGATGGTCAGCCCGTTTTATCTGGCGCTGGTCGTGCCGATCATGTTCCTGCAGACACCCGGAATCGAATTTACGACTCGACTCGCGCTTATTCCTGTCGCGAATGTCACGATGGTCATCCGCGAGGCGATCCAGGGGATCTACCATTGGCCTCAGATCGGCATCACGCTGGCCGTTGAAACGGTCTGCGTGATCGCGGCGCTTCGCATCGCGATGCGTCTCATCCAGCATGAAGATTTTATTGTCGGCAGCTATGGCGGCAGCTTCGGAAAGTTCGCCAAAGAACGATTGTTGAGGAGAACTATGTGAACGCACCTGTCGTTGTGAGCAATTTGAGCAAGACCTTTTACGATGAGGGGCGTGGCGAAGTTCGCGCGGTGGATTCCATCAGCTTTCAATGCCGCGAAGGCGAAGTTTTCGGCCTGCTTGGCGCCAATGGCGCCGGTAAAACGACGACTCTTCGAATGCTTTCGACGATACTCGCACCCAGTTCGGGAACAGCCAACATCCTTGGTCACGACGTGGTCCTGGATCCGCAGGGCGTCCGGAAGAACCTGGGTTTCTATTCTGCAACGACAGCTCTCTATCCGCGCCTGACCGCGCGCGAAACCATCGACTTCTTCGCGCGAATCAATCAGTATCCCGAAGCACGCGTGAAGGAACGGGTGGAATACCTTATCCAGAGATTTGCGCTTGCAAAGTACGCCGACACCCGGGTGGAGAAACTCTCATCGGGTATGAAGCAGAAGGTCTCGATTGCGCGTACCATCGCTCACGACCCTCTGATCATCATCTTCGACGAGCCGACAGTCGGACTCGATGTGCTCAACGCGCTCGAAGTTCAGGAAAGCATCAGCGAGTTGCGTTCGGAAGGCAAAACCATCATCTTCTCGACGCACATCATGAGCGAAGCCGAACGCCTGTGCGATCGGATTGCGATCATTCACGGCGGACGCATTCTTGCATCCAACACTCTTGCCGGCCTGCGCGAATCCACGGGCCAACACTATCTCGAAGACATCTTCGTCCTCTACGTGAAAGCCGGCCAGGAAACGGTATGAACTGGAGCATCCTCCGCCTCCTTTTCATTCACGAAATAAGGATGCTCGTTCGCGCCCGAAGAACGGTGGTGATGGCGCTCGTAATCCCTGCCGTGATCATGCCCGTGATGATCTATGCGCAAAAGTTTGCCAACGACCGGCGCGAACAAACTCTGGCCGCGACGACTTATCGATACGCTGTAACGGGGCCGCTGGCCGATCGCGTGCGCAGCCTCATCGAGAAGACACAGCAGACTCTTGCCGAGAACAAAGACGAGGAATTCGACCCTCTCCGCCAGTTCAAGTCTGCCGAGATACGCGTCGAGAATCCGCGGGAGAGTCTGGACAACAACATCATCCAATTCTATGTGCAGGCGATGACGGGTGAAGAAGCCGACAAACTTACCCGCACAAGGGATGGTTCCGGCTCGCGGTCATCCGCCTCCGCCACGACGCCGGCCAGGCGTTTGAACGGCGTTCCCCGGATCACCGTGATCTATCGCGCAGACAGGGACGGGTCCGACAACGCGCACAGCCGCATGATGGAACTTCTTCGCCTGGCCCGCGAGAAGGATTCCCGGCTGTTGCTGGTGGACCGCGGGTTTCCCGGCGATCCCAAAGGGCTGTTCGCCGCCGCAGACTCCAACGTCGCCACGAATGGACAGGTGACCGGTTCGCTTGTCGGCCGATTCATCACGCTTTTCCTGGTCATGATGATGTTTACGGGCGGCGCGGTTGCGTCCATGGACATCATCGCCGGCGAGAAGGAGCGCGGAACGCTCGAAACACTCCTGACGACGGCGGTACGGCGCACGGAAATCGTCACGGCAAAACTGATGTCCATCACTTGCGTGGCGCTTGTGATCACACTCATTCAGGGCATCAACTTCTTTCTGTACATCCGGCTCAAAGTGATCGCGCTTCCGAAGGACTTCGATCTTCAGCTGCCGACCGGAATGGCTCTTACACTCCTGACGCTGTTCATACCGCTTGCGGCAACGATCGCGGCAGTGCTGTTGATGCTTTCGGCATACGCCAGGAGTTACAAAGAAGCCCAGATGTACTTCTTCCCCGTGTACATGGTGAGCATGATTCCGGCGCTGGCTTCCGTAATGCCGGGCCTCTCGCTGCGCTCGGCAATCGCGTTTGTGCCGCTCGCAAACGTCAGCGTCGCATCGCGCGAAATTCTCATGGGCCGGCCGGATCCGCTGATGATCGTCGTGACATTTCTGGTCATGGCGCTCACCGCGGTTTTCTTGATACGGATGTCGGCTAGGATGCTGGCTCGAGAAGACCTGGTTATTCCATCTCATTCCGAGCCTGCCGAATTCCTGGGAGGTCCGGCGCTGTTTCAGAAACGGGTGCTGCGCTGGTTTGCGCTGATGTGGGCCGTAACGTTCGCGGTGGCCGCAAACGTGCCGCAGCTTGCCACTTTCCAACGACAACTCGTGTTCAATGAAGTCGTCATCATGATCGGCGCCACGCTGCTCATGTTGAAGCTCTACAACCTGGACGTGAGCGATGCTCTCTCGTTGCGGCGGGTAAAGCCCGTGGTATGGCTCGCCATTCTGTTCGCCATTCCATCCGGTTACCTGACCGCTCTTGCCATATTCCGACTGGTGAACATTGTCATTCCGGCTCCGCAACAATTGCTCGAGCGATTCGCCGAAGACTTCATACCGGCCGGCATGCCCCCGTGGCAGCTTTACCTCTACATCGCGGTGCTGCCCGCAATCTGCGAAGAGGTTGCTTTTCGTGGAATGTTGCTGAATGGCCTGCGTCGCCGTCTGCGGCCCACCGCACTGGTTGTGTCCGTGGGTGTCATCTTCGGGCTTTTTCACATGACTCTTTTTCGGATAGCGCCGACGGCTCTCCTCGGAATGATTCTTACAGGCATTGCGTTAATGACCGGATCCATCTTTCCGGGAATGTTGCTGCATGCCGGGAATAACGCATTCGGCCTGTGGGCCGGAGGCAGCGCTCTGGGTCTGGAGACGCTGGACTGGCAGTACTACGCCGCGGCCGGGTCGATCTTTGCGCTGGCGCTGTGGATCATTTACCGGAACAGAACTCCCCTGCCGACCCGGCCCGTATATCGCGGCGCATAGCCTGCTAACGCTCCGCCCTGGACGTCTGCGTCGCCGGACGCAGGATCAACTTTTGCGCGCGCCAGTTGGAGGTCTCCGCGGCGTATATCTCCGTTTCCGACGCGCACGCCAGCTGGTGCACCCCGGAGAACTGCTTGAGTTGACGTCCGGAACGGCCGATGACGCCAAGCACTTTGCCCTCGAGCGAGACCTTGAACAGCCGTCCGGGATACGTCGATTCGCCGACATATAGCACCTGGTTCTGCCCGGGCGTGATGCAGATCGAATTGGGCGCTCCGATCGCCGCTGCGAGGCGCGCACCAGTCGGCGTGTCGCCGTTGACCGGAGGGATGCCGTCGGGCGGAGGCACATCGATGGTGAACATCCGCAGAAACTTGCCGTCAGTGTCGAAGACCTGAACTCGCCGGTTCGACCGGTCGCCCACATAGATATTGTTGTTGCGGTCGATCACAATGGCATGCGGAAGGTTGAACTGCCCCGGACCGTTGCCGCGAGTGCCCCACGATTTCATCCAGTCGCCGTTCTTGTCGTATTTTGCGACGCGGGAATTGATGTAGCCGTCGGTGATGTAAATGTTTCCTTCGGAGTCCCACGCCACATCGGTCGGCTGGCGGAAGAGTCCGTTAACGGCGGGCAGAGGCGGGTTGACGTGCTCCCACGGTTTGGTGTCCTCGTCGGCCGACTCCCTCCGGCGTCCGAAAACCATCATCACGCGGCCGGCTTGATTGAACTTGATGACCATATCCGAGCCCTTGTCGATAGCCCAGATGTTGTCGTTCTTGTCGATACGCACGGTGTGGGCTTCCGACCAGGCATAGAGGCCCTTGCCGATTTCGCGCACGAACTCGCCCTTGGGCCCGAACTCGAACAACTGCGCGGCCGCGGGAGCGTAGGCTGGACCGGTGGCGGTGTTCGACCGCGAAAACACATAAACGTGGCCCCTGGAATCAACCGCCACGCCGGGGACCTCGCCGAAATTCATCCCGGTCGGAAGCTTGAAGAAGTCAGGAACCGAGTCGAAGGGAATGTCAGGCACGTTCTGCTGAGCGACCAACGGCGCCGCCACCAGCATCAACAAAGCAAATAGACAGCTTTTCATTGAGGCCTCCAGATTGATCTCGAGAACTCGGACGATCGGACGAAGGGATCTTATCGCACGGCGCCGGTAAGTCCGGTAAAATAACAATCCATGAATCGTCGCACTGCAATCAAAACCGGCGTGAGTCTCGGTGTCCTGGCCGGGACGGGACTCTATGGTGGTTATCGTTTCCTGCCGCCGGGACGGAGCAGCGCGCTGGAGCCGGTGGACGCCCTCGCGCGGCGCTTCTTCATCGGTCTCGATCCGGAGCAGCGCGCCGAAACGTGTGTGGGTTACGATCATCCGCTGCGGCAATACCACAACCGCGGAGTCTGGGGCGGAGGGCGGTCGATCCTCTTCGGCTTCAATCGCGAGCAGCGAGGTATCCTAACCGACCTTCTTTACTCAGGCCTGTCAGCGGAAGGACGCGGACGGGTGCCCGAGGAGTACTTCGCGCGCTGGAGTGGCGTGCACTCGATGCGCGCCCTGATCTGCGGCGATCCCACCGTGCCGCCGTATCAAATCATCCTCACGGGTCCCCACCTGAATCTGCGTCTGGGAGGGAAGAGCCGCGAAGGTGTGGCCTTCGGCGGCCCGCAGGTTTACGGCGACCAGCACGGAAACGAGCGCGTGGGATTGCCGGGCAACCTCTATCGCGATCAGTTTCTGCTCGGACAGCGTATCCTCCGCAGTCTCGATGACGGCAGAAAGAAGCAGGCTCTTCTGGAGGAGGCTCCGGTCCAGACGCAGGTCGAACTCCAGGGCAGGCACGGTTCGTTCGCCGGAATTCCCGTGCGGGACCTCACGCCGGAGGGCAAGGCTCTGGCGCGCGAACTGGTCGAGCGTATCTTTTCGACGTATCCAGCGACCGACGTGACCTATGCGCGCGAGTGCCTCGAGGCGAACGGCGGGCTGGATGCCCTCTTCGTGAGCTACTACCAGCACGGCGAGGACGGCGAGATTCCTGAAGGCCAGGTCTTTCGTCTGGAGGGTCCTGCGGCGGTCTTCTATTTCCGCGGACACCCGCACGTCCACGCCTTTCTCAATGTCGCCATGGATGGGGATGCGCCTCTTTCGGTCGGCGAGCCCCTCGGAACGAATCCTGCGTGGCTGGATCGCGCACGTGTGAAGGCCCTCTTCCAGACGGCATTGCGCGCTGAAACCGGATCGGAACTTGCCTATTACCATGAGAGCAGCGTGGTCGGCCGGCTGCGCCCGGGGCTTATTCGCTCCGGTGACATCTACAATCTTGAAAGCTGGCAGGAGACGGTGGAAGTGGTCGAGGTCCGGGGATCGAATCTGAGCGCCACGCTGCTCGCTGAGCTTCGGGGGTTAGGCATGACGCTCGACGGCGGGAAGACGTACAAGGTTGCCACCACCTCCTACATTGCCAGCGAGCTCGCGCAGAAACTGGGCCGGATCGACACCCGGCGGCCGGGGCCCCTGCTTCGGGATCTCACCGTTGCTTACCTGCGAGCGCACAGTTTCCCGCAGGGATCCTAGCCGGAGAAATCTTGAAATTGGACGAATCCTGCACCTCAAATCCGAAATCCGAGATCTCCAATTGGACTAACCGTTCATTCACTTGCGTCGGTTTGTGGTGAGCATGCGGCGAGTCCAATTGGAGATCTCGGATTTCGGATTTGAGGTGCAGGATTCGTCCAATTTTCATTTCCCGCGTGCATGATTCGCGCTCAGCGGGATGCCCCAGTGCGCGGCCAGGTACGTCTCGAGGACGGTGGCCGTGACCTCCGCAAAGCGAGTACGGTTCGCCGCCGTGTCACGCACTCCGGTCAGGTTGGCTTCGATCTGCACCCCGCAGATGTTGCCGTCCGGCTGACCGCCCAGAGGACCTGCGGCGACGCTGCACGTGTGCCGCTCGGCGCTGTACCCGCCGTTGAAGTACGGATCACCAGTCTGCGTGAATGGGTCGCTCGGGCTGGGCACGGACGGAAAATTGTTGGCAGCGTAGAGCGCGCCCAGGCTGTTCGGGCCGCGGAGCAGGCTTGAGAACGTCTCATCCGTTTCGTCCTTCGACACTGAATTGATACTGCTCGCTTCCTCGAAGGTCGCTGCGGCGTCGAGCGCAGCATCCGGCTGGCGTAACTGTACCGCGCTGAGCAGATAGCCCAGCTCCAGGCGCTGGATCGCGTGGCCGTGGCCGTGCATGTCCATGTACCAACCCTTACCAGGCCCGTTGACCACGGCGACCTTCGCGGCGTCCATGAACGCATGGAACTGGAGCCATGCGACCTGGGCGTCCGTATTGCCGCAGGCGCCGTCAGTGATCGGGCGGTTCGCGTCGAGTTTCTTGCGATGCAGATGGTTGATCACCACGTGTGGAAAGGTGCCGAAGCGCGTGTGTATCGCCTGCTGCATGGCGAGCACCAGCTCGCGCGTGTTCAGGTCCGCGGTCGTCGTCGCTGTTTCCCCGCAGGCCGCGTCGGTGCGGTCTGGAATCGTCGACGGTGTCAGGTTGCCCCCATGGGCCGCGGACAGGATCAACGGACCGTCTCCGGCGATGTACTCGATGTAATTGTTGTTCCCGAAGTACGACTGTCCCGGCGTGTAAGGCCCGGGCGGGATGATCGGGGGCGGCGTCGTGTTGGTGCATGCAGCCAGAAAGACGGCTATCGAGGCAAGCGTTCGCCATGTCATGTCAATGTCCTCCTCTACTCAGGGCTAGCGAAGCATGACATGCGCCATTTCTAAAACGATGATTCCTCGACTGAAGTGGTCCTTTCCCACGGCCCGGCCTCTGAACATTTCAGATATAGAGCACCATCAAAACTGATTCGCAGGCTGCGGAAAAATGTTGTAAACACGCAAACCGAACTGTAGCGGCGGTCTGTGACCGCCGGTATTTCGTTGATTCCAGGAAAAACCGGCGCTCATAAGAAGCTGTGAACGAATTCGCAACGAAGGGAAACCGGAACCACAAAAAGCACAAAAGGCACAAGAGACTTATGTGCTTCTGTGCCTTTTGTGGTTTCTTCCTCCTGCCTTCCAATTAAAGAAATGCCCTTGCGCCAGTGCGGCAATATTGAAAATACTTTCAGTTCGCTTTCGAAATTCCTTCCTTTAGAAATGCAATAAGCGGCGGGTATGTCTTCTCGGGCGCTTCGAGGTGCGGGACGTGGCCGAGACCGGGAATGAGGTGCAATCTTGCGTTGCCGTTCGGAATGGTGTCGGCTACGAACTTCATACGTTCTTTGAAGAGCGCCGCCGATCCCGGCAGAACGTCTTCGGCGCCGCCGAAGACGAGGGTTGGCGTTTTGATGTGCGCCCAGTCATCGACGACGGGATCGAGATAGATGACCTGCGAGAGGAGCGTCTGGACCATGGCGAGGCGCGGCCAGTCGGAGCTGAGCGTCCACGAGTATCGGATGCGCGTGTAGGCCTCAAATTGCGGCGTCCAGGTGGCCGGGTTGTGCGCGACGTACCGCAGGAGGGCCGCCTTCACCGTGTCGTAGGTCGACGCCAGGTTCCGCTCGTACGCATCGTCCGCACTTTCCAGCGGGCGATCGAATCGCCCGTCTACCAGACCAATGGGGTTGTAGAGGACGAGGCGCTCCACCATTGAGGGATACTGCGTCGTGAAGCGCGTGGCCAGCATCCCGCCCATGGAGTGCCCGATCACGATCACCTTGTCGATCTTCAAACTTTGCAGGATGAGTCGCGTGTTTCGCGCCATGTCGGTGAAGTTGTACGGCATGATCGGTTTCGACGATCGGCCGTAGCCGATTTGATCCGGCACCACCACACGGAAACCCTCTTTGCGTATCGCGTCAATCGGTCCACCAAAATAGAATCCGGCGAAGTTGTTCCCATGCAGCAGCACGACCGTATGACCGTTCGGCTGGCCGAGCGGCGGTACGTCCATGTACGAGATTCGCAAGTCCTGTCCGTAAAGCGTGACCGGTAACGAAGACGTCGGATACGGGTACGCGACATCTTCGCAGTTGATGCTGCCGGGTTTGACGTCAGCCGGCGCGGAGACCGGCGCCCTGTTCTGCAGGGCCGACACACCAGCGGGCGCAAACAGAAACGCCACGAGAAGCACCGGAAGGAAGTTGTTTTTCATAGTCTGCAGCGAAGTCTACATCATCCGGACCGCTCAAAAAAGGCATTGTAACCAGGCATTTCCGATCGGAAAGCCGCTGCCAGGTCTGTTCCAAAATAAATCCCCACGGCACTGTAGTAAGATTTCTGATAAGACAATTCTGGGTCAGGACCTGTATCCGTTTTGGGGTGGGCGATTAAAGCCACTTCCGTCTTGCAAGTGTATTCGCAGCGACGCCTCGTCCGACGTATTCTTCTTCCTCGCGCTCCAGTCCGCTGAAGTATTCGCCAGTTGTGCTTTCAGCATTCTGCATTTGCTAATCACCCTTGCAGCCAGATCATCAGGTCCCTAACCGGGAGGCAAATTATGAAACAAGTATCTCGATTCGTGACGATCATTGTCGCGCTACTCTTTGCGACAGATTCTATTGTGCTCGCAATAGGATCGAAGAATGCCGCGTATTTCGGCGGTACTGTCAACACTTTCGAGGGCGCAACTGATCCAATCGAGGGCGTCCTGGATACCAGGAACGCAGACCAGTTAGTCTTCACTTCGATCGAGAAGAAGTTCCGAGGGAAAACTTTCTCTATTCCGTACGCGCGCGTACTCGATCTCGAATACGGTCAGAAGGCTGGGCGACGCGTGGGAACGGCCGTGGCCACAACTGTGTTATTAGGCCCGATCGGATTGCTGTCGCTGCTATCGAAAAAGCGGAAGCACTACTTGACGATTGGATTCAAGGATAATACCGAGAAGGACCAAGTCGCAGTCATTGAACTAGGCAAGGACATCGTGCGATCAACGCTTCCGATAGTTGAAACCCGATCTGGTAAGAAGATCGCGTATCAGGACGAGGAGGCAAGAAAATCAGGGAGGTAGCGGTTCAGATGGTAAGCGGCGCGGGCCCACTGTCCGCTGAGTCTGATACAGCTCAATGCGTCGCTTACCGTCTCGATTGGTTCGACTATTGTTTTGTCTTTCCCAGGTAGAAAACCACGCCAAAGGACGCCCGGTAGCCGTTCGGACTGGTCCCGAATACTTCGGTCCGAAGATTGGTCCGAAAGTACTCGGCCTGGAACACGCGGATCGCGGCCTTCTTCCCGAGATTCAGATCCAGTCCGCCCCCCGGCGCCACGGCAAACGCGTTGTCCTTTTCGTGAGGTCCGACGGAGGTCACGGCCCTGTCGGCGTGGGCCAGACCAATCAGGACGTGGCCAAATGGGACGAGCCCGTGTATTCGCTGGAAAAATCGAGGCCCGTACAAGACCGAATGTATTCGCTCGCGATTGGTCGAACCAAGGAAGTCTCGCGTCTTGTAGTGACCGCTGAGATCGAGTGTGCCTCCAAACCAGCGGTTTACATTCTCGGTCAGAGCGAAGTCCCATCCGCCGAGCCAGGCCGTCCGGTCGCGAAACGTGTAGAGACTCGGCGTCGACTTGAAGAACTCGCGCACGCCGGAGCGTTGCAACGAATAACCACCGAATACCTCCCATTCGGGGTTCTCCTGCGCCAGGCAGGGCATTGTAAGAAACAAGACGAGCAGGAGAAGCTGCAGAAGGTTTCTAATCAACCGGCGCTACCTCGTCGAAAAGTTTCGGGGAGAGCGGTAAACCCAACACGCGGAGATGTTCCAGAAATCGAGGCGAGGCGCCGGTGCTTCGAAATCGTCCGAGTACCCGGCCGTCGTCTCCAACGCCGGTTTGTTCGAAAACGAAAATATCCTGCACCTCGATACTCATTTTGGTCAGACCGATTACTTCAGCAATGTGGGTTACCTTGCGCGTGCCGTCGCTGAGGCGCGCCGTCTGCACGAGCAGTTGGATGACGGAGGCCATCTGCTGGCGGATAAAACGGCTGGGCAGATCGAGCTTGGCCATCATGACCATGGTTTCCAATCGGCTGAAGGCATCGGCGGGCGAGTTGGCGTGCACAGTCGTCATCGAGCCCTCCACGCCTGTGCCCATCGCCTGCAACATATCGAGCGCTTCGCCGCCCCGCGCCTCGCCGAGAAGAATCCGGTCGGGCCGCAGGCGCAATGCCGTCATGAGCAATTGCCGCTGCGTGATCGCGCCTTTGCCCTCGATGTTGGGCGGGCGGGTTTCCATGCGCACAACGTCCTCGAGCTGAATCTGCAACTCGGCCGTGTCCTCAATGGTGACCACGCGCTCGTACTCCGGTATGAAGCGCGAAAGGCAGTTCAGAAAAGTGGTTTTGCCGGAGCCGGTGCCGCCGGAAATCACGATGTTGAGTCGCGCCTCCACACAGGCCGCGAGAAATGTCATGACGGGCTTTGTTACGGTCTGATTCTGCAGCAGCTCTTCGTTGGTCAACACCTTCCTGCCGAAGCGGCGGATCGAGAGCGACGGCCCGTCTACGGCCAGCGGCGGTATGATCGCATTCACACGAGAGCCGTCCGGCAGGCGCGCGTCCACAAGCGGGACGGATTCGTCAATCCGCCTCCCAACGCTCGAAACGATCTTTTCAATGATGTGCACCAGGTGCCGATCGCTTTGGAAGCGAATGCCTGTTTCAAAGAGCTTCCCGTGCCGCTCGATATAGACATGCTTGTGGGTGTTGACCAGAATGTCGGAGATCGTTGGATCCTTCAGCAAAGGCTCCAGGGGGCCCAAACCGAAAACCTCGTCCAGGATTTCTTCGGCCAGACGGTTCCGCTCCGTCATGCTGATCGGAAGATGATCTTCGCGGAGGATTTTTTCAAGGACGCTCTGAACCTCCCGGCGCAACTCCTGCCGGCTTTCGGCTTTGACAGCATCCATGTTCAGCACACTCAGAAGTTTCTGGTGCACGCGCGTCTTCAGATCTGCGTAGCGTTCCTGGCCGTGTGGGAGGGAAGGAATGTTTCGGCGGCTCACTGAACATCCTTCGCTGGGAAGACAGGTTTATGAAACACGAAGACACAAAGGCACAAAGACACAAAGATCTGACCAATGCTCAATTCCCAATGCTCAATTCTCATCGGATGAGAATTGAGCATTGGGAATTGAGCATTGGTCAGATCTTTGTGTCTTTGTGCCTTTGTGTCTTCGTGTTTCATAAACCTTTCACCGGACCGGAATCGTAACACGGTTGCTTGCAAACCCTCCGATGGTCAGACTCACCGAAATGTTCGTCGCGGGAGAAACCAGTGCAGGGACTCGAACGGTGACCTGGTATCGCCCGGCGATGCCGGGAGCCAGGCCGCTGTAGATCACCTCGGCGGAATAAGTATCGAAGAAAACGCGTGGGCTCTGAACCGTGCGATTCAGTGGTTCCGCTGCAGCGCCCGGCTGGCCCACCGCGACCGGTGGGTTCACGGCACCAAGCCCGGCCGCATAGAAAGTCACCCGGCTTCCACGATCGGCCGGGTTCGCCGCCGTTACCTGCGAACCGTCGTCCTTGATAAAGATTCCGGGACCCCGCCCGCTGTCGTTCCGCGTGAAAATCCCGGGGCCGAAAGCGGCAATCGAAATTTGGATATCGTTGCTCCGGACCGATCCCGTCTCTACGCGAAGCATGTATATGCCGGGCGAGATGTCGGCAGGCAGGAGCGCTCTTATCTGCTGAGGAGAAACCGACAGCAGCGGCAGCGCCATGTCTCCCGCCGCCGTCGCGAGCACGACGCGCGTGTCCTGGAGCGAAGTCGGCAGCGATCCGCTGCCGGCGGCGACTGCTTCGGCGGCCAGGTTCCGGCCGAAAATGGAGAGAACGCTCCCGGCCCCCAAAGGCGTGTAACCGTTCAAGGTCACTGCGTTCATCACAGAATCCGCGAGCAGTGCGGGAGCGACGGTAGCGGTTACGGTGAAAGTAACCGAGAACTCACCGCTGGTCGCCACCACGTTCACGGTTCCAGGGGTCGGAGGCAAGGTTAAGATCGTGCTGGCTGCTCCAGCAGCATTTGTGATGACAGTGCGGGCACTGAGCGATCCTCCTCCACTGGTGATGGCAAAACTCACGGGAACATCGTGCAACGGAAGCTGATTAGCATCCGAAATCACTATCTGCAGTGGCGGCAATGCGGCCCCCGGAGCGCCAGACGCGTTATTCCCGCCCACAATCTTCATTTGAGCCGTGGACGCCGTTACGTGCGCATGTATCGAAATGTTCTGAACCAAAGGACCCGACACCAGTTGCAGGCGTCCCAGATATGACCCGGCCTGCAGACCCACAGCAGAAATGCGAATGGCAACTTGCGCGAAACCGGCGGGCCTCAGATTTCCGTTCGGCCCGGGAACAGTGATCCAGGGATCCAGCGCATTGAGCTGCCAGTCCAACGCGGTCGTCGTGGAAACATTGGATAAGGAGACACCGGTAGTCACCGCCGTTCCCCCTCGAAGCGTCAGATCCGATGAAAGCGGATTGACGATCACGCTCGGACTGAACCCCATCGTCGAGGCTCGGTAAATCCCGCGTCCATACGTGGCAGCCAGCAGTGTGCCGTCCGGCTGGCGCAACAACAGATCGGTAATCGGAACCGGAGGCAGACCCCGGTCGCTGTTACTACAGAACAGGACCACAACGCAGGTGAAGATCCCATGGCTGATATCCATCCACTGTCCGCCCGCATTGGATGTGACAAAAACGCCCGCATCCGTGCCTACGTAGAGCCTCTGCGCAGGCATGTTCAGTTGAGGGGGCAAGGAAGTGGGATCAATAACGATGGTGTTCACCGGCACCTGAGGCAGGTTGCCACGAAGCGATAGCCATATACCGCCTCCGTTCATCGACTGCAGGACATCGCCCGGAATAAAACCAGCGGACGTGCTGGGGCCGGCCGGGAAAGCCCCGATGGCGGCGTATATCGTATTGTTTAGCCGCGGATCGACTGCCAGCCGGTTGACCAGTCCCGGCAAGGAACCCATCTGGACCCAGGTCTGGCCTGCATTCGCGGAACGCCAGACCACCGAAACGGCCGGGCAGTCGACCAAAGCAACTTCCGGAAGACAAGCCGTTGCCGCATAGAGGGCCGCGCGCGAAGCGGGTGCCATGGCCAACGCGATGACAACTCGATTCGGATCCGGGTCCACCACCGGCAAAGCAGTCCACGTCGCCCCGCTGTCGGTGGTGCGATACAGGCGGCTGCCGGCTACAAACGCCGACGAGGGAATGCCCGGATCGACGACCAACGGAGGAAATGGCGCCCGCAACTCTCCGCCCAACACATTGAGGGACGAAAAATGCGCGCCACTGTCTGTGGAGTTGTAAATGAACTTGTTTCCCGCAGCAAAGATATTGGAGGAAGAGCCGGTTGCTGCGACGACCTTACCGGCTGCATCAATGCCGGACACACCGGCAGAAGTGAACTCGAATGCATCGACCCACACCGCCGTTCCACTTGAAAGGCTATTCTTCAGGCCGGCTGCTTCGACGACCAGTGTGTGGGCTCCAGGCATCAGTCCAGTAACGGAGTACAGCTGGACTTGCGCCACCTGCTGCGGCTTGTGTGTATCGATCTGTGCCTGCAGCACGCCATCCACGTAAACGTTCGCGATCCCGGACGCTGAATCCTGAAAACCAATCCAGTTCGCGCCCGCACCATTGAAGCTGAAGGTGGCGCGCGCACCCGGATCTGTCGCGCGCACGGCACTGCCGCCGCTTTTCGCGGAGTTGGTGTCGGCAGACCACGCCCCTGTCAGCACGACCGCGCTATCGTCCTGCTCGACCCGAGCCAGGGCCGGGAAGGGACCAAAGAGTCCGGCTGGTCCGGCCCCCCAGATCCCGTTTGCGGAATCGACACTCACTCCGAGGAACCGGCCAAGAAGCAACTGCGCGATCGCAGGAGGCTGAACTCCCTGCGCCAAACTAACGGACCCAAGCCCTTTTTCACCACCCACGAGCAACGCGCCACCGGTAAACGCCAGGGTGTGGAAGTCGCGGGTTAGAGTCGGGATCGTCTGCCAACTCACTCCCTGGTTTGCGGAGGTCAGCAAAGTAGCTCCGGCTACGTACAGCCTGCCGCCGGCCGGATCGGCGAGCAGTCGCACGGGGGGACGCGCCTGGCCGATCCCGAAAGTCGCCGACCACGTGTTGCCGGCATCGGTGCTGCGGTAAAAATCCAACTGAGATCGATCTGAAGTCGGAGGCTGATAGGAAACGACCAGAGACAGCGCATCGCCGCCAACTACCAGGCTGACCCAATTCGCCTGTGCCCGGAACGTAACATCGGGATTTGCGGGAATGATCACATTGCTCCACGTCCGCCCGCCGTCGGATGAGCGCGCCAGTATGTTTTCGCGCGCTCCCGCGGGATACTCGCCGGACATACCGGCATAGACGCTGCCACGGCCGTCAAACGCAATCGAAGTAACAGGCGAGCCCAGAACCTTGTTCCAGGTGGCGCCTGAGTCTGTAGAGACAAATAATCCCTCGGCCGAGCCCGCGAAAACTCGTCCGGAGTCTATGGGATCTATGCCGAGTGCACAGACGGGCCGATTCGTAAAGCGTGCCTGGAAGGTCCAGCTTTGTCCGCCATCGGTAGACCGCCCCACACCTTGCCCAGGGCGCGGAAGCTGATCGTCTCCCGTTCCGAGGTAAAGAACATCGGAAGAACGCGGATCCAGTGCCAGTGAACAGACCTGCGCAGACCGGGCTGAGTCCAGCTGAGAAACCCAACTCGCACCGTGGTCCTGAGTTTTCCAAACGCCTCCCGGCGCGGCGAGATAGAGCACGGAATCGTTTCGCGGGTCCGCAACCAGCGCCAGAATGCGGTCCGGATCTCCCGGAGGGCCGGCAGGATTCCAAAGAATCTGCGATTGGGCGGATGCACTTTGAGAAAGCGCCATCAGAAGGAAGAAACACAACAATACGTATTCAGCCGCGGAGCGGCGACAGAGTGTAGCCCCGGGCGCCAGCCCGGGGTAGGTGTCATTTTGGAACGAAGCCCCGGAGGGGCGAAAGATTCCGCAATACTCTTTCGCCCCTCCGGGGCTTAGATCGTGTCGAAAACAAAACCCCGGGCTCGCGCCCGGGGCTACATTCTGTCGCCGCTCCGCGGCTGGACTGCCCCGGTGCTTAGTGGATGGCCGCGAGCGGAGCGTTATCGATCGCACTGGATATTCCTCCCGCGGTGACCACTACCGGCAGGTCATCCCCTTGCATTCGGGTGCCTGGTACGTAAACGATGACTTGATAAACGCCGACAAAGCCAGGCGCCAATCCGGACCAGACGACGGGGTATGGCTGCCCCCCGATAGTTACCTCTATGGGTTGATTCGTTGGAGACAAGGGGTCGGCAGAGGCTGTCTGGCCAACGGGCACTACGGGACTGACCCCGCCCAGGCCCGTCGCATACAAAATCAGCTGTTCATCGCGCTCTGCGGGATAGTCGGGTGTAACCAGCGTGAAATCGGCCGCGTGGAGCGGGGCTCGCTGCTGTCCATTGACGTCTGCTGAAAATACGCCGGGACTTGTCGCGCTTATCGGGATCTGGACACCGGCGCTGGCCTGACCCAGACGGGTGGACCGCACAGTCAGCGTGACACGGCCCGCCCCCAGTTCGAGCGGCAACTGCGCATCGATCTGCGTGGGAGAAGTGCTGATAAGGGGAATCGCAATTTCATTTGCAGTCACACAAACCCCACCGAGACTCCGAGGCAGCGGAGCGGCGCTGACTACGGCGGAATCCGCGAGGTTGGTGCCAAAGATCGTGATGAGAGAACCCGGAGAGACCGGTCCGGGACGACGGCTGGCGTTATTCACCACCCCGCTGGCCGTGAATGACGGGGCCCGCCCTCCCGCAGCAGTCAACGACACGACGCTGAGACCTGAAAGTGTCAGAAGGTACGCATTATTGCTGCTGTCCATCGCCATGCCTCGTGCGAGCAGCTGCGTCTGGTTGGTCACGCCCAGCTCCAGCGCCGTGGTTCGCGGGGGCCACTGGCGGGTGCTGTTTGCAAGGCCGATTACGGCGGGGCTGATGTCCATCACCGGTTCGGGCAGAAAAACCTGAAGGTCCGACTGCAAGGTCAAAAGATTGTAACGTTGCAGGCTCTGAACGGGCGTTTGAGCGGTGGCTGCCTGGACTCGAATGGCAGTGTTGCCGGAAGCAATGACGCCGAAGGCGAGTCCCGTTTGGGCCTGCCCTGGAATTGCTCCCCCAGAAGGTGCAATCGCTCCCTGAGAACCCAGCGCGGAATTGAAGACGGAATTATCCACGACGTAGAAGCTGCCGTCGGCAGCAGCCGAGGCGGTGCCGCGCAAACCCGGCACTGCAAGGGGACGCATCACGGCGAATGTGTCCGCGATCGGATCGTAAAGCCGCAAATTCCCATTTCCTTCGACCGTGAGAATCGCGCTCCCGTTCGCCGGTGCGAGCAGCAGGTTGCGGCCCTGGATGAGGTTCGTCGCCCCCGTCCCGAGATTCAGGCGCGGAAAGGCGCTGTGGGTCAGCAGGCTCAACTGCCAGATCGAGCCATTGCCGGGCGCCAGGCCGGCGGCGGCTGCCAGCGGTACAGCCGAAAACAAGATGGCATTGGATGACGCGGCCACAGAGCGAGGAAACAACGGCGTTGCATTGAGTGGGACAGGCGCCATCGGAATCTGGTCGATCTCCTGCATCGAATCCAGGTCCACAATGGAAAGATTTTCCGCCCCGGAATTCGCCACGACCAGCGTGGAAGGATTTGCCATAGCCATGGACAGCGGCCGGTTCCCAACGCGAATCGGCGGCAGGAAACTCTGGCTCGCGAGGGAGAACACTTCAATTTGATCCCGCGTGTAGTTGGCGATGTACAGCCGCTGCCGCGCGGAGTCCATCTGCAGGTCCACAGCAACGCCTGAAATGGGAACAATCGCGCCGCGATCGCCCACGTCCCGAAAGTTCAGGTTCACCAGAATCGCCGGCTCGATATTGACCGCTTCGGGAGAAACAATCACCACCGCATATTGCAGCGTGCCGCGCGTGGTCACGTTGCGCGGATCAAAGCTGATGGTCAGGTTTGTGGGAGCCAGGCCGGAGCCGCGGTTCAGAATGACCGGAGCATTGAGATTCGGACTGTTCACCGCGGCCGCAAAGGTCATTCGGCCGCTGCCCGCGTTGCGAACCTGAATAGAGGCGGTCGCCACCGTGCGGTTGCACATGTCTACCGAAAGAACAACGTTGGTGGCGCTCACATCGAGCACCGGAAGACTGCTCAATTGTCCAATGGGAATCACCAGCAATCCGGAGGTGGAATTCGCAAACAGGTTCTGCCCATCCGGGGACATGACGATTTTCGTCCTGATCGGTTCCGGAAGGCGCAACCCGAGATCCGGAGTGAGGCTCGACGAACGCAACACCTGCAGCACAGCTTGCGTTTGTGCTCCTGGAGTCTGTCCCGGGATCGCGCCCGGAATGACGGCTCCACCCGGGTTTTGAGGATTATTGGAGTTCAGAGGGTTGATCGGAGACTGCGTGGAAAAAGTCGCATACACCGCATTGCCGTCCAGGGAGAACACGCTTCCCCCCGTAAGAGTGGGGGCCACAGTTCCGGTCCGTCCGAGGATTGTCAGCGTTTGCGTATCGAACAGGAAAGGGCCGGCCATGAACCGGGTGCCGTCGGTTGACGCCGACAGGATTGCCATCAGGCCGGAAACATTTCGGCTTCGCAAGACCGTTCCGGAGGCAACTTCGTAAACGAAGAGCCTGGTGTTGGAGAGTCCGATAATGAGGTTACCGGAGGCCGTTGTCACCAATCCGGCGACGAACGTGGGCGGCGTAGGAGTTGTGGGAATGCCCGGAATTCCGATCGGCAGCGGCGCCGGCGGCGTGACGGGTACAGGAGAGACGATCCCCGTGACCGGATCCAGACGTATTAGGCCGGCCGCACCCAAAATGACCACCTTGCCGTCGCTTCCAACGGCAATCGAGTCCGGACGTGCGCCCACGGTATAGTCGCGGCCCAACGCCGTTGGGAAATTCAAATTGATGGCAGTGACGGTGAAGGAGGCGACATTGGCGATGTATAGCGTATCGCCGTCCGGACTCAGCGCCAGGCTGCCCGGCTGAAGTCCGGCGATGATGGTACCCGTCAGCCGGCGTTCGTTAACGGAATAAATCTCCACCTGATTTCTCAACGGATTAGCGAGATATACCTGGTTTCGTGTCGCGTCATAGACCAAATCCGAGACCTGGCCAATAACGGGAACAACGGTACCGATATTCGAGGCAGTAGCGGTCACGCCGGAAAAGAAAAATGGCCCAATGCACAGGAGGAACCGGGCCGCTCTGGAGATCTGTCGTCTGGTGAAAAATCCCATATGTAGTTTCGGAATTCGGCGGAACTATACGACAGTAGCCAGCCTCCCGCAAAGCAGTGTCGCGCGGTTTTTACTTTTTTTTGCATTACGGAAAGCCGGGTTTAGGCATAAGATGCCGCCACGCTTTATAAGGAGCATTGGGAATCAATGAACGCGGTAGGACCATTCGTGGTTCAAAATCGCACTCGAGGAGCCACCCTCGCCGCCAACGTTCGGTTGGCGGACACACCGCGCTCTCGCCGGATCGGTCTGTTGCGGCACGATAGGCTGGAGCCGGGTGAAGGCCTGTGGATATACCCCACTAAGGCGATCCATACCTTCGGGATGCGATTTCCGATTGATGTGGCTTTCCTTGACCGCCGGCTGCGTGTCAAGCGGATGTATCACCGGCTCCCGCCTTTCCGTTGGACAACGCTGGTTTTGGGAGCGCAAAGCGTTTTGGAACTGGCTTCCGGTTCGCTTGCCGGCACAGGGACAGTGATCGGTGACGAACTGCAGTTCTCGCTTTCCGAAGTGCCGCCCGCATGAAACCGGCCCTCGTCCTTCTTGGCATTCTGGTACTTGCGACGGGTTGCGTTCATCGCGCCGTGGAACAGAAGACCACAATATCGCCCGACGCGGCTTTGCGCTCTATTTTCCAGCAGCAAACTCAGGGAGCTTTCAACCCCGTTACGGATGACCGGCGCTTCGGCGCGCTACAGGTCCGTTTGAAGCTCAATCCGCAGGATTTCGCTGCACGATTGGAACTCGCTGGTGTCTACGAAAACTACCGCCTTTACGACGAGGGACTCGAGCAGTACAGGGAAAGTTTGCGGTTGGCCCGCTCCGTGCCGGGGGACAACGCGTCGTTCGCGGAAAAGGCAGTGCTGGGGCTGCGACGCTGCGCTCAGGCGTCGAGCCGCGCTCGGGAAGCCGTTCCTCTGCTCGAGGAGTTCCTGAAGGAATCACCTTCGGCAATTTCGTGGAACGAACTAGGACTGTTGCAAGATGCATTGGGAGACTTCGCGTCTGGAGAGATCGCATTTCGAGAAGCCATAGAGCGAGACGCGAAGTCCGATCGGTTTCATAACAATCTCGGTTACAACCTGCTGCTGCAGAATAAATCCGAAGCAGCCGAAGCCGAATTTCGCCAGGCACTGGCGTTGAATCCGAAATCCATCACCACCCGTAATAACCTTGGCGGGCTTCTGGCTCGCCGGGGGGATCTGCAAGGCGCTCTGCAACAATTTCAATTCTCCGCCGATGCTGCAACGGCCCATAACAATCTCGCAGTCGTTCTGCTGGAATTGGGCCAATACGAGCAGAGCCGTGACGAGTTGGTCAAAGCCCTCGCTCTTCGGCACTACTTCGCTCCTGCGCTGTCGAACTTCAAATTGGTGCAGGAACGCATCCGGGACCGGGCGGGCTTGCAGAAACCGGGCGGCGTTCCGCCGAGTAAATCACCGGCGGCAGTCGTTCAATCGAAAGACCCTGAGGATAGACAATGAAAACATTCTGGATTCGTTTTTGGAGAGAGACGGAAGGTCAGGATTTGGTGGAGTACGCCCTGATCGTGGCGGCGATAGCGCTTGCCATGATCGCCACCGTTCGAGAAATAGGTAACGCACTTAGCAGCCTCTACCTGAGCATCTCGACGGCGCTGGCTTCGATCAGCTGATCCGCTTCGCGGCCGGACTGTCTCCATCATGAGCGACTATTCGCAAGCGATCTGGACTCTCAACGTGGCTCCTTCGTCCAAGGCGGGCGCCGCGGTGACCTGGAGTGCTGCCCTGCTCCTGCCGAGCTTCGGCGCCGTGATATTTGCAGTGACGCTTTTGCAAGTATTGTTCCTCGCGCAAGGTGTCCGGACTTTGTTCAGCGATAGCGACACCGGCTGGCACGTTCGCAATGGAGAAGCCATTCTGGCCACGTCCGCCGTTCCGCACGTGGACACCTTCTCGTATACGCGGGACGGCCGGCAATGGTTCGCATGGGAATGGCTGTCGGACGCCGTGCTCGGTGGCGCTCACCGGGTCGCCGGTCTGCCGGGAGTAGCGTTGCTGGCCGCCCTCACGATTGCGTTCACCGCCTGGGGCGCCTCTCGCCTGTCTCTTTCGCTGGACGGTAATCTCTTCTTCACAGCCGCTGCCATGGTCCTCCTTCTCGGTACCACGAGCATTCACTGGTTGGCGCGGCCGCATGTGTTCTCGTGGCTCTTCGCGCTGCTCTTTCTCTCCGTTGCGGAGCATGAGAGGCGTGGGGGAGCCGGGCGAATCTTATTTGGACTACCTGTACTGGCTTGTGTATGGGCCAATTTCCACGCCAGTTTCCTCCTGGGACCGGCCATCCTTTTTATATATGCCATCGGCGAATGGTTAGATGGGAATAAGAGAGGACTTCGTCTTTCTGCCGTTTGCCTCGCGTCTCTGCTGGCCACATTCATCAATCCGTACGGCTGGCGGCTTCACGAGCATGTCGCCACCATTTTGCAAAACGAGTACCTGATGGACCACGTCGCGGAGTTCCGCAGCTTTAGTTTCCATGCGGCCGGCGCCATATACGTCGAATTGTTCCTGCTGGTAGCGGTTCTGGGGGCGCTGGCGTTGCTGCGGCAGCGCGCCTTTGGCCCGGCACTGCTGGCATTCGCAATGCTTCACATCTCCCTATATTCCGCTCGGCACCTGCCGACCGCGGCTGTGCTGCTGCTGCCTCTGTGCGTCGCGGCACTGACACGCGAGGCAGAGGACTGGCCCCGGTTGCGCCCGCTGCTCGACTACTCGAAACGCCTGCGAGCCATTGACCGGAAGGTCTGGGGTGTCGTTCCGATCGTGCTCGTGCTCGCGGCAACGCTCGCCGGCCTGGGCACTTTGGCGCGTGAGGGGCGTGTCGGCTTCGATTCCGCGAAATTTCCTGTTCGTGCCGCCGATTTCTTACGGGCATCGATGTCGCAGAACGATCCGCGGGCTCGCGTGTTCGCGAAAGATCAGTGGGGTGGCTATCTTATCTACCGGTTTGCCGGCCGCTCGAAAGTCTTCATCGACGGGCGACTTGATTTTTATGGGCAGGATTTCCTCGAGACTTATGCACAGGTCGTGGAAGTGAAGCCGGGTTGGGACGCTGTGCTGAAGCGGTTCGATGTTCGATTTGTACTGGTGGCGCCGGACAATGCTCTGGCTTCGGCGCTCCAATTGAGCGCGGATTGGAAGCGCGTCCATGCGGACGCGGTCGCCGCTGTCTTCGAGAGAGTGAGCTGAAGATGCACAGCAGCATTGAAATCACTCTGCTCGCTCTGGTAACTGCTGCTGCCTGGAGCGATCTGCGTATTAGACGAATCCCGAACTGGATCACTGTGCCCGGTGCCGCGCTGGGATTTGCCTTGCAGGCCTGGTACGGCGGCTTTGACGGCGCCCTGGCATCGCTGAGCGGCGCTGGACTCGGACTGGGGATTTTCATTGCACTCTATATCGCGGGAGGTATGGGCGCGGGCGACGTAAAGCTGTTCGGCGCCGTGGGCGCGCTCGTGGGGCCGCAGGCGTTGGTCCTGGTATTTGTATTTACGGGACTCTTGGGTGGAATCGCCGCAGTCGCGCTGTCTCTATTTCGGAGACGATTGCGGCAAACGCTGAAGCAGACCGGAGAACTGCTGATGGACCTCGGCCGGCTACGCTGGCAGGAAGCACGGCAAGCGAGTAAAACTCCGGACGCGCTGCGGCTGCCCTATGGGATCGTCATTGCCGGCGGCACTCTGGTGTCTCTCGTGGTCCTCCATTAAGAGGATTCTATGCAACGTCATCGCGTACTACTTGCTTTCGGAATCGCATGGCTCTCCGCGCTGCTGCTCAGCTGGTGGGTCTATAAGAGGAGCATCGCCCCACCCTCCCGGGATTTAGTCTACGTTGTTGCGGCGGCGCAGGATTTACCCATCGGCAAGCGCATCCAGCCGGGCGACCTCAAGCTGATTGCGCTGGACCGCAAGGACCAGCCCAAAGGCGCTTTTCTGAAAACGTCCGACATCGTGGACCGCGCGGTCGCGGTCTCCATATCCGCCAGCGAACTGGTACTCGGCGGAAAGCTCGCCGCCAGGGGAAGCGGTGAAGGTCTGACCGCATTGATCGAACCGGGAACGCGAGCCATTTCTGTCCAGGTCAACGAGATTTCCGGAGTATCCGGCTTCATTCAACCGGGAACACGAGTGGACGTGCTTTTTACTCGCGTCTTCTCCAGCGGCGACGCGGCGACCACAACCATTCTGCAGAACGTGAAGGTGATCGCGTACGGCAGACAACTCGATCCTGCAGCCAAGGTGGACCCGCGCGATACTTCCAGGCCGACGGTGGCCACGCTGCTCGTGACGCAGGAGCAGGCGGAAAAGCTGGTCCTGGCGGGGCAGCGCGGACGAATCCAGCTTGCGCTGCGCAACTCCCTGGACGACGAAATCAATACATCTTCGGATCCTGTCCACTCCATCGATCTCGGAATTGAGGAGCCGCGCAAAGCCGCGTCCAGCAGTGTCGCGCCCATCCGGCCCGTTGTCCCCCCCGCCGCAGCGGTGGTGACAACCAGGACAGACAAGCCCGAAAACGCAGGACGGGTGGTGCGGATATACCGCGGTGAAAAGGTCACGGAGGAAACCTTGAAATGAGGAGAACAGCAACGGCTCTACTATGCGTGGTTCTGGGCCTTGGATTCGGATCGGCTGGCGCCGCAGTTGCGCGCGTGCAGGTCGGGCCCGCCACTCCACAGGCGACGCGTTCGATGACGCTCACCGTAGGCCGGGGTCAATTGCTCCAGTTCGTGGACGAAGCTTCCCGAGTGTCGGTTTCCGATCCGGCGATAGCCGACGCCGTGGTGGTCTCGCCGCATGAGGTGGTTCTCAACGGAAAGACGCCGGGACACACGACAATCATGATCTGGCATGGCGAGAACGTATCGCCGTTTGAAATTAGCGTGGAGCCGGATCTGACCGAAATCCAGAAGCAATTGCGCGCCGCGTTTCCCAACGAACAGATCGACGTATCGAGCAGCCGGGATGCGATTCTGCTTACGGGCGTCGTGACTGAAGCGGAAATCGCGAAGCAAGCTGCAGCGATTGCAGCTGTGCATGCGAAGGCCGTCGTGAACCTGCTCCAGTCGCCGCCGCCCGATAACCGGCAGGTCATGCTGCAGGTGAAGTTCGCCACAATGGATCGGACCACCCTGAGCCAGTTGGGGGCGAATCTCTTCAGCGTCAACAACAAACTGGTGGGAGTGTCGACAACGCAACAATTCCCGTTCCCACGTACGGGCCAGCTACAGTTCTCGCAGGGACCCGACGGTCAGCCTGTGCTGGGCAACCAGCAGGTCAGCATTACCGATTTATTGAATTTGTTCGCGTTCCGGCCGGACCTGAACATAGGCGCGACCGTTCGCCTGCTGCAACGAAACAACCTTCTGGAAATTTTGGCGGAGCCCAACCTGATCACGGTCAGCGGACGCGAGGCCAGTTTCCTGGCCGGTGGAGAATTTCCGTTTCCAGTAATCAGCAGCACCGGCGCAGGCGCGACATCCGCTCCGGTCGTCACGATTCAGTTTCGGCCTTTCGGCGTGCGCCTCTTCTTTACGCCGACCGTGGAATCGAACGGGCTGATCCACCTGAAGGTGCGTCCCGAAGTCAGCTCGCTGGATTTTGCGAATGCCCTCACCATCCAGGGCTTTCTGATCCCCGCCATCAGTACGCGGCAGGCCGAAACCGAGGTCGAGCTGCACGAGGGCGAAAGCTTCGCCATTGCGGGTCTGATCGACAACCGCGCGATCCAGGTGGTGAGTAAGATCCCGGGAATCGGCGACCTGCCGATTCTGGGGCACCTGTTCCGCAGCCGGGACACGCAGAAGACCAATTCAGAGTTGCTGGTACTGATTACTCCAACCTTTGTGAAGCCGTTCGCGGCTGGAGACACGCCGCCGACACTGCAGTTCCCCGAAGGCTTTCTGGGTGAGCCAACGCCGGCGCCGGCTTCGCCCACATTCGTCGGGCCGCGCGGACACGAGTCTCCTCCCGGAGGAACTCCGTGAGGGCTTTCAAAGACTTTCTTCTTACTGTAGCGGCGACAGAATGTAGCCCCACGCGCCGGCGTGGGGACCCGGTAGACCTCGATTTTACGAGCTCCGTAGGAGCGAAAGATGGTTCTGAAGAATCTTCCGCCCCTCGCGGGCCTAACCTTCAATTGCAACGCATACCCCACGCTGCGCATGGGGCTACATTCTGTCGCCGCTACGCGGCTGTATTCGGATGCGCTTCGCGCGATATACAGGCAGGCGCCACGACCATCTATTTCCTGCTATTCACTCTGGTGTTTCTCGGACTCCTGGTTTTTGCCGTGGATTTCGGCCGGATGTACCTGATCCAGGCGGAATTGCAGACAGCCGCCGATGCCGCCGCCCTGGCGTCCGCAATGCGGTTGGTTGGAACAGCAAACTCCCCGGTCCAGGCAGACGAGATGGCGGCGCCGTTTGAGACCGACACCGGCAACGATAACCGCTTCAATCTGCGGGCGAACCAGATCAGCGCGAGCGGCGGCGGTGACGGCCCGGGGGCGACAATCGATGTGAATTACTTTTCCACGTTGCTGGACGCACTTGCAAATGTCAACGGCGGCCGGCGCAGCGGAATCGAATGGAGCAGCGGAGTCTATCCGAAATACGCGAGGGTTCAGATCATAGCGCACGCGCCGGTGCTATTTGTGCCGTTGCTGACGAGCGTCTTCGGCTCACTAGCGGATATAACCGCTTCGGCTGTAGCGGGAGTGAGCGCTCCGGTGTGCACTGCATGCGGAATTGACGGCCTGGCGGTGCCGGATCAGAGCGAAGGAACAGATCCAGTGAATTACGGCTTTGTGCCGGGAAATTTCTACACCCTGTACCTCACATCGTCCCAGCAGACGCCGAATCCGCCCGTGACACCGGCGCCCCTGGACGGCACGATAGCCGCAGTGCAGTACGTTATTTTGAATCATGTTCCGAGCGGTCTTCAGGGCCTGGACCTGGATGGCTCCTTGTTTGAGCTGGGCGCGGGCGGCATCTCCCGCAGTCCCGGATTAACCCCTCCCGGCACGATTACTGCAGAGAACACGGAGACTGCTTACCCTGATCTTCAGGGCAACACCGGCCCAGGCACAACAGTCGGCCAGGACATTCTCTGCGGCCTGAACGTGCGGTTCGGCGTGGATCCATCACTGAACATCTGCGGCACTCTCGATAGCGGGGGATTTACCGATCTGTCATCCCGATTTACATCCGACACGGACATCGGCGGAGAAACGTATGCCGCCGGCGCGGGCTTGCAGGACTACGCGATGGAGTACGATGGCAGCCTTCGCCGCGTACTGACGATGGCGGTTGTAGATTCCGTCGATACGCTAAGCGTTCTGAATTTCCGCCAGTTTCTGATCGAGATGTCGGCGAACACAACACAGGGTCTCGATCCCGCCCTGGCCAGCGGGGCTTTCCGCGCCCAGTATATCGGGGCGCTCGTCCCGCTTCGCTGCGGCGGAATTGGCGGTATGTGCAGCATATCGTCTGGTATCGGCCGGGTCGTACTGCATTAGGAGGATTGTGCTGAAACGAACAAGCTCACAGCGAGGTCAGGCGGTCACCGAGTTGGCGCTTCAGATTCCCTTAATGCTGATGCTTCTGTTCGGCGGCGTCCAATTGGGACGGATTTTTTACGTCTACCATACGCTGCAGAAAGCTCTCCGCGGCGGCGCGGGCCTGCTGGCACGTTCGGTCAATGTAGATTATTGCGATCCCGAAGACACGACCCTTGGAGATGCGCGGAATCTGATGGTCTTTGGGAACCTGCAAGGCGACGGCGGCGATGAAGGGCGGGTCGTGCGGGGTTTTACGACGGAGATGATCCAGATTCTTCCCGAACGGAAAGACGCCACAACCCCGGCTGTAAATCCGTGTCCCTGCACGGCGGCCACCCAGGTGGCCGGCAGTTGCAGTATCTTGTCCGGAGGAAGCGCTCCCGACTTCGTTGTGGTCAATCTCGGAAGCGGTTTTCCGCTTCAAATACCGGTATTCCCTTTTGTGAACCTCGGCACGATCAACCTGAGAGTCTCAGTGCGAATGCCGCTGACCGGAGGCTGAAATGTTTTTACGAAGCTGCCGCGGACAAGCTACCGTCGAGACGGCTCTGGTGCTGGTCGTGGGCATCCTGCCGTTGACCTTTGGGTTGATCGCATTCGCCGAAATCGCCTGGACGTATCACGCTCTTGCCACGCTCACCCGACAGGGCGCTCGCTACGCAGGCACGCACTGCTGGCAGGACAGCTCGGGTTCCAACGTGGTGAGCTGGATGCAGGCGAACGCACCGGCATTTCCCGACCGCCCACAGCTGGCGACCGGCGGCGTGCAGATCCAGGTGAATTATTGGACACATGATCCGGCCACGCATCAGAGCCTGCCGTTCTCCTGCGCGGCAGGCTGCAGCGCTCAGTGCGTGCCGGATTCGGTTACGGTCAGCATCAGCCAATACCAGTTCAGCCATTTTTTTACGCTGCTCGGCTTGCAGCCGTTGCAGGTGCCGACGTTCTCGACAACCGTCGAGATGGAGAGCGCCGGCGGCAACCCGGAGACAGCGATTTCGTCGCCTTAACGTTATGCCGATCCAATTAATCGTAGCTAGCCCTGAACCGCGCTTTCATGACTTCGTTCGAGAGCAACTGGCGGGAATGCCCAACGCCCAGGCTGTCAGCGAGCACGAAGAAATGGGCCCCAATCTTTCCGCGCGCATCATGCACGACCTGAACGTCTATCCTCAGTCTGCAGTTATGCTGGACGTCTCGACCGATCCCGAACAGGGTTTGCGCGCGCTCGAGCAACTGAGGCAGGCGGTCCCCGCACTCTACGTCATTCTGTCCGGTTTCCAATCCAACGAAGAATTTCTGTTGCGCTCCATGCGCCTTGGAGGCGCGGACTTCCTGCAACAGCCCCTGAAGCGCGCGGAGTTCAGCGAGGCGCTGGATCGCCTTGAAGCGCACGTACAGCGCGTCCACCGGCAGGATCGCCAGATCGGCAGGATCTACACTTTCGTTGGAGTCAAAGGCGGCGTGGGAACCACGACTGCGGCGGTAAATTTCGCCGCGCTCTGCGCCCGCCATAATAAGTCCACAGTGCTGGTGGACCTGGATATGGATTCCGGAGACGCCGCCTGCTACCTGGGGTTGCGTCATCAATACTCGCTGGCTGACGTGGTCGAAAATCTGGATCAGTTGGATCAGGCGATGCTGGAGGGAATCATGACCCGCGATCCGCTTGGGTTTTCGGTATTGTGCGCGCCCGAGGAGCTCGAGAGATCGCGGATGATCGAAGACCAGCATCTGCGCGAGATCGGGAATTTCCTCATCGAGCACTTCGACATTGTCGTGGTCGATGGCTCGCGCGCCCTGGACAACCTTCTGCTGAGCTGTCTGGAACTCTCCGAATCCATTTTCGTGGTGCTGACCCAGGAGTTTCCGGCGGTGCGTAACGCACAGCAGTATCTGGGTGCGCTGGCGCGCGCCGGCTACGGGCTCGAAGCGGTGAAGCTGGTCGTGAACCGGCACGAGAAGCGCGGTCCGCTGCACGTCAGCCTGGATCAGTTGAAACAGACGCTGGGCGCGGCCCCCTTCTGGGTGTTGCCGAACCGGTACCAGGAGGCCATGCAGGCGGTCCACGAAGCCCGGCCGGTCGTGATCCGCGGGGGCACCGAACTGGGGCGCTCATATCGAGACTTTGCAAAGAAGATGGGCCTCAACGGCACGCCGGAAGCGGCGGATGGAAAGAAATCAGAAAGATGAGCCACATCGAAAAAGAATTAGCCGCGGATTACGCGAATTACGCGGATAGGGCGCATCCAGACAATTCCTTAATGCGCCCTATCCGCGTAATTCGCGTAATCCGCGGCTAATTCTTTTTCGATGCAGGAATTTAAATTGTAGACGTATGGCTTTTAATCCAACACCTCGCGCGCCTTCGGCGGAACGCCACTCCGATCTCAAAACCAAGGTCCACCGCAAGCTGCTCCAGTCTCTCAATAGCGAGACGCTGCGCCTCATCAGCAAGGAACGGCTGCGAGGCGAGATCGGCCGTGCGGTCGAAAAACTCCTCCTTCAAGAGAATATTCCGATGACGCTGCCGGAGCGCGATCGCGTCATCGAGGAGATCCTGGACGAAGTTTTCGGCCTTGGCCCCCTGGAGCCGCTGATGAAGGATTTGTCGATCACCGACATCCTCGTCAACAACTACAACAAGGTTTATGTGGAACGCCGCGGCGTGCTGCAGCGCGCGCCGATTCAATTCAAGGACGACAGACATCTGCTGCACATCATCGAGAAAATGGTGACGGCGGTGGGCAGGAGAATCGACGAAGCGAATCCCATCGTCTCGGCGCGCCTGGCCGACGGTTCGCGTGTGACCGCTGCAATTCCTCCGGTGACCCTCGACGGGCCCGCCCTGTCGATTCGCCGTTTCGGCAAGCAGGTGTTGACCAATGATGAACTGATGGGGAACGACACGCTCAGCCCGCCGATGCTCCAACTGCTCGAGAGCTGCGTCAAGGCCCGGCTGAACATGGTCATTTCCGGAGGAAGCGGCAGCGGAAAGACCACGTTGCTCAACGCTCTGTCGCGATTTATCCCCGAAGCGGAGCGAATCGTCACCATCGAGGACATCGCGGAGTTGATGCTCCAGCAGCGGCACGTCGTACGGCTGGAGACACGCGAGGCGAGCATCGAAGGGCAGGGCGCCGTGACCCAGCGAGACCTGATGATCAACGCCCTGCGCATGCGGCCCGACCGCATCATCGTGGGCGAGTCCCGCGGCCCTGAGGCGCTCGATATGCTCCAGGCCATGAATACCGGCCACGACGGCTCGATGACGACGATGCACGCCAACTCGCCGCGAGACTGCTTCCATCGGATCGAAACGATGGTGTTGATGGCAAACGTCGGGCTGACCGAGCCGATCATCCGCCAGCAGGCCGCATCGGCTATCCAGCTGGTTGTTCAGATGGCAAGACTCCGCGACGGTTCCCGAAAGGTGTCCAGCGTGGCGGAGGTTGTTGGATACAGCGACGAAGGCGTTGAGCTCGAAGAAATTTTCCGCTACGAGCGCACGGGCCTCGACGAGGCTCGCAGAGTCGTGGGGCGATTCGTGCCCACCGGATACCGTCCGCAATTCCTGAGCCGCTTGCAGGCGAGAGGTATCGCGCTGCCGCAGGACCAGGTATTTCTTTCTGAGTAATTTGCAATGACAACACTTATCACACTGCTGATTTTCACCGGCGCTTTCGTGGCCGCGGCCGAGTACGCATGGTGGGGACCCCAGCGACGGATGCGCCTGGAAATCGATCAGCGGTTGCGCGGTCTGCGCGTGGAGACCGGCCGCCGGCCCGAATCCCTGTTGCGCCAGCAGCAGTTGAGCGGCGTCTCCTTCCTTTCGCGCCTGGAAATGATGAAGCGGCTGCAGGCCTTGATCGACCAGGCCCGGCTGCCCTATCGCGCGGGAAATGTAGTCACGTTCAGCCTTCTACTGCTGGCGGCCGGCTATCTGGCGGCGGATGGACTCGGTCTGTTCCCCTTTCTGACCCTGAAACTTCTATTTGCGTTCGGCTGCTCCACGTTACCCATCTTCTACATTCGGACGAAGCGCCACAGGAGGATGCGACAGATCGAGGAGATGCTGCCCGATGCCATTGACTTGTTCACACGGGCGATGCGCGCAGGTCACAACATTCATAGCGGCTTGCAAGTGCTGGCCGAGGAGACGCCCGAACCTCTGGGCGGCGAATTCAAGAAACTGGTAGAGGATCTGGCGCTGGGCTCCACGGTCAGTGCCGCGCTTCACAGCCTTGGCGACCGCGTCCCGCTGCTCGACTTGCGATTTTTCTCCACCGGCGTGGTCCTGCAGCGAGAGACGGGCGCCAACATCGTTACTGTGATGGAGAATCTGTCCGCAGTCATTCGAGAGCGGCTGCAATTGCGTGCGCGCCTGAGGGCGCACACCGCTCAACAGCGATTCTCGGCCGGTCTGTTGTGCGGCCTGCCGGTGGCGACAGGCGTGTTCTTCTATTTCCTTCGCTACGACTATATTTCGGTGCTCTGGCTGACACCGTCGGGCTCGCGTTTCCTGATCTATGGCATCGTTTCCGAGATCATAGGGATCCTGGTCCTCCGCAGGGTCGGCTCAGTGAGGCTCTGAATGTTCTCAGATTATCGCTTCCTGTTTTTCCTGAGTACTCTGACCTGCGTCACGGTGCTGGTGGCCGGAGTGCACTATTATCTTCGGACCCGGCAGGACGCGCTGGGCCGCCGTATCCAGGAACTCCAGGAGCAATCGATGGGCGGCGGTGCCATTCCCGCCCTGGGCGGGGACTTCTGGGATTCTTTGCTCCGGTCCACGTACGGCGTAGTGCTGGGAAAAGGCTGGTTCCGCCAAAAGGAACTGGAATTAATGCGCGCAGGATTCCGAGGCCCGAGCGTGGTCAAGGTGTACGGGATGCTATCACTCCTGTTCACACTGGCATTGGTTGTGACCGCGGTGATCGCGCTTCAGGGCCAGGACCTTTCGTTCTGGCTGCTTGGGCTGGCCGCCGCGCTGGTTCTCGGATACTTCATTCCCGAACAAATCCTGGTATCGTTGCGGAACCGGCACCGGCTGAGCTTGATGGCTGCCCTGCCGGATACCACGGACATGCTGAGTATCGTGTTGGGCGCCGGCTTGTCTCTGGATCAGGCCATTGCTCGTGTCGGTGAGGAGATCCGCTTTGTGTATCCGGAACTGGCGGATGAATTCTATTGGATGACGCTGGAGGTTCAGGCCGGCCAGGAGCGCGCCGTCGCGTTCCAGCACATGGCGCAGCGTACGGGTTTGGTCGACATTCGCTCTCTGGCCAGCATGATTGTTCAGGCCGAACGGTTCGGCACCAGCCTTTCGCAGGCGCTGCGCATTTATGCGGATTCGGTGCGAACCAAGCGTCGGCTCGAAATTGAGGCCACTATTAACAAAGCGGCGGTGAAAATGGTTTTTCCCATTGTGCTGTTCATCCTGCCGGCGCTGTTTGTGGTGATCCTCGTGCCGGGTATAATCTCCATCCTGCGCGACTTACAACTGCTCGGACAGTAGCTGAAAAAAACGGGAGGTCCCAATGCCTTTGGCTCTCTGGCTGATACAGGAAACGCCGGAAAGCGGTTCCGACAACACCACGCTTATTCGAATTGTCGCGGGCGTGCTGGCGCTTTTATGCGTGGTCGTTATCCTTGTGCGACGGAAGCGGAGGGCCTCCAAAGAGGATTGGTCCTAAGAACTGGATGGGGATGTAACCACAAAAAGCACAAGAAGCACAAAAATTCTTGTGCTTTTTGTGGTTGCTTCCCGTTAACAGAACTCTGCTGCCAACTCGATCAGGATATCGCGGCACATGAGAACGTCTTCCTCGAAAACGTATTCCAACGTGCTGTGAAGCCCGGCCCCTCGGGGGCCAAATATAATCGACGGGATTCCTGCCTCTCCAAGTAGAGCCGCATCCGTCCAGAATGTCATTCCACCGCGCACAGGTTTCACTCCACGCCCGGCTAAAAGAGTTTCGATCATCCTGGGGAGATCATGGTCTTCCGGCGTCAAGTAAGGAGGACGCGAAAAGAGAAACTTCGCCGAGGCCTTGAATTCAGGATCTTCTTTTCTCAGGTCATCGAGGATCTTTTCGACTTCTACATATGCGCACCGGTTGGGCTCACCCGTGATGGTCCGGCGTTCCATCTGGAGCGTGCACGAATCCGGATAGGTGCTGAGCTCGCGGCCTCCGCCGATGATGGATGCATGAAGCGAGCCCGTGCCGTGGATGGGATGCGGTTTGCGGAACTGGATGTCGCGGTCGAGTTTTTCCAGCCGGGCTAGCACTCGTGCCATGCGCATGATGGCATCGCGTCCTTCATTTGGACGGCTACCGTGCGCGGCGACGCCTTCGGTGGTTATTTCCACCCATTCGAATCCTTTGTGTCCGACCGCAATCTTCATGTCGGTCGGCTCGCCGACGACGGCGGCGTCGGCCTTCCACTTCGTGACCAGCGCCTCTGCGCCAATGCTCGAGTATTCCTCATCGACGACCGCCGCCAGAAGCAGGCGGCCGGCGTGCAATCCGCCATTCTCTGCAATGTGAAGCACAGCGGCAATCATCGACGCGAGGCCGCCCTTCATGTCCTGGGACCCGCGACCGTAGATACGGCCGTCCTTTTGCACAGGATCAAACGGAGTCTGCATCCCGCTCACGCCCACCGTATCCATGTGCCCGCAGAGCATCAGCGACCGGCCCTCCTGCCGGCCTTCGAGAACTCCAATCACATTGGAGCGCCCCGGCGTCACTTCCTGGATCTCCACATCCAGTCCACTCCGGCGCAATGTCGCCGCGATGGCATTCGCGATTTCGGTCTCCCCGCCTCCGCTGGAAGCAAGCGACCGATTGACGGAATCGATGGCGATGAGATCCCGCAGAATGTCGATGGTTGGGTTGGACATATCTCGACGATTTTCGAAGACTACGGACCCGTTTTAACACGAATTTTCGTAGACGGTCTCGATTTTCTATGGGGCTGGCCACTACTTTTCAATAAGTTAGGAGTCTCCGCGAGTGGTCTGCAGCTTGCTCAGTTCTGCCAAACGCAGAAAGCGATAGAAGGCACGAATTTCAAGGAGGATCTCTTGGGACGACACATTACTCTGTCACGCGATCGAGGAATGGTAATGGAGTTGGAAACGACGGGCTCGTTGCGCCCAGGCCGACAGTACATTCTTCGCTGCCACAAAGCAGCCCATGTTTCCGGGGAAATTCTGAAGGCGGGTCTCTCGGGTACGAGGTCGTGGGCGGGTTTCCGATACCAGGAAAACCAGTGGAGTTTTGCTGTGAACCCAGCTCCCGGAGTGCAAAATTCCTAGCCGCATATTGCGCGGCTAAGAATTTCACTCGTAGGCGATCCTGTAGATCACGCCGGCCTGATCATCTGAAACCAGCAGCGCGCCGTCGGGCATTACGAGTACATCGGCGGGCCGGCCCCACGCTCGCGAGCCCTGAAGCCATCCCTCGGCAAAGGGCTCGTACTTTACAGCCTTGGTTCCTTCCAGTCGAACCAACATGATGCGATAGCCGATCGGAGTGCTGCGATTCCAGGAGCCGTGTTCGGCGACGAAAATTTGATTCTTGTACTGCGCGGGGAACATCGTGCCGGTGTAGAAGCGCATGCCGATCGACGCACCGTGCGGTGTAAGCGGGATTGCGGGCGGAGTGAATTTGCTGCAGGGTTCGCCACGGATCTCCGGGTCCTGGATCGTGCCGGCGTGGCAATATGGATAACCGAAATTCATTCCTTTATTCGGGGCATAATTCAGCTCATCGGGTGGGACGTTGTCTCCCATGCCATCGCGTCCGTTGTCCGTAAACCACAGTTCTTTGTTTTCCGGATGCCAGTCGAACCCCACCGAATTGCGAATGCCCATCGCGAAAACCTCGAGGCCGGAACCGTCCGGATTCATCCGGTTGATGACGCCGTGCCGCGCGTCGGGCTTACAAATATTGCAAGGCGCACCGACAGGCACATAGAGCATGCCGTCAGGACCGAACGCGATAAATTTCCAGCCATGGTGTTCTTCATTCGGAAGCTTGTCGTTGACGACAACCGGTTTTGGCGGAGTCTTCAAGTGCGACTCGATGTTGTCGTAACGCGTTATTCGAGACACTTCGGCCACATATAGCGAACCGTCCCGAACGGCAACGCCACTCGGCAGGTGCAGCCCTCTTGCGATCTCGATTACTTCGTCGGCGATGTTGTCTTTATTGCTGTCGACAACAGCGTAAACATTTCCGGCGTTCATTGAGGCGACAAAAAGCGTGCCGCCGGGGCCGAGCGCCATCTCGCGGGCGTTCCGGACGCCGGAGGCGTATATGCTGATGCTGAATCCCGGTGGCAGCATGATCTTTTCCAGGGAAACCGGCTGGTTACCCTGAGCGGCGCAGGCAGCGAGCCCGAGCGCGAAAATCGAGAATGAAAGCGCAGCTCCGATCTGTCGCTTCATTTTTTCTCCTTATATACAGAACGATTCTTGCGGATCTGATCGGCATGGTTGTGAGCATGGTCCGCGTAGATTTTGAGCCATATTTCGGTGGAATACGGCCCGCTTTCCGAGTGCTCGCCCATACGTTTCCAATCGCTTTCGCTCATCAGGTCCAGAAGCTGAGCGTTCGTCGACCTTGCGGCTTCGAATGCCTTGAGCGCGGGCTCGGGTGGCCGCTTCGCGTACTGAAGTTTCCTTGCGAATTCATCCTGGTCATATCCCTGAATATACGGCTGGTGCTCGACCAGTAACTTCCGCAGGCGAATCGCGCTATTGGTCTCGCTGTCGGCCAGATGATGGACAATCTCGCGGGCACTCCACTTGCCAGGCTCGCGTTTGAAATCCCATTCCGCGTCAGAAATACCCTGCAGCGCGTCAGCAACCTGCTTATAGCCGTCTTTGTACCGTTTGATGAGAGCGGCCCTTTCTTGCGTTGTCATTCAACATCTCCCGTTCTTGGCAGCTGGATTGCAACTTTTTCCTGATGATTCGGCGACAGACATCTAAATCCCCTATTACAATAACTCTCGACTGCAATCGGGGATTCATACGTCTGTCCTCAAATTATCACTCGAAACAGGAGGAATTGCATGGCCTCTGAAGGCTTTCACGAATCGTCCCAGGATCTGGCACCTGAAACCCGCGACATGCATCGGGCCATCGTGAGCCTGATGGAGGAACTGGAAGCCATCGATTGGTACCAGCAACGCGTCGATGCGACAGGAGATGATGCGCTTCGAACCATCCTCGCTCACAATCGCGATGAGGAAAAGGAACATGCCGCAATGGTACTTGAATGGATACGCCGCCATGATCCTGCCTTCGATACACAACTGAAGAAGTACTTGTTTACCACCACGCCGATAACCGAACGCGCTGAAAAGCTGGACGATGAGGAAACGACCGGAGGAAGAAGATGGAATGGTTGAGACGCAACGCCGCACCGCTGTCTGAGAAGGTCTGGAAGGAAATCGACGAAACCGCAGCTTCGATGTTCAAGCAAACCGTCGTCGTCCGGCGGATTGCGGACTTTGACGGACCGCGCGGGTGGAACCACGTGGCCACCCAACTTGGTACTTTCAAGCCCGTGAAAATATCCCAATCGTCTCCCAAAGTTCGATTCTCAATCCCCGACGTCATGCTCCTGACGGAAATTCGCTCGGACTTCACGATTGCCTGGGCCGATATCGACATATTCGAACGCGTTGGGCCGACACTCGAGTCCAAGGCGATCGAAGAGGCATCCAGACAGACCGCGCTGGGGGAGGACAGTCTGATTCTCTTCGGCAGCTCCGTCAGCCCGGGCCTGCTGAGGGACAAAGAAAGCCCGCGCGTTGCGCTTTCCGACTGGTCCGTACCGGGTCGTGTGGTTACGGATCTTCTTGCGGCGGTGGAGAAACTCGATTCGCTGGGAGTCAAAGGTCCGTACGAAGCGGTGCTGTCCACTCAGCACTATTATTCTTACCTGCGCCAGACCGGAGAGGGAGGCGCCTATCCTGCCGCCAAGCAGCTCGGAATTGTGCTCGCGAAGGTCTACAGCTCTCCCCTTATCGAGGGAGGAGCATTGTTTTCAACGCGCGGCGGAGATTACGTCGTCACGGTCGGCGGTGATTTCACCGTGGGATATCGCTGGCACGACGACACGTCGGTTCACCTCTTCTGCGTTGAAACCGTCGCGGCGCAACTTCTGACGCCGGAAGCGGTATGTCTCATTCACCCGGATTGATATTCCGGTATAATGCGCTCCTTATGAGGAGGAGTTGCCATGGTCGTACTGCAGCGGAATGAACTCAGCCGCAGTCGATTTCTAAATTTCCTGACGATCGTCCTTTCCGTCGTGATCTTTTCCGGCGTTGCGCTTACGTTTTCCGGACGTTCGCCGGCCGTTCAGGTCCTGTTCGTACTCTTCGCCTTGATCGCGTTGATCGCCACTGTCCTGGCGGTTATCCAGCTTTACGTGCATCCCAGGCGCAGCCAGGTTCTTCTCTTTCACCGGGATGAGGAAATGATCGTGGCCACCAACGCCCTGCACGAGGGATTCAAGCTCCGATTCCTGCGAGACATCCTGGGAGAACACGTGGCATCCTTCAGCGACGAAGAGCGGGCCCGCTGGAAGAATCTCGAGCTCGATGGCTTCTACGCTGCGCTATACGTGAGGAATGTCCGACGGCTTATGATGGTGCGGCTTTGCACAATGATTTTCGACGACGTCTTCGTTGCCGATCGAAACGATCGTTGGGAGCATCACGATTCCAGCAGCACTGCGGAGCCCACGTATTCCAAGCGGGAGATGCCGAGGCTCAAGAGTAAGCCGAACGTGGGCTAAAGCCCGCGACTGCCTGGGAAAGCGTTCTTAGATTATTCTTGACGTAACCGCTCCGCCCGATATAACTTTTTCTTTCGTTTTGTTGTTCTTTGCTCTTTTCAACGTGTACGTGGCGATTTAGGCAACTTGCTCCACGTAAAAAACTGCTAAACAGCTCCGAAAGGGTTGAGAAAAAGCCCCGTGCTAGTTTGGCACGGGGCTTTTTTCATTCTGGAAAGGTGGCTCCGATGGGCTTCGTCAAGGCTCTCAAATGCCGCGAATGCGGACGCGAATATCCGGTCAAGCTTCTGGCCGGCTGCGAAGAGTGTTTTGGTCCGCTCGAGGTGGACTATGACTACGATGCGATCGCCCGCGTTCTCACGCGCGATGTGATCGCCTCCCGTCCCAAATCCATTTGGAAATACCGGGAACTTCTGCCGCTCGAATCCGAACCCGTTGTCGGTCTTTCGACAGGCGCGACCCCGCTGGTTCGGGCGAACCGGCTTGGACGCAAACTTGGAATCGACAACCTCTATCTGAAGAACGACGGCGTAAATTCACCCACGCTTTCCTTCAAGGATCGCGTCAGCGCCGTGGCGATCAACAAAGCGCTCGAATTCAAGCTCGAGGCCGTGGGCTGCGCCTCGACCGGAAACCTGGCGAACTCTGTCGCGGCCAATGCAGCCGCGGCGGGTCTGCAATCCTTCATCCTGATTCCGGACAATCTGGAACACAGCAAAGTGGCGGCAACTTCGATCTATGGAGCGCGCCTGATCCCGGTGAAGGGTAACTACGATGCCGTGAACCGTCTCTGCAGCCAGATCGTGGACCGATATCCCTGGGGTTTCGTGAACGTCAACCTGCGGCCGTTCTATGCGGAGGGCTCGAAGACAATGGGCTACGAGATTGCCGAGCAGCTCGGCTGGCGGGCACCGAATGCGATCGTTATCCCCATGGCAGGAGGTTCGCTGATCGGAAAGGTCTACAAAGGCATCAAGGAGCTTCAAAAAATCGGCCTGTTGAAGGATTCAACGGCTTGCCGGCTGTACGGCGCGCAGGCGGCCGGCTGCAACCCGATCATTGATGCAGTGAAACGCGGAACCCGCGAAATCCGGCCCGTGAAACCCAATACGATCGCGAAGTCACTGGCCATCGGCAACCCGGCCGACGGTTACTATGCGGCGGGCCTGATTCCCGAGAGCGGCGGTTGGGCGGAGGATGCCACGGATCCCGAAATCGTCGAAGGTATCCAGTTACTGGCAGAGACTGAGGGAATATTCACGGAGACAGCCGGCGGCGTCACTATCGCTGTGACAAAGAAACTCCTTCAACAGGGCCGCATCAAATCCGACGACCTCACAGTACTCGCCCTCACCGGCAACGGCCTCAAGACTCTGGATGCCCTGCCGTTGGAAACTCCTCAGGCGATCGAGCCCAAACTCGCGGCATTCGAAGAGGCGTTGGGAGGTATTTATCATGTCGCTTAAGGTCGTCATTCCAACCCCGCTGCGGAAATACACCAACGGCGCGGATTCGGTGGAAGTTGAAGCCGCCACTGTTCAGGACGTGCTCAACAGTCTCGATTCAAAATACCCCGGCTTTCGCGCCAGCATCTGCGACGAAAGCGGCTCGCTCAGGCGCTTCATCAACATCTACATCAACGGAGAGGACGTCCGGTTTCTGGAGAATCTCGCGACGCCTGTAACAGACGGCGCCGAAGTCGCGATAGTGCCCGCCATCTCCGGCGGCTAGCAAACCGCGGATTTCGCAGATCTCGTGGATTTAATCCGTGCAATCTGCGCGATCCGTGGCTAGACTGCTTGTTTCTACCCCAACCCCCTGGATAACAAAACCACCAAAAAGTGAGGAAACGTATGCGAAGACTATGCGTTGTCGTATTGCTCTCGTTGCTTGGCACACCCTACGTTTTTTCGGACACGCCGGATACTGTCGTATTCCAGACTCGCATGCTTCCGGACAACGAAGTCCCTCCGATCGCCGCCGCGGGTAACAGTGCAAATGCAACAATCACCGTGCACGTCAACCGCGATGCAAAAGGTAATGTTATTGCGGCAAGTGTTACCTTCGATATCGACTACACCGTTACTTCGAACCTGACCTTCACCGGGCTCCATATCCAGAACGCTCCGCTAGCACAGAATGGGGCCATTGTTATAGACACGGGCCTCTCCGCGACAAACACCGTCAACGTCACGACGGGCAGCAGTAGAATTTCGCGAACCGTCAATTACGGCACCACCGACGCTGCCGGAGTCCGGTCCGTGACAGGCCTTCTGGCCACCCCCGAAAACTACTACGTCAATATCCGCACGACGACGAATGCCGGAGGGTTCATGCGTGGACAGTTACAGGCAAGCCGGCTCCTGCTCCGCCCGATTCTGAGCCCGGCGTTCGAAGTGCCGGCCATCCCCCTGGATGCCGAAGGCGCAGCCCTTGTCGATATTAAGGTCAGCCGGGATCCGGCGACCGGGGCGGTTACTTCCGGCACGGTGATATTCGAAGTCGACTACAGATTCCCGGGCGCCGTCACGATCACCGGTCTCCACCTCCATAACGCCGCCGCCGGCGTCAATGGACCTATCGTCATCGATTCCACTATCAACGCTACCGACCGTGCGATCGTGAACGTCACGAGAGGGCATATCTTTCGTATCGCCGAGATCGACAGCAGCAATACAGCGGGTCTTACGGCGCTCACCGGCTTGATGGCTGATCCATCGCAGTTCTACATCAACATGCACACGACGGCGAACCCCGGCGGTGTCATCCGCGGACAGCTGACAAAGGCTGTTTACGTTTTCTTCAATCTGATGACGCAAGCCGAAGAGGTTCCGCTGTCGGGTTCGTCCGGCACAGCCAATTCAATGACGTACGTTCGCCTGGATCGTGACTCGACGGGCAATGTGGTCGGCGGAGCGATCAGCTTCAATGTGAACTACAACAGCAATACCGGTGCGACCAATGTAACGGGTCTTCATATTCACAACGCAAAAATCGGTACGAATGGCTCGGTCGTCCTCAATTCAGGCGTAACGTCGCTCCCGATCGGTGCCGGCGGCGGATCGATCAGCCGGCTGGTCGACGTCACAGGTGCCACACTCGATTTTCTGAGGGGCCTCATCGAGAATCCGGAGTTGTACTACATCAACATTCACACCACCGAGTTTCCCGGCGGGATCATCCGGTCGCAAATGGCAAAGGAGACGTACCATTTCAAAGCGAATATGCGCACGGCCAATGAGGTGCCGCCCGTAACGGGCGTCGACACCGCGGCAACCGGTTGGATCACGGCAAGAATCAGCCGCGATGCGAATGGGGTCATCAACAGCGGAACAGTGACTTTCGATGCGAACTTCACGAACACCGGGCCGATTACGTTTACTGGATTCCATATCCACCATCCGGGTGTTGCCGGCGTAAACGCAAGCGTCGTCATCAACACAGGTCTCAGTGGGGCCGCCCCATTTGACAGCCCAAGCGGGAACGGCAATATCACTCGAGTGGTTGACGTGCCGAGCACCAATACGGCGGGACTCGCAGCCCTCGCTGCGCTCATTTCCGCTCCCGACACGGCATATGTCAACCTTCACACCACCCAGTTTCCCGGTGGCGTGGTCCGCTCACAGATGTTTCCGGTGATCAATGCGGTGCCCCAGGTGGCGGGCGGAGGTGACTGGACTTCCTCGATTACTATCAGTAATCCCTCCACGACCGCGTCGGTCCAGGGAATTCTGGATTTGTTCCAGAGTTCGGGCGCCGCGTTTCCTGACTTTGTCTCGGATCCAAACAGGACATTCCTGATTCCTCCATCGGGATCGGTCACCTTCAACACCACGGCCGAGGGCGTGCCGCTGACCGTGGGATTCGCGCGGATTTTCTCCAATGGGAATGTCACCGTAACCTCACGCTACCTCAGTCCATTCTTCACGTCGGCGACAAGCGCGGCGACCACCGTCACGGCTCGCTCGGTTTCGATTCCGGTTTCGGTTGCAACGACGAGCGCGGTTTCGAACACGGGCATTGCACTGCTTGCGAATACGGCGGGAACGCTTCAGTTGTCACTGTTGAGCCCCACAGGAGGCGCCATCGCGGGTGGCGTGCGGTCGATAGACGTAACGCCCGGCCAGCAAATTGCGGGCTTCGTGAAGGATTTTCTGCCGGCGGTCACGGCGACTTCATTCACCGGAAATCTGACCATCACCATCGCGTCCGGTACCTTCTCCGCACTCGCAGAGCAGTTTGACGGCAATCTCGCGCCGCTAACGATCACCTCGTTACCGTAATCCTGCTGTAGCGGCGGTCTATTGACCGCCGCTACAGTTTCATCCTACTCCGCAGCGCCCAGCAACGCGAATTGCCCGGTCGGCTGATCCAGTCCTGAAGGACCGGGCTCGGGTGTAACGGCCGCGGTGCCAAGGTCCGCCAGACCTTCGCGAAGCTGGAGGTCGGTATCGTAGGAGCCATCGGCGTTGGTAGTGAAGACTGCAGCGCTCACCGGTTTCCCGCCTTTAGGAACATACCAGAGTTGATAAACGAGATTAGCGGGCAGGGGCTGCAGATTTCGCACTGTAAATACCCACCGCCGATTCGCCTGATCCCAGAATATTCTGCCGCGGGCGCCTACATTGGTTCCCAGACCGGCAAGGTTCACAATCCGGACGTCGGGAGCCGTGACGGTGGCAATGTACGTTCTCTGCTGAGACACCTCGACTTCAAGCTGTGAAATTCGACTGGCGAGCACATCGGCCAGATGCTGCAGTTCGTTATTCGCGCGCACCGCCGCCCCCAACACCACAAGCGCAGCAACGGCCGCCGCGCTCGTGATCAGCTCGAGCCATCGTTGCCGGAGAAACGATGGCCGCGGGCGCACCGGCGACGCGCCTCGAGCCTGTTCCAGCAACCGTATCTTGACGGAAGGAGATGGCGACGCCGGGGGGACGTCGGACGCCACGAACGCCATTACAGCCTGAAGCTCATCCACTTCGTTGCGGCACACGACACACTGATCTTCGTCGATGTGACGCGCATACTCCATCCGTTCGCTCTCGGGCAGCGCGCCGGCGGCGTAAAGACTCGCCCGCTCTTGAAGATCATCCGTGAGTTGAGAGTGCCTCATATCGTTTTCGTAGCGTCGGGCCCATCGGCCGGACTATTTATAAGTACGCTTTTAACCTCTTCCTTAGATGCAACATTCCTGTTCGTATCCGGTCCTTTACTGTCCCAAGCGGCTGTCCGAGCGCCGACGCGATCTCCGTATGGCTCATCCCTTCAAAGTATGCCATCTCGAGAGGTATTCTCTGTTGTTCAGAAAGCGTTTGCAAAGCTTCGCGAACGGCATTCCGGGTGCCCGCCGTAACGAACGGGTCCGGTTCTGACGGCGGGGGCGCGGGGGGCCGCTCCTCCTCGAAATCGTCGGTTTTCGAATGCTGACGATTGGTGCTCCGCAGGCAATCAATGGCCCGCGTTCGTGCAATGGTGAAAAGCCAGGCAATTGGCTTCCCGCGCGAAGAATCGTATCTGGGAGCCTGTTGCCAGACTTGCCAAAACACATCCACCAGAACGTCCTCGGCATCCGACCGATTGCCCACGATCCTCATGACGAAGCCGAAAGCGACGCGGTTGTAGCGTTCGTAAAATACGTCCAGCGCCATGGCATCCTTCGACGCCATACGCTGGACCAGGTCGCGATCTTCTTTTTCTGCTCGCTTATCTTCGGCCATTCCCGCCGCAATAGTAGCAAGGCTTGCTGTCAGGGGCCAGTAGCGCGTGGACTACCGGCCTGACTATAAGCCCAGGCGCTCGACCGTCCAATACACGGCGGTGCAGGCGATCAGCGCCGATGCCGGCACGACGACCAGACGCCGGTACCAGTGGCGGCTGCCGCAATACCATCCCACGAGCAGAAATGCCGCGGCGATAACGGCCAGTTGTCCTGCCTCGACTCCCAGGTTGAAGGTTGCGAGGGCAAGCACGAATTCCGAACGCGGCAGCCCAAGTTCCTTCAACGCACCGGCGAAACCCATTCCATGCAGCAGACCAAAAGCGAAAACGAGAGCGAGCCGCCACGGCTTGAGCTCGGACATAAAAATGTTCTCAATCGCAACATACGCGATTGAGACGGCAATCAGCGGCTCCACAACGCGTGGAGACACGGACACGATGCCGTAGACACTTAAAGCAAGCGTGATGGAATGCGCGATGGTGAACGCGCTCACCTGCGCCAGAACCTGCCGCAGCCTGCGGCCGAGCAGGAAGATCCCCAACACAAACAGCATATGATCGAACCCATTGGGAACGATGTGGGTGAAGCCGAGTGCGAGGTATCGAAGACCGATCGTGGCCCGGTTGGGCGGGCGGTTCGGCAACGCCAGCGGGATCGGCGTGCTGCTCTGGCCGCCTTCGAGCCATTCCGTCGTCTGCGCCTCTGTGCCGGCCTCGCGTACTGTCAGCGAATACGTCGCGAATGTCCAGGAGTAGGTCCACGCAAAGCGGCGCGCGCCTTGCGGAACGGCCCCCCGCAGCCGGATCGTGGCGACCGGCGAGGACGTCGCGGTCGTGACACCCGAAACGGAGTAATCGATTGCCGGGCGGACGGCGGATCCGTCGAACCCGACGACCAGGCGCCGGCGAAACACCTCGTCGAAGGTCTGCAACTGGACCTGCATCGCAGCCGCACTGCGCAGCGACTGAGGTGTCCCGCCGCTCAAAGCCTCGAGCTTTTCGACGAGCGATATGGCGTCGGTGACGATCTCGATTTCATACGAAGCGCGCTGCTGAAAGACGACGGACACCTGCGTCGTGCCGATCTCGTGTGCGTGGATGGCCGCGCTGCCAAGAAAGATAGCCGCGGCTGCGCACCACATCATAAAACGAACCCGCATGCTGCCCGGACGTGGCTCCGCACATCTCATCTCGCGGCAACCCCCGTCCCGTCGCTTTTCAGCTCGAAGGTGAGCGATGCCCAGAAGCTGGCCCACTCTGCATTGGCGCCATCGGGCGCCGGAACCATGTGTACAGCTTTGATCAGCCACATCCCACCTTGCGGCAGATGAAGCGTCACGCGTCCCTTCTTGTCGGTCCGGCCCATTATCTTCGCCAATGGATTCGCGCGGTTCATAGCCACCACCAGTGCACCGGAAAGCGGACGACCCTCATACATCAAACTGAGGGGAAGATCCTGGCCGGCGCGCAGGGTATATGGATTTCTCTCGGCGACCAGCTCGAGCGTGAAGCCCAGCGCTCGATCGGCCTGAGCATCGGTCGGCGTTCCGTAATACAGCAGACTCTTCGCGCAGCGCATAAAGATCTCTCGCGCCTCGCTGCCGGTTTGATTGCGGCGCGCTCTCAACTCGGTAATCGCCTCGAGCCCTTCTTCCTTGAGGTACTGATTGAACGTGGCGGCCGGTAACACAATCGGCTTCGGGCGACTCTGGTAGCCGAGAATGGACAGGCCGGGCTCGGCTACGCGCAAAAGGCCTGCTGGATCGGCGCCGTCGCGGCCGTACACCGGTTTGCGGCCGGTCGAATCAACGCTGATAAACTGCTCGATGAGTGCCGGATCTCGGGGAAGGGGATCTCCGAGAAAATCCTGCCCTACGCGCAATCGCACCCCGATGATCTTCCCGGCATCCGGAAGAAAGGAAGTCGGCTCGATCCACATGTCGTGAGCGGCCAACGGCCCGGCGCTCAGGGCCAGCGCGGCGGCAACCAACCACACCCAGCGCCTAGGAACCGATGAATGCGAACGATAAATTGTCATAGTTATGCTCCTTTGTATTGACCGTAATAAATTCAAAGTTGCCGCAGGCATCCGAATACAGCCGCGTAGCGGCGACAGAATGTAGCCCCGCGCGCCAGCGTGGGGACATCGTAGACCTCGATTTACGAGCTCCGCAGGAGCGAAAGATGGTTCTGAAGAATCTTCCGCCCCTCGCGGCGCTAACCTTCAATTGCAACGCATTCCCCACGCTGGCGCGTGGGGCTACATTCTGTCGCCGCTACGCGGCTGCATTCGGATGCGCTTCGCGCGATATCTTGGACAGCTCAAGGTCTGGCCGGGTCCCTCACGGTCGGAACGTTGAGCCCGCCGTGTCCTTGCAGCAGGCCCTGGTGGGCGAGAGCCAGGAATGGGAACCTGTCGAGATAGTCTTTATCATTCACTTCCACCCCTTTGGCGAGACCGGCGGCCGGGTCGCCCGCGGCGATCAGGCTGATCAGCACACTGTTCACATTGACCTGATTGCGGTTCGGCGCAGTCCCACCGCCAAGGCGCCGGCCGTTGGGGAAGCTCGAATCGATCGCCGCATCGACGGTGATGACGTCACCCGTGGAGCCGTCGGCGACGGGGATCGGCCGGTTCAAGTTAATTGCGTTGATGATGTCCAGACGAGGGCCCTTGAGCTTCGATACAGTGCTGTCAGGAAGGCCCAGGGCCTTGTAAATGCCCAGCGCATCGATGTCGCGGACCAGCACCGGAAATAGAACGTCGGCTCCGAAGTTGGTCACATCATTCATGGGACTGGTGTGAAGGTAGAGCGTCTGACGCTGGGTTCCGACGAGGCCTGCGTTAAAGAGCGGCAAGGCGTTGCGGCCGACCTGTACCCAATCGCCGGAGGCCTTGAGGCCGGTGATGATGTTACTGGGATCCACCATCTGTACTTGCTGCCGGCTGATGCTCGACCACACCCGGACCAGACTGTCGGTCGAGTCGGCTCTGAGCACGCCGTTGTGTGGAACACCGCTCGGATAGATGTCGGAGATTGGAACTTCAAGGGCAATCGAGAAGACGTTGAAGCCTGCGAACACGTCTTCAGCCGGCGCCTCGGAACCGCGTGCGCCGGGGATTCCGCCCAGGTCGCTCGCGTTCAAATTGACGAGGTCGAAGATTCCCTTCTCGTCGAGTTGGTAGGGATCGTCGAATTGACCCGCGATGATCCGCGCACCATTCGACAGGCTGTGGATGAACTTATCGGCGAACGCCTGATCGTAAAGGCCGACTGTACGACTCGTTGGATCCCCGGAGTCGTAACCCTTGAAGGCGCCAAGACCGTAGACGAGTCGATCGGTCTGAGGGCCGTGGTTGTTCGGAAGAACGGGAAGATTTTCGCCAAGGACGACTTCCTGATTGGGTGGCTGACTAATTCCAAAAGGCGTCTGCAGTGCGGGCTGGCTCGTGATGCGCATGACCTTCATGGTCTCGGTGCCGCCGGTGATCTGCCATAGTAGCTCGTTGCCGCCGCCCAGAGGGTCCGTGGCACTGGGAGCCCCTTCGGGCGTCAGCTTGTTCGTGAACTCGACGCGATACGCAACCTTGTCCTGGAGGCTCGCGCCCGTTCCGATATGAAATTCGTAGCGGTAGCCGTTGCATGCGCGCAGACCCTGGTTACCCTGACCCGGCTCGTGGAGGGGGTTGAAGTCCATGATCAGGTAGAGCTTGTCGTGCGCGGCGTTGGACACCCAGGCAAAAGTGTCGGTGTTGTCCGCGCAGGGCTCGTTCAGGATCGCAAGCGCCTCGCGGTGGCTGGATGCCGGGACCGACTTGGTAGCGAACAGGGCAAGCATCGCTGCCAGGCCGGCCGCTGCTATACGTTTCGTGTTCATTTCTTTTTTCTCCTCTTCGATGAATGGATCAAACAAACAACAGTGCGACACGCAACTTGATCTTCATTCAACAGCGACTACGTTGGGAGGAGTCAGGATGGATGGAACTTTGAGGGGGGTATTCTCTTACTTGCAGCAGGGGAGTCGTAGCCGCGAATTACGCGGCTACGACCAGGCTCTCGCAGCTCACATCTTCATTGGCTCGTCCGCGCTTCCACCGTAAATGGACGGCACCTTCGAACCCATCGGCCGAAGGTACGTCGATAGCTGGCCCCGATGATGCGTTCCGTGCAGAGCGCAAAAATTCAAATAGGCCACGGCCGGAAGCTCCATGACGCCAAAAAACGAAATTGGGGTCGCCAGCTTGTCCGGAGACAGATTCTTAACCTTGTGCACGCGGTCTTTCTGGTTGGTGTCGTACCATTCAAGAATCCCGCTGATCGTCGGAGGCGCTTCCGGCCCCTCCCCCATCGAGAAACTTCCCGCAATGACTCCGTCCAGGAACCAGATTTCCGCGCTGGCGATGTGCCACGCCAGCTCGTGCGCATTTTTCGCCTTGGCATCCGGCTTGTAGCTGATCTGGTCATCAGGAATGGCGCGAATGACTTTCTTTGTCGTTTCCGCTTCCTGTTGAATGGTATCGAGATACACTTTGCACAAAAGTTTGCCTTCTTCGGTATTCATGGTTTTCTCTCCTTGCAAAATTAGGGCCGCAGCATCCGTCTAGTACTGGTCGAAGATGCGTTGAATCTCACGCAGGTCTTGCGTTTTCGTTAGAGCAAGCATCATGAGAATTCTCGCATGGGTGGGCAGCATACGCTGAATCGCAATCAGAGGGAAGGTCTCGCGCGTCTGGCCCGGCGAGGCGACATTGTCGCCGGAGGGGAAAGTCGTGGCTATGATCACGCCGCGTTTCTGCAAACCCTCATAGTAACCGCGTTCCGCCGGATTGAATCCTGTGGTGGCCACGATCACGGCTTTTGCCTCTGTTTTCCCTGCTCCATCAGCGCCGGCATACGAATAGTGCACGTCCACGCGAGGCAACGCGACAACGTTCCGGACATCGAATTCCGACATGAAGGTGTGTCTTCGAGTTGGCGCGTAGAAGAACTCGGGTCCGTGATTGGCAACCACGCCGATCATTCCCATTTCGTCAGCGGAAAATCCGCCGCTGCGCGCATACAGCTTTTGAACGTCGCGCGCGGAGATGATCCGCTGATCCATGACGACCATGGCGCCTTTGCCCCGGGCTCCCTCAGATACGGCGACACGGATGGCCGACAGCAGATTAATCGGCCCATCCGGACTGATGCCTGTCGGAGGCCGCTGCGCGCCCACTACAACGACGGGCTTCTCGGACTTCACAGTCAGATGCAGGAAAAACGCCGTCTCTTCAAGCCGATCGGTTCCATGAGTTACAACGATGCCGGCCAGGTCCGTCCGCTTCTCCAACACGGCGTTGATCCGCCGCGCAAGCTGGAGCCAATGGTCGGGACTGATGTTGGGACTCGATACATTGGAAAACTGCTCGGTCTCGATCTGCGCGTATTTCTTCACCTCGGGAACTAATGCCACGACTTCGCTGACGCTTTTCTTGATGTCGTAACCACCGAGAGTGCCGGGCTCGCCCTGCTCTCCCGCAATAGTTCCTCCGGTCGCAATAACCAGTACGCGCGGTAATTCCCCCTGGGCGGCGGCGAGACCTGCAGCCAGCATCAGACCCGCAATCATCCACTTTCTGAGCATTCTACCTACTCCGTTTAGTCTCAGGTATTTGCAACACCAATTACTACGGGATTTTAATCTTATCGCGCCACGAACGTCTAAGTACTTTCTAGGAGGCATCCATGAAATCTGCCATACATCTATTGCTGGCGGGAGTGCTGGCCTTCGGCCCGTTGGGGTGCAACAAGAGCACATCACCCGACGAGTCGGTCAGTGCAAACGCAGGGCGAACCCGGACCGAAAGCGCCGAACAGCCGGCAAAGTCGGACAAAAAACAACCTGCCCGGAGCGCCACCGAGCGGAATGTGCCCAGGCAACGCGCTGACGATCGAGCGGCTGTAGCCGAACCCAAACCGGCGCCGCCCCGGGCCAGGGCGACGGAGACTGTTCCAAAGGGAACTGCAGTAACGGTCACGCTGCTGGATACCATCAGTACAGATGCCAGCAAGGAAGGCGACAAGTTCAAAGCTACGCTTGCCGAACCGATCACCGTAAACGGGAAGGTTGTAGCCGAAAAGGGAGATCACGTCACCGGTACCGTGAAGACCGTCGATGAACCGGGCCGCGTCAAGGGCCGCGCGAGGCTGGAACTCGTTCTAGATGAGATAATGAGCGGCAATCAAGGCCACAACGTTTCGACCGAACCGTTCATCCTCGTCGCGGGCGATAACAAGGACCGCGATGCCGCACTGATCGCCGGCGGGGCGGGCGTTGGCGCAGTCATCGGAGCAGTCACCGGAGGGAAGAAGGGCGCTGCGCTCGGTGCCATCATCGGAGGCGGCAGCGGAACCACGGCCGTCCTGGTCACGAAGGGTAAGCAATTGAAGCTCGAGCCGGAAACGCGAGTGAACTTCGTCCTGGCGGATGATCTGAAGCTCCCCGTAATCCGTTCCTCGAACACGTAATAACTGTAGCGGCGGTCTATGACCAGATCCGTGCAAAATAAATTCAAAGTTGCCGAAGGCATCCGAATACAGCCGCGTAGCGGCTGTATTCGGATGTCAGAACCATTCCTCGTCTTCCTCATCACCAGTCTTCAGCCCCGCCCAGAATTTCTCCAGAAGCGCGCCGATGCCGCCTCCGACCCAGAACCACTGGAGCGTTCCGAAGACGTAAGTAATCGCAAAGGTAACGATCACGAGGCCGGGAGGATTGATCCCTGCCCGGTTCATGATGGAAAAGACAGCCGCGATCACGAGACTGGGCAACGTATCAAAGATCTTCATCAATCTCACAAACTCGGACTGGTTGAACAAGTAGGGGCCGAAGGCAGTTTCAGCGGCATCCAGCCGGAGGTGGACCTGAAAGTCGTAGTAAGAAAAAGCGAGGTAACCTGTCACCAGCAGCAGATGAGAAACTGCCGATGCCAGCGCCACGCGTCGCCAATACGTGCGCTCGTTGATCCTGAACGCGTTGAACCACGTCATCAGATGGTACACGCCGAACACCAGTAGCGGCGGCATCAGGAATGATGCGATCGTAAAGAGCATCCCGAGTTTATTCCACCATGGCTTCGGCTTCGATTTCGATCAGCATGTCAGGCGATATCAAACGCTTCACTTCGACCATGGACGTCGCCGGACGAATCTCTCCAAAGAATTCGCCGTGAGCGCGTCCTATCTTCTCCCATTCATGGATATTGACCACGAACATCCTGGTCCGCACGACATCCTTCAACGAAGCGCCGGCGCGTTTCAAGGCGGTCTCGATGTTTCGGATCGTCTGAACCGTCTGGGCGTAGGCATCGCCGGGTCCGACGATCTCGCCCTTTTCGTTGGTGGCCGTCGTACCGGACACGTGAATGACATTTCCCATTCGCACCGCTCGTGAATACCCGACGATCGGCTCCCATTTGGCTCCTGTGGCCACGTTTTGTCTAGGCATCGTTCTCCTTTTCTTACTGGCTGCGCCCTTTCTTGAGGCTGCGCGCTATCGCGCTTGCGCTTCGCGTCGGGCTTGCATTCGCAGCCGCTCATTACTGGTTGGTTGGGTTGAAGATGAAGTAGTCGTACGCGTACCGCGAAATCTCTGCGATGACCCGGTCGCGCTCGGCAGCCGTCGCTTTCGCGTCTTTCGTGAATACGGTGATGAGTAAATGCTCACCACGATACGGAAGATAGACGATGCCCGTATCGTTGGTTGTTCCCCCAATGGTCCCGGTTTTGTGCGCCACAACCGTATCCTCCGGCAGCAATCCCCGGATTCGAGCGAGACCGGTTTGGCACTGCTTCAGAATCTCAATGATTTGATCCGACGTCGCGCGGTCCACAATTTCACCGCGCAGGATTTTTTCCAGAAGGAGATTCATCTCTCGCGGCGACGCCGCGTCCTTCTCCACTTTGCTGAATTCATCGCTCGCGCGCGCGGCGGTTTGTGTATCGATCGCTGCGAACTTCTCCCTGAGCTCCGGAAGCAGAAGCTTGCCGAAGTTCGAATAATCGATTCCGGACTGATCGGAGATCATCTCCTGTGTCGTGCGGTCCACGCGAATCGTGTTCAAACCCAGCGACTTCATTCGCGCCGTAACATTCCCCGCGCCCACTTTGTTCAAAAGGACGTCGGCCGCCGAGTTGTCGGAAATCCGCATCGTCAGATTGATCAGGTTGCGGATGCTGAGTTGCACCCCGGGCGCATCGAACAACTGCGACATGGATCCGCTTCCCACATGCAAATCGGCGGGCGCGACCTCAACCCTGTCATCGAGATTCAGCTTGCCTGCCGCACGCTGGTAAAACAGCTCGACCAGGATTGGAAGCTTATAGGCGCTCGCCATCGGATACTTTTCGTCGGCATTGACGACGATTTCCGTTCCCGATTCAAAGTGCTTGATGGCCACCCCCACGCTGCCCCGGGCCCGCGGGAGCAACTTTGCGATCTCGGCGCGCAGAATCGAGACATCCGCTGACCAGGCGGCCGTGGTGGAACACATCAGGAAGATCCACAGAAAGAGCATTCGTCGTCGTTGCATAAAATCCTCTCTTTTTGTTAGTGTCGGGCTCGTGCGCAATCCGAAGACTGAATGGACAATAACTTAAAGGAACCTTTATGAAAAGACTGACGCTCCTGCTCGCTGGTATTGCGCTCGCCGCCACGACCGCTACCGCTCAGGATTACGGCATCAAGACGCACCAACTCAAGAATGGGATGAAGATTCTGGTTCAGGAAGATCATTCGATTCCCAATGTGGCCCTCTACATCTTCTACAGGATCGGATCGCGCAATGAGCGTCCTGGGACGACAGGTCTTTCGCACTTCTTCGAACACATGATGTTCAACGGCGCGAAGAAGTACGGGCCCAGGAAGTTCGACGAGACGATGGAGGCTGCCGGCGGATCGAACAATGCCTACACGAGCAACGATGTGACCGTCTACCAGGATTGGTTTCCGCGATCCGCCCTGGAAACAATCTTCGATCTCGAGGCCGACCGGATTCAGAATCTCAGCTTCGATGAAAAGATGATCGAATCCGAGCGCGGTGTCGTAGCGTCCGAGCGGCGAACTTCCGTCGACGCAAGTAACATGGGAATCCTCTACGAACAGCTCGCCGCAACCGCCTACACCGCCCATCCTTACCAGTGGCCGGTTGTGGGATGGATGGTCGATATCGAAAACTGGACCATGGAGGATCTCAAGCATCACTTCGATATCGGCTACTCGCCGGCCAATGCGACGATGGTCGTCACAGGCGACGTCACGCTCGATGAAATCGTGAAGCTCGCGCAAAAATACATCGAGCCGATTCCTTCGCGCGGCCTGCCTCCAAAGGTGACGACTCGCGAACCCGAGCAATTGGGGGAACGGCGCGTCGTCGTGCGCAAGTTCGCGCAACTGCCGATCTTAATGATGGGATATCACGTCCCTGAGGCGGTAAATTCCGATTACTACCCGCTTCAGGTGCTTCAAATGGTTCTCTTCGAGGGCGAGAGCTCGAGGATGTACCAGCGCCTGGTGGACAAGGATCAGCTTGCGATTTCCGTCGACGGCGACTATTCGCCTGCCTTCGATCCGACACTCTTTGAAATCACTGCCCGGCCCAAAGAGGGAGTCCAGCCCGAAGCCGTCGAAAAAGCGATATACGAAGAACTCGAGCGGTTGAAAACCGGCATCGTTTCGGACCGGGAGTTGGAAAAGGCCAAGAACATTCTCGTCGCCGACTTCTACCGGCGCATGAAGACGATCAACGGCAAAGCGAATGCGCTCGGCCGTTACGAGGTTTTCTTCGGAGACTACCGGAAGATGTTCACCGCCGCCGACGATTACAGCAAAGTAACCAGAGAGGATCTTCAGCGCGTGTCGAAACAATATTTCACCGACAAAAATCGCACCGTGGCGACTTTGATTCCGGAAAAGGAGGGGGCAAAACAATGAATCGCACCTTCGTGTCCTTGTGCCTCTATGTCTTCGTGTTTTCCAGCACGCTCGCTGCACAGGATTCTTCTCTCCGCCTCCCTGCTTTCTCCAAATTCCAACTGCGGAACGGCATGACGGTGCTGCTACTCGAACAGCACGAAGTCCCTATCATCAGCTTCAGCATGATTATCAAGGCAGGCTCCACATCAGACCCCCAGAACAAGGAAGGCCTTGCCTCGCTTACTGCCGACCTTCTCCGCAAAGGGACTCGCTCCCGCACGTCGGATCAGATCTCGAACGACCTCGATTTCATCGGGGGCGAGTTCGACATGGGCGCATCGACCGACTTCACCGCCGGCAGCGCGGAATTTCTGAAGAAAGATATACGCCAGGGACTCGACCTGGTGACCGACATCATCCTGAACCCTGTGTTCCCGCAGGAAGAGGTTACCAAGCGCATCCGGCAGCTGACCGATGAAATCAAATCCGCGAAGGATCGGGCGGACAGTGTCATCGGAAGATACTTCTTTGCCTACCTCTACGGAAAGCACCCGTATGGCCGGCCTGTCGATGGCGACGAAGTCTCACTGGCGGCTATTACGCGCCAGGACGTGCAGAGGTTTTATGAAACGAACTACGTGCCGGCAAACATGATCCTTGCCGCCGCCGGTGACTTCAGCGCCGGCGAAATGCGCGGGCTTCTCGAACAGCGATTCAATTCCTGGCCTGCAAAGACTCCTTCGCCAGTCCGGATCGATGAGCCGAGACCTGTGCAGGGCAAGCGTCTTCTGCTGGTCGACAAGCCGGACTCCACTCAAACTTACTTCTACATTGGAAACGTGGGCATTACTCGAATGAACCCGGACCGCGTGGCAATCGGTGTCGTCAACACGCTCTTCGGCGGCCGCTTTACGTCGAAGCTGAACACGGCGCTCCGCATCGATTCCGGCCTGACTTATGGCGCGCGTTCTTCCTTCGATCAGCGCAAGCTGGCGGGCCCGTTTACCATCGCCACCTATACGCGAAATGCCACCACCGAGAAGGCCGTGGATATGGCGCTCGAGGTTCTGGCAAACCTCCACGAGAAGGGCATTACCGCCGAAGAACTGGCGTCGGCCAAGGCCTACTTGAAAGGTCAGTTCCCTACCAGCATCGAGACTTCGAGCCAGCTCGCTTCCACGATCGCACGGCTGGAGTTTTTTGGCCTGGACGAAAACGACATCAATTCTTACTACTCGAAGGTCGACGCCATGACTATGTCCGATGCGCGCCGGATCATCGAACAATACTTCCCGAAGGACAATCTCGTCTTCGTTCTTATCGGCAAAGCCGGCGAGATCCAGTCATTGGCAAAGAAGTACGCGCCATCAGTCGATACCAGGCCCATTACTCAACCCGGATTCTGAGAATTGCTGTAGCGGCGGTTTTCTATTCCAGTTTGCCCCTTTGCCGCGCCGCAGTATATTAATGTCGGCGTAATGCCAGGAGCGGTGATGATGAATTACAAAATGGATTCCAGATGGTATCGAGTTCTTCCGGTGATTGTGCTTGCGATTCTGGCCACCGCAGATTCCGCGATGGCGCAACAACGTAAACCCCAGCCTCCCAAGTCCGTGCGCCTTTACGTGTTCGATTGCGGCAGCTTGAACATTCCCGACACGTCACCCTACCAGCTCAAGAAGGAAGAACTGGCCACGACCTATATGTCGGTCGCGTGCTTTCTGGTGGCGCATCCCAGGGGAACCATGATCTGGGACGCAGGGGCTGTTCCTGAGACCGCCTTCAAACCCGGCGGTGGACCTGGAACGCTTCGATACGCAACCGCCTCAACACCCTTCAGGGTTCAATTGGCCGAAATCGGCTATGCTCCCGCTGATATCACTTACGTCGCATTCTCGCACTTTCACTGGGACCATATCGGAAATGCCAACCTTTTCGCCGGCTCCACCTGGCTGACGCGAAAGCTCGAACGCGACATCATGTTCTCCGAACCTCCTTCCCCGCGCACCGAGCCCGCAAACTATAGCGCGCTCAAGAATAGCAAGACCGTGATCATCACGAAGGATGAGCATGATGTCTTCGGCGATGGAACGGTTGTTATCAAGTCCACGCCCGGGCACTCGCCGGACCACCAGGTGTTGTTTCTGAAATTGGCGAAAACAGGCCCGATAGTGCTCAGCGGAGATCTCTATCATTATCCGGAGGAGCGGAAGCTCAATAAAATCCCGACCACGGAATTCAACGCCGCGCAAACCATCGCGTCCAGATCGGCTCTCGAGGCATTCCTTAAGAAAACTCATGCTCAACTTTGGATTCAACACGATTTCACAGCCAACGCCAGGCTCAGGAAATCGCCTGACTTTTACGATTAGATCCCGGAGACACTTACCATGCGAACTTACGTCTTGCTGATTTCAGTGAGTATGGTGCTTGTGTTGGTAAGCGCGTGCACAGCCCAACAGCCCCAACCCGCTGCGCAGAACCCGCCGGTGGCGGGCGCGGCGCAGATCGCGGGGGACCTTCGACAGGTGATGAGGGGCATTTTGTATCCGAGTTCGAACGTCATCTTTGCCGTCCAGGACAAGAATCCCGCCGAAATCAAGCCGGCTGCCGATCCGACGACTGCCACCGATCCTCTGGCCAGCACATACGGAGGATGGACAGCCGTCGAGAATAGCGGCGTCGCCCTGGCCGAGGCCGCCAACCTCCTTATCCTGCCCGGACGCAAGTGTTCGAACGGCCGGGACGTTCCTATCAAGAATGCGGATTGGCCAATGTTGGTGCAGGGACTCCGAGACGCCGGAATGAAAGCCTACAAGGCAGCCCAGGCGAAAAATCAAGACAGCATACTGGATGCGGCCGGCGACGTTACCACAGCGTGCGAGAACTGCCATTCGAAATATCGTGAAAAGCCCGGGGGCGAAGCGGACCGATGCATGTGAGGCAGATACGACCCCGAGTTTCCATTTCCCGGAGCAAACTGGTATATAGCTCCTAAGCAACACCAGGGGGTGCCTCATGCCGGAACCCGCAAATGGCGCAGCGGCTCAGTCCTCGATCCGAGGCGCTATCAAGGTGGCCATATCAACCTCCAGCGACACTCTCGTCGCCGGTCAGGACTTCTCGATCTTTGTCACAATAAGAAATCCGTTCGAGGTTCCACTTGTTCTTCACAGCATCGCGACGTATCTTCCGACGGAGTTGCTGGATGCCGATAAGCACCTGCGCGACCTGCAGGCTCTCGACATCGAAGAACAGATGGCGGAACTGGAAGACGCACGACAGGCGCTGGGCCAGCCGCTGTCAGGGTTCGTCCCGCATCGTTCGCGAGCCCTGGCCTGGCTTCCCAAGCCGTTTCTCAATCTTGCGCCGATTACACACCGGACCCCCGGCTATCAGTTTGCTCTGAGCGCAGCCGGAGGCGCGGGTCCCACAATCGCGCGCGATCTGACCTCGGAAGCGCAATATCCCGTCAAAATGCCGTTTCACGGCAGCGTCACTCATTCGATCAGGAACAGGCCCCACAGAGAATTGGACGAAGAAGAAACAAGGGTCTACATCCGAAGCATCAATGAAGAAATGCAGGAGTATCGGGACGCGCTGGCTGCTTTGGACAACGTAACCACGCCAGCCAAAACACTTCAACCCGGCAACTCCACCACGCGAACGTTCAGGATTCGATCCAAGAAGGCAATCTGGTTCAGACCCGCAGCATATCGATTGCAGATTGAAGTCGAATATTCCATCGGCGGCATCCGAAATATCGACACGATCGAACATCCCATCCAGATCAAAGCATCTCTGACCAGCCTGGTTCTGGGCGCATTCATCGGCGGAATGGGCGGCTGGTTCACCGGCCAGGGCTCGATGGCGGCGCCGGGCGCGAGTTCGATCCTTAGTCTGACTGTGTCTCTTGTGATGTCTGCAATGGCCGTAGTGCTCTTCGCACGCAAGAAAGAGGTTCAACCCATCATTGCGGTTGAAGACTTCTGGGGCGGAGTCGCGCTGGGATTTCTCGTTGCGTATTCGGGTCCGAAAATATTCGCGAGTCTGGCGGGCAACGGCAAGCTGTAGCGGCGGTCATAGACCGCCGCTACAGTGCGAACCGCGGATGTGCTCCTCAAACTCGCCCCGGAATAGCCGGAGCGCGCTCAGGATCGGCGGGCCCGGCATGTTGATGAGGGCGCAGTAACCCTTGCCCCGATTGAAATCGATAATCTTTTGAAACTGGTCGAGGAGGGCGGCGTCAGCTTTTCCCTGCTGAATGCGTTCGAGCATCGCGGAAAGCATGTTCGTCTCCATGCGGCAGGCCGGACACTGACCGCAGGATTCGCGCGCGAAAAACCGGGCGATGCGAAGCGTTTCTTCGACCATGCAGGTGTCTTTGGAATAGAAGCGCATCACGCCGCAACCGAGAGTGGATCCCGCCTTCTTCAGGGACTCTGAATCGAGCGGAACATCGAGTTGATCGTTCGTCAGAAACGCGCAGGACGGTCCGCCGGGAAGAATCGCCTTGAGCTCTGCGCCGTTCTTCAAACCACCGCCGACATTTTCATAGAGATATCGCAGCGAAGTACCGAGCGGCAACTCATAGGCGCCCGGATGATTCATCTCGTCGCCGAGACAGAAAAGCATAGTGCCCGGGCTGTCGGGCGTTCCATGCGTTCGAAACCACGAAGCGCCATTTCGGATAATTGGCGGGACGTTGGCGAGAGTTTCAACATTGTTCACGACGGTCGGCTTGCCGAAGAGTCCGGCGGCCGCGGGATATGGCGGCTTCTGGCGAGGCAGCGGAGGTTTGCCTTCGAGAACCTCGAGTGCTGCGGAGTCTTCGCCGGCGACATAGACGGTCGGAGCCCGATGAATCGTAATGGCGAGAGCACCGAGAAGACCCGCGACCGTCGCCTCGCGCACCGCTTCGTGCATTCGATTGAAGCAGTCGTCGTAGGTCTCGTTGAGATAAACGTACGCATGGCTGGCCCGGATAGCGTGTGCCGCGAGAATCGTGCCTTCGAGTACAAGGTGCGGACGGTGTGAGATCAGGATGCGATCCTTGATGCTGCCGGGTTCGTCTTCACCCGCGTTGCAGACCACGTAGCGTGGAATTGCCGTTGTTTCTGCCGCTACCGCCCACTTCCTGCCGGCAGGGAAACCCGCGCCGCCGCGGCCCCGCAGGCCGGAATCGGAGATTTCCTGGAGAATGGCAGTGGGGGAAAGATTTCGACCGAGGGCTTCGTACCCACCTGAGGCTCGGTATTCATCGAATGTCTCGCGTCGGGTTGGCTTGCCTTCGGGGAAGAGAATCATAGATTGAAAGTTTAAACGCGGGCTCAATGTAGCCGCGGGCCTTAGCCCGCATTCTCTTAAAACAACCCCGCATCGAGAAGTTGGTAAATGAGGTCCTTCAAGCCGTCATCGATGCCGTGGGTCAATCTCTCGACGGGCGCGCCCCCTTTGGCGTGAGCCGCAATTTCATCGACATCGTTCTGCTTCACACCGCAGTACCAGACTTTCTGCGGATACAGAACGATATTCGGCCCCGCCTGGCAGCCCCCGAAGCACATGTAAGGCTTCACTTCGACGTCCGAATCCTTCAGCCCCTGGCTCAGCTTGTCGAGGAGTTCGCCCGATCCACGCGCCTTGCAGTCCTCGTTTTGACAGACAAGAACGTAATTCGAAGCCATCGGCTATACCGCCAGCACCCAATCGGGCTGCTTGAAGATCTCAGAGAGCCGGACTTTGTCGGCAGCATTCGGCAACACGTGGTCGAGGTGCTTCGCATAAGCTTCAGGCGTGAGTTCCTCGCCATGGACGCTGTATGTCTTGCCCGCAAACTCTCCGATCGAGCGATGGAACTTCACATCGGGCAGCCAGATCTTTGCCTGGCCTTCCGGGACGAGTTTGTTGAGCGCCTCCATGAGACCGGTGACTTCCTTCAGGTAGTGCTGCCGTGAAAGCTCATTCAGCCGGTCGCGATCGGCCGGCACTTCAGTTTTCCCTTCGTCGTACCGGCCCTTCAAACCCCACACATAGAACCAGTACGCCGACGACGAAGCATCCACACCGAACAGATCCAGCGCGACGGAAAACCACTTGTTGATGTGCTTCTGGACGAGATCCATTGGAACCTTGCCTGCCTTCACAACGCGAGTGAGTCCTGTGTGCCCTGTAAGAAGGTGATAGAACTCCTCCTGCAGCATCGGCGTCATACTCGACGCCAGCGGCTTGAAGCCGGAATGGTTGAGCATGGTGAGCTGATACTTGCCGTCGCGATCCACCAGTTCGGTATAGCAGTAAAAGTCCAGCCAGTCCTGCACGTCCTGATTGAATGCGCCGAGCAGCCGGCTGTCGTTGAAGGCACGACGTTCGAGAAGTTTCTGCGCTTCCAGCTTTCCGGACGAGCCGAAGTACTTCACCAGGAGGTAGCTCATCTGCGTGCCGTGCCGCATCTCTTCGCGCATGATCTTGAGGGCGGACTGGAGGTCATACTGGGACGGTGCAGTGTTCAAGAGGTTGCGCTGCTGCTCGACGGATGCAAACTCCGTGTCGCCTTGATAGGTGATGAGGTGGAGCAGGCTGTCTCGCACGCGCTGATCCGGAATCTGGAGCACTGTCTCCCATTTGGCGCGGCCCGCATAATCGCCGAACTCGATCACGTCGGAGGGAACGGGTCCGAACTTCACCTCGAATTTGTAGTCCTCGAACTTCGACGTATCGAGACCGATGTCTTTTTGCCACTGGCGAAAATAATCCGTCCAGTCTTCAAATGTTGAAATTTTGCCCATAAGGTCACTTCCCTTCAAATTTCGCGACGCGTTTCTCCTTGTACGCGCTCAATCCTTCCGCGGCGTCGCCGCTGGCGAACGCCTGGGCGAGCAGCTCACGCTCGAACGCGAGGCCTTCCCACTGACTTCCCTGAATGCCGCTCTGGATGGCCCGCTTGATCAGGCCGACAGCCTTGCTCGGCTTATTCGGGGCGACGAACTGGCGGGCGTAATCGAGAACCTGATCGAAGAAGTCTTCTCCTTCGAAGATCTCGCCGATCAAGCCGAACTCCAGCGCTTCTTCAAATGCGATCATGCGCCCCGTCGCGGCGAGATCAATGGCGCGAGCCTTTCCGACGAGCCGAGGCAGACGCTGCGTACCGCCCATGCCCGGAATGACGCCCAGATTCACTTCGGCAAGTCCGGTACGCCCGGCGTTTTTCTTCGCGATGCGGATATCGCATGCCATGGCGATCTCGAGGCCTCCGCCAACGCAGTGACCATTGATCGCGGCGATGACCAGTTTCGGCGTGTTCTCCAGCCGGGCCAGCGTCTCATGTCCGAACAACGCAAAATGATTGCGGAATTCGGTGGACTCCCTCGAAAGCATGTTGATATCGGCGCCTGCGCTGAAGAATTTCTCTCCCGCGCCCCGCAAGACCAGCACTTGGACGTTTGTATCGAAGCGGGACTTCACGATGGTGTCATCCAGTTGCTTGAGGCTTTCCAGCGTGTACGCATTCGCGGGAGGGTTGTTCAGCTCGATGATTCCGACTCCGTCTTGTACCCGATAGTCAATCAATGCCATTTTTTTCACCTCGCGCAACGACGACAGACTTGGTCTCCATGTAATAGTCCAGGGCTTCGGAACCGTGCTCCTTGCCCAAACCGCTCTGCTTGACGCCGCCGAACGGAAGCTCATCGAAAATGATTTGCGGCGAGTTGATCCAGGTGTAGCCGGCCTCGAGCCGCTCTGCAGCCTCGTTGGCCTTGTCGAGATCGCGTGTCCATATCGAGGACCCGAGGCCATAGATCGAGCTGTTCGACTTTTCGATCGCCTCGTCGAGACTTCTGACTCTCATCACCGGCAGAGCCGGACCGAAGACCTCTTCCTGAACGACTCGCGACTTTTCGTCGACATCCACCATCACGGTCGGCAGGTAGAAGTTTCCTTTCGCGAAGCTGTCGCCAGACGGCCGCTTGCCGCCTGCGAGAACACGGGCACCCCGCTCGAGCGCGTCTCTGACCTGGTCTTCAACCTCGTCGCGCTGTGCGGCCGTATGAAGCGGTCCCACAATCACGCCCTGCTCGAGCCCATTTCCAACTCGAAGCTTTTCCACCTTGCCGACCAGCTTCGACACAAACTCGTCGTAGATCTCGTCGAACAGATAAAGCCGCTTGATCGCCAGGCATGCCTGACCGCAATTGAAGAAGCGGCCGACGGATGCCGCGCTGACCGCTTCGTCGACGTCTGCATCGCTGCAAACAATCATCGGATCGCTTCCACCCAGTTCCAGCGTCACACGCTTCACATTCTGCGCCGCGACTTCCATGACATGTTTGCCGGTGGAGGTCGCGCCCGTAAAACCGATTTTCCTCACGCGGGGATCCTGCAGCAGCGCCTCACCCACGATGCGTGCCGGACCAGGAACAATATTGAGAACGCCGGGAGGCAAGCCGGCCTCATTCAGAATCTGGACGGCTTGAACGTCCGCGAGCGGCGTCGTACCCGCCGGCTTCACGACAACGGTGTTGCCGGTCACCAGCGCCGGTCCGATCTTGTTGCCCAGCAGCGACACCGGAAAGTTCCAGGGAACGATCGAGCCGCAAACTCCAATCGGCTTCTTGATGATCATGCCGTACCGGCGATCGTCGAGCGCGGGCACATATCCGCCGCGGATCGTCTTGGCGAGACCGGCGTAGTGTTCCAGCGTGTGCGCGAACCGGCGAATTTCGAGGACCGCTTCACGCAGCGGCTTGCCTTGCTCCTGCGTAAGAAGCCGGGCCAGTTCCTTCTCACGCTCCATCAGCATGCGCGCTGCTTTGAAAAGGATCTCCGCGCGCTTCGGCGGCGGGACTGCGGACCACTTCTTGAAAGCCGTCTGAGCCGCATCAATTGCGCGATCGACGTCCTCCGCCGTGGCTGCTGCCGCGCGGTCGACCAGTTCTCCGGTGGCGGGATTCCGAATATCGGTCGTCCCGCCATCCGACGCGTCGCGCTGTTCTCCGGCAATGATCAGTTTCGCCATAAACTTCGATGTGAACCGAAATGTAGTCGCGGGCTTTAGCCCGCGTTCCTTCGTTATGGGTTCGCTACCACAACGCCCTTGGTCTCCAGATAATATTCGAGTGCCTCCGGACCATGCTCGCGCCCGATGCCGCTGAACTTCACGCCGCCGAAGGGCATTTCGTCGTATCCGATGTGAAGCGAGTTGATCCAGACGTTCCCGGCCTGAAGCCGCTCGGCAGCGCGCCGTGCCTTGCCGAGGTCCTTGGTCCAGACCGACGAGCCGAGCCCATACTGAGAGCTGTTCGCTTTCTCGATTCCTTCATCCAGATCTTTCACCTTGAACACCGGAAGAAGAGGACCAAACGTTTCCTCGGTAACAACGCGAGAATCATGCGGCGCGTCGGTAAGCACTGTCGGCAGATAGAAGAATCCCTTCTCGAACCCGGCACCTTCCGGACGCTTACCGCCGGTCACCACCTTGGCTCCCTGTTTCACCGTGTCTGCTATCTGAGACTCGATCTCATCGCGCTGCACTTTCGTGTGCATCGGTCCGAGCCGAGTGTCTTTGTCCATTCCGTTGCCGACCTTCAGCCGTTGCACCTTGCCGATCAGTTTCTCCACGAACTGGTCGTAAAGGCTCTCGACCACATACAGCCGCTTCACTGCCAGACATGCCTGGCCGCAGTTGTAGAAGCGGCCAACCGATGCGCCGGTCAGCGCCTTGTCGACATCCGCGTCGTCGCACACAATCATCGGATCGCTGCCGCCAAGCTCGAGCGTCACACGCTTCATCCGGCTACCGGCCACTTCCATGATATGTTTGCCCGTCTTGCTTTCGCCCGTGAAGGCCACACGGCCGACCTTTGGATTCTTCAGCAGCTCTTCGCCGACAACGCCGCCCGGTCCGGTCACGACGTTCAGTACGCCCTTCGGCAGGCCGGCCTGATTCAGAATTTCGATAATGCGAATGGTCGTGAGAGGAGTTGTCGAGGCCGGCTTCACCACAACCGTGCACCCCGCTGCGAGTGCGGGCCCGACTTTCGTGCCCATGAGCGTAATCGGAAAATTCCAGGGCACAATGGCAGCGGTCACGCCGACCGGCTGCTTCAGCACCATGCCGTACATCTTGTTGTCCGGCAGCGGCACGTACGAGCCGCGAATCTTGGAAGCAAGCCCGGCGTAAAAGTTCATGCCGTGCAGGAAGTGCTCGATCTCGCGCTGCGAGTCGCCGACAGGTTTTCCCTGCTCCTTTGTAAGCAGGACGGCAAGATCCTGCAGCTCTTTCTTCACCAGTTCAACGCCCTTCAGAACGAGCTGCGCGCGGGACTCGGCCGCGGTTTCGGACCAGGCCTGAAAGGCGGCGTACGCGGCATCGATTGCGGCGCGCGCGTCGCTCTCGTT
>Ga0137397_10000010_pt1 | contig 105190 bp, 92 predicted proteins | sample czorhiz116metaG_FD_106658 | JGI IMG/M metagenome (GOLD analysis project Ga0137397, IMG submission 106658) | Vadose zone soil microbial communities from Angelo Coast Range Reserve, California, USA - czorhiz1.16 metaG | ecosystem: Environmental > Terrestrial > Soil > Vadose zone | place: USA... | reverse complement strand
TCCACGCTATCGCCTTCCTTCAGGGTCTTGTACCCGTCGCTGACGATGGCCGAATAATGGACGAACACATCCCCGCCTGAGGACCGCTCAATGAACCCGAATCCCTTCTTGTTGTTGAACCACTTTACCTTGCCCTGCTCTTTGCTCATTACCGTCCTACTCCTTTACAAGTGGAAACTGTTTCAGCCAAAACATTGCGGAGTAAAAAGCAGACCTCATGACGGGACAGGCCATCGGTTTGGGGTCTTACTTTTCTCCAACTGCTACACACCGCAAAGTTTAAACCGTCGGGCATTATATCCAAAACAGAAGGTGTGTCAACTTACACGAAGGGCTAAAGTGCAGGACCCAAACAAACTTTCGGTCTACGGCACTCCCGAAACGGCTGAAACCCGCGTCAGGAGCGGGATTCAGGGAATCCAGCCGTTTACAAGATTAACATACAGTCACCGTAACTGTAAAACCTGTAGCGCTCCTCGACAGCATGCTGGTAGGCCTTCAGGACGGCCGGCCGCGATGTGAACGCCGACACCAGCATCAGCAGGGTGGATTTCGGCAGATGGAAGTTCGTGAGCATGGAATTCACCGCTTTGAACTCGTATCCCGGAAGAATAAAGAGGTCTGCTTCCCCTCTTCCAGGTTCGAATCGTCCGCGCTGCCGGATCAGGTATTCCAGCGCCCGCGTTGTCGTGGTGCCGACCGCGACGATGCGCCTGCCGGCGTCCCGCGCGGCATTCAGCCGATCCGCCGTTTCTTCCGTCATCTCGAATCGCTCCGGCTTGAGCACGTGCGCGCGCGGATCGTCCGCGCGGACCGGAATGAACGTCCCGATGCCGACATGCAGCGTCAGCTCAACCGTCTCCACACCGCGCGCCCGGAGCGCCTCGAACATCGATTCCGTGAAGTGAAGACCGGCCGTTGGAGCCGCCACCGCACCGGACTCCCTGGCGTACACCGTTTGATACTCGGCTGCATCCGCCGCCGTATCCTCCCGTTCGATGTATGGCGGAATGGGAACGTGCCCGTAACGCTCCAGAACATCCATAACCGATCCCGAGGAGCTCACCTCCAGCAGCCGGAGTCCATGCTCTCGCGATTCGCCGAAAGTCCCGTTCAACTCACCCAACTCGCCCGACTCCCCCGCCGCAAAGACCACTCGATCGCCGGCGCGAACGCGTTTTCCCGGACGGCACATCACTTCCCATACATTTCCATGCACCGGCGCCGCGAAAAACACCTCCACCTGCCGGCTCGTACCTGTGGCTCGCTCCAACTTGCCGTAGATCCGGGCACGGATCACGCGGGTATTATTAAGGACGAGAACATCCGACGGCTCGAGAAACTCCGGTAACCTGCGGAAATGAGAATCGATCCACTGGCCTGTCCGCCGGTCCAGCACCATCATCCGCGACGCATCCCGCGGCCGCATGGGTTCTCGCGCGATCAACTCCGGCGGTAATTTGTAATCAAAATCGGAAATGTGCATGGAGGTGCTTCAGGTTCATGGAAACCGGCAATGTTGTAATCCGCAGGCGTGGCGTGGATCGGATTCGCAATGGACACCTGTGGGTTTATCGGAGCGACATTCTCGACAGCAAGGACGCCCAGCCGGGCGACATCGTTGCCGTGCGCGACGATCGCGGCGCCATTGCCGGCAAGGCCTTCTACAGTTCCCGATCCCAGATTGCTCTACGGTTTCTTGCGCGCGGCGACGTCACCATCGATGAAAAATTCTTTCGCGAGCGCTTTGCCGCTGCCGATCGTCTTCGTGAACAACTCGGTGTCGATCCGTTACTGAGCCGCCGCGTCTACTCTGAAGGCGATCTGCTGCCCGGCCTGATCGTCGATCGTTACGACGACCGCCTCGTGGTTCAGAGCCTCATTCAGGCTAGCGACCGCATCCAGCCCCTCGTCGCCGCAATTCTCACCGAGCGCTATCAGCCTCGTTCCATTCTCTTCCGGAATGATAGCAGGGTGCGTGAACTCGAAGGCCTGGAACTGCAGAAGGAAGTCATGGGCGAACCCCTGCCGGAAACGCTGATCGTCAACGAAGATGGGAAGCAGACTGTCATCCCGCTTGCCGGCGGACAGAAGACAGGCTCCTATCTCGACCAGCGGGATAACCGCCGCGCGGCCCGCCGCTATGCGCGGGGCCGCGCCCTGGATGCCTTCTGCTATGGCGGAGCTTTCGCATTGCAGATCGCCGATCTGTGCGAGCAGGTCGAAGCGGTTGACATTTCCGCCACAGCTATCGAGCTTGCGAAGGCCAATGCCGAACGAAACGGCCTCACCAACATCCAGTGCATCGAGGCCAACGTCTTCGACTTTCTCCGGGAGCGACATAGGGAAGGCGCCAGGTACGACACCATCATTCTGGATCCTCCTGCTTTTGCCAAAAACAAGGAGAGCCTGGAAGGCGCCCTCCGCGGGTACAAGGAAATCAACAATCGGGCCATGCGGCTGCTGCGCCCCGGCGGCACCCTCATCACGTGTTCCTGTTCCCATCACGTCAGTGAAGGCCTTTTCGCCGAAATGCTCGCCGATGCGGCCAAAGACGCCGGCTGCTGGACCCGGGTCCTGGAGCGCCGGTTCCAGTCGGCGGACCATCCGATCTTGTTGACGGTCCCGGAAACCCTTTACTTGAAGTGTTTCATTCTGGAAATTCTGACTTGACAGCCCAAGGCTCAGATCTTATGCTTGGTATCGACTAAGATTCAACGGAGGTTATTCGAACCATGGCTGTAATTAGATGGGATCCTTTTCGAGATATCAATGTTTTGCAAGATCGGATGAACCGGCTGTTCGACGCCGCCGGACGCGGATGGCGGAACGATGAACCGGCCGCGACCACGGCGTGGAGTCCGGCAGTGGATATCTTTGAAACAGAAGGCGAAATCGTCGTAAAGGCCGAACTCCCCGGAATGGAGCGCAAGGACATCACCCTCAACCTGGAGAAGAACGTCTTAACGCTCAAGGGCGAGCGCCGATTCGAGAAAGAGACCAAAGAGGAAAACTACCATCGCATTGAGCGCGCCTACGGTGGATTCACCCGCTCGTTCTCCATCCCGGCGACGGTAGACGACGAGAAGATCAAGGCCGACTACAAGGACGGTGTCCTGCAGATCGTGCTTCCGAAAAAGGAACAGGCAAAGCCGAAACAGATCCAGATCGCTGGATAAATCAAAAGCGGAAAGGGGGCCGGAACTATGATTCGGTTCGACAAGCTGACCCTGAAGGGCCAGGAGGCCCTTCAGGCTGCTCAATCGCATGCGCAGGAGAAGGGGAACCCACAGGTTGCCCCGGAGCACCTGTTGTGGGCGCTCATCGAGCAGAAAGAAGGAGTGGTCCTTCCGATTCTGCAGAAGCTCGGAGTGAACCTCCAGGCTATCGCGCAGAATCTGGCGGATTCGGTCGCGAAGCTGCCGAAGGTGCAGGGCCAGGCCGAACTCCACATCAGTCCGGCCCTGAACCGCATCCTCGAGGACTCCTTCAAGGAAGCGGACCAGTTCAAGGACGAGTACGTCAGCACCGAGCACCTCCTGATCGCATTGAGCAACGCCAAAGGCGAGGGAGTCGCCAGGCTTCTTCAATCGCACGGAGTGACGAAAGACTCCATCCTCAAGGTCCTCGTTTCGATTCGCGGAACGCAGAAGATCACCGATCAGAATCCCGAGGAAAAATATCAGGCCCTTCAACGCTACTCCCGCGACCTGACCGAGCTTGCCCGCAAAGGCAAGCTGGATCCGGTGATCGGCCGCGACGAGGAGATCCGCCGCGTCATTCAAATCCTTTCACGGCGTACCAAAAACAATCCCGTTCTCATCGGAGAGCCCGGCGTCGGCAAGACGGCTATCGTGGAAGGTCTCGCCCAGCGCGTGATCGCGGGGGACGTGCCGGAGTCGTTAAAAGGAAAGCGAATCGTCGCGCTGGATCTGGGCGCCATGATCGCGGGAACGAAATACCGCGGAGAGTTCGAAGACCGCTTGAAAGCCGTCCTGAAAGAGATTGAGGAGGCCAGCGGCCAGGTCATTCTGTTCATCGACGAGCTTCATACCCTGGTGGGAGCCGGGGGCGCGGAAGGCTCAATGGATGCGTCCAACATGCTGAAACCTGCGCTGGCGCGCGGCGACCTGCGCTGCATCGGCGCCACCACGCTCAACGAATATCAGAAGTACATCGAAAAAGACAAAGCCCTGGAGCGCCGCTTCCAGAAAACCTACGTCGGCGAACCCACTGTCGAAGACGCGATCTCCATTCTGCGCGGTCTGAAGGAACGCTACGAAGTCCACCACGGCGTGAAGATCAAGGACTCGGCGATCATCGCCGCCGCCATGCTCTCTCACCGTTACATTACGGATCGCTTTCTCCCGGACAAAGCCATCGACCTCATCGACGAGGCTGCAGCCAGCCTCCGCATGGAAATCGATTCGCTGCCCGTGGAAATCGATGCCGTCGAACGTCAGATCATCCAGCTCGAAATCGAGCGGCAGGCCTTGAGCAAGGAAGACGATGCCGGGTCCCGCGAGCGCCTGGCCCTGATCGAGAAAGACCTGAGTGAGCTCCGGGAGCAATCCACTCGGATGAAACTGCGCTGGCAGCGCGAGAAAGAGTTGATTCAATCGATTCGCGACCTGAAAAAGCAAATCGAGGAGACCCATGTTCAGGAGCAGCAGGCCGAGCGCGAAGGCAACTACGCGCGAGTGGCGGAAATTCGCTATGGACGATTGCAGGAGCTGGACCGGCAGCTGAAAGAGGCCAACGCCAGGCTCGAACAGGTGCAGCAGAACGAACGGATGTTGAAGGAGCAGGTGGACGAAGAGGACGTCGCCAGGATCGTTGCAAAGTGGACCGGAATCCCGGTCACCAAGATGCTCGAGAGCGAAGTCCAGAAGCTGGTCCGTATGGAAGAGCTGCTTGCGAAGCGGGTGGTGGGCCAGGAAGCTGCGCTCAAAGCGGTTGCAAACGCGATCCGGCGCTCGCGCGCGGGATTGCAGGACCGCAATCGGCCCATCGGGGTCTTCATGTTCCTTGGCCCGACCGGCGTGGGAAAGACGGAAACCGCGCGGGCCCTGGCCGAGTTCCTCTTCGATGACGAACGGGCAATGGTCCGCATCGACATGTCGGAGTACATGGAAAAACATTCGGTGGCCCGCCTCATTGGCGCGCCTCCCGGTTATATCGGCTACGAAGAGGGTGGATACCTGACCGAAAGCGTCCGGCGCCGGCCGTATGCGGTGATCCTGCTCGACGAAGTCGAGAAAGCGCATCCGGACGTCTGGAACATCATGCTTCAGATCTTCGACGACGGCCGCCTTACCGACGGCAAGGGCCGCACCGTGGACTTCAAGAACACGGTGCTGATCATGACATCCAACGTCGGCGTGGGCTTGTCCTCGGAGAACATTCGCGAAGCGCTGCGGGAGCACTTCAAACCCGAGTTCCTGAACCGTATTGACGACATCATTATTTTCAAGAGCCTCGGCAAGGAAGAGATTACGAGAATCATCGAGATCCAGCTCGAAACTCTTCGCAAGCATCTGGCGGATCGCAAGATCACCCTGGAGCTGACTGCCGCGGCCCGCGACGCCCTGTTCCGCGAAGGCTACGATCCGTCGTTCGGCGCGCGACCGCTGAAGCGAGCCATTCAAAAGCTGCTGGCGGATCCGCTGGCGTTGAAGATCCTGGAAGGCGATATCCAGCCGGGCGAGCATCTTGTGGCGGACGTCAGCCGCACCGGTGAATTCAGTTTCCGGCCCGGAGCGGCCGTGGCCTCGTAATTTCAGAAACAGGAGAAGGAACCACAAGAAGCACAAAAGGCACAAACTTTGTGCTTCTTGTGCTTTTTGTGGTTTCGTTCCTTTCCTTGAACCTCTGGTTGGACTTCGCTATCATTTAGCACTCGTCTTGAGAGAGTGCTAATCATTTTCTAACTTTTAGAGGAGATAGCTATGGCTGCAAAAGACCTGAAGTACCGGGAAGACGCCCGGGGCGCACTGCTCCGTGGCGTAAATATTCTGGCGAATACCGTCAAGGTCACTTTGGGACCAAAAGGACGCAACGTGGTTTTGAGCCGCAAGTTCGGCTCGCCTCTGGTGACGAAGGACGGCGTGACGGTGGCGAAGGAAATCGATTTGCCAGACCCATACGAAAACATGGGCGCGCAGATGGTGAAGGAAGTTGCGAGCAAAACCAGCGATCTGGCCGGCGACGGCACGACTACCGCGACCATTCTGGCTCAGGCGATTTATCGCGAGGGCATCAAGAACGTTGCTGCCGGCGCGAATCCAATGGACCTGAAGCGCGGTATCGAACGCGCCGTTGAAGTGGTTGTCGAAGAGTTGAAGAAGGTCTCGACGAAGGTCAAAAGCAAGAAAGAGCAGGAGCAGGTTGCAACAGTTTCGGCGAACAACGACAAGACCATCGGTCGCCTGATCGCCGAGGCCATGGAGAAGGTCGGTAAAGATGGCGTTGTGACGGTCGAAGAAGCCAAGTCGATGAAGACCGACCTGGAATTCGTCGAGGGGATGCAGTTCGATCGCGGCTATCTGTCGCCTTATTTCGTCACCAATCCGGACCGGATGGAAGCCGTGCTCGAAGACCCGCTTATTTTGATGCATGAAAAGAAGATCTCGAACATGCGCGACCTGCTTCCCGTCCTGGAGCAGGTTGCACGTGAAGGCCGGTCGTTGTTGATCATCGCGGAAGATATCGATGGCGAAGCATTGGCCACACTCGTCGTGAACAAGATCCGCGGCACGATCAAAGCCGCGGCCGTGAAGGCGCCGGCGTTTGGCGATCGGCGTAAAGCGATCATGGAAGATATCGCGACCGTCACAGGCGGCCGCGCCATTACCGAAGATCTCGGTATCAAGCTCGAGAACGTCGGCATGGAAGATCTGGGCCGGGCAAAAAAGGTCACAATCGATAAAGACAACACAACGATCATTGAAGGGGGCGGCAAGCGAGGCGCGGTCGAGGGCCGCATCCGGCAGCTTCGCACTCAGATCGACGAAACCACGTCCGACTACGATCGGGAAAAGCTTCAGGAACGGCTTGCCAAGCTGGCCGGCGGCGTCGCGGTGGTTCGTGTGGGCGCAGCAACTGAAACGGAGATGAAGGAATTGAAGGCCCGGGTCGAAGACGCGCTGCATGCCACCAAGGCTGCTGTCGAAGAAGGGATCGTGCCTGGAGGCGGCACCGCATTGCTTCGCACGCAGAAGGCTGTGGACAAGCTGGTCAAATCGCTGGAAGGCGATCTCCGGACGGGCGCCTTGATCATTCGCCGGGTGCTTGAAGAGCCCATGCGCATGATCGCCGAGAATGCGGGTCACGATGGGGCTGTCATTATCGAGAAGGTCCGTGCCGACAGCAATCCTTCGGTGGGATTCAACGCGGAGGAAGAGAAGGTCGAAGACCTGGTTCAGAGCGGCGTGATCGACCCCACCAAGGTCGTCCGCGTGGCGATTCAGAATTCTTCGTCCATTGCGGGTTTGTTGCTCACGACGGAAGCCATGCTCTGCGAAGTACCGGAAAAGAAGAAAGCCGGCCCGCCGATGGGTGGGGGCGGCGGATACGAAGACTACGATTAGAAAAAGATCTGACCAATGCTCAATTCCCAATGCTCAGCCGATTAATTCGGGGGACAGACTCCGAATTCCCCGAATTAATCGGCTGAGCATTGGGAATTGAGCATTGGTCAGATCTTATTTGGGCTTCATCCGGATTTTTTTCTTGTTCAGAATAGCCACCGCCAGTATCCCGCCGATCATCGCAAACAGCGCGAAGAAGATCAGATTCATGAAGAACGTGGCAATAATGGTCACGGCCGAGATCTCGGGAGAGGCTATCCGCAACATGATGTCTCGCACAGGGCCTTCCCATCCCGGGACGTCTTTCATTGCCTGCTCGAGCGCCTGCTGTTGATCGCCAAAGACCCTGGCGGTAATGATCCGCATCGGAATACTCACCGCCGTGGCCACGCCAGCCCCGAACAATCCGCTCAGGACGCCTCCAAACGCTCCGTCACCGTAAGTGATCCCTTCAGGCCGCTGTTTGGTGAGAAGAAATGCGGCGATACCGCCACCCCCGAGAACCCACATGCAGAAGAAGCAGTTTCCCAGCTGGATAACCGGCAATGACGAAAGCAATCCCAGAAACATTCCACCCGCGAGCGCGGGCTGGACGAAGTCCAGTTGCCGTGGCGGCTGCGGCTGGGACGGCGGAGGCGGTTGTGACGGCTCTGGTGCCGCAGGTTCGGAGGGTTCCATCGTCGCCCCGCAATGAAGGCAGAATTTCGCTTCGTCAGGCACGTTTTCGCCGCATTGCTTACATTGAGTCACTGATTTCCTCGACACCCTTTCTGACGAAGGGCGCTGCAGAGAGGCCAAGGAGAATTCCGGAAAGCGACCGAAGCGGGACAGCGTCCATGAACAGCCGCGCAAGAATGAATTCCGCAAGCATGAAGGCGAGTGAAATTCGCAGCCACCGCACGCGGGCCGTCAGACCGAGCCACAGCGATGCCAGGAATCCGAAGTATATCGATGCGCAACGGATACAGACCGGCAGCGGCTCTCCCAGAATGTGCCAGGACCGCGCAGGGTCCTGATGGCAGATGAATGAGAAAAATCCGTATATCTCGGACAGCCCGCTCACCGGCGCCAGGACGATGCCCAGGCACCACAACGTCGAGCCGGCCAGCAATGCGGCGTACGCCTTGTTTTTTACCATCAAATGACTTTTTGCGGCTGGATCACACTCAGGCCGTCGAGATACGGACGAAGCGCCTCGGGAATGACGACGGTCCCATCCTTTTGCTGATAGTTTTCCATTATGGCGATCCAGGTTCGGCCAATGGCAAGGCCCGAACCATTGAGGGTGTGTACGAAGCGAACCTTCTCCCCGGCGGCGGGCCGATAACGGATATTCGCGCGTCTCGACTGAAAATCCTCGAAGTTGCTGCACGAAGAAATCTCGCGATAAGCATTCTGGCCGGGTAACCAGACTTCAATGTCGTAGCTCTTCGAGGCGCTGAAGCCCATGTCTCCGGTGGAATGGATCACAACGCGATAAGCAATCTTCAGGCGCTTCAGAATTTCTTCGGCATCGTTGACCAGCGATTCCAGCTCGGCGTTCGACTGATCCGGACGCGTGAACTTGACGAGCTCGACTTTGTTGAACTGATGCTGCCGGAAAATTCCTCGAACATCTTTTCCATAGGAGCCCGCTTCGCTTCGGAAGCAGGGCGTGTAGGCAGTGAATTTGATCGGAAGTCTTTCGCCGTCGATGATGTCGTCCCGGTAGATATTCGTGACCGGGACCTCCGCCGTGGGAATGAGGTAGTAATCGTGGTCTTTGAGCTTGAAAAGGTCCTCTTCGAACTTCGGCAGCTGCCCGGTTCCGAAGAGGCTTTTGGAGTTGGCCATGAACGGCGGCAGAATCTCCTGGTACCCGTGCTTCCCGGTGTGCGTGTCGAGCATGAAATTGATGAGCGCCCGTTCGACGCGAGCGCCCGGGCCCGCCAGCAGTGGAAACCGGGTACCTGTTATTTTGGTCGCGCGTTCCAGGTCGAGAATTCCCAGCGGCGGGCACAGGTCCCAGTGAGCTTTGGGTTCGAAGTCAAAGCGCGGCGGTTCCCCCACTCGTCGAATCTCCACGTTCTGCTCGTCGGTGAGGCCGACGGGAACGGTTGGATCCGGCAGGTTTGGGATGGTCGCGGCAAAGTGGAAGAGGTCTTCCTCTATTTTCTGAAGTGACTCCTCCAGGTCCTTGATCTTCTGGGATACGGCTTTCATTTCGTTCTTTTTTTCAGAGACATCCACCTTCTCCCTGGCGAGACGTCCGATCTCCTCGGAGGTGGTGTTGCGAAGCTGACGGAGACGCTCTACATCCTGAATCAATCTCTTTCGCTCACCATCGAGCCGTTGGAACGTCTCTACGTCGAGAGAAAAACCTCGGTGGGCCAGCCGTTCGCGGGCTGTTTGGATGTTTTCACGCAGATAGGCAAGGTCGAGCATGGTATTGAGATCTCCGTCTTTTTACTGCTGCGCCCTGGCGGGCTTGCATTCGCCGCTCATGGGGAAAACTCGAACACCGCATTGTAGAGCAAACCGCCGACGTTGCCAAAACCGTGTAATCCCTTGACTGTAAAACAGCTAATGCTATGATACTAAGTCGTTAATACTTGCGAATGCTCACTACTCTATTAGAGGTGCGTTTATGAGCCGTAGGGGGATTATTGTCAGCCTGACTTCCCTGATTCTCTTGGCCTCGTCTTTTCCGGTCGTCGCTCAAAAAAAGGCCGAACTCAAGAAGCAGGAAACCAGGAAGGAGAACAGCAAATCTCGGGAGCAGGAAACCGGAAACCGAGCCCTCCGAAAATGGCTTGACGAAGATGTCTCATACATCATCACCGACGCAGAGAAAACCACGTTCAAGGCTCTGAAGACCGACGAGGAGCGTGAGCAGTTCATCGAGGCCTTCTGGCTCCGCCGCGACCCCACCCCGGACACGATCGACAACGAATTCAAGGAAGACCATTACAGCCGCATTGCGTACGCCAACGAGCGCTTCGCTTCAGGAAAGCCCGGCTGGAAAACCGATCGCGGCCGGATCTATGTCCTGTATGGCAAGCCGGACGAGATCGAGTCGCACCCGTCCGGTGGAACCTATGACCGGCCGTTCGAAGATGGCGGCGGCACGACCAGCACTTTTCCGTTTGAAATTTGGCGCTATCGATACATTGAAGGCATTGGGAATGAAGTCCTGCTCGAGTTCGTGGACCCTTCAATGTCGGGAGAATATCGCTTCACGATCGACCCCAGTGAAAAAGACGCATTGCTGCATGTTCCGGGCGCCGGTCTGACCTTCGACGAACAGTTCTTTGGCCGCGACAAGGCGGATCGTCTCAACCGTGATGGCGCTTCGCTCGGCAACGCCCTGGGCAACACTTCGCGGAACAATCAGTTCGATCGTCTGGAGCTTTCGGCGAAAGTTTTCAGGCCACCCGAGATCAAATTCAAGGACCTTGAAACAATCGTTACAACGAAGCTGTCCTTCAACCTGCTTCCTTTCAAGTACCGCACGGATTTTGTTCGGGTCACGGAAGAAAGCGTTTTGATGCCGGTCACCGTTCTTCTCCAGAACAAAGACCTGGCGTTTCAGGAGCAGGAAGGCATACACCGGGCGCTGATCCACGTTTTCGGGAAGATCACCGGAATCAACGGCCGTACGGCGCAGATCTTCGAGGACACGATTGCGCAGGACATTCCGGACGCCTTGTTCAAGCAGCAACTCGACGGCGGAGCGATTCACCAGAAGATCGTTCCACTGCGGCCGGGCTTGTACAAGCTTGAACTCGTCTTGAAGGATATCAACAGCGGGAACGTCGGCACCATCAGCAAGGGCTTTACCGTGCCGCGGTATCAGGACGAGAGACTGGCGCTGAGCTCGGTGATTCTCGCCGATCTCGTCGAGAACCTGCCCGCCACTCAGATCGGCTCCGGTTCTTTCGTTCTCGGCAGCACGAAGGTGCGGCCGAATGTGAATGACGAATTCAAGCGGGACAAGACGATGAACGTGTGGTTCCAGGTTTACAACCTAAAGCTCGACGAAGGGACCCACAAGCCGTCGGCCACGGTTGAACTGTTGATTACCAAGAATGACCAGCAGGTCAAAAAGATCGTAGAAGATTCCACAGAGTTGTCGAATGCGGCAGCGCAAATGACGTTGTCGCAGGCTGTACCGCTCTCCGACTTCGAGCCTGGAGAGTACAAAATCCTGGTCAAGATTACGGACAATCTGACAAAGGACGTTATCGCTTCGACTGGGAAGTTTGCAGTGCGTTAGATCCGTTACACATGCGTGGGAGGATCCCGACGCCAGATATGCGACCAACGGAGAAACGATGAAAATACTACGGCCGGATTTCTCGGCACATGAGCGGCTGCGAATGCAAGCCCGGCAGGGCGCAGCCATCAAGAAAAGAGTCATCCTTGGACTCGCCGTTATCCTTCTCTTTCCCCTCTTAAGTACGGCCGCCAATGACCTGGCTTCGATCAGCGGCCGCGTTCGGGACTCCAGCGGTGCGCCGCTCGTCGGGGCTCTTGTTATCGTTGCCGCCTCGTCCCCGGTCATTCCCGAAAGGATCGCCTTCACGGACAAGTTTGGAGCATTCTCGGTTATGAACCTTTTCGCGGGTGACTACACCGTGAAGGTGACAATGCCGAGATTTCTGCCGTCGCTCAAGCAGGGCATCCGGCTGAACACCGGCGGCTCGGCGATACTGACCGTGAATCTTCAAAACGCGCTCGATGTAGTGAGGCGTGCCGTAGCGCGCGATAAAACCCAGTCGGAAGACATCGTCTGGACTCTTCGCAGCTCCCGCTCAACGCAACCGATCCTTCGGCTGGCCGAACAGCAAAAACCCGAGGCTCCGGTTGTCCCGGGTCCCGACTATTCCGGCTACTTCCAGGTTTATTCCAAGTCCGTTGCCGATACCAGGGGCACGAACGATGCTGTCGGTTCGCAATTCTCAGTGACCCTGCCGCTGGACCCCGGTTCTAAAGTTACCGTTGCGGGCCAGTACACGGAGGATCCCGGACAGGCGCGCGGGGTCGGCGCGACATACGACTTTGTGCCGGCAGAACGGCATCGGGCGTCGGTCGGCGTCAATATGAGGCAGAGCGCTCTGTTTGCAGATCCTCTGCGATCGGGATCTTTGCGGGAAGTGCAGGTAAAGTACGGTGAGGACTTCCAGTGGTCCGATCACCTGGTGTTCAACTACGGCGCCGAAGCCGGCCGGGCAGACGCCAGCGCCGACCACAATTATCTCCGGCCCAGATTCGGCGTTTCATGGGTTCCCCAGGCGCGTACAACCATCAGCGTGGCGGCTTCGTCACAGGCGCCTGCCATAGCCGACGATCCGATTCGGGGAAAAGAGTACTTTGACCGCATGGCTTACGTGCCGCCCGCCCTGGAGCGCTATTCGCACACTGAAGCGTCGCTTACCCACATTCTTGCCGATAATCTGGAAATCTCGGCAGCAGTGTTCCGTGACCGGACGGATACTCAGGCGCTCTTCGTCAGCACTCCGGACGGCCGTCGTGGGCTGCTGATTCTCGACACCAGGCAAAGTCCGTCCGAAGGCTTCCGGCTGCATCTGGATCGACAGTTCCGGGGGTTTGAGGCGGGTATTGCCTATACGAGCGCTACGGGCGTCGGCATAAACAGGCCCAGCGCCAATCCCGAAGAAATCCAGCATCAGCTGACGCGCCGCCGCTTCCAGGTTCTTGCGGCTCGATTCAAAGCCGACCTGGATACCACTCAGACCGAAATCACAGCCGTTTACCGCTGGATGTCCAACTTCTCGGTCTCTCATATTGATCCATATCAACGGCTCATCGAGTACAACGATCCCACCTTGAGCGTCTCGATCGCTCAGAACATACCCACGTGGCGTCTTTTCCCGGGAAAGGTTCAGGCAATTCTCGATGCCCGGAACCTCTTCGAACAGTCGTTTGGGCCTCAGCGAACCCAGGTCGCTCAGTATCCGCGGCTCGTAAAAGGTGGTATTAACATCAAGTTTTAACTTTCGAGCTTGTGGGTTTCCTTTGTGTGTTTTTGTACACTAATTCCAGAATTCATATTTGTTTGAGGACTGATATTGCTAAGGTTAGCCGTATCTGTATTATTTTTTGGAAGTTAGTTTGCTAATCCGAAATCCGGTAAGTCACCGGCGAACAATTCGTAGACACGACACACGAAGCATAATGGGACGCAAGATATTCTCTTTTAGAGCTGTCGCAACCGTCCTGCTGACGCTGGCCGTCCTGATTCTGGGGGGCCTTAATGTCCAGCAGAAGCGGCGGTATGTTCCGCCTGACGACGGTGCGTCCTGGATTCAGGGCTTCCGAGGTGTCGAGGCGCGCCAGATTATTGCGGGTGGACCGGCAGACAAAGCAGGGATTCGGACCGGCGACCTTCTGAAAGCCATCGAAGGGCGCGCCGTCCGCAACGATCGGCATGTGACACAGATCCTCTACGAACTGGGCGTGTGGACCAGGGCGACTTACACCCTCGAGAGGGAAGGCACCGTTTTTCCGACCCTGGTCGTTGTGGCGCCTCCGGCGGAGCGGTTTCTGCGGCAGCAGAGCTATCTGGAGATCATCGGCCTGTTGTACTTCCTAATCGGCATTTTCGTTCTGCTGAAGCGGACGCGCGCTCACCATGCTCTCCACTTCTATTTTGTCTGTCTGACATCCTTCGTTTATTACGTTTTTCACTACACCGGAAAGCTCAACAGCTTCGACTGGACGGTCTTCTGGTTCGACCTCGGCGCCTCTCTGTTGCTGCCGCCCCTGTTTCTGCACTTCTGCCTGGAATTTCCATTGCGCCACAAGTGGGTCCGGGAATGGCGCAAGGTGCTGTACCTGATTTATCTCCCGGCCGCGGTGCTTTTCCTGGCGCAACTGGCGTTCGTCAACCATGTTCTCGAATTCATACCGTCGCCCCTTGTTTTGCGCATCCTGCTCGACAACCTCGGGGATTTTCATTTCGGCTTGTACTTTGTCCTCAGTGCGGCTGTTCTGGTGCAGACCTATCGAACGGTGAAGACGCCGGAATTCCGACAGCAGATGAAGTGGGTGACCCGGGGCACGGCCATCGCGGTGCTGCCCTATTTCGTGTTGCAGTCCGTACCCAGACTGTCGGGCCTTGTGCCTGAGAGCTACGTCGATTTTGCGATTTTCCCGCTGGTGCTGTTGCCGATTTCCTTCGGTTATGCGATCCACCGGTATCGCCTGATGGACGTCGACATCATTTTCAAGCGCGGTGTGACGTATACGCTGGCGACCGCCTGCATTATCGGCCTCTATGCCACGTTTGCAGTGCTCGTGGGTGAACTTCTAGGCTCGGGTTTCGAGACCGTGAGCGGCGTGGCGCGCGTGGTGGCGACGATCGTGGCGGCCCTGCTGTTTGCGCCCATCAAAGACCAGTTCCAGGTCTGGCTGGACAAGTTCTTCTATCGCGACCGGTACAACGTCCGGGAAACCCTCATCGATTTTGGCCGCACGCTCAGTTCGGAAGTCCACCTGGAAGACATGCTGGATCGAATTGTCGATCGCCTGGGCCGGGCATTGTTCGTTGAGCGCGCCGCGATATTCCTCGAGGACCCTGGAGACCCGTCGCGGTTTGTCCCTGTCAGAGTGACCGGCCTGACGATACCGGAACACGCGGACTTTTCATTTCTGAAGTCAGCGACCGATCGTCCTTACATCTTTTGCGAGACCGATCTGCACGATCTGAACTACTTCATTCCGTGCCGCGCTAAAGACCGGGTGACTGGATATATCGGCCTGGGCAGGACGCAGAACGGCGACTATCTCACGAGCGAAGATCTCGACCTTCTGGAAACCGTGTCCGATTACGTCGGCATCGCGCTCGAAAATGCCCGTCTCTATCGATCGCTCGAGCAGAAGGCGACGGATTATCAAAGCCTCAAGGATTTCAGCGAGAACATCATCGAGTCGATCAACGTCGGCGTCCTGGTTGAAGACGTGGACGGGCGGATTGTCGGTTGGAACAAGGCGCTCGAATCCCTGACAGGCAAGAGACGAAGTGAAACGCGGGGCCGCCGGACGGCAGAGATTATCCCGGCCCAGTTTCTCCAAAGGCTCATTGAGAACCGGCATCTCTACAAGCAGCAGTGGAACGGCCTGACTGTGAACTTCTCCGCGACCTCTTTAATGGACAAGGACGGAACCACGAGCGGCACGCTGGTCATTATCGACAACATCACGGAGCGGGTACGCCTGGAAGATCAACTGATTCAGAACGAAAGACTGACTTCGATCGGGCTTCTTGCAGCCGGTGTTGCGCACGAGGTGAATACACCGCTCGCCGTGATTTCCAGCTATTCACAGATGCTGCGCAAGGAAATCAGCCCGGAAGACGGCCGTTACAAGCTTCTGGAGAAAATCACGAAGCAGACGTTCCGTGCATCGGAAATTGTGAACAACCTGCTTAACTTCTCTCGAACCAACGCAACCGAATTCGCCGAAGTCGACATTCACCAGGTGATCACGGAAACCCTTTCGCTTCTCGAGCATCAGTTCAAGAGCGCCCGGATTCGAGTGGAGCACGACCTGCGGGCGGACTATCCGATAACCGTAGGGAATGCCGGCAAACTCCAGCAGGTATTCCTGAACCTCTTCGTGAATGCGCGTGATGCCATGGCCGAAGGCGGGGAATTGCGGATCCACACGGAGACTGTGGACTCGAAAGTTGAAGTTGTCGTGCAGGACACGGGTGTGGGCATCAGCAGGGAAAATATCAAGAAAATCTACGATCCATTCTTCACAACGAAAGCCGCAGGAAAAGGCACGGGCCTGGGCCTGTCGGTGAGCTACGGAATCGTCCAGGAACATGGAGGCAACATCTCGGTCGAAAGCAGGCCGGGATCCGGGACGTCATTCAAATTAGAACTGCCTCTGGTAAGGAAACCAGTGAATGTCTAGGCGAAAGGGTACCGTTCTCATCATTGACGATGAGGAGGAAATCCGCGAAAGCATCGAACTCCTGTTAAATTCCGAAGGAATGTCCACGGACACGGCGGGAACCGGCGACGAGGGTCTGAAGAAGATCGAGGAGAATCTTTACGACCTCGTCCTTCTCGACCTGATGCTGCCGGGCAAATCCGGCATGGAAGTGCAGAAGGACATCAAACGGATCGATCCCACGTTGCCTGTGGTCATCCTCACGGCGATAGGCGCTCTCGAGACAGCGGTCGCTGCCATAAAAGATGGCTCCTTCGATTACGTCACCAAGCCCTGGAACAACGAAAAACTGATCGTGATTGCCAGTAACGCAATCAAGCAGCGCCAGTTGATGAGTGAGAACCTTCAATTGCGGCGCGCGTTGAAGGAACGTTTCGGCTACAGCAACATCATCGGCAAGAGCGAGAAGATACTGAAAGTGCTCGACCTTGTGACGCAGGTCGCTGCGAGCCGAAGCACGATCCTGATTCAGGGCGAGAGCGGGACCGGCAAGGAACTCATCGCCAAAGCCATCCACCTCAAGAGCCAGCGCGCGGACAAAACGTTCGTGCCGGTGAACAGCGGAAGCATGCCGGGCGACCTGCTGGAAAGCACGCTCTTCGGCCACGTGCGCGGCGCGTTCACGAGCGCAATCGCTTCAAGGAAAGGTCTGTTCGAAGTCGCCGATCAGGGAACGATTTTCTTCGATGAAATCGGGACGATCAGCGTCGAAACTCAAGCCAAGCTCCTGCGCGTTATCCAGGAGAAGGAGTTTATGCGGCTGGGCGCCAACGAAACGATCAAGGTGGATGCCCGGATCATTGCGGCAACAAATGTCGACCTGAAACGGCTCGTGGACGAAGGACGATTTCGCGAAGACCTCTACTACCGCCTCAATGTGATCAACGTTCAGCTTCCGTCGCTGCGGGAGCGCAAAGAAGACATCCCCGCGCTCGTCGATTTTTTCGCCAGGAAATACTGCGAAGAGAACGCCAAGCCTACTTACCGTTTCAGCTCCGAAGCGCTCAAGGTGCTGATGGATTACCATTGGCCCGGCAACGTGCGTGAGCTGGAAAACGTTGTCGAAAGGGCAGTGGTTTTGTCCCATGACGAAATCATCGGGCGCGATCTGCTGCCGGAGGCGATCGTTTCACCGTCTTCGAGATTCGCCACACTGTCCTCTTTCCCGCTGACGAAAAATACGTCTCTGTTTGAAGTCATCGATTCATTTGAGAGGCGCGTGATCATCGAGATGCTCGAGCAGACCGGCTGGAGCCAGACCGAAGCGGCGGACAACTTCCGAATACCCCTTTCGACCCTCAACCAGAAAATCAAACGCCACGGAATCGAGATAAAAAAGAAGCGCGAGCGCCCGAACGGCGTGACCACTGTAAAATAGCTGTTGATGCCGGACCTCATTCATCAGCTTCGCGAGCGGGCGGCCAAAAACCCCCGGCGAATTGTGTATCCGGAATCGACGGATCCTCGCGTCCTGCGGGCGGCCGCGAGAATCGTCCAGATGCGGATGGCGAAGCCGATCCTGGTCGGCGTGCCCGAGGCCGTCGAGCAGAAAGCGGACGAATCGGGTGTCTCGCTTTCTCATATCGAAATCGTCGATCCGAAATCCCAGGCCCTGATCGATCGCTACGCTAAATTGCTCCTGCCGGATTGGAAGTCGCGCGGTGTCACCGAGGTGGAAGCGAAGCAGAGACTGGAGACTCCCGCGTACTTTGCGGCCGCAATGGTGCGCGCGGGTGACGCCGACGGCTTCGTTGGAGGAGCTTCGACGACGACGGCGGACACCGTTCGGGCCGCCATTCACTGCATCGGGCTTCACCCGAATTCATCCACCGTCTCGAGTTTCTTTCTGATGGTCCTGCCTTCAGTGAGCCTGGTTTTTGCCGACTGCGCGGTAGTGCCTGTCCCAAACCTGAACCAGCTTGTGGACATCGCTCTGGATGCCGCGAAAAACGCGCGCATCTTTCTGGAGGTTGAACCTCGTGTGGCTTTTCTCTCGTTCTCCACAAAGGGCAGTGCCGAGCATCCCTCGCTCGACCGGATCCGCCAGGCCGTCGCAACGGTGAAAGCCAGAAACCCCGAACTGATCGTCGATGGCGAACTCCAGGCGGATGCCGCTCTGGTGCCGGAAATTGCTCAGTCGAAAGCGCCCACCAGCGTGGTCAAAGGGCGCGCAAACACGTTGATTTTTCCGGATCTCAATTCGGGGAATATCAGCTACAAGCTGACGGAACGGCTGGCCGGAGCCAGGGCAATCGGTCCCATCCTTCAAGGTCTGTCGAAACCCGCCAATGACCTTTCACGCGGATGCTCCGTCGATGACATTATTGACGTCACCGCTATCACGTCCCTCCAGACCTGAGTTCCCAGCCGCGGAGCGGCGTTAGAATGTAGCCCACGGTGAATTCGCTAAATCGATTACCCCACGCTCACGCGTGGGGCCACCATTCTTACGCCGCTCCGCGGCTGGGCTGACTCCCTAACCGACGCAATCACTTCAATCGAGGAAGTAATGAATTGGAAAGCAGGAGGAAGAACCACAAAAGGCACAAGAAGCGCATAAGTTTCTTGTGCCTTTTGTGCTTTTTGTGGTTCCAGTTCCCCTTCCCGACGTCAATCCGGCATTCCGCACATGCCCGGCTGAGGCGCGCCGCAGCGGCCGCACCCGGCGTCGCCGGCGGATTCCTTGTATGAGGAGCCGGCGACGGCGAAGACGGAAAGTTGTTTCTCGACGTTCTCGCTGTTGCAGTGAATACAATCGGCGGGTGAATCGTGCCGAGGCACGATTTGCTCGAAGGCTCGCCCGCAGTCTTTGCAGAGATATTCAAAAAGTGGCATAGCTCGTGTTTCCTTGATCAATTATCGTTCGAGGACCCGGTGTCCACCCAGTCGGCGGTGAAAACGTTCGTATCGCCTTCCTTCGCTCCGTGACGATTGGAGCCCCAGATCAATTTCTTGCCGTCGTTCGTGAACATCGGGAAACCATCGAAGCCCTGGTCGAACGTGATCTGTTGCAGTCCGGTCCCATCGCGGTTGATCAGATAGAGATCGAAATTGCCGCCGCGCGGATCCTTCATGTTCGAAGCGAAAATGACCTGCCGGCCATTCGGATGAAAATACGGCGCGAAATTTGCGGCGCCATTGGACGTGAGCTGGCGTTTCTGGGTTCCATCGGAACGCATCACCATGATTTCAAGTTTTGCCGGCATCACCAGATTCTTCGAGAAGAGGTCCTTGTACCGGGCAACTTCGTCGGGAGTCTTCGGGCGGCTTGCGCGCCAGACGATCCATTGGCCGTCCTGCGAGTGCCAGGGGCCTCCGTCGTAACCGAGTTCATTCGTCAGCCGGCGCTGCTGCGTCCCGTCGATATTCATGTCGTAGATCTCGAGATCGCCGTCGCGAGCGGACGTGAAGACAATCTTCTTTCCGTCGGGGGCGATGGTGCCTTCCGCGTCGTAGCCGTCGGTTGTTGTGAGGCGTTTCAAATCCGTACCGTCTGTTTTCGCGGAGAAGATGTCCCATGTGCGATAGATCGGCCAGACGTAGCCCTGCGAGCGATCGGCGGGCGGCGGACAATCCGGCGATCCCAGGTGCGTCGAGGCATAGATGACTCGCTTGCCGTCCGGCGTGAAATATCCACAGGTCGTGCGGCCCTTTCCCGTGCTGACGAGCTTAACGTTCGATCCGTCCTGATTCATCGTGAAGATCTGATCGCACTTGTAAGGCTCGCGCGTGGACTGAAATATGATGCGCTTTCCGTCGAAGGAAAAGTACGCTTCCGCGTTCTCGCCGGTGAAGGTCAGTTGCCGGATATTCTTCAGGTGTACTTCCTGCGGATGAGGTTGTATGGATTGTTCGCGGGCCGAGTAAGCGGCGCCCAGGGAACCTATCATCGCTATTGTTAGAATGCTTTTGAACTTCACTGATTATCTCCTTGCTTCCAGCGTGACGTTCGCCTTGATTTCCTGGCCATCACGCTTCACGACGACTACGACCACGTCACCGGCCTTCCTGGAACGGAGCGCATACGTGAAGTCGTAAAGACTCTGAATCGATTTTCCATCAAATCCGACCATGAGGTCGCCGGCTTTCAGTCCAGCCTTCGCGGCAGGGCTGTCCGGCCGGACATCCGAGAACAACACGCCCTTGAGATCGTCCCGGAAATCGGGAACCGATCCGAAGTACGGACCATATCCGCCGCCACCGCCACCGGTCGGGCGTGGTTCCTGCACTTCCGTGTATTGCAGACGGCTGACTTCCGACGCGATCTTATCCAGCATCAGGTAGACGAGCGACAGTACTTTGACCGCGCCTTCCGCATTGATCTTGTCGTAAGTGTCCGACGGTTTGTGATAGTCGGTATGCAGGCCGGAAAAGATGAAGAGAACCGGGATCTTTTTGGCGTTGAAAGAAGTGTGATCGCTCGATCCGAAACCGGAATCCGAATAATCCAATTTCAAACCAACGGTCTTGTTGAACTCCTCCACCCACGGCTTGAAATTGGGTGACGTGCCTACGCCGCCCACGAAAAGCCGATCATTGGTTACGCGGCCGATCATGTCCATGTTGATCATCGCCGCCGCGTTCGCCAGCGGAATGGTCGGGTGATTGACGAAGTAGGAGGAGCCCAGCAAGCCCAGCTCTTCGCCGGCAAATGTCATGAACAGGATCGATCGTTTCCACGATTGTTTGTTCTTCGCAGCCAGCCGCGCCAGCTCCAGGACTCCGGCCGTCCCCGACGCGTTGTCGTCGGCGCCATGGTGGATTTGACCGATTTGCGATGGCGCCAGCGAGCTACGATCGCCAAGCCCCAGGTGATCGTAATGAGCGCCGACCACGACCCATTCGTTCTGCAGCATCGCATCAGAGCCGCTGACGATGCCGAGCACATTTCGAACAGGTTTTCGCAGCCGGGTGACATCGGTCGCAATTCGAGCGTGAAGAGCCGGTACCTCGAAGGACTCCGGTTTGAGATCCGCATCGATCTGCTTCTGTACTGCCGCCAGGTCCTTGCCGGCATCTTTGAAAAATTTCAGCACCGGCTGGCGCCGGGCGTGAACCGATGGGATGGCGAGATCGTCGCTTTCTGAGCTCCGCGTGGCTTCTCCAACGGTGTCCGGGTCGGAAGCGTGATTGTTGGGATCGGTGATAAAAACAATTCCCTTCGCGCCGTGCTGCCGGGCGTTGATGGCCTTGTTAATGAATGAAGCGTGAAGCGTGAAATTGGTGCCGTCAAAAGGACTGTTCGCATCCCGTTCCTGCGGTTCATGGCGGAAAACGACGACAATCTTTCCGGCGGCGTCGATGTTCTGATAGTCGTCGTAGTGCAGCTCGGGAGCCGTGATGCCGTACCCTGCGAAAACCACCGGCCCATCAAACTCGGCCGAGTTGGAGAATGCGATCGGAACGAAGTCCTCGTTGACCTTCAGATTCGTCCCATTCAATTGGAGCTCGTTTTTCGCGCCGAATTCGACGCCGGTTGTCAGGTCGAATGTCTGGAAGTAAGTACCGTTTTCGCCGCCCGGCTTCAGTCCCAACGTCCGGAACTGCGATGCAATGTAATCCGCGGCCTGTTCGAGCTCCGGCGATCCGTCTCCGCGGCCTTTCATTTCGTCGCGGGAAAGATAGGTCACGTGTTTGAGGTACCGGGATGCTGAAAGGTCGGGTACGACGCTTGCAGCCGGCCGCCTGGCTTCGAGGCTGAGCGAATTCAAATAGACAGTCGACAGGACCACCAGAAGGACAGCGGTCACGACGATGGGGTAACGATCTTTTGCCATGATTTTGTAGATTCTAGCCGTAACTGGGGAGGAGTTCAGCAGGAAATGATGCCGTGTTGCTCAAACTCCTCACGATCATCCGGGTGACTTTCGAGGTGGCGGCGGACCGCGCGAACGGCCAGGTGCCGCATCAGGAAGCCGTAAGGGACCATGAAGGCAAAGACAACAAAACTCAGCGCATAGAACCTCTTCAGAACGAGAGCTATAGGGACAACGATAAACAGGAACATCAGGCTGTTGAGAACAGCGCCCGCCGGCTGGCTCTTCCGCCACCAGTAGTTGGCTTCGATGCTGCTGATGATCATAGGGAACGTTACAAGGATACCTGGGCCCCTTTGCCCCAAAGGGCTTTCAGGTCATGGATGCCCGTCATCTGGTGAGGGCCGTAGTCCGATCCCTGCAACCGGACGTCGCCAAGGTTGGCTCGAATGAAGCCGGCAAGATCGAGCGCGCGCTTGTGGATCGTCCTCTCTGTGGCTTTGGGAATGTTGGGATCAAACAAGAGCATGTCGACTTCTTCCTCGTCTTCATTCCATTCCCACACACCGACGACGCGTCCGTCCCGGACAATTGTCGCCAGCGGGTCATTGATGAGTTTTCCCTTCCATCGAGAAAAAGGTTTGTCGGCATGCTCGGCGGGGACGAATCGATCGACAACTTCGCGTTGTCCTTTGAGATAGGTATCGCGATACGGAATAAAGCAGACTGCGCCCTCGCCCGGAGAAAAAGCGAGGAATTCATCGAGATCGCTCTCACTGACGAGGAACTCGTCCTTCGTTCCTTCAACCGCAATGGGAACCAGCTTCGGTTTGACTTCGGCCGCAGCCCGGATCGCATCGGTGACATTGATGCCGGCCCACCACGCGAAGTCCTTGACCCGCGCCGGAGACTCGGCCCTGAAATACTGTGTTGCGAGCTGAGCGGACGCTTCCTCCATTCGCAGGTTGAACGGATCGGCCTCAGGCAGGAAGCTGGATGTCAGCACGAGCGAGTAGGACGTGGAATCCAGCCGTTTCTTGGATTGTTGCTTGATCAGCTTTCCTTCTTCCTTCAGAAGATTGATCGCCAGTGAAAGGCTGTTGGTAAGGCCAATGCGTTTGAGATCCTGACCGAAGTCCCGCACCAGGTTGGAGGGCACGGCTTGCTGAATATGTTCCGGAGTCCGCGCTCCGGGTTGAAGGATTTTCAAAATCGACGCCTTCAGCCGCTCCATTTCGATATCGGTGACCGGCATTTGCTGACGCGCCTGCTTGCTCAGTTCCGTGAACGTTCGCGTGCGGATGCGCAGCGCGACGGACGCCTGTTCGCGAGGCACCAGCATCGTACAACCGCGCAGCGTCTCGAGCTGCACCAGCTTGCGCTCATCGAAGACGAGACGATTCAAATCGTCCGCCTTGAACGACGACATGCGGGCCCAGAGCGCGAGATATGGAGTCGAGCAACCCGGCGAGTAGATCCAGCCGACGGACTTGACCAAATCGACAATATTCTTCGAGGCAAAAGGACGGTCCAGAAATTGGCGGTGCATCCTCCAGGAATTGATCTGCTGGAGGGAAATGGGCTTTTTGACCTTAGAGCTGGTCATACAGTCTGCTACAGTCGTCTCCGGTTACGAGGTCGAATTCATTTTAATTTTGGTTACAGGGTTCCGTCAATGGAGCCGCTGTTTTTGGGCCTTCGCGATGTTTCGCTGAATGTCCGGGATGTCAGAAAGTAGCCCTTCTTCTATTCTAACGTTCCGGAGATGAAATTAGGAAGATGCCCGACGAAGAGAACGCATTTCTTACTTCCAGCCGGACAGTCTTGCCGCCCGCCTGATAAAATGAGCCACGATCCCATTTTTACCTTGCCAGCCGAAAGCTCTTCATGTAAGTAAGTGCTTACTCTACTGTAAGTGAGTACTTACTTATGAAACACGACCGGCGGCAAGACATTCTCCGCGCAGCGATGGAACTCTTCGCGAAAAATGGCTTTCGTGGAACGACCACCCGAGATCTCGCAACCCAGGCGGGAGTGAACGAAGCCATCATTTTTCGGCATTTCAACACGAAGGAAGAGCTGTACAGCGCCATTCTCGAATGTAAAGCGGGCGAGAATCGGAACGCGCTAATCGAAGAGATCGAACGGCTTTCGACTGGGACAGACGACGCGAAATTCTTTGAAAGCGCATTTACAAAGTTCCTCGAGAAGCACGAACACGATACTACCTTTCTGCGGCTCCTCCTTTTCAGCGCCCTTGAAGGCCATCAGCTCTCGGAGATGTTCGTGTCGACCCTGGCTCCACGAAATCCAATTGCAGGCTACATCCAACGCAGAATCGACGAGGGCGCCTTTCGCCCGGTGAATGCCGAGCTTGCAACAAGGGCACTGTTCGGAATGTTTTTTAGTTTTGTGCTGACGCAGGAAGTTCTCGGTTTCAAAAAGATTAAGTCCCATGACCGCGAAGAAGTCGTACGCACGTTCGTCTCACTCTTTCTTTCTGGAATTTCCAAGGAATAAAATCTCATGCCGATTTTGTTGTTGCTCGTACTCCTCATATTTGTCCCAGCTTGTTCCAATACAAGTCCGCAGACTGCTCAGGAAGCGGAGGCCGCAAGCCTGCCCCCTTCGCTGGCGGTGGAAGCGGTAAAAGCGGAAGTCCGCGAACTGCAGCGATCGGTCGATGCGGTCGGCACGCTTGATCCCAATGAAGAAGTAACGGTCAGCAATCAGGTCGAAGGAACGGTTGAAAAGCTGTTCGTGGATCTGGGTGATGCCGTTCGAGCAGGCCAGGTGATTGCGCAGCTGGATACGCGCGAGCTGGAGCTGGCCGTGCACCAGCAGCAGGCCGCGCTGCAGCAGGAACTTGCCCGGCTCGGTCTGGCGGACGCGAACGCCGCGATAGACGAAGCCGCCACCAGCCAGGTACGCCAGGCGGAGGCCACGTTTGCGGAGGCGAAGCTTCGGCTGGATCGGACCCGACGGCTCACCGACGAGGGTGTCGTATCGAAACAGCAGCTCGATGAACAACAGGCGCGATACGACGTCGCCGATGCTGCTGTTCGCTCGGCCCGCGAGACCGTCCGCAACATCCGGGCGACGATCTCGGCGCGCAAAGCCGCGCTCTCCCTTGCAGAAAAGAAGCTGGCCGATGCGAGGATCACGGCGCCGATCGCCGGATTCATCAAGGATCGGGCGGTTACTGCAGGGCTGTATTTACGGCCGAACAGCCCGGTTGTGACAATCGTTCAGAACAGTCCGTTGAAACTCCGGGTGGACGTGCCTGAGAGCGCCGTCGCGTTCATGCGCAGCGGCCGTCCGGTTGAATTCCATGTCGACGCCTTTCCGGATCGGGCATTCCAGGGAAAGATCTCGCGGTTGTCGCCTTCCGTGGACCAGCAGTCGCGAACTCTGAAGCTTGAAGCGATCGTCGACAATTCCGAAGGCATTCTCAAGCCGGGCTTCTTTGCGCGCGTAACCATTCAAACAGATCGCAAAGACAAGGCCGTCGTGATACCCGCTGGAAGTCTCGGTACCTTCGCCGGCCTCGAGAAAGTGTTCGTCATCGAGAACGGCAAGGTGGCCGAGCGCATTGTTCGCACGGGTGAACAGTTTGGTGACCACGTCGAGATTGTCGAAGGTCTCAAAGAAGGCGAATTGATCGCAAAGTCCAATCTCGGAAACCTGCAGCAGGGGCGGGAGGTCTCCGTTCGATGAAGCTGGCAGAACTCTGCGTCAGGCGGCCTGTCTTTGCGACGATGCTCGTACTAACCTTCGTCGTTCTGGGCGTGTTTTCCTACACCCAGCTTGGAATCGATCAATTTCCGAAGGTCGACCTTCCGACCGTCACGGTGAAAACGGTGCTGACCGGCGCCAGTCCGGAAGAGGTCGAGTCCCAGATCACCAAGCCGATCGAAGAAGTGATCAACACCATCAGTGGAATCGACGAGCTGCGTTCGACCACGCTCGAAGGCGTATCTCTCGTCGTCGTTCAGTTCGTGCTGGATAAGAACGCCGATGTGGCGGCGCAGGAGGTCCGGGATAAAGTCGCCACGGTGACCGGCCTGTTGCCCCGTGATACCCAGACTCCCGTGATCGAGCGGGTGGATTTCGACGCGGCGCCTGTGCTTTCGATTTCCGTGTATGGGAATCGGCCGCTTCGAGAGCTGACCGAGATTGCGGACAAGCAGATCAAGCAGCGTCTCGAATCCGTGCGCGGCATCGGTTCGATTTCGATCGTCGGTGGCCGGCGGCGCGAAATCCAGCTCTGGCTGGATGCCGATAAGCTCCAGGCCTACCGGCTGACCATCGATCAGGTCCGAAGCGCGATTCGTGCCCAGGACGTCGAGATCCCGGGCGGCCGAATCGATCAGGGTCCGAATGAGCTGGTTTTGCGAACGCTCGGGCGGGTCGAGAAAGTGCGGGATTTCGAAAACCTGGTTGTCGCGACGGTCAAAGGAACGCCGGTTTATCTGCGTGATGTGGCCAAAGTCGAGGACGGCTTTGAAGAACCGCGGAGCCTCGCCCGCCAGGACGGAAACGCGGCCGTATCTTTGCTTGTGCGCAAGCAGTCCGGAACAAACACGGTTCGCGTTGTGGACACGATCAAGGAGCGGCTCGCTGAGCTGCGTTCACAGCTTCCGCCGGACATTCATGCCGACGTCATTCGCGACCAGTCCCGCTTCATCAAGGCTTCAGTGGACGCCATCAACGAGCACCTCATTATTGGCGGGATCCTGGCCGCAATCGTGGTCCTGCTGTTCATGCGCAGCTTCCGAAGCACGATCATCGCGGCAGTGGCGGTTCCAATTTCAATCGTGGCGACATTTACCGCGATGCTCGGCCTCGACATGACGCTCAACAACCTCACGATGCTGGGATTGACCCTGGCCGTGGGTATCGTGATCGACGACGCGATCGTGGTGTTGGAGAACATCTATCGCTACATTGAGGAGGAAGGATATCCGCCCGTTCGCGCTGCCGTGGCGGCCACGGAAGAAATCGGCCTGGCTGTCATGGCCACCACTCTTTCGCTGGTCGTCATTTTCCTCCCGGTGGTTTTCCTGGGCGGCATTCCCGGCCGCTTCCTGAAGAGCTTCGGCTTGACGATGGCCGTATCGATCATGGTGTCGATGCTGGTCAGCTTTACCCTTACGCCAATGTTGAGTGCGCGTTTCCTGAAGAAGGATGGCGGGCACAAGTCCAAGGACTCCGGTTTCTATCGGATCATCGATCGCAGCTACGGACGAATGCTCGAATGGGCGCTCGCCCATCGCGCGATCATGGTGGGGTTCTTTATTTTGTCCGTCGTATCGATCTATCCGCTGGGCAAGCTCGTCGGGACGGACTTTTTTGCGCAAGACGATCAGAACGAATTCGAAATCGTTATCAAGACGCCGGACGGCACGTCACTCGCCGGCACGGATGCCGTGATTCAGAACATCGAGAAAGAAGCGTGGAAGCTTCGCGGTGTGAAGCATGTTCTCTCGACGATCAATTCGGGGGGCAGTTCCGGTGTCACGGATGGATCTGTATACCTCGCCCTTTCCGATCTTACCGAGCGGAAATTTACCCAGTTCGAAGTCATGGAAGACGCGCGCGCGATGATGCAGAAGAAGTTTCCAACCTTGCGCGTTGCGGTCCAGCCGGTCCAGGGAGTAGCCGGAGGCGGCTTCCGCGCGCAATCGGTGGTGTTGAACGTCCGAGGCCCGGATCTCAAGGAACTCGAGAAGTATTCCAGCCAGATTCTTCAGATCATGCGCGCAACCCCCGGTCTGGTGGACCAGGACACAACATTCTCAATTGGTAATCCCGAAGTGCACGTTCACATCGATCGTGCAAAGGCGGCAGACCTCGGAGTCCGTGCAACCGATGTCGCAACAGCTCTTCGAACGATGGTGGCCGGCGAAGAGGTGTCGAAGTTCAAGGACTCGGACGAGCAGTATTCGGTGAGGCTGCGTGTGTCCCCCGACGATCGTGACAGGCCCGAGAAGATCAGCAATCTGTGGATACCTTCGACCCGGCTTGGACAGGTGCAGTTGGCAAACTTCGCTTCGCTCGAAAAGAATATCGGTCCAACCACGATCGAGCGCCAGGGGCGCGAGCGTCAGGTCACGCTGGTTGCGAATACGGAAAACAATGTCGGCATCGGTGACGCCGTTCGTCTGCTGGAGGCCCGGCTGGGTGCGGTCCAGATGAAACCGGGGTACACGGCCGAGTTCACGGGACGGGCCAAAACGCTCAATGAACTGCAACAGAGCTTCATCCTGGCTTTCCTGTTCTCAGCGATCTTTATGTACATGGTCCTGGCTGCCCAGTTCGAAAGCTATCTGCATCCCATCACGATCATGTTGTCGTTGCCGCTGAGTGTTCCGTTCGCCTTGTTTTCCTTATGGGCCGCGAACTCGCGCCTGGATTTGTTTAGCGGTCTTGGCATTCTGCTCCTGTTTGGAATCGTCAAGAAGAACTCGATTCTTCAAATCGATTACACCAATACGCTGCGAGCTCGCGGGATGGGGAGGCAGGAGGCCATTATTAAGGCGAATCACGCCCGGCTTCGTCCAATTCTGATGACGACTCTGTCGATTGTTGCGGGGATGATTCCGATAGTACTGAGCCGCGGGCCGGGTTCCGGCTCCCGCGCTCCCATAGGTATCGTAGTGACAGGTGGGCAGTTATTGTGCCTGCTGTTGACATTGTTGTTTACTCCGGTGGCGTACTCCCTCTTCGACGACCTCGTTGTTCGTTGCCGAAAAACCGTTTCTGTCTACAACGATGCGGCCGAGCCGATGAAGGCGGATTAGTTCTGCAAATATATGTGACGACGTAATTTGTGGGTGCGGTGGATCGTAATTCACTATATGAGACGATTGCTGACTAGAAGAAATTCGCTAATAGCCCTGGTCCTGGTGATGCTTGCAGCGATTGTGACCTTTGCCGCGAGACATCAGAAGGCGGCGAACGAAGGCTACTTTACCGCACCTGTCGAAACGGGGGCGTTGCGCAACGTGGTGAATGCCACTGGCGTGGTGCAGACAGTCGTGACCGTTCAGGTCGGCAGCCAGGTTTCCGGACAGGTCGATGAACTGTACGCGGACTACAATTCCGTTGTGAAGCGGGGCCAGCTCCTGGCGAAGCTCGATCCACGAAATTTTCAGGCCCAGGTCGAAAACGCGCGCGCCAACGTGGCCGCAGGCCAGGCTCGCGTTCGCAGCGCCGAGGCCGACTTGAAGACCCAGGCCGCGAATTTGCTCAGCGCGAAAGCAAATCTGGAAGCGGCCCGCGTGGCCCGCGACAATACCGCGACGCTTTTTCAGCGTGCTGCAGAGCTCAACAAGAGCGGTGTGGTTTCCAGGAATGACTATGACAATGGCAAGGCCAATGCCGATTCGGCCCAGGCGAAGTTCGAGCAGGCACAGGCCGCTGTAGCGCAGGTCGAGGCGCAGGGTAGCGCCTCAACGGCGCAACTGGAGCAGGTGAAGGCGCAGCTTCAACAAGCTGTCGCCGATCTGAACAGGGCGCAGCTCAATCTGGACTACTGCAACATTTATTCACCGGTGGACGGCGTCGTGATTTCCCGCAATATCGATGTGGGCCAGACGATCGCGGCCAGCCTGCAATCGCCGACGCTTTTCTCGATAGCGAACGATCTGTCACGCATGCAGGTCAATGCCAGCGTGGATGAAGCGGACATCGGCAATATTTCGGATCAGGCCAACGTGCGGTTTACCGTCGATGCGTATCCGAACGATGTCTTCCGGGCACACATTTCCGAAATACGCCTGAGCCCGCAGACCGTCCAGAACGTTGTGACCTACAGCGTCATTCTCGGCATCGACAATTCGGAGCTGAAACTCAAGCCCGGGATGACCGCCAACATCACGGTTACGGTGGACCAGCGCGACAATGTGGTCAAAGTGCCGAACGCGGCCCTGCGTTACACGCCGCCAGGCGTGCGGCGCGAGGAATCCAGGCCCGAGCGTGGACCGGCGGGATCTGGTCATGCTTCGCAGGAGACAGCTTCAGCAGGCCGGGGAAGTGATCCGGCAGCGCCTGCGCATCTCGCGCCCGGACAAAAGTGGAACCCCGCGGACAAGATCAAATTTATACAACCGAGGCGAACCGTTCAGCGTCCCAGTATGGTTTTTGTCCTGAATGCGCAGCAGAAACCTGAATCACGTAACATCCTTCTTGGTATCACTGACGGGTCCGCCACCGAGGTTGTATCGGGCGATCTGAAGCCGGGCGAGATGGTCATTATCGGAGACAGTACGCAGCCCGCAACAAGCGCTACGCAAGGTCAGCGTGGGGGCGGAGGGGGTTTTGGGCCATTCGGGTTCGGCGGCGGAGGCCGTGGACGAGGGAACTAGAAATCATGCTCGAGACACTTTCACAAAAACGTGACCCGGCCGTGGACGCCGGCGATGCCGTCATTCGCCTCAGTCATATTCACAAGGTCTACCCGATGGGCGACTTCGAGGTTCATGCGCTTCGGGGCATTTCGCTGGAGATCAAACGCGGCGAATTTGTGGCAATCATGGGTCCGTCGGGTTCGGGCAAGTCGACGATGATGAACATCATCGGCTGTCTTGATCGGCCTACCAAAGGGCATTACTTTCTCGAAGGAGTGGACGTTTCAACAGTCGACAAACCCGGTCTTGCAGACATTCGCAATAAGAATGTCGGCTTTGTCTTTCAGAGCTTCAATCTGGTGCCCCGGACATCCGCTCTTGAAAACGTAGAACTTCCGCTGATCTACGCGGGCGTGTCGTCGGGCGAGCGCGTCCGCAGGGCGCGGGAAGCCCTCGCAACCGTTGGTCTGGCGGATCGGGAACGGAACATGCCGAACCAGCTTTCCGGAGGACAGCAACAGCGGGTCGCCCTGGCCCGCGCACTGGTCAACAATCCATCCCTCATTCTTGGGGATGAGCCGACGGGAGCGCTCGACACGCGGACTTCTGTGGAGGTGATGGAGATCTTCCAGCGGCTGAATCGTGAGCGCAATCTCACTTTGATCCTGGTGACTCACGAGCCGGATATTGCGCAGTACGCCGATCGCATCATCCAGTTCAGGGACGGACGGATTCGCCGGGATGTTCCGGTCGAGAACAGGAAAGATGCCGCACAAATCCTGAGGGAGTTGCCTCCGGAGTCCGAAGACGAGGATTACGATGAAGATGAACCTGTTCGCCATTCTTAAGGTTGCGTTCCGAGCCCTGGGACGTAACAAGCTGCGCACAGCATTGACGATGCTGGGCATTATCATTGGCGTGGGTGCGGTTATCGTCCTTGTGTCCATCGGCCAGGGCGCGCAGTCGATGGTCCTGGACCAGATCAGCAACATGGGCAGCAACATGATTTTTGTCATGCCCGGCAACCTGAACACCGGCGGCGCGAGTATGGGAATGGGCGCAGCGAGCACGCTTACAGACGAAGATGTTCTGGCAATGGAGCGTGAGATTCCAACGATCGCTGCCGCATCTCCGGGTGTCAACGCATCGGGGCAGTTGGTGTTTGGCAACCAGAATTGGTTCGTCCGAATGCAGGGCACCAACGAAAAATTCCCCCGGATCCGGAATTGGACGGTGGAACAGGGTGAATTCTTCACCGAGGGTGACGTTCGATCGGCTACCAGGGTCATCGTTCTGGGCAAGACGGTCAGCGACAAGCTTTTTCCAGGGCTCGATCCCATCGGGCAAACGATTCGCGTTCGCAACCTTCCATTTCGCGTCGTCGGTGTTCTTGCCGCCAAGGGACAGTCGATGGTTGGCCAGGACCAGGACGATACGGCTGTCATCCCTTACACCACCGCCCAGAGAAAACTGCTCGGCCAGCAGATCCCATCCATAAATCAGGCAATGATTTCGGCGATCAGCCAGGAGGCGACGCGAGTCACACAGAGCCAAATCACTGTTTTGCTGCGACAGCGGCACAAGATCCCGGCAAACGAATCGGATGATTTCTTCGTCCGCAACATGACCGACGCTGCGAACACATTCGAACAGCTCACGACGATCATGACGCTGCTGCTGGGAAGTATTGCGGCGATCTCTTTAGTCGTCGGGGGCATCGGAATCATGAACATCATGCTGGTTTCCGTGACGGAGAGAACGCGTGAAATCGGCATCCGCATGGCCGTCGGAGCAAGGCCCAATTACGTCCGTCTGCAGTTTCTGATGGAATCCGTAGCGCTCAGCTTGATGGGTGGGCTGATTGGTGTGATTATCGGAGGTGCGTTGGCGGCAGTCGTTTCGAAAGTGCTCGGATGGCCCACGTTGGTTTCGGCTCTTTCGGTCTTGATTTCGTTCGCGTTCGCGACCGCAATCGGCGTTTTCTTCGGCTACTATCCCGCGCACAAGGCGGCGGCCCTGGACCCTATCGAAGCTCTGCGTTACGAATGATGAACTAACTGTTTTACCTGCCTTTTTTTGAGGAGTCCCAATGAAAATAGCGAGAATCGTGTCATTACTGATCGTGTTCGGATTGGTGTGCAATTCAACGCCTGCCGAAGCACAGAACTTTGTGGAACAGTTCCTGAACCGTTATCGCCCGGCGACGGTCGATTTTTCGAGCCCGCCCGTAGTTCAGGGACAGGAACTGGAGAATCTCATCCGAAGCGGTCAACTCCAGTTGACGGTCGGTGATGTGGTCAACCTCATGCTCGAGAATAACCTCGACATCGGTGTGAACCGCCTGACACCTCGTTCATCGCAGTATCTGATTGAGACGCTATACGGCGTGTTCGAGCCGACATTGCGTATACAGGCAACGGTGAACCGGAACACAACGCCCTCCACAAGTGTGCTGGCGGGTTCCAGCGGCGGCATCAATCTGCTGAGCGGGCAATATCTGATTGGTTTCTCTCAGACGCTGGAAACCGGCACGAACGTCGCTGTTGATTTCGCGGTGAATCGCACTTCATCCAACAATGGATTCAACACGTTTAATCCCGCCTACAACAGTACGATCCGATATTCATTTAATCAGCACCTTCTGCGTGACTTCGGCAGGCTTAATAACACGCGGCCGATTCGCATTGCGCGGAACAATGAAAAGATTTCGGAGAGCCAGTTCGAACGGCAGGTAATCGATCTGGTGGCGCAAGGGCAGCGTACGTACTGGGACCTCGTTTTCACGGCTGAAGATATAAAGGTGAAGCAGCGTTCGAAGGACCTGGCACAAAAGACATTGGGTGATAACCGTATCCAGGTGGATATCGGAACGCTGGCGCCGATCGATCTCGTTCAGGCGGAGTCTGAGGTGGCGACGCGTAATGAACAATTGGTTGTTGCGACCTACACGCAGAGTCAAACCGAAGATCAGGTCAAGAAGCTGATCACCTCCCAGGGCGATCCCGGCCTGGTCCTGGCGAGAGTAAGTCCGGTGACGAGCGTCCGGAAGCCATCCCCGACGGATGTCCTGCCCGTCACAGAGGCCATTAAAGTTGCCCTGGAAAACAGGCCGGAGATGAGGCAACTTCAATTGGACCTGGAGAACAAGAACATCGACGTGCAATATACGAAGAACCAGTTGCTCCCCACCGTCGATCTCATTGGTTCGTATACCCAAAGTGGCGTTGGCGGCACGAAAACGATTCGCGCCGGCTTTTTTGACCCGAACGCCCCGATCATCTCGACGACGCAAGGGGGTCTCGGAGATACCCTGTCGCAGCTTTTCGGCTATAACTATACCGGCTATGCCGTAGGTGTCTCGGTCCAGATTCCGTTACGCAACCGTGCGGCGCAGGGTGACAACGCGAGAGCCGCGACGGAAAAGCGCATTGCCGAGAACCGCATTAACGCGCAGGGACAGCAGATTGCGCTCGAGGTTCGAAACGCACTTACTCAAGTCGACATGAATAAGGCACGAATCGAGACGGCGGAGAAGGCGAGAGAACTGTCAGAACGCCGGCTCGAGGCAGAGCAAAAGAAGTTCGATCTGGGTGCGTCCACGATCCGGTTCGTACTCGAGGAACAACGGAATGTCGCCGAGGCTCAGACAAATGAGCTTCAGGCGCTGGTAAACTATACAAAAGCCCTTGTGGATGCGGATCGCGCCATGGGCATGACGCTCAAGAAGAGCAATATCGAGATCGAAAAAACGCTCAGGGCCGCAAACTAGACTGGTGGACTGTAACAGTGAAATCGGCAGGTCCACCCCTCCTGTTCGAAGGTGTGAATGAATTGGAAGGCAGGAGGAAGAAACCACAAAAAGCACAAGAAGCACATAAGTTTCTTGTGCCTTTTGTGCTTTTTGTGGTTCCAGTTTCCCTTCGTTGCGAATTCGTTCACAGCTTCTTCCAGGAGGGGAATCCGTTTGTCGAATCCGCCAGTACGTGGCTTTAGCCCGCGTTTTGTTATAATTTTCGATTTCATACCCAAACCGGGAGAGCTGAGAGATGCCGTATTTGCCGGAAGTCTTTGAGCGGGCCGTGGAGGCCCATCGATCGCGAGTCGCTCTGGTCGAAGAGAGCAAACAATGGACGTTCGCCGAGTTATTGGACGATGCGAACCGGGTTGCCGCGCTCCTGAGGGATAAGGTTAAGGGCGATACCGTGGGAATTCTCCTGCTGAATTCTCAAAGATATATCGCGACCATGCTGGGCGTCTGGAAGGCCGGCAAGACTGTTGTTCCCCTGAATTACCTCCTGCCGCCGGCGGAATTGGGTTTTATCATCAAGGACTCGGGCATGTCCGCGATCATTTCGTCCCAGTTTTTCGCGCAGGCCCTCGCAGCCATCAAGCCGTTGTTCGGTGACAAGGGAGTCATCGTGATGGCGGATGACCCGGGTTTCACGGAGATGTCGCCCGACGGGCCGGCGGCGGAATATCGCGATCCCGCATTGTATCTCTACACGTCCGGAACAACCGGACGGCCGAAGGGCGTCATCCTGACACATGACAACCTCGCCGCGAACGTCGAATCCTGTCAGAAGGCGGACGAATTTGATCACGACGACGCCTTCCTCTGCCTTCTTCCGTTCTTCCATACCTACGCCATTACAGGAACGTTTCTCCTGCCGTTGTTCAGTGGCGCCAGGATGGTGCTCGTCGATCGGTTTCAGCCGACGAAGGTCATGAGTCTCATCCAGGACCAGAAGATCAGCGTGCTTCTGGCAATTCCATCGATGTACAGGGTCATGGCGGCGACTGAAGGGGACTTCAACGTATCTTCTGTCAGATTCCCGATCTCCGGCGGCGAACCGCTTCCGATCTCTGTTGCCGAAGCATTTGAGAAGCGGTTTGGCGTTCCGATCTTCGAAGGGTATGGTCAAACCGAAGCTGCACCGGTTGTCACGCTGAATGTTCCGGTCGCGCGCAAGCTGGGAACAATCGGGAGAGCCTTGCCGGGTGTGGAACTCGCGATCTGGGACGAGCACAACCGTTTTCTGCCTTCTGGCGAGGTCGGTGAAATCATGGTCCGCGGCCGCAACGTGATGCAGGGCTATCATCATCTTCCGGAAGAGACTGCGAAGACGATTACAGACGGCTGGCTGCACACCGGCGACCTTGGAAAGCTCGACGACGAGGGTTTTGTCACCATCACGGGCCGGAAGAAGGATCTCATTATCTCGGCCGGCGAAAATATCTATCCCAGGGAAGTCGAGGAAGTGCTGGCACAGCATCCGAAAGTAAAAGAAGTTGCGGTTATCGGTGTAAAGGATGAAGTTCGGGGCGAAGTCCCCAAGGCCTTTGTGATTGCCCGCGAAGGTACCCAACTCGACGAGAAGGAATTGCGGACATTTTGCCGCGACAACCTCGCCGGTTACAAAGTACCGAAGTACATCGAGCTGGTTGCAGATTTGCCGCGTAGCCCGACCGGCAAGGTCCTGAAGCGGATGCTCTCCACAGCGGCTGGAAATTTAGCTTAGTTTGGTTGATTTCGTTTGAGCGGAATGTATAATTTCTGTTTTATTTTTGATTACCGGCATTAAACACCACAAGGAGACTGTATGGCATACATCATTTGCGAACCGTGCATCGGCACCAAGGATACGGCATGCGTGGACGCATGCCCGGTGGATTGCATTCATCCCAAGAAGGATGAGCCTGAATTCGAGGCCGCGACGATGCTCTATATTCACCCCGAGGAATGCATCGATTGTGGTGCTTGCGAGCCGGCCTGCCCGGTGACGGCCATCTTTCCCGAGGATAACGTTCCAGAGCAATGGACGAATTACATCCAGATGAATTACGAACACTACGGGAAATCGAAGTAGGTAGAAAAATCCACAAAAGGCACAAGAAGCACAAAACCCGATCAGCGTTTTGTGCTTTTTGTGCCTTTTGTGGCTTTTTCCAGAGCAACAGCTATGACCGAGACAAATATCGAATCCCTTCTCAAGGAAAAGCGAGTATTCCCACCGAGTCCCGAATTTTCCAGGCACGCTCACATTCATAGTCTCGAGGTGTATGACTCCATCTCGAAGCGCGCGTTCGAGGATCCGGAGGGTTTTTGGGCCGGTATCGCATCGGAGCTGCACTGGTTTGAGCCCTGGGAAAAGGTGCTCGAATGGAACGCTCCGTTTGCGAAGTGGTTTCTGGGAGGAAAGACGAATCTTTCCTACAACTGCATTGATCGGCACGTAAGCAACCCGTCCCGGAAAGACAAGATTGCGATCCTTTGGGAAGGCGAACCCGGCGACGTACGCGCGCTGAGTTACACGGTGCTGCACCGGGAGGTGTGCCGTTTCGCGAACGTCTTGAAGTCCGTCGGCCTCAAGAAAGGTGACCGCGCGACGATCTACATGGGTATGGTGCCGGAGCTCGCCGTGGCCATGCTCGCCTGTGCGCGCATGGGCGTCACACACAACGTCGTGTTTGGCGGATTCAGCGCGGAGGCGCTGCGCGACCGAGTCAATGACTCGCAGTCGAGGGTGTTGATTACCGCGGATGGCGGATATCGTCGAGGATCTGTCGTGCCGTTGAAGAAGAATGTAGACGACGCGTTGACAGCTACTCCCACCATCGAGAAAGTCATCGTGTACAAACGGACCGGGGACTCCATCAACATGGTTGCAGGACGCGATGCGTGGTGGCACGAGTTAATGGCCAAAGCGGCCGATGAGTTTCCGGCCGAGCCGCTGGACGCCGAACACCCTTTGTTCATGCTCTATACAAGCGGCACAACGGGGAAGCCGAAGGGCGTGGTTCACACAACCGGTGGTTACATGACCGGCACCTACATCACTGCGAAATGGGTCTTCGACATGAAAGACGAAGACGTGTTCTGGTGTACGGCCGATATCGGCTGGGTGACCGGCCATAGTTATGTCGTGTACGGACCGCTGTTGAATGGAGCGACGTCACTGATGTACGAAGGCGCCCCGAATCATCCCGAACCGGATCGCCTCTGGTCGATTGTTGAAAAATACAGAGTCAGCATCTTCTATACGGCGCCGACGGCAATCCGGGCGTTTATCAAGTGGGGAGATCATTGGCCGGCCAGGCACAACCTTTCGAGCCTGCGATTGCTGGGAACCGTTGGTGAACCGATCAATCCGGAAGCGTGGATGTGGTACCGCAAGCACATTGGCGATGAGCGTTGCCCGATTGTGGATACGTGGTGGCAAACCGAAACCGGCGCGATGATGGTTTCACCGGTTCCCGGCGCGGTACCGACGAAGCCTGGTTCCGCAACCCGGCCCCTGCCGGGCATCGTGATGGACGTAGTGGACAGACAAGGAAAGTCGGTCGGCGTCAACCAGGGAGGCTTTCTTGTAGTGAAGCGGCCCTGGCCCGCGATGCTGCGGACGATCCACGGAGATCCTGAACGTTACCAGAGGCAGTACTGGAGCGAAATTCCAGGGATGTACTTCACAGGTGACGGAGCACGCCGTGATGAGGACGGGTATTTGTGGATCATGGGGCGAATCGATGATGTGATCAATGTGTCCGGACACCGCCTTGGAACGATGGAGGTCGAGAGCGCACTCGTGAGTCATCCCACAGTGGCGGAGGCCGCCGTTGTCGGACGCCCCGACGAGATGAAGGGCCAGGGCATTGTCGCATTCGTTACGCTTGCGGCAGGACACCAGCCGCAGCCGTCCCTCAAGGATGAATTGAAGAATCATGTCGGCAAGAGCATCGGCAGCTTCGCCAAGCCCGATGAAATCCGCTTCACCGATACGCTTCCCAAGACGCGAAGCGGTAAGATCATGCGCCGTCTGCTGCGCGACCTCGCATCAGGACAGGCGACGGTCGGAGATACAACGACGCTGGAAGACTTTTCGGTTCTGGCGAAATTAAGAGAAGAAGAGGAATAGGTTCTGAAACGCGGGCTAAAGCCCGCGTTAGGATTATAGGTTATAAGGCGCCAGGGAAAGGAATCGTCATGATCCATCACATCGTACTGTTCAACTTGAAACCCGACCTCGAAGCAGCCGACCGCGACTGGTTGTTCGGCCAGATGCAAGGTCTCAGCAAGATCGCTTCCGCCAGGAGACTGGCCATCAACAAACTTCTCAATCCCCGTGAAGACTGGTACAAGGACAGAATAGCCGCCGACTATGGATGGGCCCTGACGATGGAGTTCGATGATGAAGACGGCCTCTACGCGTATCAGAAGGACCCCCAACATGTCACCGTGGCCGCGGAAATCCGGAAGCGTGTGAGTAATATCAAGGTTGTGGATTTTGTGAACGTGACGAGTTTTGCAGGGGTAACCAAATAGAAGTGGCCACCGAGATCAGCGATTACATCCGGAAGCATGAGACCGCGATCGTTCCTTTGCACAGGGACTATAACCAGAAAGTTTGGGAGATGTCGCTGTCCGGAAATGACGAACGCGAGCATGCGCTGGTTGCCGCCAAAGAGCGGTATCTGAGGGTCTACAACAACCATCAGGAATTCCAGCAACTGCGGCAGTGGAAGTCGTCCGCGGCCCAGCTTGGTCCTGTCGAAGCCCGCGAATTCAAATTGATCTACGATACTTTCGTTCCACACCAGATCAATGAAGACGTATTGCGCGATATCGTCCAGCGCGAAACTCACATTGAAACCCTTTTCAATATGTTCCGCGCAAATTTCGAAAACGGCAAAGTATCCGACAATGAGTTGCGCGACATCCTGAAAAACGAAACCAACATTTCCCGGCGTCGCGCGGCCTGGGAAGCCACGAAGCAGGTTGGGCATGAGATCGCGCCGGACGTGCTCGAGCTCGTCGGGATCCGAAATCGGGAGGCGCGGAATCTCGGTTATAAGGATTACTACTCGATGATGTTCGAGCTTCAGGAGCTCGACGAGAAGTGGGTCTTCTCACTGCTGGAACGCCTGGAGCATCTTTCTGAGCATGCCTTTACCGAAATGAAGGCGGACCTCGATGCCACGTTGAAGCGGAAATACGGAATTACCGAGAAGGAAAGCTACCCCTGGCTCTACAGCGATCCTTTCTTTCAGGAATTTCCAACTGCGGGTGCGAGCGAATCGCTGGATGAGATTTTCAAGGATTCAGACATCGAGGCTTTGACTCGAGCCCACTACAGCAGCATCGGCCTCGATATCGATGATTTGCTTCGCCGCGCGGACCTTTACGAGCGCGAAGGAAAGTCCCAGCACGCATTTTGCCTGGACGTCGATCATGAGGGCGATGTTCGCGTTCTGTGCAATATCCGCAAGAATGAACGCTGGATGAGCACCATGCTCCATGAGTTCGGCCATGCGGTATACGATAAGTACAATGATCCTGCGCTTCCGTTTTTCCTGCGCACCCCCGCCCACGTCCTGACGACCGAAGCCATTGCAATGCTTAATGGACGCATGTCGAAGAACCCGGAATGGCTCATGAAGATCGGCGGCCTTTCGGAAGGCGCCGCGAAACGGGTCAGTGCAAGCGCGTTCACGACACTGCGCTCGGAGATGTTGATTTTCCTGCGCTGGGCGATCACGCTGGTGCGCTTCGAGCGGGAGCTTTACCGGAATTCCGGTCAAAACCTGAATCGGCTGTGGTGGGGATACGTGGAGCAGATCCAGAAGGTCACACCGCCGCCGGATCGCGACCGATCGGACTGGGCGTCGAAGATTCATCTGGCCACGTCGCCGGTGTATTACCAGAACTACATTCTGGGTGAGCTGATGGCCTCACAGCTTCTGCGCTTTATCCATCGGGAGATTGTGAAGTCGGAGAGTTACGTGGGGAATCCGGCAGTGGGCCGGTACCTGGTGGAGAAAGTATTTAAACCGGGAGCGCTCTACGACTGGAATACGATGCTGAAGAAAGCGACTGGGGAGGACCTGAACCCCGAACACTTCGTTGCGCAGTTTGTATAACCCACACGGGGTAATTCGGGGACAGACTCCTAATTCACCCAATTACGGATCAACGACCGTTAAACCTAATTGGATGAATTAGGAGTCTGTCCCCGAATTACCCCGTGTGGCTTTACGGCTTGAGACTTCGCGCGTACGACAAGTAACTCTTGGCAAGCTGCTCGTTGCTGTCGACGTATTGTTTCCACTGCTCGTCCGAATACCCGTTTTGCGGAGGCTGAGTTTTCAAGCGAGCGGTAATGTCCACAGCCTTCTGCGCATACTGGACAGCACGATCCAGATTCTTTCTCTCGAGCGAATACGCCCGGGACAGCGTCAGCAGCCCGCTCAGGTTTTCTGCATCCACCTTGATCAGTTTCTCACCGACCTCGATGATCTTCGGCTGATCGTTCTTCTGCTGATAAATCGTCATCTGCAGCAGGTAGATCTCTCTCAATGCCTTGGACTGTGGGTACTGCCTCTCAAAGTCGTTTAGCAGTGTGATCTTGGAGTCTACGTTGTTCTCCGCGTCGATTTGTTGAAAAGCCTTATCTTCGGGACTTCCGGCAACCACTTGCGCGCTGACAATGGGGACCAGTCCCCAGACAAAGACAACACACAGCGTCAAAATGACTTTTGTCTTCATTTGGTTACTCCTCCTGGACACTCCTGACTGACGGGTAGGGGTGCCACTTTATCAGAACTAGGCGGAGCCCTGACAAGTTTTTTCAGTGTATGGCTCAGTCTTAAGGGAAGATCCCCAGTTGTTCGTAGGTAAGAGCCACTTTCTTAATGGCTATAATGAAGGCTGCGGTTCGCATGCTTTCCTTCGGCACCTTGGTCAAATTCACCTCGCGGATTCCGCGATAGGCGGTAACCATGGTTTCCTCCAGGCCGGAGTTCACCAGGTCAATCTCTTCCGGACCGCGCACGAGAAACTTCTTGTCCTCGTCCGGAACCGGCGTTCCGATCATCTTTTCGATAGTGGCGACCAGTTTTTGGTTCTTGATCTCCTCGAGGTGCTTCTGGAGGCGGCCGAACCGCATATGCGACAGATTTTTGCCCCATTCGAAATAAGAGACGGTCACTCCGCCGGCATTCAGAAAGATATCCGGAAGGATGAAGACACCGCGGCCATGCAGCCGCTCCTCAGCGCCGGGAGTCGTGGGGCCGTTGGCGGCTTCTGCGAGGACCTTGGCGTTGATACGATCGCAGTTTTCCAACGTGATCTGATTTTCGAGGGCGGCAGGGATAATGATGTCGCAGGGAATGTCCCAGATGGCGTCCGGGTTGGGAAGGGTTTCGGCGTCGGGGAAATTCTTGATGGAGCCTGTTTCGCGCCGAAACTGGTTGAGTTCTTCGATCGCAAGGCCATTGGGGTTATACACGGCGGCATCAAATTCCGCTATGCCGATGACCTTGCATCCATCTTCCTCCGACAGAAATTTTGAGGCGTAGTAGCCAACATTGCCGAAACCCTGGAAGACCACTGTCTTTCCTTCGAGCCCGACGCTGAGTCCCAGCTTCTTCAGATCTTCGCCATGCTGGAACGCCTCGCGGATACCGTATTGGACGCCCCGTCCCGTTGCTTCGCGGCGGCCGTGGATACCGCCTTGTGCCACAGGCTTGCCGGTGCAGCAGGCAAGATTGTCGATGCCGCCGGGATTGAACGTATCGTACGTGTCGGCCATCCAGGCCATTTCACGCTCGCCGGTACCGACGTCAGGACCGGGCACGTTCTCGCCGGGACCCATGTATTCCTTTCGGATCAGCTCGGCTGTGAATCGGCGCGTGATCTTCTCGAGTTGTTCTTCATTGTACTTCTTCGGATTGAAACGAATGCCGCCCTTGGAGCCGCCAAAAGGCACGTCAACGATGGCGCATTTGTACGTCATCAGGGCGGAGAGCGCCATGATTTCATCCTGATTCACCAATTCGCTGTATCGGATGCCGCCTTTGACGGGCTTCTTATGCTGGCTGTGTTCTGCGCGCCACCCTTCGAAGATCTCGAAGTGATCGCCTCCGAAACGGACTGGAAACTGGAAATAGTAAACGTTATTGCAGGCCTTTATCTGGCTGAGAAGAGCGGCATGAATCTTCAGGTATTGCGCCGCCCGGTCGAACTGTTTCGAGACGATCCGGTTGAAATTGAGGTCTTCCTTGGTGGCTAGCGTTGTCGGCATTGAATCTTCTCCTGAATTTTTATTCTATCCGAAACGCGTTTCGAGATATTCGTCAAGTATCGCGATGAAGTCGTCGACGATGGTGGGCCCCTTTAAAGTCCTCATAAGACGGCCATCCACATATACGGGCGCCTTAGGGTCTTCTCCCGTTCCCGGCAGCGATATTCCTATATCGGCGTGCTTCGATTCGCCTGGACCATTCACGACGCATCCCATCACGGCAATCTTCATTTTTTCGATACCAGGATAGAGCTGCTTCCAGGAGGGCATTTGCGAATTCAGGTAGGTTTGAATGTCGTTCGCCATCTCCTGAAAGACTGTGCTGGTTGTTCGGCCGCAGCCGGGACAGGCGGTCACGCGAGGGGAAAAACTGCGAATGCCAAGACGTTGCAGAATATCCTGGCAGGTGCGCACTTCCTCGGTGCGATCTCCAGCAGGTGGAGGCGTCAGACTGGCGCGAATGGTGTCTCCTATGCCTTCCTGCAATAGCACGGAAAGTGCGGCCGAGCTCGATACAATGCCGCGACGGCCCATGCCGGCTTCGGTCAGGCCGACATGGAGGGCGTAACTGGAGCGCACAGCGAGTTCGCGATATACATCAATAAGGTCCTGAACGCCGGAAACCTTCGCGCTGAGGATAATCCGATCGTCGGCCATGCCGTAGGATTTCGCCATGTCGGCGGATTCAAGCGCGCTGAGCACCATTGCTTCCATGATGACTTCACGGGAGTCCTTTGGATCCCGGTTCAAGGCGTTCTGGTCCATCAGGCGCGTGACGAGTGACTGATCCAGCGAGCCCCAGTTCACTCCAATCCGGACGGGCTTTTCGTATTCGAGCGCGATTTCAATGATCGACCGGAAGTTATCGTCATGCTGCCGGCCCATTCCGACGTTGCCCGGATTGATGCGGTATTTATCGAGCCACTTGGCGCATTCCGGATATTCATTCAGCAGGATGTGACCGTTGTAGTGAAAGTCGCCAATGATAGGAGCTGTGATGTGGCGGTCCCGCAGACGTTGGACAATATCGGGCACGGCTCCTGCAGCTTCGCGTGTATTCACCGTCACACGGACAAGTTCCGAGCCCGCCTGAACCAGCGCTTCAACCTGGGAAACGGTGGCCCCGACGTCGGCCGTGTCCGTGTTGGTCATCGACTGAATCGCGATAGGATTATCTCCGCCGATCCACACTCCTCCTACGTTTACCGGGATCGAAACGCGTCGCATGATTTCGGCCATATGGATCCATTATATTCGCTATAATGACCGTCCTTTTAACGGTATGAGCGAGCAACTCCAATACCACGGAAATCTCGGTTGGATCGAAGTGATCTGCGGCAGCATGTTCAGCGGCAAGAGCGAGGAGCTGATTCGCCGGCTCCGCCGGGCGCAGATTGCCCGGCAGCGCGTGCAGATTTTCAAACCGAAGCTCGACTCGCGTTACGACGAAGACCACATCGTCAGCCATAGCGAAATGAAAATCAGAGCACAGCTCGTGTCCGGTGCGCGGGAGATCCTCAGCTTGCTCGAGAAACGCACGCAGGTGGTGGGAATCGACGAAGGACAGTTCTTCGATATGGAACTTGTCGGAGTTTGCAACGAACTCGCCGATGCGGGAAAGCGCATCATTGTTGCGGGCCTCGATCAGGATTTTCGAGGACGGCCGTTCGATCCCATGCCGCAGCTGCTGACCATCGCAGAGTACATCACGAAGACGCTGGCTATTTGCGTCCGGTGCGGGGCGCCTGCGAATCGAACCCAACGACTCGTAGCCAGCGCTGACCGCCTGCTCGTGGGCGCAGGCGATCTCTATGAGGCTCGTTGCCGCCTGTGTTTCGATCCGCCTTCCGACTAGGCTGATGTTCGGCATTCCTATCCACAAACTGATCGTTCACTTTCCGATCGCACTGATGATCCTGGCGGTGATCTACGATTCGTGGGCGTTTTATTCCCGGAAGGTGGAATTGCACGAAATGGGCTACCGCCTTACGCTCTGGGCCGCCATCGGGGCGCTCGGAGCTGTGGTGAGCGGTCTGCAATTGGCAGGGGTCTCGAGGATTCCACCTGGAGAGGTGACCGGGCATGCCGGGTTTGGGATCGTCTCGAGCATTGTGGTCACGGCGCTGGCCGCGGCGCGTTACTCGGAACATGTCCGGGAACAACGCGGCTATCGACTACACTGGCTGGTTCTTGAGATTGGAGCCGCGGCGCTGGTATTTGCCACCGCGGTGATGGGGCACAAGCTATGAACAACAAAACGCGGGCTGGGGTAATTCCGGGATCTGACCAATGCTCAATTCGGGTGAGAATTGGGAATTGGGCATTGGTCAGATCTCCGAATTACCCCAGCCCGCGTTCGTCTGGTCGTTATTCCGGGCGGAAGGCAGGCCGCTCGGCGGCAAGAACCTTGTCCTTCGGCGCGCTGAGATAGCCGCGAATCCGGTCCTTATCGACGTAGTTCACGACGATCTCATACCGCAATTTGTCTCGGCCAACCAGGAACTGGACAGGCTCGTTTGCAGTACGATCCTTCTTTTCCAGCTTGCTATCGTCAACTTGAATGACGATGTCGTATTTCGCCTTCTTCGGATCGGTCTTCCTGAGCTGGAGCTGGACATCCGCTACTCGTTCCATCTCACTTTTCTTGGGCTTCTTGATATCGAACTCGAAGAAATCCCGCTCACCCTTCTTTCGAAGATCGGCCAACTCGCCGGAATTGCGTGCGATCTGCTGGCTCAGCGTGGTTCTCACATCGGTGATCTCTCGCCGGCTGGCGGCAAGGTCTGCGCGGGTCGCGTCGAGATTGGCAGCCACGGTCTTTACCTCACCCGAAACGCTGCCGATTTTTGTGTCGGCATTCTGCTGAACTTCCGCCAACTTGGTGGTGGCTTCCTGGCGAACGGCAGCTACATCCGTGGAGTTGGCTTTGGCGGCGATCTGGCTGGCCAGCTGTTCCCTCGCCTTCTCCTGTTCGGTCTTCAGGCGCTCAGCAAATCTTCGCGATGCATCGAGTTCCTGAGATGTGACTCCAGCGCGTTTGGTGACAACCTGGATGTCGGATGCCATATCGGTGGCCTGAGCCCGGACCTTTTTCAATTCATCGACCTGATTGACAAGATCCTGCTCAAGGACGGCAATCCGTGCCTCTAAAGCGGTCCGAGTCGAATAGTGGCTATATCCGACGCCCAGAATCAGAAGCAGGCAGACGACAATTCCCCCTATCAAAAGGTTATTACTTCGCGTCGGCGGCGGGGGAGAAATAGTGCCGGCGCTTCCCTCTTTTGGTTTCAAACTGAACGACATTGCTTGTCCTTTCCTTGTAGTCCCGGGCCTTCGGCCCGCGCTAGATTATCCCATGAGTCCGCGAAATTAGACGAGCGAGTTGTTGGATGGATAGTGACATAATTCGCAATGCAATCTACCGAATAGTCCGGAAAATTCCTCGGGGAAGTGTCTTATCATACGGGGAAATAGGCCGGATTGTAGGGACCGGACCCCGCCAGGTGGCGGCGGCAATGCGGAACTGTCCTGCGGGCTTGCCGTGGCATCGTGTGGTCGGGGCAGGGGGTAAGATCCGGACACCCGGCGAATACGCCTGGATTCAGCGGGAACGGCTGATGGCGGAAGGTATACGGTTCCGCGGAATGGGCTTTTCATATGAACTCTACCGGTGGAAAACCAAGGGATACCCGCACTGAGCGGGACTCGATGGGCGAAATGCAGGTTCCGGCTCGCGCCCTCTACGGAGCGCAGACTCAACGCGCCGCCGAGAATTTTCCAATCAGCAACCTCCGGTTTCCCCGCGAATTCATCCGAGCCCTGGGCCTCATCAAACTTTCCGCAGCACGCGCCAATATGGATCTGCGCCTTCTCGACAGGAAATTGGGCGATGCGATCGTAAAGGCGTCGCAGGAAGTGATTGACGGCAAGCTGGACGAACATTTCGTCCTTGATATTTTTCAGACCGGTTCGGGTACTTCTACAAACATGAACGCCAATGAGGTCATCTCGAATCGGGCTATTCAGATTCTTGGAGGAGTTGTCGGGTCGAAGAAGCCTGTACATCCGAACGACCAGGTCAACATGGGCCAATCCAGCAATGACGTGATTCCAACTGCCATGCACGTCGCAGCGCTGGAGTCGATCGAACGATCGCTGATCCCGGCGCTGCGCAAGCTCGAGCGCTCGCTCGTTGCGAAGGCGAAGGAGTTCGATTCGATTGTCAAAATAGGAAGAACCCACCTTCAGGACGCCACTCCGGTTCGACTTGGCCAGGAATTCGGAGGATATGCGCGCCAGGTTCATCTTGGCATCCGGCGGCTCGAGAAATTACGCGGCGTGCTGGAGGAACTTCCGCTGGGTGGCACGGCTGTCGGAACCGGCATCAATACCCATCCAAAGTTTGCTGCAAAGGCGATCCAGCATCTTTCACGGCTTACGGATCTCAAATTCCGTGAGGCCGATGACCACTTCGAAGCGCAGGGTGCCAAGGACGCTATCGTTGAGACGAGCGGGGTGCTGAAGACCATTGCCGTGAGTTTGACGAAGATTGCCAATGATATCCGCTGGCTCGGTTCGGGCCCTCGATGCGGGATTGGAGAAATTCATCTTCCGGAAACGCAGCCTGGGTCCTCGATCATGCCGGGGAAAGTGAATCCGGTTATTGCAGAATCGGTCCTGATGGCCGCGGCGCAAGTCATCGGCAATGATCTGGCGGTGACAATCGGCGGACAGGCGGGCGTTTTCGAATTGAACGTCATGATGCCGGTAATGGCTCATAACACTCTGGAGTCTATTCGGTTGCTCGTTGCCTCTGCCGTTAATTTTGCAGATCGATGCGTGTCCGGTATCGAGGCGAACCGAGAACGATGCAATGAGATGGTCGAGAAGAGCCTGGCTATGTGCACGGCACTGGCGCCCGAAATCGGCTATGACGCGGCGGCGGCTATAGCGAAAGAATCGTACAAAACTGGAAAAACGGTTCGTGAGATTGCGGTCAAGAAAAAGATCCTGTCACCTAAGCGTCTGAACGAAATTCTCGATCCAATGCGGATGACCATGCCGGGAATTGCGGCCAAAGGGAAGTGATTTGGACGAAAGGGATTATTTTACAGAAAAGAACGAGACCAAAGGGCAGACTATCAATTGCCCCGCCTGCAAGGAGTCCGCGGAATACCAGGTTCGATGGATCCGCCGGACGAAAAAGCAATCCTTACCACCTCGCGCGAACGAGGAAGACCGCGCTAGATTTAAAGCAGCGCGGGATTACATGATCCGTGTGGATGACGTGGTGCGATGCTCGAATCTGCGGTGTGGCAGGCGTATCGAGATCACCAGCCAGTCCGTCGCTCTACTATGAAGGTCGCTCTGCTTGGAGCCAGCGGACAACTCGGCCAGGACTTGCAGCGGGCGCTCCAGGCCCACGACGTTACGCCTCTGACTCGAACACAAGTTGATGTGACGGATAACGCGCGGACGCGGGCCGTGTTGATGAACCTCCATCCGGAAGTGGTCTTCAACACGACGGCGTATCATCGTGTCGACGACTGTGAGAGCTATCCGGAAACTGCATACTCCTTAAATGCGCTTTCCGTGTTGAACCTCATCCGCATAGCCAATGAGCTCCAGGCTGTTCTCGTGCACCTGAGCACGGATTATGTTTTTGATGGCAAAGCCAGGGAACCCTATACGGAGAAAAGCGAACCATGCCCTCTCAGCGTCTATGCGCATTCGAAACTGGCGGGTGAACTTCTCGTAAAGACGCTTGCCCAAAAATACTTTCTCATAAGGAGCAGTGGTCTTTACGGTCGTGCGGGCAGCCGGGGGAAAGGGGGAAACTTCGTCGAGATGATGCTGGCGAAGGCGGGCCGAGGAGAACCTATCCGTGTCGTAAACGATCAGGTGGTCACTCCTACGTACACGCTGGACCTTGCGGTTCAGATCGCACGGGTTCTGCCGACGACGCACTACGGCCTGTTTCATATGACGAATGAAGGGTCCTGTTCCTGGTATGAATTCGCGCGAACGATATTCGACATGACCGGAATCAAGGTAGATCTGGAACCCACCACGTCAGAGCTATACAAAACGCCGGCCATTCGTCCGCGATATTCAGTCCTCGAAAATGCCCGGCTGAAGGAGCTTGGCCTGAACGAAATGAGACACTGGCGCGACGCGCTGGCGGCCTACCTGAAAGAGAAGAGTCTGAGCGGATGAGGACAAAGCTCGGGGCACTTCCGTATGTGATTCTGCTTTTCCCATTCGATGTTCTGGTTATATTCGGAGTTTTGTTTACGCATCTTTGTGCCCTGGTGTCTTTGTGGTTCAGGACACAAAAACACAGAGACACAAAGGCCCAAAGATGTTCCGTTTCACCGGCAACCATTCTGATCGTGAATTGGGACGGGAAGCACCTGCTCGCGGAATGCCTGCCGTCCGTTCTGGAGGCCGTTCGCTGCGATGGAGGCAAACACGAAATACTCGTCATCGACAACGGGAGCACGGACGGCAGCGTGAACTTTGTGCGGAGCTGTTTTCCAGACGTGCGGGTTCTCGCGCTGGATCGCAACTACGGTTTTGCCGGCGGAAACAATCGGGGTGTTGCTGAAGTCCAAACCGATATAGTCGTCCTGCTCAACAACGACATGACGGTGGATCGCGGTTTCCTTCAGCCTCTTCTCAATGGCTTCTCCGATACATCTGTTTTCAGCGTTACTTCTCAGATCTTTCTTTCCGGCTCCGACCGGCGGGAGGAAACCGGCAAGACCCGGGCAGAGTTCAACAGGGGCTTCCTGGAACTCCGGCACGAAGAGATCCGTCCCGGGGAAGAGCTTGCCGAAACTATTCCCGTGTTCTGGGCGGGCGGCGGCTCCTGCGCGTTCGATCGGCGAAAGTATCTCGAGATCGGTGGGTTCGATTCGCTTTACCATCCCTTCTACGTTGAAGATACCGATTTGTCATATCAGGCCTGGAAGCGCGGCTGGAAATGTTTACTGGCTCCGGCCAGCCACGTTATTCACAAACACCGCGGCACGAGCCGGCCCAAGTTCGGGAATGAATTTGTCGACAATACGATCCGCAAGAATCTATATCTCTTCATCTGGAAAAATGTAACGGACTCCTCAATGATCTTCGACCATCTGGCAAACCTTCCCGGCATTCATGGCCGGGGCATGTTCCAGCGGGAGCCTCGTTTCGAGATTCGGGCTTTTCTGCGAGCTCTCCGGCAACTGCCGGAAGCCCTGGGGAAACGAATCGCGAATGTTTCGCACTACGTCATCTCCGACCACGAAGTGCTGGCCCGAATCCAGAAACCATGAACATTCTGATGCTCACGGCTTATCCACCGGTGCTTCAGATGCACGGTGGCGGCGTTCGGATGTTCCACAACATCCGAATTCTTGCGGAGAAGCACAGTGTCCGGGTGATTTCGTTCGTGGAGAACGATGTTGAGCGAGAAATGCTGCGGTCGGTCGAGGAGATTTGTGAATTGGTCATCCCGGTGAGGCGAGTGCCGGATTTCCGGCCCCACTGGCTCTCCGTTCTGCCGTTTCTGGTGCGGGAGTTCAGTACTCCGGAGATGTATCGGATGGTGGACAGTGAGTTCCGGCGAAAGAAGGTGGATGTCCTTCAATGCGAGTATCTTCAGATGGGGCAGTTTCACCGGCGGCCTGCCCTCACAGTTCTGAGCATCCTTGAGACGCTTTCCGACAATGCCTTTGAGGCGTTCCAGAACGCCACCGATCCGGTCGAACGGCTCCGGTTGTTCTATCGATGGATGTCGGTACTGCGATATGAAACCCTCATGACAAGGAAATTTGACCGCGTAGTGACGATGACCGAAACCGATGCGACGTATTTGCGCTCGTACTCGCCCGAGGCAAATATTCGCGCCATCCCTATCGGCATCAATCCGAGCGAGTATGCACCCTCGCCTGAAGAACCTGGACGTCGTCCGGAGGTCTTGTTCCTTGGAAACTTTCGACACCTTCCGAATGTGAAAGCTGCGGAATTTCTGATCGAGCGAATCGCGCCTCTTTTCCCAGATCTTCAATTTACTATTTCCGGATCTTTTGCTCCGGATCATGTGCGCAGCGACGGAAATGTGAGCTTTCCGGGATATGTTCCGGATACACGGGTCCTTTATCACACTCCGAACACGATCGTGGCCGCGCCCCTGTTTTCGGGACGGGGCCAGCGTGTTAAGTTGCTGGAAGCATTCTCCATGGCATGTCCTGTGATCACGAGCTCGCTTGGCGCAAGCGGGTTTCCTATCATGGACGGAAGGGAAGCACTGATTGCCGATACGGCCGATGCTTTCGCTGCGGCGCTGAGGCGGCTTCTGTCGTCGGAGGAACTACGCCGGGATCTGGGCAACAATGCGCGGAAAATGATAATGAGGGACTTCACCTGGGAACGGATCGGCGAAGACTTACTCAAATGCGTGCGTTAATTTTACCCATTAAGGTGATTACATTCTTTGGGCGCTTCCTGTTTTTACTCATCTGGACGGCGTGGCTGGAAGGAAGTCGTGACGTCAAAAGTTGATTTGCTTGTCGTCGTCTATAATTGCAAGCATTTGATTCCTTTGTTTGTTGCCAGCCTTCGGAATATCTCGATCCCTGTCACTGTTTATTTTCTCGACAACGGTTCCCGGGACGGCACGGCAGATGCAGTTGCGCAGGCGATCTCCGAGCTTCCTTTTGAAGCTTATTGTTTGCGCTCCCTTCGCAATAACGGCTTCGCAAGGGGAATGAATCTTTTGTCGAGACAAGGCAAAGGGGATTTCCTCTTTCTCCTGAATCCGGATACCGAGATCGAGCCGGGTTGTCTTGAACGCCTCCTGGCACGGGCGGAATCCGATGCGCGGATCGGCATTTGCGAAGCCAGGCAGACGCCAAGAGAACACCCGAAAGCGGTGGATGGGGCCACCGGCGAAACGACATGGTGTTCCGGAGCGGCGGCGCTGATCCGCCGTGACGCCTTCGAGGAGGCGGGTACTTTCGACGAAATGCTCTATTTCATGTACTGCGAGGACGTCGATCTGAGCTGGAAGATGTGGCTCAAGGGATGGAAGTGTATCTACGTTCCCGATGCCCTTGTTCACCACTACACCCAGGACCTGATGCCCGGGAAAAGACGTATGCGAGAAAACTACTTCAGTTTTCGCAATTCGCTGTTTCTCTTTTACCGCTTTGGTTCATGGGCCGAGCGAGGGGTACTGAAGAATTTCCTGTGGAAAAGGTTCCTTTCTTCGGCATACTCGGTGCGCAGTAAGGTTTTGTTCGCAATTGCTTTCATAGAGCACATTCGATATATTCCGTACCTGCTTCAAAATAGGAAGACTTGGAGCGATCGTAAGCACGACTGGATCCGGCTGGAAGAAACATCTCTGGCGAATTGAGCGGATTCAGGTTTAGAGGCAGCGGCAGTCTGAACCAACTTCGCCCCCCAGTTAGGATATTGAGTGCTTAAGGTTAGTGTAGTCATTCCGACTCTAAATCGAGCCGATCTGCTGGCTTGTACCATTGATCGTATCGAGAACCAGACCGTCTCCAAAGATCAGTTTGAAGTTCTGGTCATCGACAACGACTCCACAGACGACACCCTGGCTGTTTTGAACCAGAAATCGAAGCTTTATCGCAATCTGAGAGTGTTTTCTCAGCTCACGCGCGGAGCCGCAAGCACGCGAAACGTGGGCATTCGGAACGCCAAGGGTGAAACGGTTCTCTTCATCGACGACGACATCCACGCGGAACCTAACCTGATCGAATCCCATCTGAAATACCACCTTCAAAATCAACGGGCCTCGATCATCGGTTCCGTGATCACGCCGTGGCACGACCGCCGCGATCCGTTCCTGCGCTATCTCCGAGACCGGGGAATTTTCAACCCGTACAGCATTGCCAGTGGTCCCATGGATTTTTCCTACTATCACACGGGCAACGTTTCGACCTCCCGGGCACTGCTGCTGGAGGCAGGTGGCTTCAACGACGGATTCCACGTGTATGGTATGGAGGATATCGAACTCGGTTACCGCCTCGAGAAACTAGGCTGCCGCATGGTCTACGGTCCTCAGGCCCGGGGCGTGCATCAGTATTTTCCGAGCTACGCCCAGTTTATTCAGCGATGCGAACAAGCGGGCTATTCACTTGGAAAGCTTCTTGAGTTACATCCCGAGTTGCGCAGACGCTTCGTTGAACACGGCAAGCGGACCAGCGTATTGAGACGCTTTCACGTTCTGTACCAGATCCTCTCTGTTGCGATCCATCCCAGCGCAAAATTGCTGACGCGATGGGAGGAGAAGCGAGGAACAGGGCCCGTAACACCGCTCCTCGACCAGCACTATTATTGGGCCGTCCGCTACCATTTCTTCCTCGGTTATCGTCAATACACTCTTTCTGCGGAGACCGGCCAGCCGGAAATACTGCCGGAGCACAGCGGACAGGGAATTCCGGAATTCGCCATCGAGCGGCGATCCAAGGTCCGCAGCGGTTCGCTTCTGCACAGAGCCTCGAATGACTAATGATGGTTTGCCTGAGTTGGGTAATGGAACTCAGGTCACCTTCCTTGGTGACTTTTCCAAGAAGCTTGTCACAAATACGTTTTTCAACGTCGTGGGCCGCTCGTGGAGTTTCCTGGTTACGCTGTTGCTCACACCGTACATTCTTTCCAGACTCGATGTAGGCGATTTTGGAATCTGGATCCTTCTTGGCGTGTTTACCACGTCCTTTAACCTCCTGGATCTGGGTCTGGGATCGTCCTTCGTAAAGTACATTTCGGCTTACCATGCGCATGAAGACTACGATCACATCAACCACGTGGTCTTTTCAGGGTTGGCGTTTTACGGCATATTTGGCGTGCTGCTCACACTGCTCGGTCTGGCGCTCGAACAGCCGCTCTTTCGGATATTTACCATCGCCGGTTCTTCCGCTTCGGATGTTTACCTGCTCGTCTTGATTTCGTGCGCGATCACGAATATCGGGGCGATGTTTCTCTCGGTTTTCAAAGGCGTTCAGCGCATGGACAAATCGAACGCGATTGAAATCCAGATGAGCATCGTGAGTGTCATCGGCACTGTGCTCTTTCTTGAACTGGGATTCGGGATCCTCGGTTTGGCCATGAATAGCCTGATCTCGGGGCTGATTGCGGTTTTCGTGACGTGGCACGGGCTACAGCGCATGATGCCGAAAATTCGCCTCGGATGGCATTTCAACGGGAAGCTTCTGCGCGAGATGTTTGCCTACGGGGCCAAAATTCAGGTCAGCAATTTCGGATCGCTGGTGTGTTTTCAAATCGACAAGCTGATCATTTCCCGCGCTCTTGGAGTCGCCTCCGTTTCGTTCTACGAAGTTGGCTCGAGACTCACATCGTTTATGCGTGCCGTTCCGCTGGTAATGATGTCGGCGCTGATTCCCGCGACCAGCGAGCTGGGCGCCCGAAACGACCGTGAAAGGATTTTGAGGACGTATTATCTAGCATCGAAATACGTCGCAATGGTTGCCGTCGCGATGGTTGCGTATGTCGTGCTTGAGGCGCGCTCTCTCGTCAACCTGTGGATCGGCAGCGGCTTCGAACGATCGGTAATGCTGATTCAGATTCTGGCCGTCGGTTACGGCGCGAACGTTCTTTGTGGTCCGGCCAGTCAGACCGGCGCCGGTGTGGGCCGCCCTGAGTTCAATATGCGCAGTATCTTACTGCTCGTCATTGTCAATCCCATCCTTAGCCTGTGGTTTGTCCGCGACTTTGGCGCGGCCGGAGCGGCTGCCGGCACGTCGCTCTCATTGATTCTTGCCGGAGTGTACCTGCTGGTCACTTTTCATCGCGAGTATCTCAACGACTCCGTCTGGACGATATTCAGAGACATCCAGATGAGACCGATTCTATCGGGCGTCCTGGCGCACCTTTCTGTAGTCGGCTTCCACCAGATTCTGCCTCGTATTATGAATCTGGAAGACGTGAGGTACCTCATTCCGATCAAGCTGGCCGTGGATTTCGCCATCTTTGCCCCGGTGTATGTCGTCCTGCTTATCACGCTGCGGCAGATTACCGCCATCGATTGGAGAAATTTTCTGGGCCTGGTCGCTCTGGGTTTCGAACTGCTCCGCCATCCTTTCCGGGAGAGGGTCAAGATTTACCAGTAAATTGCATCATACATTTCAAGAAGTTCCTTTATACTGTAGCGCTCACTCAGGAGTTTAAGATGAAGGTTTACTTTCGAGCGCTCGTATTAATCGGCCTCTTCATCGCTGTCGTGCGAACCCCGGCAGAGGCTGCTTCCACAAACATAGTTATCAGCCAACTCTATCTGGGTACCGGTGGTTTCGAATCGAAGCCGCGCAGCCAGTACATCGAGCTTTTCAATCGTGGAACGACCACTATCAATCTTCAAACGTGGACACTTCAGTATGCGACGGAAGATACCAACACCTGGCAGCCGTTTGCGCTTTCAGGTAGCCTGGCGCCAGGTCAGTACTATCTCATCCGGGCTGCGAACACGAGCGGATTAGTGAACCTTCCTCAGACCGACCTGACAATTTCGCTTACGCTTCCCCTCAACGTCGGGAAGTTAGCAGTTGTGAGTGATACCGCAGCCCTGGATTCAGGTTGTCCGACAGATACAAAGGTTGCTGACCGTGTAGGTTACGGAAGCACTGCCTGCCCTGAATCGCGTTCATTGGATCCAGTGGGAGACACCCTGCTTCTGGCCTATCTACGGAAGGGTGGGGGATGTATCGATTCCGATATCAATTTCCTGGATTTTTCGGCTGTTAGTCCATTGCCACGAAACAGCAGCTCGGCTCGTAATTTTTGCGGAGCAACTTCCGGGACGAAGGGGTTCTCGATTGCCGCTGGAGGAGCGACGTCGTTTCAGAGTGCTGGAACCGGACCGGCAATAAACGTCGGTTATGCACGCGTTCAGACTGACGCTGCAGGGCAAGCTCCAACAGGCGTGGCAATTTTTGGATTGAGTCAGGGCGGTACGCTCGTGTCCGAAGCCGGGGTTCCCGTATCCCGCCTGGTGACTGGGGGTCTGATTTACGTAGAAATCAGTGGAGCTGCGAATACCGGAATAGCAATCGCAAATCCCAATAATGAAGACGTCACAATCGACTACACGGTGACAGATTCCAACAACGTTCAGAGCTATATCACCGGCTCTGCAATCATTTCTGGCAATAGTCAGGTCGCGAGATTTTTGACCGAACTGCCGTTCGCCATCAGGCCGGTAGTAGGAACGCTGACCTTCAGGGCGAGCGTCCCTATAGCAGTTACCGCATTGCGCGGCTTTACCAATGAGCGTGGTGAATTTCTCGTATCCACACTCCCCGTCGTCGACTTAACTGTGCCGGCAGCTACTACACCCTCTTATCTGCCTAATTTTGCTGTGGGCGGAGGGTGGAGAACCGAACTTGTCCTGGTGAACACAAGCGATATCGCCATAAGCGGGTCTATTGCCTTTTTTGATCAGGCGGGGAATTCCACCAGCGTACCGGTTGGCACAACTACCACCAGCAGCGTTGACTATCTGGTTGCCGCAAGAAGGACGCTGAAGTTCCTGTTGCCAAACACCGGCTCAACCATTCAAACGGGCACGGTGCGCGTCACGCCGTTGGCCGGCGACCGCACGCCTGTTCCGCTTGGAATCTTTTCCTATAATCTAGGGGGCGTCAGGGTATCCGAAGCGACCCTGGCCGCACTTCGCGGGAATCAACTGCGGACCTATATTGAGAATTCAGGTATACAGGGGTCGCTCGGCTCAATTCAAAGTGGCTTTGCGATCGCGAATGCAAGCGCCAGTACCGCGACTGTGAACATCGAGGCATTTCGGCTGGATGGAACGTCTACAGGTCTAACCACTTCTGTGACTATTCCCGTCAGTGGAAAAACCGCTAAGTTTACAAGCGAGATTTTCCCGTCCTTGCCGAACCCTTTCAAAGGGACAATGAAGCTGACCTCCACCGCTGCAATCTCCGTGGTAGGTCTTCGTGGGCGTTACAACCAGCGCGGCGATTTCCTGATCACCACGCTGCCGCCCAGTGAAGAGGTGACACTGGGTTCGTCCAGTGAAGTGATATTCCCGCACATTGTCGATGGCGGCGGGTACACGACGCAGTTCATTTTGTTCAGCGGTGCAGCCATACAGACGTCGTCTGGAACAGTTCTGTTTCGCGCCACGGGGGGGCAGCGCTTCGATCTCACAGTTCAGTAAAAGTGAGGAAACTTCCAATATGAACCTCCTTCCGAGGTCCCACACGACCAGGTTCTTATACCTCGTCAGGATCTTCCTGTAAAACCGCCCTGTCATTTGGATTGTCAAAAAGAAACGCATGAATTTCGTCTTTTTCGATGAGACGGGAGTCTTAGTATCGTGAAGACCGATGACAGGAAGGTCATCGAACGCGTTCTCAAAGGGGATACGGAAGCGTTCAACCTTCTGGTTCGCCAATGGGAAAAGCCCATATATAACTTCATCCTGCGCATGATCGGGGACCGGGATGAGGCGATGGATCTTTGCCAGGACTGCTTCATGAAGGCTTACCGGGAATTGGGCACTCTCAAAGACCGGGACCGGTTCTCCTCCTGGCTCTATCGAATTGCACACAACACGTGCTTTTCGAGAATCCGCAAGGACTATGGCAAGACGTGGGTTGAGCTGGATCCGGATATGAATCCCTCGTATATGTCCGTCGAGAACCGCCTGACTGTTGAGAAGGCTCTGCAGCATTTACCGGGAGATCAACGGGAAGTAGTGGTGTTAAAGGTATTTCAAAGCTTGAAATTCGATGAAATCGCTGCAATTCAGGGCGCGCCCATTTCAACAGTGAAATCAAGGTTGTATATGGCGTTTGAGAAACTGCGATCAATTTTAGGGTGAGGTGCGAAATGGCACATTTGAAGGAGAAATTGGCCGAGCTCTTTTATGGAGAGCTCCCTGCCTCGGAAATGGACGGAGCACGCCGGCATCTTGCGGAGTGCACCGAGTGCCAGATCGAGTTCGGACAATACGAGAAGATGCACCTGGCGTTGAGGAGCGCGCCGGATCTGGACCCGCCCCGCCAGATCGTTTTTGCTCCACCAGAACCCCGCTCGTGGTTTCCTGTATTCAACTGGCGCTGGGTCACACCCTTGATGGCGGCATCTGCGTTGATCATCGCCATCCTGAACGCGGTATCACCGGCTCCTACACCGGTTTCCATAGTCACTCCGGTTTCCGCTCCGGCTGTTGTTCAAGCGCAGAATGTCGATTACGCGCGTATTGTCAGCGAGCTGCGCGGGTCAGACCGTGCGTGGATCGCGAGCGAGTTGGATAAGCGTGACAAGGAAATCCAGCGTCTGCGGGGCGAACTTGCCTATTACGACAACCTCCAGCGTACTGTCTTGAAGGAGACATGGAACAATGCTTCGTCCATCCAGTTGCTTGCTCAGCGTTCGGAATCACAGGATTAACTACATGTTGGCACTTGCGCTTTGCGTACTGATGATATCTGAGGTTGGTTTCGCGCAAGCTCCACCTCCGCCGGAGAAGATCAAGAAGGATACGGCGTTGCTGCAAAATGCCGTCAACGAAGTTATCAATTTTGCGATTCCCGGGTTCGGTGTGCTGCAGAAGGCCAGGGGCGCATACCTGGATGGCTATGGTGTAGTCGTGACGGCAGAAATAGCGCTCGATTCGCCACGCAGTCCGTTTGACGGTCAGAGGAGTCCCGACGAAATCCGGAAGACCGCGACTCAGCGGCAAAAAGAAGTTTTGGACAAGCTATCCAATCTGCTCAAGGAAAAGGTTCCCACCCTGGAGTCCCTCGAGCCTGCGGAATCGGTTGCGATTATTGTCAACTTGCTGAACACCAATCCCGCCGATATGCCTGACATGCCGTCACAGATCATCCTCTTTGCCAAGAAGCAGGACGCAGCCGCGGGTCGCATCAACATTCGAGATTACAAATGAAAGTGTTGCTCGCGGGCGATACGAAGCTGTTGGGTCAACTGCTTCGAGAACGCGATCTCGTCTCCGAAGATGATCTGAAAAACGCTCTTGCTCTGCAGCAGGAGAGGCGCGACAAGTTGGGTCAGATCCTCATCGACCTCGGCTACATTGCCGAGCGTGATGTGTTGAAGGTTGTGAGCGAGCAGCTCAAAGTGCCGATGTTCAATGGCGAGTATCCTGCGGTTCCGGTAGAACCGGCCAGCCTGCCGTTCCGTTTCCTTCGAGCGTTTCACACTATTCCTGTTCATGTGGAAGACAACGTTCTTTCCCTCGTGATGGCTGACCCGCTCGATTTCGAAACCCAAAATGCGGTCCAGTTGCGAACCGGTCTGGTCCTGCGCATCTTCATCGCTACGGAAAGCGACATCCACGAACAGCTCGACCGGCTATACGGCGACGAGGAAAACAGCAGCGAGAAATTAATCGAGACCGTGGGTGACGCGTTCGGAATGGATGACGAAAACATCGAACACCTTCGGGATCTGGCCTCGGAGGTTCCGGTCATCCGGTTGGTGAACCTGATCATCTCACGCGCGGTCGAGTCACGAGCGAGCGACATCCATCTTGAGCCGTTTGAAAAAGACCTTCGCCTCCGTTACCGAGTCGATGGACTGTTGCAAAATATGGATGCCCCGCCCAATCCATTACGTGCGGCTATCATCTCGCGTATCAAGCTCATGGCGAAGCTGAACATCGCCGAACGACGCCTTCCCCAGGACGGGCGTATCAAGCTGAAGGTGCTCGGAAGGGAAATCGACCTTCGCGTGTCGACGCTGCCGACCATGTATGGCGAGAGCGTGGTCATGCGAATCCTTGACCGTTCCAATTCGTCCTTGATCGACCTCCGCCGCCTTGGTTTTCCCGAGGATCTCTACGAAAAAGTTTGTCAGATGACCTCGAAACCGCACGGCATCTTTCTCGTCACAGGTCCAACCGGCAGTGGCAAGAGCACCACGCTCTACAGCGCCTTGAAGCGGATCAACATTCCCGACCGTAAGATCATCACCATCGAAGATCCCATCGAGTACCAGATGGAGGGCATCAATCAGATCCACGTTAACCCTCAGATCGGGCTCACATTTGCTGCCGGGCTGCGCCATATTGTGCGTCAGGATCCAGACATCATCATGATTGGTGAGATTCGCGATCTTGAAACCGCCGACATCGCCATCCGCTCCGCCCTCACGGGCCATCTCGTGTTCAGCACTCTTCATACAAATGATGCTCCCAGCGCCGTCACGCGCCTGGTGGATATGGGTGTCGAAGACTATCTGCTCTCATCTTCGCTGATTGGTATTCTTGCCCAGCGGCTCGTTCGCGTTAACTGCAAAGAATGCAAGAGACCGGAACAGGTCCCGGCAGCAATGCTGCGCGAAGCCGGCTTTGATGTGAACGGGTCCGATGACACCATTGAATTGCAGAAAGGACAGGGCTGCCAGCACTGCGATTACACCGGATATGAAAGCCGCCTCGGCATTTTTGAATTGCTCGATGTGGATAATGCGATGCGCCGTCTGCTGGTGACGACGGCAGATTCGACCGTGCTGAAGGCTGAGGCCGTCCGCACGGGAATGAGAACGCTCAAAGAGGACGGTTGGACTAAAGTGCTTGCCGGTATCACAACGCCCGACGAAGTTCTTCGGGTCACTCAGGAAGTCTGATGGCTATCTTTCGTTACAAAGCCGTGAATGCCCAGGGAGCTTTCTCCGAAGGACAGGTTGACGCTCGGGATACACCGACGGTTGTCCATCGACTTCGGAATATGGGCCTGATTCCCGTTTCCATCGAAGAACCTCCGAGACAGCAGACTGCCTTGCTTCCAAAACTTCACCTGCAGCGTGTTTCGAAGAGGGATATTTTGTTCTTCACCGAAGAACTGTCCACTCTCGTTCGTGCGGGCCTTCCACTGGACCGGAGTCTGACCATTGCGGCGGAATTGGCTTCCAAAGCGGCATTGCGCAATGTGATCAACGACGTACTCAAACAAATAAAAGGCGGCAAATCCCTTGCAGAAGCCCTCGCTGAACACCCGAAGCATTTCTCCCGGTTATATGTAAACATGATCCGCGCCGGTGAAGCCGGTGGCATTTTGGATGTAATCCTGGGTCGCCTGGTGGAGTTCGAGCGCTCGGCGGACGAGTTGCGAAGCTACATGATCGCAGCGCTGATCTATCCCAGCCTGCTGACGGCTGTGGGCATGGTTTCCATAGGGATCCTGCTTTACTTCGTGATTCCAAAATTTGCCGGGATTTTTGAGGAAATGGGTGCCGCTATCCCACCTGCGACAATGGCAATGTTATGGCTTTCAAAGGTAACCCGCAGCTACTGGTGGATCGCTCTCGGCGGAATTGCTGCACTCGTCCTGGCGGTCCGATTCTGGCTTCGGACACCCACTGGCAGCCGTACCTGGGACATTATAAAACTGAAACTGCCCCTGCTGGGCTCCACGGTGCTAAAGATGGAGATCGCTCGATTCTCTCGGACACTGGGCACTCTTCTCGCTAGTTCCGTGCCGTTGATCGCAGGTGTTCGCATCGTTCAGGACATTGCCCACAATCAAATCATCGCAGAGGGGATTTCAAAGATTGCGGACGGGGCAAAGCGTGGCGAAGGTGTATCCCGGCCTATGAGAGAGGCAGGCGTTTTCCCGGGCCTCGCCGTTCATCTGGTAGAAGTGGGCGAAGAAACCGGCAAGCTCGACGCGATGTTGTTGCAGGTGGCAGACGTATATGAGAAAGACGTAAAAACATCCATCAAGGCTCTGACTTCGGTATTCGAACCTGCGATCATTCTCGTAATGGGCATTCTGGTGGGTACGGTCGTACTTTCCATGCTGATGGCAATTTTCAGCATCAACGAGATTGGATTCTGATGAAAACCAACGGAAGAAGTAGAGGTATTACGCTCATCGAACTGCTGGTCGTAATGGTCATCATTGCGATGTTCGCGACTCTGGTAGGCCAGCGATTGTTCCGCAACGTGGAAAGAGCTCGTGAGACCGCCGCGAAGGCTCAGATTTCGGAGTTCGAGACTGTTCTTGACGTGTTCCGCCTTGATGTCGGCCGTTATCCTACGACGGACGAAGGCCTTCAGGCTCTGCGCGTTCGGCCCGGAAATCTTGAAAAATGGGACGGACCATACCTGAGGAAAGACGTGCCACTCGACCCCTGGGGTCATCCCTATGTCTACCGCAACCCAGGCCAGCATGGCGACTTTGACCTTCTTGCCCTGGGCGGCGACGGCCAGGAAGGCGGCGACGGCCAGGCGGCCGATGTCGTCAACTGGAAATAGAACTATCTTATTTCTCGTCTTTTTCCCGGCCTCAGGCGTCTTCACCAGTGTGACCGCACGAGATAAAGGTTTCTCTCTGATCGAAGTCGTTATCGTGATGGCGCTAATCGCCCTTGCTCTGACACTGGCTGGTCCCCGAATTGGAGCGGGGATCGGCCGGTTGGAGCTCGACCGAGCCGCTCAGTCCATTCGGGGTTTCGTCAGGCTCGGTCGCATGCAGGCTCAGCGCACCGACCGTGAACACTATGTGGTACTTGATCGAAAACGTGATCGGATAACCCTCCTCGACCCGGAAATGCGACCCCTTCGCCAGGAAGATCTGCCCTCGTCGATTCAAATCGTGCTGGATTCCAACGTTGACATCGCCAACATCTCCATCGCGCCCTCGGGTATCGCTCGCGGCGAAGCCGTTCGGCTCCGTGGACGGACTGGTCAGATCGAGATTACGATCCAATGAGGGATCACCGCGGATTTACGCTGATCGAGGTTCTCGTTGCCGCCGCGGTACTGGGTATTACAGCCACCGCGCTTTTTGGTCTCCTTTCGCAATCGTCATTCAATCTACGCAAGATTGAAGATCTGCACCGGTACGAGCTGGCGGCCCAGGATGTGATGAATCGGGCTCTCTTGCTGTCCGCTCTACCGCTTCAGGGTGAGGCTGCAGGAAACGTGGATAACAACGGCGCTCGGTGGACGTTGAAAGTCAGGCCATGGGCGTCGGTGGGTCTGGATAGTCGGCCTCAACAGGCAATCATGAAAATTGATGTCACCGTTACCTGGCGCGGCCGCTCGAGTCAGCGCAGCATTCAGGTCGAGTCATTGAAGGCGGCTGCCATTGCTTATTCCAACTATGACATCCAAAGTGCGATTGAAGCCGTATTCCCGCAATGATCGCGGCCTTACGCTCGTCGAAGTGCTCGTCAGCCTGACGATCATGGCCCTCATTACAGCCGTGGCTTTTTCGGGCCTCAGTGTCGGAATCGACAGTTGGGAGCGTGGATCGAAGAAAATTGAAGAAATGGAAAACCAATTTGCCCTGGAACGGCTGGTTCAACGTCAGATTGCTCTTTCGTACGCCCAGGCATTTCGGGGCAACGACAGTGAACTGGAATTCGTCACCAGTTATTCACTGGTGAACGGACCGAGCGATTTAATCAAAGTGAAATACATCACGAATTCGGGAAAGTTTTCATATACGGAGACGCCGCTCGCTGTATACACGCCGGAAGGATCGAGCAATGGCGTTACCCGTACGCTGGGCAGCTTTCCGCAGATTCATTTCAGGTATTTCGGGACACTTCCCAACCGACCTGCGGCGGCCTGGGTCGATGAATGGCCCATGGACATAGGATTGATGCCGTCAGCTGTGCGCATACAAATTGGAAACGATGCTTTGACGATTCCCGTGGTGAACGGCAAATGAACGAACGCGGCATGGTTTTAATTAGCGTTTTATGGATTGTACTTGTCATCGCATTTATCTCATTTTCGCTTGCGTCGGCTGTGCGCGTTGAAGTTGCTGCAGCACAAAGTTCATTCGATTCGGAGCGGGCATTCTTCCTCGCGAAGAGTGCGGCCGCAGTGATGTTCCAGAGCTTACAGAATCCTGAAATTTTTAACGGTTCGCCGGTCCGCCGGGAAAACGGCAGCTACATTTTCCCTTTTGATTCCGGCGAGGCTCGGGTCCGTTTGGAATCGAGCGTCGGCCTGATCGATATCAATGCAGCTCCCGACGTGATGCTGGCGTCGATGTTTGATTCATTGGGGTTGGATCAGGGAAAGCGGAATCAGCTTGTCGATACCATCCTCGACTGGCGCGACAGCGACGATATACCGCATTTGAATGGGGCAGAGGTCGACGATTACGGCCAGGTCGTGCTTGGTCCAGGACGACTGCCTCGCAACCAGAATTTCCAGAGCGTGGATGAATTACTGCTTGTGAAGGGTATGACGGCGCAAATTTACTACGGCCACATCGAATACGACACGGCTGTCGGGTCACATCGAAAGATTCCCGGTGTGCGGGACCTCGTCACCGTCAGCTCGGGTGTCGCTGTAGTGAGTGTAAATGATGCATCGGCAGACGTTTTGGCGGCCTTGCCTGGGATGAGCCATGAATCTGTTGCGAGAATCGTGGCGCAACGGGGCCAGGAGCAATTCCGAAGTCTTCAGGATCTTGCGGCCCGCCAACCCGACCTGAATAACAGCGAAACGCTCAAATACATCACCACAGAACCGGGACCTTCGACCAGTATCGTCGCGATAGCGACGGTTCAGCCATCCGGTACATCAAGAACAGCGCGATTGAGTTTCATACGAGATCGAAAGAAGCAGATCATCAACTATTTTCCCCTGTTCTATAAGGACGTCGAAACTATTCAATTCGGACGGTGGCAGTACTGATGATTTTCTCGAAAACCAGTGTTGGCTTCGAAGTCGGAGATAAGGATTTGTGCCTTGCTGTTATGCGCAGCAACCTGGGAAAAGTGCAGCTCGACGGGGTGCATCGGATTGCGGGCTTCATCGAGATGAATGACGAGGAGCGAAAGAAAGCCATCCGAACACTTGTCAAGAGTGTCCGTGTCCCGACCACTCGCGTTTATCTGTCGGTGCCTCGAACACAGGGAATCGTGCGCCAGATCAACTTGCCTGGTGACCTCGGTCAGAAAGTCGCCGACGTGATGAAACTTCAGGTCGAAACGCTTTCCCCGTGGCCATTGGAAGAAATCTATTGGGACTTCGTGACTGAGCCTCCGAAGAAGAACCGAAAGTTGTCCACAACCACGATCGCCATTATTCCTAAAACCGCCCTCGATCCGTGGATTGCGTTCTTCAAGGCTGTGGGAATTCCGCTCAGTGGGGCAACCCTGTCGTCACTTGCGTATGGGCATGGTGCGAGTGTCTTGTGGGGAGGAGTCGTTCCTACCGTGATCCTGCATCTACAGCAGTCCTGTACGGAAGGTGTTGTAGTCAACGGCAGCTTTCTCGCTGCAATGACCGCTCCCTCGACAGAAGGCACGATTGCTCCAAAGGCGTTTGTTGACCGTCTGCTCTCGGTTGCAAAGCTGCCGTCGGGGGACGGCTCCCGCTTGCTGGTCTGTGGCCGGGATCTGGATCCATCTTTCACGGAGGAGAATCCCCATCTTCCACTCGAAAATGCCAAACTCGAAGCCTCCGGAGATTTTGGAGCACTTGCGACGGCTTTGCTTCCACTCAAGGAAAGCGCTTTCAAGTCCAATCTGGTTCCCCCGCAACTGCGCTATCGTGAAAGCCAGTTGCGACTCATACCGACATTTATCCTTGGATTTGTGAGCCTCTGTGTCTGCGCTGCTTTGTTTGTGCGAGAGCCGTATCAGAACACGGTCTATGCCTCGAGATTGGATGTGGAAATCCAAAAAATTGCTCCGCAGGTGAAAGAAGTGGCTAACCAGGAAGCAGAACTGAATGCGCTCAGTGGAAGATATCGGGCGCTGGCGGCCCATTTGCAGAATCACGACTACAATTTGGAGGCTTTACGGGAGCTGGCCCGAGTTTTGCCGCCAACGGCATTCATTTCTAATTACTCGTATCAGGACGGTACGATGACCATTTCGGGCATCGCGCCAAGCGCTTCCGAGATACAGAACCTGCTCGAAAACAGCCCAATTCTTAAAGGTGTGGAATTCACGACGTCGGTTACACGGGACGACAGCGGCAAGGATCGATTCACGCTGAAAATGGCCGTTGGAGTGGCGCAATGAAGCTGCAAATTCGTGCGCGAGATGCCAGGGCCCTTCTGCTGCTCTCTTCCGCCGCCCTCCTCTACGCTGTCCTCACATTTGCGGTATTGCCGGCTTTTGATGCTCTGAAAGAGTCGTCGTCCGGGGCGGCCGCTAAAGAAGAGCAACTCAGCAGGTATCGCCGGGCACTGATCCGAAAAGGACATTACACGCAGTTGCTGGTGGAGGCACGCAAGAATGTCAGTGAAGCCGAAGCTCGGCTGATTCGGGGGGACAATCCAACTTTGGCTGCCGTGGAGCTGCAAACCATCGTGGAGGAAGCGGCCAGGAAGGCCGGCCTCGAGCTCAATCAAAGGAGCATCTCTCCGGCCCGAAAGAAAGACGAGTTCTTCAACGAGATCACGATGACACTGGCGTTCGAGGCGACACCCGCCCAGGTTTCCGGTTTTCTGGCGGAGATTCGGAACGGACCGAAATTCGTGACCGTTCGCGGCGCCCAGGTCGCTCCGATCCAGGTTTTTTACGAAGCGCCGAAGAAGGGCGATTTCAGGAAAGTGCTTCGCGGGAATTTGACGCTTGCGGCGGTTCTCCCGGTTCCAGTCAAAAAGGACAAGTAGGATTCAACTATGCGGCGGCTTTTGATTTTGAATTTGGTGTTGGTCGCGGTCCTGGTTGCCGCTGCCGTCCGCTTTCACAATTCGTGGATCATGTTCCGGGCGACGCACGAGGCTGGTGCGATCCAGCCTCAGGCCGAGAGCCTGCCCAGGATCGTTTCGACCGCCGTTCCGAATTCAGCGGCTCCTGCGGATTGGACCGACATTCCGTCTCGCAACCCATTCAGTTTCGATCGCACCGATATTGCCATACTCGAACCAAAGGCGCCTCCGGCACCACCGCCGGTGCCCCTGGGGCCGAAACCGATTCTCTTCGGAACAGTGAATCTTGGAAAAGACAACACGGCGGTGGTCGCCCCTGGTCAACCTGCCGGAAACCGAAACTCCAAATCGATGAAGGTTGGCGAAGTCATAGACGGCTGGAAAATCGTTGAAATTTCCGACAAATCGATCGTGATCGAAGCAAATTCCGTGAAAGAGACCGTCATCATGAATGATCCCTCAGCGCTGGTGCAACGTGACCACACGCGCACACTGGCGAGTGCTCCTGCGGTAAACGTCCTTCCCGTTACTCCGGCGGCCGCGGCCCCACCGCCGTCGACCGCAACTTCTCAACCCGGGGCCGCACAACCCCAGCGCCGTCGTGTGACTCAGGTCACGCCGTTCGGCACAAGAGAAATAGAGATAACAGAGCCACCAAAATGAAAAACACCGCAGGACGCATATTCGTCACAACCGCAATCGCAGTTCTGGCAGCCGCGGCCGTTTGCTGGGCGTCTCAGCAACAACAGCAAGGCCCCACGGTGCAGCAGGTGACACCGTTCGGCGTGAGAGAGATTCCCGCTCCGAACGCCGGCACTCCTCAGGCGCCGGCACAACCGCCCCAGGCTGCTCCTGTTGCGCCCCAACCTCCGGCGACCGGGCCTGCGGCTGCGCAACCTGCGCCTGCTGCCCAGCAACCGGCGGTGCCGCAGGAAGCCGACGCGACTGCACCGATTTCTCTGCATTTCGATAATACGGACATCTACGCGATCATCCGAATCATCGGCGATACTCTCGGGCTCAACTACATCATTGATCCGGCAGTAAAGGGAACGGTGAATATCAACACGTCAGGCACGCTCCGGCGTTCTGATCTGCTGCCGATTCTCGAAACGATCCTCAAGATTAATGGCGCCACAATGGTCAAGACTGGGAACTTCTATCAGATCGTTCCCGCCAATACCGCCATGCGACAACCGCTGGAAGTCCAGGAGCAGACGAGGCTAGCCTTCCCGGACGACCAGATCGTTCTACAGATCGTTCGGATGAAATTTGTTTCGGCCGCAGAAATGGCACGTTTGCTGGCGCCATATGTGAGTGAGGGGGCCAATATCGTCAGCCACGATGCGGGGAACATCCTGCTCATCAGCGAGCGCCGCAGCAACCTGCGAAAACTGCTCGAGATAATCGATGTATTTGACAGCAAGGTTTTTGAGGGCGAGCGCGTTCGGATGCTCCCTGTGAAGAACAATCTCGCCCGGGAATTGATAGAGGACTTGAAGAGTGTATTTGGGGGCTACGGTTTTTCTGAAACCGGCGGCGGTGCAATTCGATTTCTGCCGCTGGAACGGATGAACTCGATTCTCGTGATTGCCGGCAATCCCAACATCTTTGCCGAAGTGGAAAAGTGGCTCGAACGATTAGACCAGCCTTTGCAGACTGCAGGTCGCCGGAATTATGTTTACAAGGTCCGAAACTCAAAGGCTATAGACATTCAAAGAGTGCTGTCGGAACTTTACAGCGGGGTCGCGGTGCGTCCGCAGGGGGCCGCGACGGGGGGTGTCGCTCCGCCCGCCGCCGGCCAGGCCCCGCCTGCGCCGTTCCCTGCAAATCAAGCATCGGCCATTGCGGCAGTTCCAAGCAACATCAGGATCATCGCTGACGAGATTAATAACGCCCTGATTGTTCAATCAACACCACAGGAGTGGGCGGAAATTGAGCGGACTCTACAGACGCTCGACGTCCTGCCTCGGCAGGTTTTGATAGATGTGCAGATCTATGAGGTAACGCTGGATGATTCCTTAGCGATCGGGATATCCGCCGTTCTGCAAAGGCAGGGAACCCTCGCCAATCCCCAGACAACGGCTTCTTTCACGGGCGTCAACGGACCGCCGGCACTCGCTGCCCAGACATTTGCTTTTATCGGGCGCACTCGCGAATTGGTAGCCTTTTTGAATGCGTCGGAAAATCGTTCCCGCGTTCGTACGCTTTCCGCGCCGTCCGTCCTCGTCAAGGACAACATGCTGGCGGATTTCCAGGTCGGCGCTGAAGTTCCGGTGCCCACTACATCGTCCATAACCCCCGTGCAGTCGGGTGGAACCAATCTCTTCGCGCAGACCATCCAGTTCCGGCCCACGGGGGTCATCATGCGCGTGAAACCCCAGATAAACGATGGCGGTAGTGTCACGTTGGAAGTCTCGCAAGAAGTCAGCCAGGCCTCTGCCAACACAACGTCCGGCCTTGTTGCGCCCGTCATCGGCAAGTCTTCGGTCGCCTCAACGATCGTTGTCCAGGACAGCCAGACGATCGCGCTTAGCGGTTTTATTCGCGAAAGCCGAGAGCTCTCCCGCAGCCGTTTACCGTTGCTTGGCCGCATTCCTGTTGCGGGTGTGCTTTTCGGAAATACGCGAAATGCGAACACGCGTTCCGAATTGATTGTTTTGATCACGCCTCATGTCCTGCTGACGCGCGATGACGCCGAAGTCTCAACCCAAGAGCTAAAGTCCAAACTCCGGGAAGTGCAAAAACTACTCAAATGAGGCGGCCCGCTTTCACAGACGTGTGAAAGAATTGATCACGGTCCCGCGTCCGCATCATCCCGTCTTCTAAAAGCGAGAACACCTTCGACCCTTCTTCCCATTGGCAGGACGCGTGCATGAGTTTTCGTCTCGGCGGGGTATGGCTGGTGCGTCTACGGAAAATCGATAACTGCTTGACTTGCCACCAGCAGCAGAGCGATGCTTTACGGAGTTTTAGATACGCAGCAATACAATTCGCTGGTCTTGTACCAAGTAGCTCGCTTAGAGACCGGCTCTGTCCGCAAAGAAGTTTAACCGGAAAATTCGTTGGAAGAGGAGGTGATGGGGAGACCGTTACCAAGCGGAGAAGTGGCGTGGACTCCATTAGGGTTTTGCCCTCCACCGAGTTCTCCGGTTGTACTTTGATTACCGTTATCTGAGTAACTTTGATCTCGTGGCCAGCGGGGAGCAGTAACGCTCGTTGGTAGTGTTGGTTTTGTTTTGCGACTTCGAAAGGAGAACAAATGACGTTTAGGTCGAGATTGACGTTTGGGCTGGTGACCGTGCTCGTGCTCGCCGTTATGGCACCGAGTTCGTTCGCACAGGTCAACGTCCAACTGATCCCCCAACCCTCGCCCGGGGAAATTCAAACGAATCGAAACGCGCAGACGGCAGATCCGAGCTCGGTGGGCGCTGGTATTCTCGTGTCCGGATCGGTCGTCGCCACTTCCCCTTTGACAACCACAACGCTGACGATCACGTACCCATCACCGATCACGTCAGCACCTGGGGTAACTTCCGGACCCGGCACGTTCTTGTCGGTTCCCCCTATCCCTACGGGTGGCGTTCCAGCTGCGGATCCAATACGAATTGAAGGTGGCACCGGACTGTTTGCGACGGTAACCGCCGTCTACACCGTCAACTTCGCTTCTGGAACGGTTCAGATCCTGCTTCCAGGTTTTGGGTCAGCATCGAATTCCGACTCGGGTTCCTTCAGACTCGTCGGAGTCCGCATTGACGACAACGGCAAGACCGGCGCGCAATCAGTCAGTGCAAGCTTGTCCAGCAGCGCGAACAACTATATTCTGCAGACGACCAGTGCGACGGTCATCAATGCCATATCTGCAGGTATCGGTAGTTTCGCCGTTGGCGCTCGTTCGGGTCAGACCGATCAGGGAACTTCGGTAATATTCACAAACCGCAACAAAGTAGATCCTACCGCGTCAATGATTTTGGCGGAAGGCTTCGCATCTGCTTTCAGAAGTCCCACACAACTCTCGAATAGTAATGCTGGGGTTCCAAACAGTACAAACGTCCGGTTGACGTTTAACAATATACCCAGCGGTGTAACGTTGACGTTAACGTTGAATGAGCCTTCAACGCTCAACGCAAGCTTCTCCTCAACTGCGGACGTTAACACCACTGTTGTCAACTCGACCACAAGTACTGCGACGATCAACTTCCGCAGTACGTCCCTGACAACAACAGAGACTCTCGAAATCGATGTGACCACAGACCTCAGTCCGACTGCCACGTTGACGGCCGGCACCATCACCGTCACGGCTACATTGGCGCCGATCGGGGACGCTTTGGATTCCGCTGGTATACCGACGGAGACTCCTGGCTATCCGAGGTTTGCTCAGGCAGACGTTGGTCCGATCACTATCGTCAACATCGTTCCGGCGAGCACAACCTTGTTGATGCCTTATGCTGCAGTGCTCCCGCCGTTCGATACGGGTCTTGCGATTGCTAACACCACCGCGGATCCGTTCGGTTCGACCGGAGGAGGCGCAACACCCGCGGCCGGTACGGTCACTCTGAACTTCTTCCCGACCGTTGCTGCTGGCGGACCTGGAACGACGTTCTCCTTGACGACCAGCGCTACCAGCAGGCCGGGGGCGGGTCTATCGTCTGACGGCACACTGGCTGCGGGCGCTACCTGGACAGTTCTAATGAGCCAGGTGTTGAGCGCCGCGGGCCAGTCAGGAACGTTCATCGGATATGTCTTCATCCAGGCGAACTTCCTGAATGCACATGGGACGGCAACGATTTCGGACTTCCGAACGTACTCGTTGACCTCCAATGTGCTTGTTATGGCGCCGCCTTCGACGGCCTCGCGGAACACTCCGAAACATGACAATATCGGTAATGGTGCGGAGACGCTCCTGTACTAGCTTCAGTGTTTGAAATTGGGGGGCTTTTGCCCCCCAATTTTTTTTGGAGTAATGCAATGGGACCGGTGAACTGAGCCGGTTTTGATATAATTTGCGCTTTCGTTTCAGTCGCGATATGAAAAAGGGTGCCTGCCTGATACTTCTATTGTGTTTCCTGGCGACGGTTTTCGTGTCTGCTCAGGATCTTCGCCTGCCGCGAGATCCAGAGAAGCTTCTGCCCAGGGTTCAACGTTTCTGGACGGCCGTTGCCGCAGGCCAACGTCTTCAGGCTCTGGAATTTGTCCTTCCCGACAAAAAAGAGTTGTTCCTGGCCGGGACGCCTATACCTGTCTTGAAAGCGCGAGTGGTAGGTCTCGACCTGTCGGCTGATTCTGAGCATGCCGCAGTTCGAGTCAGTCTGGACGTCCTTTCAACGGAGGCCAGAAGCGGCCCGCTGAACTGGATGATTACGGATCGATGGATTTGGCGGGGCAACAATTGGTATCTCGACCTGGAAAGACCTCCAGCCCTCTTTTCCAAGGGAGGGACCGCGAACAATGCGGAGGTGACGGCGATCCAAAAGCAGATCGAAAGGGACTTCCAACTTCTGACCGATCACATCGACATCGGCACAATAGTTGAAGGTCAATATCCACGATTTGAAGTGCCAATCAGGTACACTGGCGATCTGCCCGTGTCAGTAGAGTTAGCCCTTCCGAATCCCATCGTCGATCTTGAATACTCATCGAGTCTCGGATTGACCTCTCAATCTAAACAGCAGCTCGTGATGGTGGTAAGCAGCGTGGACTGGGACGGTCCGTTTGACCTTCCCCTTTCCCTCAAGATACGGCACGAAGCGGCAACGGTCGAGCGCATGCTGCACGTTAAAGGCAACGTTCTTGTTCCGCTTGCTTTTCGACAGAGTCCACCGAGCGGGCCGATCGAGGTGGGGCGTGAATTCTCCGTATACATACGAAACAACACGTCAGAGCAAGCCGCAATTCGATATATTTCCGTAGACGCGAAATTTGACGTTATAAGACAGCCGAGGGTGATCCCACCGGCTCAAGAAGCCGAGGTAGTACTCAGGCTCAGGCCAGGCGAATCTCCAGACCGCCTGTATTTAGTACTCGATACCGCTCTCCATGGAAGAGACATGTTTTCCTACCGGTTCCGCAATGTTCGCCCCTGAAGATGTACAAGAATCTCCGGATTACCGTCGTCATCCCATGTCTCAACGAAGAAGCGGGCATACAGAACGTTCTCCGAGAACTGCCTTCCTTCGTGGACGAAATAATAGTCGTAGACAACGGCTCGACGGACGGAACGGCGGCCATCGCTCGGAAGATGGGAGCGCATGTCATCGCTGAAATGCATCGCGGCTACGGTCGCGCTTACAAAAGCGGGTTTTCCAGGGCAACAGGCGACATTATCGTGACCCTGGATGGAGACCATTCCTATCCTGTGGACGCTCTCAGCTATTTGCTGGAAGCATTCATGCACTGCCGCGTCGGATTTTTATCTGCTTCCCGGCTTCCGGTCCTTACCGACAGTGCAATGAGCTTGAAACACAAGATCGGGAATTGGATCCTTTCTCTTGTGATGTCTCTGCTGTTTTTCCGACTGGTACACGACTCCCAATCCGGAATGTGGGTTTTTCGGCGCGATGCGCTCGAAAAGATGAATCTGACGAGCGATGGAATGGCGTTCAGCGAAGAGATCAAAATTGAAGCGATAAAGAATAGGGAGATCGGCTTCCGGGAGATTTTTATCAGTTATTCCCAACGCATCGGCGAAAAGAAACTTCGACCCTGGCGCGATGGGTTCCACAATCTCGTCTTTCTGCTCCGCAAGAGATTCGGAATATGAGTAAGAAGAACCGCGCCAAGACAAAACGGGCACTATGGGCGCGATGGATCGTGTTCGTCATATTATTCGTTATTGGGCTTACAGCGTACTGGAACTCCTTCAGCGTACCGCTGGTGTTCGACGATATGCTTTCCATTCAGAGGAATGAAGGCGTTCGTTTTGGCGAGTTCAGTTGGAATTTGCTGAAGTCGCGCACAATTCTATATCTCACTTTCACGTTGAACTATATATGGGCAGGACAGGAGGTCTGGAGTTATCACCTGATCAATTTCTTGTTTCATCTGCTGAATGGATTGCTGGTTTTCGTGGCCGCTGAGCGGATATTCCGCCGCCTCGAAATCACTCCGGAACGCTGCCGCTTGTTTGCAGCATTAGCCGCGGCTTTCTTTCTTGTTCACCCCGTGCAGACCGAATCGGTCACCTACATATCCAGCCGCTCGGAACTCATGTCCACGTCTTTTTATCTGGCTGGTTTTCTGGTTTTCGTTTTGTGGCCGGAACAACGTATTGGTTTTTTGTGTAGCCTGGCCGTCGGCGTACTGTGCTTCTTCGGACTTGGTTCCAAAGAAACAGTCATCACATTGCCCGCAACGATACTCCTTTACGACTTTCTGTTCTTATCTCAAGCGCAATTTCGACCACTTCTAAAGAGGTGGCGTTTTTATTTGACGTTCATTATTGGAGGAGCCGGGGCGACGTATTACATCCTGAAAGTGGCATTGCGAGGGTCCGTTGGAAGCGGCCTGGAGGGGCATTTGTCCTCCTGGCACTACTTCCTGACGCAGCTCCGTGTCATCGTTCGCTACGTTCAACTGGTATTTGTTCCGGTCGGATTGAATCTCGACTACGACTTCAAGCCATCCACCAGCCCACTGGAACCGGCCGTGATTGCTTCCTTCATATTCTTGTCCGGTCTCATCGTCCTGGGATGGATGCTTCGCCGGCGTGCCCCGGTCTTCGCTTTCTCAATTTTCTGGTTCTTCATTACATTGTCTCCAACCTCCAGCGTGGTACCCATCCTCGACATCATCTTCGAGCATCGATTGTATCTGCCGCTGGCGGGTGTTTGTTTGTCCTTCCCGTTTCTTATAGAACTTGCTTATCAAGAGGTTCGCCGGCGTTTCGTAGTGCCTGGTACTGCCACTGCATATTCGTGTCTGATTTTGATCGCGCTTGTCGCCGGCACGGCGATGAGGAACCAGGTCTGGGGCAGTGAAGTCCGGTTGTGGGAAGATGCCGTTGCGAAGTCTCCGGGCAAAGAACGAGCTTATAACGGACTTGCGTTCGCTTACTACAAACTTGGCGATTATAAAAGCGCTATTGAAGTCCTTCATAAAGGACGCGACCGAGTGCCTGGCAGTCTTATGAACTTCTCAGACACTCTGGGCAACCTCTACCTGAAGACGGCGAGGTATGAAGAGGCTGTGAGCCTTTTCAAGAAAACTTCGGAGAGTTTCACCGGGCCCCGCCGCGCGCTTGCGTATAACAACATGGGCGTCTCATACCTCTATATGTGGAACAATCTTCAAGCTCAACGAGCACAAATCGCCCCTGAACAATACGCCGCGAAAATGGAGGACGTGCTTAAACCTGCTGCGGAAGCATTCTCGAAGGCTCTGGAACTCGACAACGATATGCCTTTTGCCCTGGATTCATACGTCAACGTATCGTGTTACAGAGGCAAAGGCAGTGAAATCGAGGCAAAGGCACAGGAGCAGCTCAAACAGAAGGAAGACTTTAATAACTTGTATATTGTTGGGAAGGTCGCGTTCAATAACAACGACTTTGCCAAAGCGGATCAATATTTCGAGCGAGCCGAGAAACAAAGAAAAGATGTCAAACTGATCTTCTTTAATCACGGTTATGCGCTGACGGCTTTAAAACAGGATGATCGTGCCATGGAGAAGTATCTTCTTGCCATTCGGCTCGATCCAATTTTCATTGAGGCACACCATAACCTCGGCCAGATCTATATGCGCCGAAATGAATACGCCAAGGCGGCCGACGCCTTTGCCGAGGTGCTTCGACAGGATCCCAAACACGTCAATTCAAATCTCAATCTCGCAACAATCGCTATCTCTCGAGGTGACAAAGTCGCTGCTCGCGGTTATTTGGCGACCGTGTTGGGGGTATCACCTGGCAACCAGCAAGCGGCGGCGATGCTTCAACAACTGGGACGTTGATGACTGGAAAGACTAAAAAAATCCTGATTTTGGGTGCAAGAGGCACGGTCGGTAGCAGCCTCGTTGAAACCCTCGCGGACCGCGGACACGCATTAGTGATGGCGGACCGCGGCCTCCATTCCTCTCCCAACTACTACAAGTGTGACATCAGCCATTACCGGCAGATCGAGCGCATCTTACTCGAACATGAATTTGACTGCGTCTATAACCTGGCCGCGGAGTTTGGCCGCTGGAATGGAGAAGAGTTCTACGAGAATTTGTGGATGACCAATGTTGTCGGCTTCAAGAATATCCTGCGGCTCCAGGAGAGATTTCAGTTCAGGTTGATCCACTTTTCATCTTCTGAGGTTTATGGCGATTACGCGGGTGTGATGTCTGAAGACGTCATGGACCGCTTTGAAGTTCGTCAGTTGAACGACTATGCGATATCCAAATGGGTCAATGAACTCCAGATAATGAACTCGGCGACTATGTTCGGCACCAATACTGTTCGGGTGCGCCTGTTCAATACCTATGGCCCGGGTGAATACTACAGCCCATTTCGGAGCGCTATCTGCATCTTTTGCTACCACGCGCTGCATAACAAGCCCTACACCGTTTACCTGGGACATCGCCGCACATCGACGTATGTCTCGGATGTGTGCCAGACGCTGTCCAATATTATCGACAATTTCAAGCCGGGAGAGGTGTACAACATCGGCGGGACGGAACTCCACGACATGAAGGCCGTCTCGCAGATCATTCTTCGGCAATTGGGCAAGGACGAAGGTTTGGTGACTTACAAAGAGGGAGAGCCTTTTACAACCAGGGACAAGATCGTTGACGTCTCAAAGGCGGTTCGGGACTTGAACCACGCCCCCCAGGTCGGTCTCGAAGAGGGCATAGCCGCGACGCTCAAGTGGATGAAGCAAGTTTATCAGCGGGTTTGATTGAGCTGATTCTCATGAAAATTGTAGTCGTCCACGAAGTGAGTTACCTCGAAAAGATCATCTATGAATACCAGATACTTCCCGAGATCCTGTCGATGCTTGGACATGAAGTTATCATCGTGGACTACGATGAAACCTGGCGGTCGCACAGATCCGCCGGCCTGTTCGATCTGAGGACGAAGATTTACTCCAATACCCATCGAGCTTATGAGGCTGCCGCCGTCACTGTGCGGCGCCCGGGAATGATTCGTCTGCCAGTGATCGCCCGTGTTTCGGGCGCTATTAACAACGGCCTGGAAGTGCGGCGTGTGTTGGCGGAAGACCGTCCCGACGTGATTCTTCTGTACGGATTGCCAACAGTTGGCATTCAGTCCGTGGTCAGTGCCTGGTGGTATGGCGTTCCCATAATCTTTCGATCTATCGATATTTTGAATCAGCTCGCCCCACGTCTTTTGAGTGGAGCGACAAAGCTTCTGGAGCGCATTGTCTATAAATCCGTTGATGGAGTCGTCGCACTCACTCCCCGGTTGAAAGAGCATGTCGAATCCTATGGAGTTCCCGGTGCGCGGATTCGGCTCTTGCCTTGTGGAGTAGACACCACTTTGTTTTCGCCGGGAGACAGGGATCCCGCATTGCTGGCCAGATGGAATATCGGTCCCGGAGATCCCGTGATTCTCTTTATGGGAACAATCTATCGCTTCAGCGGTCTCGATCGGGTCATATCGGAATTTCCGAAGTTGCTGCAACGGCATCCGAACGCGAGACTCCTGATCGTGGGATGGGGAGAGGACGAGGGACGGCTGAAGAAACTGGCGATTGAACGTGGAGTTTCGCGAAATGTCGTGTTCACTGGTCTACAGCCCTATTCGTTGTTGCCGGACATAATCAGGGCTTCCGACATCTGTATCAACCCTTTCGAACTGAATGCAATCACGCGCGACATATTACCCAACAAATTGTTTCAATATCTGGCATGCGGAAGACCGCTCGTTGCAACCAGGCTGCCTGGCACAGAGCCTTTTCTGTCGGGAGAAAGCGATGGCGTGCTGTATACATCTTTGCAAAATATCTCGGACGATCTCACAGGACTCCTCGAGGACCCGGAGCGGCGGCTTGCGCTCGGCAAAAGCGCATCGTCTGCCGTGCAGCAGAAGTACGACTGGAAGAAAATAGCCCACAGAATGATCGATACGATTTGCGAGCTAACGTAATCATGCGACTGGTTTTCGCAATTCCTTATTTTCACTCGGCCTGGCAGTACGGGGGAACGCCCAGAGCTGCTTTCGAGCTGGCGCGGGGTTTAGTCCGGCGTGGGCACGTTGTAAAAGTATTGACGACGGACAGCGCGGGAAGCTCGCGGATACCGTCCAGCCCCCACGCTCATGGCGCGATGAATGTGGAAGGAATCGATGTCGTCTACTACAGAAATCTTTCAAATTATCTGGCTTTCCGCCACCGTCTGTTTCTTCCGCTCGCTCTGTTTCACGATGTTCGCCGCCAGTTATCCGGTTACGATATCGTACACATCCACGAGCTTCGAAATACAGTGACGGTCGCTGCCTATGAAGCCGTGCGCAAGGTTGGGCTCCCTTTCGTACTGTCGCCCCACGGAGGGCTGCAATGGTTGGGGAAACATCGAGCGAAGCTCGTTTTCGATAAGTTGTGGGGCCGATCGATCCTGAGACACGCGACAAGACTGATAGCGGTCTCTCCTCTGGAAGAGAAAGACGCCCGGATGTTTGATGTAAAGCCGGAGCAGATCAGTCTGCTGCCCAATACGGTATTTCCGGACGATTATGCCAACCTGCCGGAGTCCGGCGAATTCAGGCAAAAATGGCAGATTCGAGAGGATAAGATCGTGCTGTTTCTTGGACGGATGCACTGGGTCAAGGGGGCAGACCTGCTGATCAAGGCGCTGGCCCAATCGCATGCCTCCCTTTCGAACGTCCATCTCGTCATTGCAGGGCCGGATGACACCCAGGAGCGCGAACTTCGCCGCATGTTGGCGGGCACGCCGCTTCAACAACGAACCACATTTACGGGGTTTCTGGATCACAAGGCGAAACTGCAGGCGCTTGTGGATGCTTCCGTTGTGGCAATTCCATCGAGAAGCGAGGTGTTTGCCATAGCTGCTTTGGAGGCACTGATGTGTGGAACGCCTGTCATTCTCTCGTCCGCATGCGGTATCTTTCCTTCGCCAGGCATCGATTCCGGCGTCTGGAGATTTGAAAACGAGAACATTGCCGATCTTGCCTGTAGACTGCATACGACCTTGAATATGGACTCCGGAAAGTCTTTTGCCGGTCGGGAGTTTGTCATCCGGGAATTCTCTCCCGGACGGGTCGCAGAAAGGGCTGAATACATCTATGAGGAAGCCATCCAGCGCGGCTAGACCAGCCGCGAAGTTTGCGATTTTGGAAGAAATCGCAAATGTCATCGATATCGAAATCGAAGCCCTGCAGAACGTGCGGTCGGAGCTTGGAGCGGAGTTCGAGGAGGCCGTGAATGTCATAGCTGCGTGTGCAGGGCAGGTCATTGTCACCGGAGTGGGAAAGTCGGGAATCATTGCGAATAAGATCGCCGCAACACTCAGGAGTACCGGTACGCCCGCCCTCTTTCTTCATGCCTGGGAAGCGCTGCATGGCGATATCGGGATAGTGGGCTCCAACGATGTGGTTCTTGCCATTGGAAAAAGCGGCGAGACCACAGAGTTGAATGATCTGTTGCGGTTCTTGAAAAAGAGGGGCGCCAGGATCATTTCGCTGACCTCGAACGGAAGTTCATCAATGTCCCGGCTTTCGGATATTACGCTGGACCTGCATATCCCTCGCGAAGCCTGCCCGCTGAACCTTGCGCCAACGGCCAGCACCACCGCCACTCTTGTTGTTGGCGACGCGATCGCTGTGGTCCTGATGAAAATGAAAAATATCTCAGAGACGGATTTCGCCCGTCACCATCCTGGCGGACAGCTTGGCAAACGTCTATTGCTCACGGTTGAAGACGTTATGCGCAAGGGCGAGGATAATCCGGTCATCCCGGTAGACAGGGCGGTCAAGGAAATGTTGATCCAGATCACAACTTTCAGAGTGGGTGCCATATCCGTCGCCAACAATCGCGGCGAATTGCTCGGCCTTGTGACCGATTACGATATCCGCAAGGCGTTGGAGTCCGATCGGGACATCTTTTCGTTGAGTATATCGGAGATCATGAACGCTTCGCCTGATGTGGTTTTCTGCGATGAGAAAGCCGTTGATGCATTGGAAAAGATGAAGGAAAGAAAGAAGCCGACAGCGGTGCTGCCCGTTATCAACCGCGAAAGAAGAGTGGTTGGAATGGTCCACCTGCACGACCTGATCTCTCTGGGTTTGTAGGTGGCAATCGCCAGGTAGTGCCGGAACCGCGCATTCATCTATTATATGGGGTTACCGTGCAGATCGGTCTGACTTAGCTAACGGTTAACCTGCTTCTAAGCAGTACTTTAATGAGAATTCAGATGGGACTCAGGGGCTTTTAGTGCGTCCATTGGCCACATCACAGCACAGAGGGATGCTCCGTTTTTACTGGCGGTCTATTATCCGGAAACATCTCTGGCAAACGCTCTTCATTGCGGCGTTGATGCTGACCAGCGCGATCTTCCAAATGGGGACGATCGGACTCATGGTGCCTCTGCTGGAAGCAGTCTCCAACGGCGGCAATACGGCTCCCAGCTGGGTGCTTGATCTTTTCAGGTCAGCCCTTAGAGCATTCGGTCTTGTTCCAACCGGGAACCTGATCGTATTCGCCGTCCTCGTGTCCGCGAGTCTCATGTTTGTTGCCTACAGCGGATTCATGCTGGTACATCAGTACTTATCTTCAGCAGCAGCCGAAATGCTCCGCCGCGACACAAAGCTCAGTTTGTTTCAGAGCTTCCTTTTCTGTAGATACGATGACATAGCGCAGAGGGGCCGCGGTGCGATTTTGCAGGATCTCAACGGTCCTCCTTCCGCCGCCTATACCGCGATCATTCGTTTGAGCTCTTTATCGACTGCCCTTCTCAATGTTGTGACGATGCTGTTCTTGATGCTGTATTTGTCATGGTGGGCAACGCTGCTCATTGGTTTGCTGGCCATCGCAGGAATCTACGGGACACGGCAGATGATTGATCGGCGCTCGGCCGCTGCGGGTCGTGAGATTTATCGATTGCAGACAGAACAATCCCGATTGGCGGTTGATTCGATAGACGGCATTAAGATCGTGAAAGCCTATGCTTTGGAAGACAGGATCAGCAACAGTCTCCGCACTCTGCTGCAGGCCGAAATCGGCTCATCTCTCCGGCTCGCTTTCTTCCGCTATCTGCCGGCATTTCTCAACGAGTTTGCCGCCAGCATCATTGTATTAATCCTTGGCGGGATTGCTTTGTTGCGCCCTTCAGTCGGTATGAGTTTTCCTACTCTCGTCGCGTTTTTGATGGCAATCCGGCAGTGTGGCGCGGCGACAGCTACTATCAATTCAACCATTGCTGAGCTGCAGACTCTCAGACGAAGTGTTGAGATCCTCGATGAAGTGTTGGAAGTGCTGCCACCTGAAAAGTCGGGAACGCGGCCCGTTAAGAATATTTCCAAGTTGAGGCTGGTCAATGTTTCACTCCATTATCGATCGCGCCAGCAGGTTCTCGAGGACATTAATCTGACTTTGAAAAAGGGAACCGTGACGGCGCTCGTGGGATCGACAGGGGCGGGCAAAAGCAGTATCGCCAACTTGATAACGGGGCTCTATCAACCTTCTTCGGGATCAATACTCGTCGATGGGGTCAATCTCAACGACCTGAATCTTGTCCAGTGGAGACAGAGACTAGGCTACGTATCGCAGGATATCTTCCTGTTCAACACATCGATCCGAAACAACATCGGCTTGTGGAATGAATCGGTATCCCAGGCGGAAATCGAGTGGGCCGCCGGGCTGGCTCAGCTTGACGATTTTGTGGCAACGCTCCCGGAAGGTTACGAGACTCAGGTTGGCGATCGCGGTTTGAAACTGTCGGGTGGGCAGTGTCAGAGAATCGCCATCGCGCGTGCCGTTATCCTGAAACCAGAAGTCCTCCTGTTCGACGAAGCAACCAGCGCGCTCGACAACCTCACCGAGAAAGCTGTTTACGAAGCTATGAGTGCATTGCGACAAGACGCGATTGTGATGGCAGTCGCCCATCGGCTAAGTACGATTCGGGATGCCGACCAGATTATCGTCCTGGAGGGCGGCCGTATCGTTGAAGCGGGAACTCATGAATCTCTTATCCTCGAGAGAGGTTCGTATTCCAAACTGTACGAAACCGAATCGGTCCGGGGCTGAAGGCACACAGGGAGCATGAAGCGGCCAACGCAGGCGGTCATACTCGCTGGGGGACGCGGTTCGCGGTTGCGGCCTCTAACCGACAGCGTGCCAAAGCCTATGATTCCGTTTCACGGCAGGCCGTTTTTGGAATATCTGATCGAATTACTTCACGGTCAGGGTTTCCAACGCATCCTTCTACTACTCGGATATCGGGCTGCCACGATTCAGGACTTCTTTGGCCGGGGAAATCGTTGGGGTGTGGACATCGATTATTCGGTCTCGAGCCCCGATGACGATACTGGACGTCGCCTGCGGCTCGCCCACGCCAAGATCGATCCTGCGTTCCTGTTGATGTATTGCGACAATTATTGGCCGATGTGTTTCGATGACTTGTGGGTGCGATATCTGTCAAAGAACGCCTTGGTACAACTGACCGTCTATGCCAACTCGGATCGATATACTCGAGACAACGTCACAATCGGGGACAATGGGGTTGTCCTCCAGTATGATCGCAGCCGTTCAGCCACAGGGCTCAGCGGTGTGGATATTGGTTTTGCAATCGTCCAACGTGAAGTCCTTGACCTCGTCCCGGATGAAAATGTCTCATTTGAGCAATCGGTCTATCCCGAACTTGTGCGCCGAGGTCAGTTGCATGCCTTCATTACCTCTCATCGTTATTACAGTGTCGGTTCACATGATCGCCTTGAGCTGACCCGGACGTTTCTCACACGCCGGCCAACGGTGATTCTCGACCGAGACGGAGTATTGAATCGAAAAATGCCGGCAGCCGACTATGTACGCTCCTGGAAGGATTGGGAATGGCTTCCGGGGGCTAGAGAGGCTGTCGCTATGCTAAAGAGCGCCGGTTTTCGCATCATCATCATTTCGAATCAAGCTGGAATTGCCCGGGGATTGATGTCAACGGATGATCTTACGGAAATTCACCATAGAATGCGGGCAGACCTGCGTGAAGCAGATGGCGACATCGACGCGGTCTACTTCTGTCCGCATGGCTGGGATGAAGGCTGCGAATGCCGAAAACCCAATCCCGGATTGATCTTTGCCGCCCAGCGGGATTTCAGCCTTGACCTGAGCCGTACCTTATTTATTGGTGATGACGAAAGAGATGAACAAGCCGCGAAGGCCGCCGGATGTCCGAGTGTGCGTGTCACAGACGACGTCAGACTGATCGATTATGCACGCAAGATGTTGAATCAACCAGAGACGGTGAAACAATCATGGCGAAGCGCGTTCTTATAACTGGTCACCGCGGTTACATCGGGTCTGTGATGGCGCCGCGATTCATGCAGGCCGGCTATGACGTTGTCGGACTCGATACGGATTATTACGGGCAATGTACGCTGGAACCCGATAGCATCGTGATACCGAACATCTCCAAAGACCTTCGGGATATTCAAATCCGCGACCTGGAAGGCTTTGACGCTGTCGTGCATTTGGCAGCTCTTAGCAATGATCCGATTGGCGATTTGAACCGCGAATGGACGGAAGAAATCAACTATCGGGCGTCCGTTAAACTCGCCCAACTCGCAAAGGAAGCTGGGGTTCTCCGCTTCATCTTTTCATCTTCCTGCATCATGTACGGTACTTCCGAGTTGTCTGTAGCTGATGAGCGTTCTCCCCTGGACCCGAAGACAGAATATGCCCTCTCAAAGGTCAAGAGTGAACGGGCTATTTCACAACTGGCAGGAGATGGATTTTCACCGACGTTCCTGCGGAACGGCACCGTTTACGGCATCTCGCCAAGAATGCGGTTCGATACTGTGTTCAACAATCTCATCGGGTCGGCATTTACGACTGGGAAGGTCGTTCTTTATAGTAACGGCAAGCCATGGCGCCCTGTGGTTCACATCGAAGACATCGTCCGCTCATTTATGACAGTCCTGGAAGCGCCTCTATCGGCGATCCACAACGAAGCCTTCAACAATGGTGCTGATTTTCTCAATCGTCAAATTATCGAGCTCGCCGAAATAGCGACTAAAACCGTGCCAGGCAGCACAATGGAAATCAGATGCGACGCCGACGCGGATCAGCGAACTTACCGGGCAGACTTTGGTAAATTCGCTCGAACGTTTCCTGATTTTCATTTCAAGTGGACTGCGGAAGGAGGGGCTGCCGATTTGTACGAAAGTCTGAAGGGCATTGGCCTATCGGGCGATCAATTCGAGGGATCGCACTTCACGCGACTGAAATGGCTGAATCACCTCTTGAAGACGAACCGCTTGAATCCTGCTTTGAGGTGGCAATATGTTGGAGCAAGCGTTTGATCGAAGGCGTCAAGGTCATTCCGTTGCGACAGGTCAGTGATGAGCGCGGCAAAGTTATGCACATGCTCAAGGTCACTGATCCGCACTTTATTCGCTTCGGCGAAATCTATTTTTCATGTGCGTGGCCCGGTACCATAAAGGCGTGGCATATCCATAAAACCATGACGATCAACAATGCCGTCCTGGTTGGACAGGCCAAGCTGGTTCTTTACGATCTTCGAGAAACCTCCTCAACACAGCGTGTGCTGCAGGAAATTTTTTTGGGTGAAGACAATTATTGCCTCGTACAGATTCCTCCTGGAATCGCCAACGGATACAAGGCCTACGGCGACAAGCTCGTGATCCTGGCTAACTGCGCGACCGAGCCCCACGACCCCAACGAAATGATTCGTATGGATCCGTTCACCTCTGAGATTCCTTACGACTGGTCCCTCAAGCATGGTTGATTCTCTGGGAAATTTGAGGTCCGGGCTGATCGTCACCCGCACGCCACTTCGGATCAGCTTTGCAGGAGGTGGAACCGACTTGCCTGATTTCTATGAGCGGCAGACTGGGGCGGTGCTATCCACAACGATCAACAAGTACGTTTACGTCACGGTCCGCCGTCACGGTGATTTGTTTCCCGAGAAATATCGCCTGAACTACTCGGAAACGGAACAAGCTTTGACGCTTGACGAAATCAAGAATGACATCATTCGTGAATGTCTTCATTTGTTGAGGATTGATGGGCCTCTCTATGTCAGCGTCGTCGCGGATTTGCCGGCAGCTTCCGGTTTGGGTTCATCGAGCAGCTTTGCCGTGGGCCTGCTCAATGCTCTACACACTTATCGAGGTGAGCGGGTGTCGGCCCTTCAATTGGCACAGGAGGCTTGCCAGATTGAAATTGATGTTCTGAAGCATCCGATAGGAAAGCAGGACCAATATGCGGCAGCCTTCGGAGGGTTGAATTTCTACACGTTTCTTACAGGGGGAAGCGTCACTATCGAGCCTCACCGCATACCGGATGACGCTCCGATGAGATTGTTCAGCTATCTCATGGTGTTTTGGACGAACATTCAACGAGATGCAAATAAGGTTCTGCAAGAACAGAAGGAAAATACCAGTTCAATTATGGAGCACCTGATCCAGATTCGGGATCACGCGATTCAGCTAAGAGAGATGATGCATGGCCGGTTCAAGCCAACCGATTTCGGCTCTGTTCTGGACGCGACGTGGCACTGTAAGCGGAGACTGGCCAAAACCATAAGTAACGATCGTATTGATGCCTGGTATGAAAAGGCAAAGGCCGCCGGTGCCATCGGAGGGAAGCTTCTGGGCGCTGGGGCCGGTGGGTTCATCCTGTTGATCGTCGAACCGCACCGTCAAAATGACGTGCGAAATGCCCTTTCGGACTTGACTGAGATCGAGATTGGATACGAGTCTCGGGGATCAAGTCTGTTGCTACCTTCCGCTTAGGCTGTTCTTGAATCAATCCAGGCGAATATTGTTGACGGGCGGTACGGGAATGATCGGAGCCAATCTGGCTCGTCGCCTGGCAGCCAATGGACACCAGTTGTTCTTCCTGTGCCGTTCTTCCTCCGACAAGACTCGTCTTGAAAGAATAAGCAGTCTGGGCTCAATCATAATCGGCGATATCACCGATCGAACCGCAGTCCATCAGGCCGTAACGACCGCGCAACCTCACATTGTCTACCATCTGGCCAGCACTCGTTTCAATACTCCGGTTTCCGCAGAAATGCATTTCCAGGTGACTGTGTTGGGCACGCTGCATCTTCTTGAGGCCCTGCGGGAATCTCCGAGCGTGCGTTTTGTTTCTACGGGCTCCGTCGCTGAATATGGCGGCGGAACGATGCTACGCGAAGACCATCCACTCCAACCAGGAACAACACTTGGGGCGTCGAAGGCGAGCGCAAGTATTCTGATTCAGACGTACGCCAGACTTTACGGACTTTCTACCGTCACGTTGCGTTTATTTACTCCGTATGGCCCGCTGGAAGACTCTCAACGTCTCATACCACACACCATCCTTTCCGCTATCGATGGCCGGGATGTGGCAATCACACGTGGCGATCAGCAGCGCGATTTTATCTATATTGATGATGTGGTGGATGCTCTGAGCATGGCGGGCATGGGTGATCTGCCTTCAGGTTCCGTCTTTAATATCGGTTCCGGTGTCGGAACACCTGTTTTGCAAGTGGTCGAGCGCATCTTGAAAATGATGGGCAATCCTGTAAAGGTCGTTGTTGGTGCTCTTCAGACTCGGGCTGACGAGATCATTGAGATGTCGGCAGATACCAGTTTGGCGCGACGTGTCCTGGGTTGGGTCCCGACAATTTCGCTAGATGAGGGACTGGGCAGGTCAATAAATTGGTTTCGGAAGAACCGAGTCCTGGTTGGACGTGCATGAGAAGTTGCCTGGTTTGTGCGGCCGCGGATGTTGAAGAAATTTTGGATCTTGGCGTGACCGCGCTGGCGAATAAATTTCTTACGAGCGAGGAACTCTCGAAGGTAGAGCCCCGCTTTCCCCTGCGATTGGGATTTTGCAGCCAGTGTGCACACGTACAGCTGCTGGAGATCGTTCCATCCAGGTTGATGTTTGAAGACTATTTATATGTTTCGGCCGCCTCTGACACTCTGAGGGCGCACCTCCACGATCTGAGCGACGTCATTGTTCACCGCTGTCGCCTCACTACCGAAGACCTGGTGGTCGATATTGGTTGCAACGACGCCACCTTGCTTAGAGGTTTCAAACGCCATAACGTGAAGACGTTGGGCGTGGATCCTGCTGAGAATCTTGCTGCCTTGAATGGAAATTCCGACGTCGAGCGTTACATTGGGTTCTTTAATTCGGCAACAGCATCTCGAATTGTCGGGCGGTGGGGACGCGCGTCCGTGATCACGCTCACCAACACGTTTCCCCATATTCAGGATCTCCACGATTTTCTTATCGGCATTCAGACTTTACTAGCTCCCGGTGGCACGTTGGTGATCGAGGCGCATTATCTTCTGGACGTCCTCGAGCAGGACGCTTTTGACACTATTTATCACGAGCACGTTTCGTATTGGGCGCTGGGTCCAATGAAGCGACTGTTCGCTACCGCGGGTCTGGAAATTGTGAGCGCTGAGCGCTTACCTGTCCACCATGGGCAATTGCGGGTATTTGTGCAGAGAACGGGCGAAGGTAAGGCGAACGCGAGCGTTTCTGCAATACTCACCCAGGAACAGAGTGAAGGCATCGATAAAATGGAAGTTTTTCATGCGTTTCGGGACCGGACGATCGCGGTCAGACAGAACCTGCGGCGAACCATACTAGACCTGCGTCGCGAAAGTAAGCGGATCGTCGCATACGGTGCTCCAGCAAAGGGAAATACGCTACTCGGATTTTTGAAAGTCGGTCCGGAAATGATCGAATACATTGTGGATCGCAGCCCACTCAAGCAAGGTCGGTATACACCTGGAACTCATATCCCGGTATTTCCTACCGAGCGACTGTTAAAGGATCAACCGGACTATGTAGTCCTGCTGGCGTGGAACTTCATTGATGAGATTCTCGAACAGCAACAAGAGTACAGAAGAAGAGGCGGAAAATTCATCATTCCGATCCCTACCGTAAGATTTGCCTGATGAAAGACACGTCGCCGGACTCTTCCAAAATCACGCTTACATCGAATGGGGAATCGCGTACGGTCGATTTGTACTCGCAGGAAGGCGTCGATCTCGTCGCGAATCTATGGCTGAAGTTATCCGCCGAATATCGGCTGATGTATGAACCGACGTGGCTTGGCATACCGATTATTCAACTTCCTGACGACATCGTGATGATGCAGGAACTGATCTGGAAGATTCGCCCGGATTACATCGTGGAATGCGGTGTTGCTCATGGCGGTTCAGCAATTCTCTACGCCTCGATTTGTGAACTTCTTGGACGAGGCCGTGTCATCGGCGTCGATGTCGAAATACGAAAATACAACCGCGTGGCAATTCAAAGCCATCCGTTGTCGCGACGAATCGAACTCATCGAAGGCAGTTCAGTGGATTCACAGGTCGTCGACGATGTGAAGCGACGGACTCGTGGGGCTCAATCGGTCCTTGTCGTTCTCGATTCGAACCACTCGCGTGAGCATGTGCGTAAGGAATTGGAGATGTATTGCGAGTTCGTGACTCCAGGCAGTTATCTCGTTGCGATGGACGGGGCACAGTCGCAGGTTTGGGATATTCCTCGAGGCAAGAAAGAATGGAAAGACGACAATCCGCTGCCGGCCATTCGCGACTTCCTCAGCTCGCACCCTGAATTTCAGTCCGACTCCTCTTATACGCGGATGCACGTAACCTCGAATCCCGAGGGATTCCTGCGTCGCCTGTCTCCCGGAGAGCGAAACGGTCTGTGATTACGAAGCAACAGTTGTCCGAATTCAAGACCACAGGTTATCTGCGCATCCGGAAAGTTCTCAGCTGTGAGTCGATCAATGAGATGTTCCAGACTGTTGTTGAAGCATATAAGTCATATAGCGGAAGCCTGGTCGACAGCGACACGGCCTTCACTTCATGGGAGGACGAGAAGTTCAGCAGCGCTCTGATTAAACTCCGCCGGCAGGATCAACATCGTTTTAGTGCTATCTATGATTCCATGCTGGCATCCTACGCTCTTCAGAAACTGTGCTTCAACAACCGACTCGGTGAGTATTCGGCAGCACTATTGAATGCGCGAGCGACGGATCTTTGTTATCGAGGAGCGATGCTGCGCATGGATGTGCCCGGTGACACACGAAACGTGTATGGCTGGCATCAGGACAGTTCTTACACCAACTACAATTCAAACGGACTGCACGCAATCACGGCGTGGTGTCCACTGGTAAATGTGACCCGCCACAACGGCACACTCCAGGTTTGCGAAGGGAGCCACGTGGAGCCAACTGCATTGCCCACGGGCACGACCCTGGGAAAGGGCTACTCGCTCCAGAATCTTGTGAAGTCCGAAGTGATAGGAAAGTATAGAGTGGTTGATGTCGAGGGCGATGCGGGGGATGTCATCTTCTCGTATTCGAGTCTGATACACAGAAGCGGCGAAAACTCTTCCGACAAAGTCCGCTTTACTGCGATCGTGCGGTACCATCAAATGCTCTCCCAGGACTTTCATTTATTTCCTAAGGACTGAGCGGTGAGTGCACCAGAGTTAAGTACCGGCGCGATTGAATATTCCCGCTTCATCGAATCCCTTAACGCTTGTGGGCCGTTCAATCACGGTCACTGGAACGGCCGGGGAATAAGAGTAAGCCACGAGGATGAACTCGCCGGGCGCGCCGATTTCCTTGTAAGACGAATCCGGGAAACTGTCTGCAAGACCTACTCCGCTGCAGAGCTCGCAAAAATGACGATTGCAGATGTCGGATGCTACGACGGCTGGATTCTTCATCACCTTAGCGACTTACCGTTCAAGAAGCTGGTCGGCATCGAACCTCGGAGCAAGAATATTACTAAAGGAAGAGACATCAGGAAGCTGTTGGGCATCAAAACCCGGGTTAAGTTTAGACAGGAAGGGATCGAGTCGCTCGGCAAGGAGCGATTTGACGTTGTTATTTGTATCGGAGTCCTGCATCACCTCGAGTGCATCGCAACCGCCATGAAGCAACTCGATCGCATTACCAGGCAAATGCTCCTTCTGGGGTCGATTTGTATGCCGTCCCGCTATCTCACTGAGGAGATGAAGCAAGATATCGAGCCGAAAGACGTCATTTATCGAACAAAAACACTTTGCGGGTTTTCAGGACAGAAGTATGAATCCCGATACTACGACGGCTCCGCCGCCGAGACTGGGATAGTGAGTATTCCCTCAATCGAGACGCTCAAGATGCATTGCGACTTGCTGGGATATGAAGTCAAAGTCGTTGCGAGTCCGGCGGAATTGAGCCGCGCACGGCAAGGTAATACTCGTCCGTTTCAGGAAGTTCTCCTCTGCAATGTTCGGAACGTGGTACAGCCTGCTGCTGCAAAAGAGTCTCTCGCAGAATATGAGCGGGGGTTACTGGATCCGCTTGATCGGTCTTCAGTCGAACCACTTTACCGCCATTTTGTTCTCGCTGAAAAAGACATTGATTGGACAAGCGAAACCGTACTCATCCGAGACTACATTACGTCGGGCACGACCGCGAATCTTCCGAATTACCAAACGCCAAACAAACGGGAGATCATTAAGAACCTGCGATGGAATCCCGTAGACAAGATTGGCCTGGAGTATGGAAAAATCCTGTTTTCGGAAAATCGATACCCTGAAGCCATCGTCGTGCTTCAAACCATCACTCAAAAAGTGAATGCCGACTGGCGAGCGGTGTATCGGTCTTTCTATCTGCTGTCGGAGATATATCTGCGCCTCGGGAACAAGAGAGAACGTTTGCGTTACCGTGCCCTGTGTGCCAAATGTCATCCGCTCTTTCCTCTGTTGAGCAAGTGAACATCGCGAGCTTCCAGGACTAGCGATTGGATATTCAAGAAACCAGACGTTGCAATATTTACAACCTCAAAGCTGTCGCCCGATATTACGGTTTTGAGGAAATGCCTTTGCTCAGTTTTTATGAAGAGCTTCAGAAGGATGAGCGTTTTTTGTATGAAGCGAATGAAAGAATTGTGGCAGCCTCCTCCGAGGCCGGCTTCAAAAAAGGACTATTCTCGAAAGGACCCGTTGATTCAATCGACTGGTTCGCCTTTCAAAGAGTCCTGCTGTATGTTTTAGTCCGCCATCTTGGACCTCAATGGTGTCTGGAGACCGGGGTCTATTATGGGGGCAATTCGGCATTCATCCTGAACGCCCTTAATAAAAATGGAAGCGGTACACTCGTTTCAATAGATCTGCCGGATCGCAAGATCAGGCAGCTTGCAACTGAGAATGGCGGGCGACTCGATCTCCGGCGTCACCCTGCTGTTGGTGACTCAGAGCTCTATGACGAGACGCTTTCCCCCGGATTCATGATTCCCGACTACTTGCGGTCCTGCTGGCGCTTTATTGAAGAAAGCAGCTTGTCAGTGATTCCAAGGCTCGATTCGACATTCGACTTTTACATCCACGACAGCGACCATTCGTTTGATTTCATGAGCAAAGAGTTGATGCTTGTACGGGCCAAAATGAATGGAACCGGCACGATGGTGGTCGACGACATCAACTGGTCCAACGCATTTTTCAAATTCTGCGTCGAGGGTCCATATCATCCTCTTTGTTTGACTGACAATGGTAAGGACAACCTGAATGTCCGCACGGGCCTCGTCCTGCTCAATCATCCGAACAACATCATTCCGGCGATAACGGGCGCCGGAGTCGGGTGACAAGACCCGCACATGCTCAGCATTGTGATTCCGACAAAGAACAGGGGCGCGTTTCTGGAAAGACTGCTTTCTTACTACTCTGCTCAAAATCTGAAAGAACCGTTGTTGGTTGCAGACTCCAGCGATTCGGACCGTATAGCCGAGGTCAGGCGAGCTGTTGATCTCGGAAGCAAGCATTTGACTATCGACTACAGGTCATACGACCGGCGGACCACTTTCGATGAAAAGTTGACGAGTGTGCTCGGACTTGTAAGCACTGAATTCGCCGTGATTGGAGCGGACGATGACTTTTTCTCAATTCTGGGCCTGCAGCGCGCCGTTGACTTTCTGCGCGCCAATGCTGACTTCAGCGTGGCACATGGTTCCGCTCTAACGTTTGAATTACCTCCCTCTGCCGTGTATGGCGATGGGATGCGAATCGCTCACTATGCTCAGCGAAGCATTGAGCACCAGACAGCTGCTGAACGACTGACGGATTACCTGTCCCGGTATTCAACTCTCTGGTATTCGGTGCATCGCACGGCGGAACTGCTCAAGAACCTTCGGAGAGTGGCGGACCTTCAAACGGACCCAGCCAGGTTTACGGAGTTGCTTCCTGGTTGTCTGGCAGTGATACAGGGCAAGGCGAAGAACCTCGAAGGTCTGTACATGGTGCGACAGGTTCACATCCAGCCGCGAGGTCATCCGAGTTTTTCCGACTGGGTTAACAATGCGGATTGGGCCCCGCGACGCACCCGATTTGAGACGTGTGTCACCGAAGCACTTGCGAAAAAGGACAAAATCAGCGCAGATGCCGCCAGGGTGATCGTCGAGCATGCGTTCGAGTCATATGTATCGCAAGCGCGCGAATGGAACCAGCGTCGTATGTCGCGGCTCTCCTTGAGTCTCAAGTGGCTTAAAGCTGAACTCGCTCGATATGTTCCACGTCTTCCGGTCCTGTGGCAGCAGGGCCGCTCGTTGCTTCCAGGCGAGAACAATCAGGTGCTTCTGTCGGCACTCTTACGTCCGTCTTCGCCTTATCATGCAGACTTCATGCCAATCTATCGGGCTATCACGCAGACATGAAGCTGGTCTTGACTGGTTCGGAGAGTTTCATTGGAAAGGCGCTGAAGCGTCAGTGCCAGGAAGAGGGAGTGGAGACTTTCGGCATCGATGTGGCGCCGTCGCAGGAATCGAATCACCGGCAGATGAGTATTTGCTCGCCGGAGATTGCGCAGGCGATTCCACGCGACGCAGATGCGCTTGTCCATCTGGCTGCGGTTTCCACAGAGAAGGCATGCCGGGCGGATGCCAGAGTGGCTTTTGACGTCAATGTCGGCGGAACAATTAATCTCGTTCGCGCAGCTCAGGCGCGGGGCATCAAACAGTTTATTTTTGCGTCTACGGAATGGGTTTATGGCGAAGTGGGGAACTCCGATACTCAGACGGAGGACTCGCCCATCGACGCGAATCGTTTTACATCGGAATATGCGCTTACCAAGATTGTCGGTGAGCGGCTGCTGTGGCTTGCTCACATGCGGGACACGCTATCCGTAACTGTGCTGCGCTTCGGTATCGTCTACGGGCCGCGGCCGTCCAACTGGTCGGCCGTTGAACACTTGTTCCATGCTATCCGCACTACTAATGCTGTGGAGGTCGGTTCGCTCCGGACAGCCAGAAGGTTCATCCACGTCTCGGATATTGCCTCGGGAATCCTGCGCGCTGTCGGCAGGAATGGCTTCGAGACGTTCAATTTGACAGGAAATGTCCTGATTACGCTGCGCGACATTATCGAACAAAGCTCAGCAGTTCTCGGATGCCTGCCGCAAGTTATCGAGCGCGATCCTGCGGCCGTAAGTATTCGCAATCCGGACAATCAACGTGCCCGCGAAGTGCTGCGATGGGATCCCGCAATCGGACTCAAGGAAGGTCTTTTGACCCTTGTGAGCGAAAAGGAAGGCTGCCTGGCATGAAAGAAGCGGCCGTATCCCAGGACATCAAATTAGTGAGCGAGGTCCTGAGGTTGAGGTACTGGCAACACGTCTTGAACGAGGATCTCAAGCAAAAGGCTTTCTCGATCCCGATTCACCTGGGGTTCGGGCATGAAGCTATTGCGGCCGCGGTTGGTAATATGATGGACCCGTCCGACCAATTGGTCTTGTCACACCGGAACATAACTTACAATCTGGTTCGGGCCGGCTCTCTCAGGCCGCTTTACGAAGAATACAGGTTGGTTCCCACTGCCGTCGCCGCCGGAAAACTGGGCTCTATGAATCTTGCAAATCCCGATTGGGGCGTTGTGTACTCCTCGAGCATTCTCGGCAATAACCTTTCGATAGCGTGCGGCCTCGCACTCGGAAAGCAGGTCCTTGGCACGTCGGGTATCGTAGCCGTTCTGACGGGTGACGGAGCAATGGAAGAGGGGCAATTCTACGAATCACTCGTTTTTGCAGCGTCGCATCGGTTGAAGGTCCTTTTCATCGTTGAGAACAATAACATGGCAATGTCCTCGACCATTCAGCAACGACGTTGCGCGATTTCTCTCGAGCAGATATGTGCCGGCGTGAACATACCGTTCCAACGACTCGCAGGAAATGACGTATTCGATTATGCGAGGATCCTGCAGTCCGTGCGCACGATGGTGGATAACTTGACGCCTGTCTGCATCGAAGTCCATCTTGGTGCGCTCAACCAGCATGCCGGTCCCACGCCGGGTTGGCCGACCGATCCCAAGAACATCAGCATAGAGAACGGCCTCATTGTGGAACGCACTTCCAACGATCCTGTCTTCGTGCTGCAGCAAAAATTGGGCACGACAGCGATAGAAGAATTGAGCAAAGAAATTATTGCGGAAGGCTGGGAGAAGTAGTGGCCAGCTATATCACTGCCGTGAATGACCTTATTGTCTCCAGAGCCGCGCAGCTCCCGAACGCAGTACTTTATGGAGAGAACATCGACAACGGCTCGCGGATATCGGGACTGAGCCGCAATCTGAAAACTCCGCCTGGCGGCCGAATTATCAACGTTGGCGATTGTGAGGCTACGCATTGCGGTGTTGGTTTCGGAATGCTGTTAAACGGTGGTTGTGCGGTCTTGTTCTGCAAACAACTCGACTTCCTGCTCCTGGGACTAGATCACTTCGTGAGCACCTACAACGTCATCCGCTGCCACAAATATCCGAAGTCCCTGGGTAGTTTCACCATCATCACAATTGTGTGCGACCAGGGGCTTCAGGGGCCACAATCGAGCTTTAATGCTCTTGGCGATATCTGCTCCCTGGCTCGTGTCGAGGGATATACGATTACGAACGACCAGGACGCTGCGCACGTCCTCAATTCTCAAGTGGGCAAGACAGGTTTCCGTTTTATCGCGCTGAGTCAGGCGCTATTTCCAACAGAATTCCTGAGGCTGGACCTGGTTTATGCTGCTCCGGATTCGTCGTTGTTTCAATACACCGAAGGTGACGAAGCGACCATCGTATGTTTCAATTTTTCATTGGCCAAAGGTCACGTTTTACAGCAAAAGCTGTCGGCTCGAGGAATGAGGTCGAGTCTGTTTTCACTGAATTACGCCGTTCATCAAAACTGGGAGCGGATCAGACAAAGTGTGCAGAGAACCGGGAAAGTAATTGTTATTGATGACAGCAAGAGTGTGCATCTGCCCGGATACAGGCTCCTCTATGAAATTGGTGACAGTTGTCCGCAAGCCAGAAAGATCGCCATAAGCAGAGGTTCCGATGTCGATTTCGGTGTAAGCCCGGATGCGCTTCAGATCGATTACGATGCGATCGTCTCTCAACTTTGCGCGCCAGGCTCCTCCTTCGCTACGATTTCCCGCGACTCATGGTAAGAGATAGGTTGATCGCAGTTACGTCCACTGCCTTTTCAAAAGATCCCTATTTGAGAGAACGCCTCCTCGAGCGTTTTTCGAGAAGTGTTTTCAATCCCACGGGGCAGAGACTGACGAGACAACAATTGAAAGATTTCTTAGCCGATGCCGAAGGCGCCATCGTGGGTCTCGATATTGTCGATGAGGACCTGTTGAGCAGTTGCCGGAATCTCAGGATAGTCTCCAAGTATGGTGTCGGCCTCGACAATGTGGATCGTCATGCTTGTGAACAACATGGAGTGGCGATCGGATGGACCGGCGGTGTGAACCGGCTATCGGTCGCTGAGCAAACACTGTGTTTCATGATTGCTCTCTGCCGGAATCTTTATCAAACGTCATGTCTAATGAAGTCTGGTCAGTGGTTCGTTGATGGAGGGTGGCAGCTAACCGGCAAGACAATAGGCATCATCGGAATGGGACATATCGGCAAGGAAATGGTCAGGTTGCTTGCGCCGTTCGCCTGCACAATCCTGGCGAACGATATCCTAAATCAGAGCGAATACTACCGGACCAATGGTTTGGTGGAGTCTTCAAAAGAGAAGATCTTCACCGAATCGGACGTGGTCACAATCCATACACCCCTTACTGCCGAAACCCGTCATCTGGTAAACAGAAAAACACTTTCCCTGATGAGGAAAACTGCGTTTCTCATAAACACTTCACGTGGCGGAGTTGTGAATCAGGCCGACCTGAAGGAAGCATTGATTTCAAAGATGATTGCTGGAGCCGCGGCCGATGTGTTCGAAGAAGAACCGCCCCAGGATCGGGAGTTGATTGAGTTACCGAACTTCTTCTGCACACCCCACGTGGGCGGCAATGCGATCGAGGCGATACGCGCCATGGGCCTGAGTGCGATCGACCATATCGAAAACTTCTACAAGGACGATAGACAACCGCGGTGAATACCCATAAGAGCCGAGTCGGCTTCATCGGCACCGGGAATATGGCCGATTGGCATGCTCGAGCACTGCGTGTGGCGGGCTTCGAACTGACGGCAGCATGCGCCCGGCCGGGTTCGAGGCGCCTCGCTCCGTTTGCAGAGCGCCATGGTATAGCGCACGTTTACGAGGACTGGGAGACGATGCTGTCTGAGCCCAAACGATTCGATGCCCTCGTCATTGCCACTCCTACGGATGCTTCCGCCTGGATTCTCGAATATGCGCTCGATTCAGGCATCCCCATTCTGGTTGAAAAGCCTGTTGCCAGGAATTCTTCGAAACTCGCGAGTCTATGCAGGAAGCCGCACGATCGGGTCATCGTCGGATACAACCGTCGATTTTACGCTTCAGCTCAAAAAGCACGGTCTGAGGTCCAGCAGGGGCCACCGCTGCTGATTCAAATGTCGTTGCCGGAGGATATCGTTACGTCTGTCAAGCCGGACACCTCCAGCAATTACCTGGCGCCTTTCTTTGAGAACAGCTGCCATGGCATTGACCTCTTGCGTTTCCTCGCCGGGGACTTGCGCGTGGAAACAGTTCGCCGCCTGGAAACGCCCGGCGCAATTCAGGGTTTGGCTGCGGTGTTGTCGACACAGCGTGGTGACATCATTCAGTTCACGGCGAATTGGGGTACTCCGGCAAATTTTTCGATTTCTTTGCATCGCCCGGGCCGTCGCCTGGATCTCTCTCCTTTCGAGGTGGCGACCATCTTCGAAGGAATGGATACCTTGCCGCCCTCAGACGAATATCCTGTGCGCCGCTACATTCCTCGAGAAACCGGGCGAGTATCCCTCGACGATCTGGATCTTCGCGAAAAGCCAGGTTTCGTGCGGCAGGCGCTAGCCCTGAAATCGCTGGTCGAGACCGGAGTCCGGCCACCGGAAGCCGCAAGTCTGCATGACGCGATGATGGCTATCCGGCTCTGTGAAGAACTGGCAGGGGTCCAGCTGAGTTGACATGGCCGGCAAACGCGCATTAGTAACAGGCGGCACTCGCGGAATCGGGGCTGCCACGGCGTTGGCTCTGAGGGAATGGGATTACGAGGTGTTTGTAACGGGCCGTTCTCCGGACGGGCAGGCACCCGCGGGCTGTTTCTATTTATCTTGTGATTTCGGCGATCGAACTGCAGTCGAGGAGTTCGCCGGAAAGGTTCGCGACCTGAACCTCTCGGTTCTGGTCAACAACGCAGGCATCAATAAGATTGGTGTGCTGGCGGATTACGATCCGGCGGATTTTGCATTGATCCAGCAGGTCAATGTCATCACTCCATTCATTCTTTGCCAGGCCGTGGTTCCAGGCATGCGTAGCCGGCACTTCGGGCGCATCGTTAACATTACGTCTATTTTCAGTGTCGTCAGCAAAGCGGGTCGATCGGCATACTCGGCCAGCAAGTTTTCACTTGTGGGACTTACTCGAGCATTGGCCCTCGAGGTAGCTGCTGAAAACGTGCTCGTTAATTGCCTTGCGCCGGGTGTGATCGATACGGAGCTTACCAGGCGTGTTCTGGGAGATGAGGGAATCCGCGAAATCGTGGCGGAGATTCCTATGCGACGAATGGCGCGAGCCGACGAGATCGCAAGGTATGTTCGCTTTCTGGTGAGCGATGAAAACACGTATATGACCGGCCAGAATATTGTGGTCGATGGAGGCTACACTTGCGCGTAGCCGAGGATGTACTCACCATCCAGTCGCATAAAGGTCCTTATACTGTACGGTTCGGGAGTGCTTTTGCGGGACTGGAGTCGCCACTCAAGCCGAACGAGCATTTGATCATCGACTCCCATGTTGCCGGACTCTATCAAAGCGTCCTGGGTGCCGCGCTTTCCAGTTCCTCGGTCTTGAAGATCGAAGCTATCGAAGCCAACAAATCCCTCGACCGATTCCCTTCTTACGCTACTCACCTGATTGAACATCGGGTTCGAAGAGATCACATTCTGATTGCGGTTGGCGGTGGGATCGTTCAGGACATCACCGCATTCATCGCCGCTACGCTGCTGCGGGGAGTTCAATGGCGTTTCTTTCCGACCACACTTCTCGCGCAGGCCGACAGCTGCATTGGATCCAAATCTTCCATTAACGTCGGCAGGTACAAGAATCAACTCGGAACGTTTACGCCCCCAAACGACATCCTGGTTTCCACAGACGTCCTCGACACGCTCAGCGCCGCCGATCTGCGGTCAGGCATCGGCGAGATGCTTAAGGCTCATATTATTTCCGGATGGGAGGATACCCGCGCCATCATGTCGGAGTACCACCAGATGTTGACGGTGCGGAAGGTATTGGAGAAATACATCCGGCGCTCACTCGAGATCAAGAAAGCGAAGATCGAAATCGACGAATTCGATCGTCGAGAGCGATTAGTCATGAATTACGGCCACAGCTTCGGACATGCCATCGAAAGTGCCACGGAATACGCAGTTCCACACGGCATCGCCGTCACCATCGGAGTGGACCTTGCCAACTACATGTCCTATCGATTGGACCTCACGACGCGTTCCGCGTATGAAGAAATTCACCCCGTTTTGGCGGAGAATTTTTCAGGGTTTGAAGGGATACCTGTTCCTGAAGATGCCTTCTTTGATGCGCTGTCGAAAGACAAGAAGAATGTCGATGATGATCTGTCTCTCATACTGATGCGAGAGCCCGGGAAAGTCTTCGCGGGCAGGTATCGTAACGATGAGCGGCTGAAACAAATCTGCCGGGATTATTTCCGCACTCTAAGAACATGATTCGGGTCGGGATTATCGGAATGGGAAAGATGGGGCGCATCCGCTATGACACCATCGCGGAGGGCGGGCATGGGCGAGTCGTAGCGGCAACGGATCCGGATCCGTTGCGCCTGGCGAACCTGGGTGACATTCGCCTCCACTCTACCGCCTCTGAGCTGATTGCCAACCCCGACGTTCAAGCTGTTTTTGTGTGCACACCCAACTACCTGAATCAACCACTGACGATTCAGGCACTCCGGAACGGCAAACACGTATTCTGCGAAAAGCCCCCTGCCTTCACCGGCGCCGGAGTCGAAGAGGTAATCGCAGCGGAAGCCACTGCCGGTAAGAAGCTGATGTACGGGTTCAACCACCGGCATCACGAAAGCATCCTCAAAGCCAAACAGATTATCGATTCCGGCGTTTACGGCCGGATCCTCTGGATGCGCGGCCGCTATGGCAAAAGCGTGGAACACGGCTTCTATAACAGCTGGCGCGCCAAACGAGAGCTGGCTGGAGGCGGCATCATGCTGGACCAGGGGATTCACATGCTGGATCTCTTTCTGATGATGGCCGGAGATTTTGATGAGGTCCATGCGTTCGTTTCGAATCTGTACTGGAAATTGGACGTCGAGGACAACGTGTTCGCCACGCTCCGCAATAAGCAGGGTGTCGTCGCATCCTTGCACTCGACGATGACTCAATGGCGGCACCTGTTCTCGCTCGAGATCTTTCTCGAACGCGGGAGCATTATCATTAATGGTTTGCTGACACCCTCCGGCAGCTACGGCGCCGAGGCTATGACCATCACCAAGAACCGGTCCGCGCCGCCGGCTGCCACGTGGACCCAGGAAGAAGACCTCGTATTTGAGGTGGATAATTCCTGGCGATATGAAATCGAGCACTTTTTGCATGCCATCCAACATGACGCGCCGATTGAAGCCGGCTCTTCACGCGATGCCCTGAAACTAATGAGACTGATGGATAGAATTTATGAAAACCGCTAAGACCATAGAACAAGCCCAGCGTTGGCTATCCTCCTACTTCGATCTGTACAGGCAGACGATCTTCCAAGAGCAGATCCACGATCAGCTTATTGAGTTGGGAGAACTCTTGTCCTCGACAAGCCAAAGGGGCAGGAAAGTCATCTTCGCCGGCAATGGAGGAAGCTCTGCCATGGCAAGCCATTGCGCTGTGGACTTCACGAAGCTGGCGCGCATCCGCTCCATCAACTTTAATGAAGTCGATCTGATCACCTGCTTCTCAAATGATTACGGCTATGAGAACTGGGTCCAGAAAGGGCTCGAATTCTATGGTGACCCAGGGGATGTGGTCGTACTGATAAGCTCCAGCGGCAAATCCCCGAACATGGTGAACGCTGCAAGGTATGCTGACGCTGCCAGGATTGGTGTCGTCACGTTTACCGGATTCGCCGAAGATAATCCCTTGAGAATGGCGGGCCATCACAATTTCTGGGTGAACAGCCAGGCTTACAACATCATCGAAATGACTCACCACATCTGGCTCCTTGCCGTTTGTGATCTCATCGTAGGTAAGGCCGAACATTCCGCGCACTAAGACTGCTGCATCGGTAGTTGCTGTCGTCGGCACCGGTAGCATAGGGTGCCGTCATTTGCGCGTGCTTGCTCAAATTCCGGATGTCCAACCCATCGCAGTGCCGTTAAGGAAATCGCGATCTGCAGAACTTGTGTCCCAGGGTTTTGTGGCGGTAGGGTCCATCGCCGAAGCCCGCGCCGAGGGAGCCACGGCGTGCATCATCGCAACGGATACTAATCGCCACGTGTCGGATGCTATCGAAGCGATGAAAAGCGGAATGGATATCCTTGTCGAAAAGCCTCTGGCAACCGATGCGGCAGAAGCCAGGCGGCTGCAGGATGCTGTTCCGGCACTTGGCCGGAGAGGTTTCGTCGGTTGCGTTCTGCGCTTTTCAGAATCGCTCAATTCCTTTCGGTCTCTGCTTCCGCTGATCGGCGCCGTTCACTCCGTCAGAGTCGAATGCCAGTCGTACCTGCCGGAATGGCGGCCGGACAGGCCCTACAAGGAGAGTTACTCCGCCCGAGCCAGTGAGGGCGGTGTGCTGCGAGACCTCATCCACGAAATCGACTATACCTGTTGGATGTTTGGCTGGCCCGAGCATGTCCAGGCGGACCTCGATGACGGCTTCCGGCTAGGAATAAGCTCCGAAGCACAGGCGCATTTGACCTGGAGAACTCCCGCGGGCGCGCATGTGTCGGTTTGTCTGGACTACCTCACGCGTCCTGCGCGTCGCAGGGTGTACGCGTTTGGTGAGACCGGAACGCTGGAATGGGACGGAGTTCAACAGCGAATAACCAGACATCCTTTTTCCGGACAACCCGAAGTGCATACAAGTACTCAGGATCGGGATGCAATGTTGCAGGCCCAGGACGGCGCCTTTATTCGTTCCGGCATAACTGCCGATGAACGGCTCGCCACCCTGGAAGACGGTGTTCGTGCACTGGCGATATGTGATGCCGCGCGTATTGCGGCGGCCGTCGCCCGGCGCGAGGTGGTGCGCTATTCCTGAAATACAACCTCGACTTCTTGCAGTCGTTCCAGCCAGGGGAGGATCCAGGGGTCTACCAGGGAAGAACATCAGACCTTTCGCGGGATTGCCTCTTATCGCCCATTCGATACTTCTTGCGAGAATGTGCGTGGGTATTGACCGATGCGTCGTATCGACCGATTCTCCAGAAATTCGCAAAGTGGCTCTGGATTATGGTGCGGACGTTCCTTTTGAGAGGCCGGGTAATCTGGCCCACGACGACACGCCACTCTGGCCTGTCTTGCAGCACGCTCTCTCCAGCGTTGAGGAGATCGAAGGAAGGTCATACGATTACATTCTTCTGTTGGATCCAACTTCCCCGGCGCGTCTTCCCAACGACATTTCAACCGCATTTCAAACCCTGGCCGGCAATCCTGAAGCGGATGGCATCATCGGTGTCTCCATGCCCTGGTTCAACCCCATCTGGCACTGTGTTACGGAACGCGACGGATGGATGACCGATCTTTTTCCCGAAGCACATTCCCTGAATCGAAGGCAGGATGCACCGCCTGTCTACCGGATCAACGGGTCTCTGTACATCTGGCGCGCGACGTTCCTCATGCAACATACGGAATGGAGAAAGGGAAAATTGTTGATGCATGAGATTCCCGAATTGCGCGCAATGTCCATCGACGATCTGGCGGAGTTCGAGCGAGCGGAAGTTCTGGTCAAAGCAGGCTTGATCGAATTGCCCTGGCTGGAGCAAAACAATGCGCACGTTCGCTGAGTTATCCAACCTCACCGGAAGGAAAGCCCTGATTACGGGCGGCGCCGGTCACATCGCTCTGGCGGCTGCCGATGTTCTTGCGGAGCTCGGAGCCACAGTCACGCTGTCAGACGCGAATATTGCCGAATGCGAACAACGCGCCCTGATGCTTCGAAAGAAGCGAGACAAATCGGCATTCGCACTCGCGTGTGATCTTCGAGAGGAAAGTTCTATCCGAAAAATGGTTGCGGCCGCGATCGAACAGATGAAGGGCCTGGATCTTCTGATCCACTGTGCGGCATACGTCGGCACCACTTCACTTCCCGGCTGGGCGGTTCCCTTCGATGAGCAGACTGTTGAAGCATGGAATGCTGCGCTGGCGATCAACGTGACAGCCGCGTTCGTTATGGCTCAGGCCGCCAAAGATGCTCTGAGGGAAAGCGGTCACGGAAGCATCGTTCTGTTCGCTTCCATTTACGGGATCGTGGGACCCGATATGAGTCTCTACGAAGGAACGACATTGGCGAATCCAGCGGGCTATGGAGCGTCCAAGGGAGCATTGTTACAACTGACAAGGCATCTGGCGACCATATTGGCTCCTCATATCCGAGTCAACTCGATTTCACCTGGCGGCGTCTGGAGACAACAGCCGAAGATCTTTCACGAACGTTACAATCAGCGGACTCCGCTCGACCGGATGGCTACCGAGGAGGATCTAAAGGGAGCGGTGGCTTATCTGGCGAGCGACTTGTCTTCCTATGTTACCGGGCACAACCTTGTTGTCGATGGCGGGTGGACCGCCTGGTGAGCTGACAGGTTTTTGCCGAATGCAGATTGAAGGAAAACGTATTGGCGAGGGCGCCGTTTTCATAATCGCCGAGGCCGGTGTCAATCACAACGGCGAACTCGGCAATGCTCTCCGCATGGTCGACGTGGCTGCCGAAGCAGGAGCGGATGCAATCAAGTTCCAGACCTTCAAAGCCGAGTATCTCGCGGCGGAGGACGCTCCAAAGGCGCGTTATCAGATTGCCGCAACGGGAGACGGCGAACGCCAGTTCGAAATGCTGAAGCGCCTCGAATTGGGACCGGACGCCCACCAAGCCCTCCAAAAACGGTGCTCTGAGCGCAACATCATCTTCTTATCGAGTCCGTTCGATGAGTGCAGTGTTGACTTTCTCGCCACATTACCGGTGCCTGCTTTCAAGCTTGGTTCAGGAGAGGTAACGAACATACCTTTGCTGAAACATGTGGGCTCAAAGGGAAGGCCCGTCCTGCTATCCACCGGCATGTCGAACTTGGAAGAAGTGGACCAGGCGATTCAGACGCTTCGCAGATCGGGGTGTGACGAGATTGCGCTTCTCCATTGTGTATCCAACTATCCCGCTGCGCCCTCAGACGCAAACCTGCGCGCGATTCCAACCATGAAGCAGGCGTTTGGATTGCCTGTCGGTTTTTCCGACCACACACCTGGCATTACAGTCGCGATCGGCGCTGTTGGCGTCGGCGCGTCCATCATCGAAAAGCATTTCACGTTGGACAAGAATATGCCCGGTCCAGACCACAAGGCGTCACTCGACCCCGATGAGCTGAAATCGATGATCGCCGGGATCCGAATGCTGGAGGTTGCTTTGGGCACCGGTGTGAAGGCCCCGGCAGCTTCGGAATTGGAGAATCGTGCGATCGTCAGGCGGAGCCTGGCCGCAGCCGTGGATATCGAGGCTGGAACAAGAATCGAGCCGCACATGCTGCGCGCGCTTCGTCCGGGTACGGGTATTCCGCCAACCTCTCTCGGTGAGGTTGTGAAACGCACGGCGAAGCGGTCCGTGAAGGCGGGCGAGTTGATTGATTGGACGGACCTGGCTTGAGGTCGATAGGCGTTGTTACCGGCTCCCGTGCGGATTACGGAATCTATCTGCCCATAATGCGCCGGATGCTGAAGGATCCGGAACTTCGGTTGGTGCTGTTCGTAACCGGGATGCACCTTTCGCCGGACTTCGGATTGACGGTGGATGCCATCAAGGCCGATGGTTTTGAGATCAGCGAGCAGATTGAAATGTTGCTGTCCTCGGACAGCCCTGAAGGTATCGCAAAGTCGATGGGGTTAGGCGCCATCGGTTTTTCGCAGGCGTATTCACGAACCTCTGTGGATCTGCTTCTCGTCCTTGGCGATCGTTTTGAGATGCTGGCCGCCGTCGTGGCGGCACTTCCATTCAACATTCCCATCGCACACATTCATGGTGGTGAGATTACCGAAGGCGCCATCGACGATTGCATTCGCCACGCGATCACAAAAATGAGTCACCTGCACTTCGTGGCGACGGACGAGTACAGGCAAAGAGTGATTCAAATGGGAGAGCAACCTTCGCGGGTCATCGTCAGCGGAGCGCCAACCCTGGATAATCTTTCAGCTCTTAATTTGATGAACCGTGAAGAAATTGAGAGAGTTTACGGCCTGTCCCGCAGCTCGCCTTTCCTTCTCGTCACATATCACCCCGTTACCCTGGACCACTCTTCAACTCAAAGTCAGATCACCGAAGTGATTTCTGCGCTCGAAGCCACTTCGCTCGATGTGTTCTTTACCTATCCGAATGCCGATACGTCCAGCCGGACTATCGTTCGAGAAATTCAGGAGGCAACGCAGCGGTCGCACCGGATGAAAGTTGCGAACAGCATTGGTACTCGTGCGTATTTCAGTCTGATGAGCCACGCGGCGGCCATGGTGGGAAATTCGTCCAGCGGGATTATCGAAGCCGCCTCCTTCAGGTTGCCCGTGGTCAATATTGGCTCACGCCAGAAGGGCAGGACCCGCCCAACGAACGTCATCGATGTCGAATGCAATCGTGAAGGCATCGAGAAGGGGATCAGACGGGCCCTCTCCGGTGAGTATCGTCAGAGTCTGGAGACCCTCATCAATCCTTTTGGTGACGGCAGAGCCTCGGAAAGAATTGTGGCCACGTTGAAGTCTGTGGACCTGAACACACTGATCCACAAACAATTTCATGAGGGATAAGCAAACCCCGGGCTTGCGGGCGTGTTGCCCAACTCGGATAACGGATTCCCCTCCTTGCAGGAGGATGTTGCAAAACTTTGAAGGGGGGGGACGTAACCACAAAAAGCACAAGAAGCACAAAAATTCTTGCGCCTTTTTGTGCATTTTGTGCTTCTTGTGGTTTCTTCCCCGCTTCTCCTTTGGGTTTTGCAACACGCTCTGCAAAGGAGGG